>Ga0007791_10000572_pt1 | contig 12014 bp, 9 predicted proteins | sample CryBogmetaGMA05M_FD_60368 | JGI IMG/M metagenome (GOLD analysis project Ga0007791, IMG submission 60368) | Freshwater microbial communities from Crystal Bog, Wisconsin, USA - MA0.5M | ecosystem: Environmental > Aquatic > Freshwater > Lake | place: Crystal Bog, Wisconsin, USA | collected 2009-07-06 | reverse complement strand
GATCGCATCCACTCTGATTCCTAATTTGCGGGGTTCCGCACTTGGATTTAGGCACTTAGGTTCGGCAGTGACCGCAGTTGTTGTAATTTTCTCGATGTTTGGAACTTCCGTCTGGGCAATTACAAATGGTGCAAATTCTCTGGTCACGAGTAACAAGCGGGCGGTAATTCCGGCATTCGTAACTTCATTAAGCCAGTCACCCGCCAAACCAAAGACCTTAGTGCTTGGCATGGAGGGAAGCGTTCTTAAATACTTCATCACACGAGGTGGTGATCTTGAGATTGGTGATCCTGATGTAACAGTCGCAACACCGCAAGAAATTGAACTTGCCGTTGCCGATCTAATCAGCGGAGTTGGCATCTCATCAAGCAAAGTTATCGGCGCTTATGGCATCCAGTATATTTTTATGAAGACTCCTGTTGATCCAGGCGTAGTGCGAACAATTGATGGAATTGGTGGGTTTACTAGAAGCTCAGCGACGGCCGATGGAGTTATTTGGAAAGTTGTCGGAAGTCGATCCCGACTTTCTATCTTCGATGCGGCCGCTGCCGTTACCCAGCTGGATTCCAATGACATTGGGGCGATGAGCAAGGTTTCTTCGCCGGGAGTAATTACTTTGGCTGAAAAATATGACTCTGGTTGGCACATGTTATTTGATGGCACACCTCTAAAACTTGAGCAATCAAATATTGGGCTTCCAACTTTTGCGGTTTCAGATGCCGGAACAATCACTCTTTTGCACGATGGAACTAAGCGCCGCGCTCTGGTCTCAATCGAATTTATTTCACTATTAACGGTAATAGTTTTGGCACTGCCTGCTGGCCGACGGCGTCGCGAAATTGATATCGAGGATCTGGCATGCAGCCAAAGTAAAATCGGTCTACGTTGCTAGCACTTGCCGGACTTTCAGCTGCAATTCTTATAACGAATTTCACGCCAAAAATCGGAACTGCGATCAAGCTAGTACAAAATTTCCCAGCGACGGTATGTCCAGGTAATTTGAGTACTGGTTCTGCTACTGCGGTTTTGGCAAACGCTAAAGTGAAAGTGCGTTCAATACCAAGTAAATCCAACGCTTTAAGTGCGGCGGGTTCTGCAAATAACTTAGTTACCAAGCCTTTGCTCGTTGATGGCGATGCCTTGAGTGCAATTTCTGTGCTTCGAGGTACCAGCCCTTGGCTGGCAACAGCTGTTTGCGCAATTAGCAATGGTGATACTTGGTTTGTCGGCGGCTCTGGTTCACTTACAAGTAAGGGTGGGCTAGATATAGTTAATAGTGGCTTGAGCGTTTCGGTAGTAGATCTTTATGTCTTTACTTCAAAGGGACCAGCCCCGCTTTCGTCGGTCACAATTGCGCCAAATTCTGAGAAACGAATTTTTCTAGATGCGCTAGCGCCTGGGGAAGAGAGCATCGCAATTCATGCAATTACTCGATCTGGCCGAGTCAGCACATTTTTATTTGATGAAAGACGTAAAGGTTTGCGTTCCCTCGGTGCAGATTTTGTGAGCCCAGGTGCTAAGCCAGCAAACCACGTAGTTATTCCTGCGATTTCAAATATTGTTGTGGCAAAGGGAGAGCACGCAGCTGCCTTGCTTCGAATTTTGGCGCCCGGAAATATTGACGCAACAGTAAAGGCATCAGTAATTTCAAGTGATGGCTCATTTGCCCCCATCGGCTTGGATGGTTTTTCACTCACACGGGGTCAAGTCAGGGACATTAACTTTTCACCAGTGATTGCTTCTGGAATTTACTCACTTGTACTTGATTCTGATCAACCGATTGTCGCGGCTGTCCAAAGCACGGCAGCCGCTTCTGGCACACCAGATTTTGCCTGGTCAAGTTCGGCAAATCCATTAACCGCCGTATCAATGAATTTCGGTGGCTTAACCCCAACAGTGCAATTCACCGGAGCAAATATTTCAGTTCAAGTTTCTTGGATTGCCGTAACCGGAAAGAGCGGTAGCCAAACGATTGCGGGTACTGATTCGGCAACCTGGAAACCGAAAACTGGATTGATCCGAGCAACCTTCAATAATTTGGCAAATTCGGATAAGAGCACATACGGATCAGTTATTTTCCAAGGATCGGGTGGCTTGAGTCATCTACTTCTTGCAGCAGGCGCCGTACTAGAAAGTGCGAGCATTCCAGTGCCCGACGCTGGTGTAATTGCCCGACGCTAAATCCCAAGTTTTTAACAACGCAGGGACTAATCTCTAACTTATGACATCCCAGCAATCTGGCACGGCCGGTGCAGCACGATCTGGTCGCTTCTGCTCACGTGCGGGTTGTCGCTCTCTTGCAACTAAAACATTGACTTATATTTATGCGGATTCAACTGCAGTGCTTGGACCACTCGCAACATTTGCCGAACCACATGCATATGATCTTTGTGATCAACATAGCCAGCGCATGAGTGCACCAGTTGGCTGGACAGTCTTAAAAGAGGCAACACCAACCGAAGTTGCGGGGCCAAGTAGCGATGATTTAATGGCAATCGCAGATGCGGTTCGCGAGGCCGGTTCAAAGGAAATTTCCAATTCACAAACCAGCACAGATCCAAAGGGCAATCCCCTCGGAATCCCGCAAGAAATTGGTCGTCGGGGACACCTTCGCGCAATTCCTAATTAGAGTTACTAGACTCATTTAAATGTTCAAGCCCGAGTTTTTAAATTCAATCATCAAGGCCTATGACGTTCGTGGTTTGGTAGATAGTCAGATCACCCCAGATTTCACATTCGCACTCGGTGGCGCTTTTGCAAAATTCTTACAAGAAGAGCGTGAACCCTCATCAATAGTTATTGGTGAAGATATGCGACCTTCATCTGCGCTTCTTGCAACCGCATTTAGTGATGGCGCAACTTCACAAGGTATGGATGTAGTTCGTATCGGCTTGGCATCGACAGACATGCTCTATTTTGCTTCAGGCAAGTTAAATATGCCTGGTGCGATGTTTACCGCAAGCCATAATCCGGCGGCGTATAACGGTGTAAAGCTCTGCAAGAGTAGCGCTCGCCCGATTGGCCAAGAGTCTGGGTTGCTTAGAATTAAGGATCTATTGGTAACTGGAATTCCAATTGCAAATCGACCAGTTGGTCACCAAGTTGAAGAAAATCTATTAGATGAATATGTGCAATTCTTACTCTCGTTATTTCCAGAGAGCAGTGATACCGCTAATAAATCTCGCAAGTTGAAGGTAGTTATTGATGCCGGAAATGGAATGGCAGGTTATACCGCTCCAGCAGTGATGGCACGTTTAGATGTTGAAGTAACTCCGATGTACTTTGAATTAGATGGGAATTTTCCAAATCATGAAGCTAATCCAATTGATCCGAAGAACTTGGTAGATCTACAGAAGAAAGTTAAGAAAGTAGGCGCCGATATCGGCTTGGCATTTGACGGTGATGCCGATCGTTGTTTCCTGATTGATGAAGCCGGAAATTTAGTTAATCCTTCAGCACTAACCTCACTCATCGCCGTTCGCGAACTAGCGCGCAAACCTGGTTCAACAATTATTTATAACTTGATCTCATCAAAGGCTGTTCCAGAAGTCATAACCGAACATGGCGGAACGCCACTTCGATCACGAGTAGGCCATTCATATATTAAGAAGATGATGGCAGATTCTGATGCAATATTTGGTGGAGAGCATTCTGGACATTTCTACTTTGCAGATTTCTGGCGAGCTGACTCTGGGATGTTGGCAGCGCTCTTTGCGCTAACCGAACTTGCTGCATCGAAAGAAAGTCTGTCAACGCTCTTGAAACCCTACAATCGATATTTTTCAAGTGGTGAGATCAACTCCGAAGTTAGAGATATTCCTTCCGCCCAGAAAGCCATTATTGAAAAATATGGTGCCGACCACACAATTGATGAACTTGATGGCATAACCGTTACGGGCCTCAAGTATTGGTTTAACGTCCGGGCCTCAAATACCGAGCCCTTGCTCAGATTAAATGTCGAAGGCGACACCGAGAAGATAATGGCTACGGTAAGGGACGCTGTGCTCGCAATCATCCGCGCGAAGCGATAACCTAGGCTCAATAGTTCAATCAACTGTCATTTGATCACCGAGTAATAAATTCAAAAATAGGAGCCGTTTGTGACTGTAGAGACCGCCGTTAAACACGATATTGCTAATCCAGCCCTTGCCGCTGAAGGAAAGAAAAAGATTGAGTGGGCAGAACGCAACATGCCCGTTCTGGCACAAATTCGCGCCCGCTTTGAAAAAGAAAAACCATTTGCTGGAATTCGAATTTCTGCATGCATGCACGTGACAACTGAAACTGCGAACTTAATGCGCGCCCTAAAAGCAGGTGGCGCTGAGTTAGCGCTTTGCGCCTCAAATCCGCTTTCAACCCAAGATGACACGGCCGCTGCTCTCGTCCATGAATATGGAATTAGTGTTTTTGCTCGTAACTCAGTTGACCGCGATGGTTATTACTCACACATCAATGCTTCCCTCGACGTAAAGCCACACTTGGTATTTGATGACGGTTGCGACTTGGTGAATACGCTCCACACAACGCGAACTGAATTAATCGAAGGCATTATTGGAGGTTGTGAAGAGACAACTACCGGTGTAATTCGGTTGAGCCAGATGACAAAAGATGGCGCCCTAAAATTCCCAATGATCGCCGTTAACGACACTGATACCAAGCATATGTTTGATAATCGTTTTGGTACCGGTCAGTCAACTATGGATGCGATTTTCCGCTCAACAAATTCACTCGTTGCTGGAAAAGTTATGGTTGTCGCTGGATTTGGCTATTGCGGTAAAGGTGTTGCAGAGCGCGCAAAGGGAATGGGCGCTGATGTAATCATTACCGAAATCGACCCAACTAAGGCTCTTGATGCCTTGATGCAGGGCTATCGCGTTATGCCAATGACTGAAGCAGCTAAGTATGGTGACTTCTTTGTAACTGTTACCGGAAACCGCGATGTGCTTCGTGAAGAACATTTCAAGGTAATGAAAGATGGCGCAATTCTTTCTAATGCCGGCCACTTTGATATTGAAATTGACGTTGCTTGGCTCGAGCAAAAAGCGGCCAAGAAGAACGCCAAGATGCGCCACCAGACTGATGAATATGTCATGGCAGATGGTCGCCGCATTTTGTTACTTGCTGAAGGGCGTTTGGTAAATCTAGGCGCTGCCGAAGGTCACCCAGCATCTGTAATGGATATGTCTTTCTCTGATCAAGCGTTAACTGCGGAATACTTATTGAAGGCAGCGGCCGGTCTTGGCGCCGGACTTCATAACGTGCCAACCGAAATTGATAAGGAAGTTGCGCGCCTGAAGTTAGAGAGCATGGGATCAACCATCGATAAGCTAACTCCAGCACAAGAGCTGTACCTGAACTCTTGGGAGCACGGTAGCTAATGACCCTGATCATGGTTGTCGATGACGACCAAGATCTTGCCGAGATGCTCGGCATTGTTTTAACCGGCGACGGCTACCAAGTAGATCTAGTAAACCGCGGGGATGAAGTGATGTCCGCATTTGCTATGCAAAATCCCGACATAGTATTGCTAGATGTCATGTTGCCTGGCATCGACGGCGTTGAGGTTTGTAGATTAATTCGTACTGTTTCTATGGTTCCCATTGTGATGCTAACCGCCAAGGGTGATACCCAAGATGTCGTCGCTGGTTTGGAAGCCGGCGCGGATGATTACATGGTTAAGCCATTTAATTCATCGGAACTTTTAGCCCGACTTAAGGTTCGCCTTCGCCGGACAGGTGCACAAACTAGCGGTGGTCTAAGTATTGGAAATATCAAGATCGATCAAATTGCACATTCAATTATTCGAGATGGCCAAAATATTCCATTAACTCGTCTCGAATTTGATTTATTGGTAGCCCTGGCAAAAGAGCCCGGTCGAGTATTCACTCGCGAAGCCTTGCTCAGTGAGGTTTGGGGATATCGCCCAGCTACGGACACGAGGCTGGTTAACGTTCATATTCAACGCTTACGATCTAAAGTGGAGCGTGATGTGGAAAATCCTGAAATTATTCTGACGGTGCGAGGTGCTGGATATAAGGCTGGTGTTGTAGGTAGTTCAGAGTGAGCTCAATCTTCTCGGGCTGGCGCAGTTCCCTAGTTATCCGAGTTACTGGCACCATCGTGTTAATTTCAATTCTTATTATCTCTTTTGTTGGAACTTTACTTTACAACCGAATCTCAACTGGAATTTTTGATGAAAAGCTACATATTGCAATTGCCGATGCCCAATCCACCGCGCGTTCTATCGAACTTCAGCTTCAATTCGCAAAATATCAAGATCGCGCAACGGTAAAGATGGTTGCTAATGAAATATTGGCAGTTCCTGCAGCGACCGATAACAGTCCTGCTCGTGAAGTGGCCCTTTTCGCCTATCCAAATGTGAGATCAACCTTGATTTCAAGTGGCACATCAAACCTGATGATGGATACCAGTATCCCAAAGAACTTACGTCTTGAAACTAGGAAGTCCCCAAGTACAAAGTGGGAGCGGACAAGAATTCTTTATGTCAGTGGGCGAACCGAGGAAGCGATCGCAGTTGGTCATGTGATTTCAGTAAGTAATTTTGGAAAATATGAGTTCTATGTTGTCTACAGTCTTTCGCAACAAACCTCAACAGTAAAAATTATTGCCCGTTCTCTTCTGTTCGCTGGTGGAATTTTAATTATCTTGATTGGTTTTGTTACCTGGGTGGTTCTGCGCAGACTTATTGGTCCAGTTCGCGAAGCGGCACGCATCGCAGAAGAACTAACGGCTGGTGATCTTGATCAGAGAATGGACGTCGCCGGCACTGATGAGGTCGCGCGTCTTGGTTATGCCTTCAATGAAATGGCGGTTGCGCTAAAGCAACAAATTTCTCGCCTAGAAAATCTATCTATGCTCCAACAGCGATTTGTTTCTGATGTTTCTCACGAACTGAGAACTCCGCTCACCACAATCCGAATGGCATCACAAGTAATTTACGGTTCCAAAGATGGTTTTGATCCAGCAACAGCTAGGAGCGCAGAGCTACTTATCTCCCAGATCGATCGCTTCGAATCACTCCTTGTTGACCTTCTTGAAGTGAGCCGCTTCGATGCCCAGGCCGCTGTGATGGAGGTTGAAGAGATCGACTTGGTGAATTTGGTTCGGGAGTCGATTGATTACGTGCATCCAAGTCAAGAGCGGTTAATTACGCTTACTACCGAATCGGAGCGGTTACTGGTTGATGTTGATAAGCGGCGAATTCAACGAATTTTACGGAATCTAATTACGAATGCGATCGATCACCGCGAGGATGCGCCTATCGAGGTAACCATTCGCGAGAATGAAACGGTTGTTGCGATCGGAGTTCGTGATTACGGAATTGGCTTTTCTAGTAAGGATCGCGCTTCACTCTTTGATCGCTTCTGGCGTGCGGATCCGGCACGAGCACGCACGAGAGGCGGTACCGGTCTTGGGCTGTCTATCGCGATGGAAGATGCGAAATTACACCAAGGAACTCTTGAAGCTTGGGGACAGCCAAGGCGAGGTGCGCACTTTGTATTAACTCTTCCAAAATTTGCAGGGGGAGTTGTTGATTCCCACCCAATTTCCGTAGTCCCCAGAGGTGAACAATTAACAGAGCGAGAAATTGGCGACCTTTAGCCACTAGCTTTATTTGATAATTAGTGGATGCTTAAATTATTTTCCTCATTACAGTCGCTGATTTACTCGCAAAGGTGTATTTATTGTGGTCAGATTAAAAGTTATATTTGTGGGCCTTGTAACTCGAGAATTAATTCCAAACCTTTTAAAGTTTATAAATCAACGACGCTTGTCTTCTCCGGAGCATATTACTCGCCAGAGCTGCGCCAAATAATAGTTGCCGCAAAAGAAAATGATGATAAAAATGCCCGAGCAATCTTGGCTAATTTTCTACAAAGCGCAATGACGCTAGCTTTAGATTTTAACCATAGCCCTAAACCTATAGTTTATGTAATCCCAATTCCCTCCAGGGAATCAGCAAACCGGATTCGAGGATTTAAACACAGCCTGGTATTAGCAAATCTTTTATCAAATAGTTTTAAAACTAGGCAGATTATTGTTATTGATTGTTTAGCCTTGACTCGAAGGGTTCGCGATCAAGCAGGTCTAACCGTTCCAGCGCGCAATATAAATATGGCTGGTGCCCATACTTTGAAATTCGCACAAGACCAAAAAATTTATGCACAAATTCTCAGCCAGGAAAATCAGGAGATATATATCGTGGATGATTTAGTGACAACGGGGGCCACAATCACCGCAGCAAAATTGGCATTGGCGAGCGGGAAAATCAAGGTTTCAGGCGTACTTGCCTCGTGTGCAACCACCGGCATTTACGCATTAAGATAGAGCCCTGTCCAAAACTGCAATTGCGAGCAGGTGTTGGTATTTCAACAATTGAGCGAAAGAGGGACTGTGTCACCGCTACTAGACAAGATATTGCGAGCCGGCGAAGGTCGTCACATCCGCCAACTTGAAAAGATTGCCGAGAGCGTCAACACCTTTGAAGCCAAGGTTTCACAACTTTCAGATTCAGAGTTACGTGGACAAACTCAAAAATTCCGCGATCGCTTAACTGCTGGGGAAACGCTCGATAATTTACTTCCCGAAGCATTTGCAACCGTTCGTGAAGCAGCCAAGCGCACCTTGGGGCAGCGTCATTACGATGTTCAAATTATGGGTGGCGCAGCCTTGCATCAAGGAAACATTGCAGAAATGCGCACAGGTGAAGGTAAGACTCTAGTTTCAACACTTCCAGCATATCTAAATGCTTTGACTGGAAAAGGCGTGCATGTTGTTACGGTAAATGATTACCTAGCCGAGCGCGATAGCGAGTGGATGGGAAGAATTCACCGCTTCTTAGGGCTAAAAGTTGGCGTAATTCTCTCCAGCATGTCACCAGCCGAGCGCCGTGAGGCATATGCATCTGACATTACCTATGGCACAAATAATGAATTTGGTTTTGATTACCTCCGCGACAATATGTCTTGGACTCTAGAAGATTGCGTTCAACGTGAACACAATTTTGCAATTATCGATGAAGCTGACTCTATTTTGATCGATGAGGCCAGAACACCGTTGATCATCAGTGGTCCGGCTGATAAGGCAACAAAGTGGTACCAAGAATTTGCGACTATTTCTGGAAAATTGGATCGCGATCTTCACTATGAGGTAGATGAAAAGAAGCGAACAGTTGGCATCTTAGAAGCCGGTGTAACTCGCGTCGAAGAACTACTTGGCATTGAAAACCTTTACGAATCTGTAAATACGCCAATGATCGGCTACTTGAATAACGCGGTACGGGCAAAAGAGTTATTTAAACGCGATAAAGACTACGTAGTTATGTCAGGTGAGCTTTTGATCGTCGATGAGCACACCGGTCGCATGCTTGCCGGTCGTCGCTATAACGAGGGCCTACACCAGGCTCTTGAAGCTAAAGAGCGTTTGGAAATTCAAGACGAGAACCAGACTCTTGCAACAATTACCCTTCAAAATTACTTCCGCCTTTATAAGAAGCTTTCAGGCATGACCGGTACTGCGATGACTGAAGCAGCAGAATTAATGCAGATTTATAGCTTGGGTGTAACGCCAATTCCAACAAATAAGCCGATGCAACGCGTGGATGCCGCAGATCTGATTTATAAGACGGAACACGCAAAATTCATGGCTTCTGCCGATGACATTGCAGTGCGTCACAAGAAGGGTCAACCAGTTTTAGTTGGAACTGTTAGCGTTGAAAAATCAGAAGAACTTGCAACTTTATTGAAGCAACGTGGCATTCCACATGAGGTTTTGAATGCGAAACAACATGAGCGCGAAGCTGCAATCATTGCGCGAGCTGGAACTGTCGGCGCAGTAACGGTTGCGACAAATATGGCCGGCCGCGGAACCGACATTATGCTCGGTGGAAACCCAGAATTTATGGCCGACTTTGAATTACAACGTCGCGGTCTTAACCCAGTAGAAACTCCAGAAGAGTATGAGGCGGCGTGGGGCGCCGAGCTGGCCAAGCAAAAAGCCGCTGTTGCAAAAGAGCACGAAGTCGTTGTTGGACTAGGCGGTTTATACGTTCTAGGTACTGAGCGTCACGAATCACGTCGTATCGATAATCAGTTGCGTGGTCGTTCAGGTCGCCAAGGCGACCCGGGAGAATCTCGTTTCTATCTCTCGCTTCAGGATGATTTGATGCGTCGCTTCAACTCTGGCCTTGTCGAACGTTTCTTAGGTGCGGCTGGTATCGCAGATGAAGTTCCAATCGAGTCAAAGATGGTTTCAAATGCCATCCGTTCGGCACAAACTCAAGTGGAATCCCTGAACTTTGAAATGCGTAAAAATGTTCTTAAGTATGACGATGTGATGAATCGCCAACGTGAAGTTGTCTATCGCGAGCGTCGCGAAGTTCTCGAAGGCGCCGACATTCAAGTTCAAGTTCAAAAATTTATTCAAGATACCGTTTCGGCATATGTCATTGCGGCCACCAGTGATGGATATAGCGAGGAATGGGATCTACCTAAATTATTTACCGCCCTAGGTTCCCTTTACCCAATGTCATTTACGGTCGAATCCATCATTCAAGAAGTTGGTGGCCAAGCCGCACTTGACCAAGACTTCTTGCTTGATCGAGTTCTGACCGATGTTGAGAGGGCTTATACAGATCGCGAAGAGACTCTTACGCCTACAGTCACACGCGAACTAGAACGTAAAATTTTGCTATCAGTTCTAGATCGCAAGTGGCGTGAGCATCTTTATGAAATGGATTATTTGCAAGAAGGTATTGGTCTTCGCGCGATGGCCCAACGTGATCCACTCGTTGAATACCAAAAAGAAGGCTATGACTTATTCGCCGCGATGATGGATGCAATCAAAGAAGAGATGGTTGGCTTCCTATTTAATGTTGAGGTTCAAGTTGAAGAGGGTTCCGGCGATGTTGAAGCTAAAGGTTTAACGCCTGAAGTTAACCAACCAACGCAACTTCGTTACAGCGCAGCTGATGAGGATGGAACGCCAGTTGCTTCAGGTGGGACTTCCCGAAACTCCCCTTGTCCTTGTGGTTCTGGCAAGAAGTACAAGCGTTGCCATGGTGCCGCTTAATATTTAGCGCTGATTTATTTAATCTTCACGAGATTAAAGTAAAACTAACTCGGTACAGAGCCAGCGTTTATCGACGCCTTCAAAGCGCAAGATAAGTGAGCGAACTCGCTCGCCAATGCGAAGGGTTACGGTTGTTTCGGCAACACCTTCAATCGGTTGACTAATGTAAATTTTTCTAATTTTTGGTGCCACAGTTATTGCACTGGATCTATTCACTAGCTGCTTATGAACCTGCCGGTGACACCATCTTGAAAGTTGCATCGCTGATCTACGATCACTCCATATCTCAACAACACTAACTACAAATTTTCGTACCCAATCTTCAATATCTGGCAAATCCGAAGTTGGCGTGGGTTGTGGCGCAAAATCCGGATCACTCTTCTCATCAATTCTAACAAACTCTAAAGTTGGAACTAAGTAAAGCTTGGTTGGAATTTCCTTATGGATTTCACGTTCAGCTTCCTGATAAAAAGCCAGGAGTGGGTGTTTTGAATTATGAAAATCGTTAAGCGCTAGGTATTCAATTGGAGTTAACTCACCCGGGGCTTGAAATGTTAAATACTTGAAACTTGTAACTAAAAGTTCTGGATTAAGGGTCTCTAATTCATTTTCACTAGTCATAGGGATACCTTGCCTATTTATTCTTGCCGAGCAACCATCCGAAAGGATTACTTTTGGCCTCGATTACCCGCCCACTTGGAGGAGATAAATACTGCGCGTAACCCTGTGGAGAACGGTCGCCACTAGAAAAGGTCCACTGCTATGAATACGCCATGAGATTTTCAAAATTAGATATTCCATCGCTTAACTTCACTTCATCAATAAAAGGTAACCCTCGGGCGCTATTTGCGATCGACCTCCTAGCTCTCTCACTCATCGCAGCAATCGCAATCACGGGGCAGGCCAATAGGTCGGTATTGGTC
>Ga0007791_10000569_pt1 | contig 12062 bp, 10 predicted proteins | sample CryBogmetaGMA05M_FD_60368 | JGI IMG/M metagenome (GOLD analysis project Ga0007791, IMG submission 60368) | Freshwater microbial communities from Crystal Bog, Wisconsin, USA - MA0.5M | ecosystem: Environmental > Aquatic > Freshwater > Lake | place: Crystal Bog, Wisconsin, USA | collected 2009-07-06 | reverse complement strand
GTTGCAGGGCGGCGTGAGCCTCGAGGAAGACCGGTGGTGGCTGCAGACGATCCGTCCCATGCAGTCGGGCCTGGGGACGGGCGAGAAAGTCCCCACCGACTCCCGTTCGACTGGAACCCGCCGCCGCGGCCGTCGGCGGTGTTCACACTGCCCGCAGGTTGGCAGCCGGCGGGCTGGACGATGGTGGCCCTGCTCACGATCCTGGCCGGCTATGGGCTCACATGCCTGCGGATCGACGACGACCTCTTCGCGCTGGTGCGAGACTCCGGCACCGACTTCCGCGCCACCGACGAAGCGTCGGCGTTGCTCGGCTCTCCCGACCGAGACTGCATCATCCGGGCGGCGGCGCGTTCGGGAGACATTTTCGACGCCGATGCTCTCCTGCAGCTGCGCGAAGCCGTCCTCCGCCTGCGGCAGGTGAGCGGCGTCGAGGAAGTCCGGTCCATCTTCGACGTCCGCCGCGAGGGTGCCGTCGGAGCCGTTCTGCCGCTCATCCCGAACACGCGTGACCCCCTGGGCGCCGAGGCACGTGCCTCGGCCAAGAGCCGCGCCATGCGACACCCCCTCGTCGCAGGCCACCTGCTCTCGGCCGACGCGGCCTCCTCGCTCGTACTCGTGCGGCTTGAGGCCGACGCCGATCGTCCGCCCCGGCTGCCCGGGGTGATCCTCGCGATCGAACGCGTCCTCGAGTCCAGCGGTGGTCCCGGGTCCGCACTCGACCTCGAACTCACCGGCCTGCCCGCCATCCGGGAACAGGCGGGCCGTGGACTGCGTCGCGACATGCTGATCTTCAACGTGCTGGGCCTGTCGCTGGCGGTGGCACTCTCGGCGATCGTGGCCAGAAGCCTGCGGTCGACGGTGGTGACCTGCGTGCCCCCTTTCGTGGGCGCCGTCTGGGCGTTCGGGGTGCTGGGGCTGGGCGGAGTTCCGGTCAATATCCTCACCAGTGTCGTCCCCTCGCTGGCACTCGCGGTGGGCACCTGCGACTCCATCCACTTCATCGAGGACATGCGACGCAGCGTGCGACGCGGCATCCCACCTTCGGTCGCGTCGAGCCACGCGATCATCCGGGTAGGCCGCGCCTGCGGACTGACAAGCCTCGTGACGGCGATCGGCTTCGCCTCGCTGGCGGCGGCGCAGATCGACGCCGTGCGCGGGTTCGGGATCGCGGCGGCCGTCGGGGCGCTGGCCAGCTTTCTGGCGGTATCGCTGATCACGCCGCTGATCGCGGCCACCGGCTTTTGCAGCGGCCCGCGACTGGGCCGCTCTTCCCGCACGGCCGGCCGACTGGCCAACCTGCTGGCGGGAGTTTCCCTGCGACACGCCCGCCCGATCGCCCTCGTCGGCGTCGGACTCACGCTCCTGCTCTCGCTGGCCGGGTCGGGCATCGACGCCGACAGCCGTGTGATCGACTCCCTGCCCCGCGACGCGGCAGCCGCCCGGGCGCTGGTGCGGGTCGATCACGACTTCGGCGGGGCGATGGGCGTCGTCGTGGTGGTGGGCTGGCCCGACGACGTCGATTGGCGGGACGACGCGGTGCGTGATTCACTGGATGAAGTCCACGACGTGCTCGAGCGGTCCGGCGGCATCTCGCGGGCACTCTCACTGGCCACGGTCGCCGCCACGCTGCCCGACAGGTCCCGAAGACGGCTGGTCGCGGAGGAGTTTCATGACTTTGTGGAGCCGAAGTCCCGCGTGGCGCTCGTTCGGGCCCGGGTGTCCGACGTCGGCTTCCGCGATCTGGAAGGCGTCTCCGGGCGAGTCGATGCCGAACTCGGGGCGCTCGCGCGCCGAAAGCCGGGCTGGCGGTTCGAGTTGACGGGCATGTCGGTCGTCTCGGCGCGAAACATCCGACAGCTCGTCCGCGACCTGGGCTCCAGCCTGTTTCTGGAGGTGGTCGTGATCGGCGTCATCCTCGCGTGGGCGTTTCGCTCGCCGTTGGCCGGATTGGTGAGCCTGGTGCCGAACGTGTTTCCTCTGACGGTGATCGGTGGCCTGCTGATGGCGACGGGCCGCTCGCTCGACCCGGCCACCGTGATCTTGTTCAATGTCTGCCTGGGCCTGGCGGTCGACGACACGGTGCATCTGATGTCGTCGCTGGCCCGGCACCGTCAGGCGGGCGTGCCCACCGCCACCGCCGTGCGGCGCGCCGTCGCGGAGACGGGAAACGCGGTGGTCGTGAGCGGCCTGTTGCTTGCGGTGAATTTCGCGACCGTCACCGCCAGCAGCGTGCCGTCACTGGCCGCCTTCGGCCGGCTGGCATGCGCCGCCGTGGTGGCGGCGACCGTGGCGGAACTCGTGTTCTTGCCGGCGCTGCTCGTGGCCACCGATGCGGCCGTCCGCGCGTTCTTGCCCCGGTTTCGCGACGGCATCTTCGCAGCCGACCCGGTGGGGTCACGCCCGGCATGATCGAGCGATCGACGCCGGCTGCCCTCGATCGGACGACGCCTCGGCCGCCGTCGCGGCCGGGCACCGCCCGGTCACCGCAGCAGCCCGCGGAAGGGCTCGTAGATTCGCAGCGACAGGAGGACCTCGGACCTCAGAAGCCCCAAGGTGACGTCCTCTCGCGTGATGGTCCATCCAAACCCGAAGATCCGATAACTCGCATCGATCGCGACGCGGTCGCTGACGTTCCAAATGGCGCCCACGCCGGCCTGCCAGGCGTATCCCGTAATGGTGCGATCGATACTCGGAGCGGGTGGATCGACGTTGATCTTCTGATACTCCGTTTGGAAACCTGCGGCCCCGATGCCGCCGCCACCGTAAAGATCCATCTGCTCGGTGAGGGTGAAGTCGCGCCACACGTTCGCCAGCGAGGACCAGCCATAGCTCCGCGCCTGCGAAACACAGACGAGGGTGGGGTCGCGGAAGGAGTAATTTTCGTTGAAACCGAGATACGTCTGCCCGATGGGGCCCCGGTAGCGGCCCTCGACCTCGACCCGGATCCGGCCGTTGGACCGCTCGAGCGCCATCCCGACGGCACCGCCTTCCGTCAGGCTCGAGGACGGCGTGTTGTCGCCGGACACGACGAGGAAAGAGCCGCCGAGGATGCCGGTCAGGTAGAAACGTCTCGCGGACGGGCCGAGCACGCCCTGGGAGACCGGCGTCGTCGCGGGCAGCAGCGAGAGCGGTTCCCGCTCGCTCACGGGAACGATGGCTTCGCACCCCGCCGGACTCAGGGATTCCTCGTCCCATGACGCGAAAGCTTCGAGGTCGAGCGCGCGTGGGAGGTCATCGGCATCACCCCGTCCCGCGAGGCAGACGAGCACGAGCATGAGGCTCGGGATCGCCGTGCCCCGCCCCCGGTCCGGTCGTCTCCAGAGGGCCGCGAGCATTCCGTTTTCTCCGAAGCGTCGCCCACCGCGGGCATCACGAGGATACCGCTCGTGCATCGGCACGATCGTCGCGTCCGCGCGAATGAAAAGCCGCGCGGCGGCACAGTCGCATGGACGACCTGCTCGCGGCAACGAGGGCGACACAGTGGTGAGCCGGCGGGGACTTTACCGCCCACGAGGATGGCATGAAGAGGGGTCCGTGCCGGGTTTTCCCGGCACACCGACCCCACGCATCCCCTGCACTACGCTCCGGCCCGCCGCAGCAACCGCAGTGGAGCCAGCAAACCCTCGCGGGGCACGCTTTGAATCGGCTCCGGCGCGACTCCCTGACGTGCAAGCAGCGTGTTGGCGGCTATGAATCCCGACACGGCCGCCCGCTCCATCAGGGCACAGGGCATCGGCACTGAGACATAGTCTCCCGCCAGCGCGACATCCGCGATCGCCGTCCGGGCCGTCGGTCGCAGACGCATCGAACCCGGAGGAAACGCCGGGCAGTCTTGTCGAATGAGCATGACCTCGTCCAAGACCCGCACCCCGCGAGTCTCCGGATAAAACGTCTGCAGGGCGGCGAACAGGTCGGCCCGTATGCCGGCTTCATCCCAGCCGTCCGGCACGGCGTACGCGTGCAGTTCCACGACACTGCCGCCGTGCCGCGCCGCCCACGCTGCGCTCTCGTCTTGAAAGCGATCGTAGCAGGAGATGTTGTCCAATAATCCGACCCCGGTGGTGCCCGCGAAGGCCGGGCGATCGGCACGCAGCGGACGCTCGAGCCACATACGCAAAACCGCGAACCGCAAGGTCGTCCGCAGGCGCCCGATGCCGGAGAGGGGCGCCAGGGCCGGACACGCCTCCACGAGCCTCGAGACCGCCGGCACATCCAGCGCGATGACCACGTCGTCGGCAGCGACGCTCCCCGCCGTATGCTCCACCCGCAGCGTGCCATCCATGTGGCGATCGACCCGCGACACGGCAGAGCCCGTAAGCACCCGCACGCCGCGGCTGCGGAGCCATGTTTCGAACGGCTTCCATATTCCCACGTGCAGCGGCTGCCTCACCGCATCGAAAATCAGCCCCTCGGGATTGCCCGTAAAGTAGAAGTGGAAGCTCATCAGCAATTCCGCGGCCGACAGTTGCTCTTCCGGATTGAAGAACGAGTGCGAAAACACGTCGAACAGCATTCGCTTTGCCACCTCCGGAAAGCGGAGCGATTGGAGGTACTCCGTCGCGCTCACGCCATCGAACCGGTCGTAGGTTCGCTCGGATGAGAATCGGAGCATCTCCAGCGCCGCGAACGCATCGCCGCGCATCACGTCGCCCGCCGTCAGATACGGCGTCTGCCAGACGAGCTTGATCAGCTGGAAGGGCGTGCGGGTGGGCAGGCCGCGAAAGCTCTGCACCATGCCGTCCGGCCCGAGGATCGGGTAGTCCGGCAACGGCTGCAGCAAAGAAAGATCGGGATCGATCCGCCGCAAGAGCCCGCGCAGGTTGTAATACTGTCGGAAAAAACCGTGAAAGCCCCGCTCGACCTGGACGAGCTCGCCATTCTGCAGGCGGTGTTCGAAACCGCCGGCGCGGCCGCCGAGCAGGGGCTCCCGCTCGATGAGGGTGACATCCACACCGCGCTCGCACAGCACCGTTGCGGCCGCCACACCGGCGATCCCCCCGCCGATCACCGTGCAGCGGTGCGGCCTGGTGACGCGCGAGGCGAGCGGGCGTCTGCCCGGTTCGGGGAGGTACAGCGTTTCCGGACAGAAACGGCTCATGGTGCACTCTGCCAACCGTCGCCGCAGATGCGCGAAACCGTGCTCCGGGGCGCCGCCAGCCGGATATCCGCCGGTCTTCTTCGATCTGCGGGCGACCGCGGCCACACTCGGCACGGGTCGAGATCATACCTCACGTGGGGCCTCGTGAACGCGTGCCCAGCGGCGACCGACGCGACGCGCGTCGCCGCCGAGGCTGGTAGCCACCGAGGAATGGCCAATGCATGGCCGGATCCGCCGTGCTTCTCGACGTCAACGCTCATTCCTCGGCGAGCCGCGAGCGAACTGATCAAACGCTGGGTATCCAACGGCACCGAACCGGCCCCGATGGGACGGTCGCGAACGTCCCGACAGGGCAAGAGCCGATGCAGTGTGCCGAACTCGTAGAGAAGCCTCTGGAGCCGGCTCATCTTCACACGACGCCTCGAGGCGATGATCGGGAAGTCGGGGGCGTTCCAATGGTCCGGACGGACCGAGGCCCCGGACTTCTTGACGAGCAGACTGAAGAGAGATTGATCGTGACGATGCTCCTTGAATCCGGGCGGATTCGGGATCCTGGACGGCTGATCTGAAACCAGCGGGAAAAGTGTCGCCCGCACACAAGTTCAGCCAACCGGTCACGAGTTGCTGGTTTTCAGGCGTGTTCATCAAACGTGGATTCATGACATGCCTTTGGTCGCCGGTCTGTTTGCAGACACGCGGCCGTGATCGAGATCGTGTCTATCGTGGTGGAAGCGGCCGAGGGCGGTCCTTTCGCCAGGGCCGTCGGAGAGTCGATCTTCACCGAGGGCGACACGCTCGAGGCGGTCAAGGCGAATGTACGAGATGCTGTGGAGTGTCACTTCGAGGAAGGGCACATCCCGAGAATCATCTCTCTGCATTTTGTCCGCGATGAAATTCTCACGATTTCCAATGCAGGCCACCCCGGCATTGAACATGACTCCGAATCTGCGCCCGCGTGAAGCGCTGACGGTCAGGCCGCCTTCAGCCGACGACGCTCAAGCAGCCCCAGCGCCCCAAAGACGAGGGCCAGAACGCTCCCAAGGCTGTTCGGGTCGATCTCGGGGACGGAGGAGGCGAGACGAAAACCGCAGCGGTGATTCTCGTACGCCGGGTCGCGCGTGACACCATAGGAGGACATCAAGTACCCAGAAGTGCGCCACCAGTTACCGCCTCGGAGCCCACGCGACGGGCCGGCGGTACCATCCAGATCATTCCAATTCGACACGTCGCCGGTCTGGTCGAACGTTCTGTAGTAGCTCCCACTGCCGGAGAACGCCCCCACGTCAGTTAGATAGTTCTGGCTCGATGAGTATTCAGACGATTGTGTCACCGAATATCCATCAATGGTTATGTAATTCGCTTGATTGGCCCCACTTCCGATGATGTTTCCTGGGGCATCATCGCTCTGCGTGGCATAGACATAGTAGCCTGGCATGCCCAGCCCGCCGTAGTCCGGCGAATAATAGGCGGCCTTATAAAACTCGTTTTCAGTCGGAAGACGGAACGCCGCACCTGGATTCGCCGCCACGGCACCCCCACTTGTCGCGCCGTTGAGCGTGTATGCCCCCGTCTCCGTACTGCCGCTGCCTTGGCCGTTCGTCATCCAGTTCGCATACCTCGCGGCGTCATACCAACTCACGTACGTGATCGGGCGATTGGCGCTATCGCCACCGTTATTCATCACGCTGTACTTCGCTCCGGGTGCCGCCCCGGAATCGTATGAGATGCCGGCAACGTTGAGGTCTGTACCCATCAACACGTTATAGATATCGTGGGGGTTCGTGCCATTGGGGTCGGCCGCATTCAGAAATGTCGTGTACTGCCCGATCGTCACGCTGTACTTGCCGATCTGGTACCAGTAGGCCACGGAGCCAATGTGGCTGCCGCCCGTGTCATTGGCGTTGCCAGCATTGGCAACGGGCACCATCTCGTAGACGAGTCCCCCCCCCGTCACTTGAGCAGGGGCGGGGAGAGACAGCTGGCAGGCAAATGCAGCCAGCCCAAGGAGCAGCGTTTTGAATGATCGGCGAATCATGATCGTGGCTTTTGTGTGATGCGATGGGGGGAGTTGCCAGAATATGCGCGACGGTTTTACATCCGTTCCCAACCGTGTCAATGGATTGGTCACAACCCTTGAAATACCCGGCAATCAGGTTTTCAGGGGCGGTTTCACCCACCAACCTCGGATTTCCCGGATGACCACCCCCCGAAACGCACCGGGGCGGGTTGTGGTCCCAAGCGTGTGTCGACCTGCCGCCAGCCCGCCAACCGAGTGGGTCCTTGTGCGATTGAGCTGGACGTGTTGCCCGCGTTGAGCATGGAACTCCCGCCTTTTGTCGCCGCGGGTGCAAAGCCGCCCCCCTCGCTCACGCCAGTACCTTCCTCCTCCACCCCGCCCGAGGAGAGCGGCTAACTGGCCGTGGAAAAAGTCCTCCGGGACTTTTTCCAGGCACGAAAACCTCCGGTTTTCACGGGAGCTGCGCTCCCGCGATCGCATCCGTGCGACCGAGCAGGCTGTTTATCCACAGCCTGCTAACCGGATCGACACAGTGCGGGTGATTGCCTGAGTCTGCCGATCCGTTCGATGATCGAAGCAAAGAGTCGTCGCGGCACGGCGACTGCCGCCAGTTGGAACGTCACGTGCTTGTCGTGCCGGGTGACCTTGGCACCGATCGTGACGAGCTTCTGCTTCAGCGTGGTCAGCGACCACTGCCGCAAGTTCTTTGCAAGTGCCAGCCGGCGGAGAACGTTCCCGAGGTTGTAGGCCAAGGCGAAGAGTTGCAGCCGGGCGTGGTTGGCCCTGAAGGTCTGGCAGGAGAGCCGCGTCCAACTGACGGCATTCTTGCCCTCTTTGATCGATTGCTCTGCCGCTTGACCTGCCCCCACTGATGGAACCAGTTTCTATGAACAGGGTTGCCCTCCCAAGGGTTCGCCCACTCAGGAATCTCGCTCCTGAGATGGAACCGTTGAGGGGGGCAGGCCAAGACCTTCATGCCGCCTGAATCAGGATGTCCACTGCAGGCCGCCGCTGAGCGAGGCTTTGCGCTCTGGCTCGCGTTCCTTCATTTCTATAGTGTGAAGCCTCGGTGACGAACCCGCGGCGCAGGCCCACACGGTCCGCCCTCCGACATCGGCCACGAGGGGGCCGGCGTCCCAGGGGGCGATCTTCGCGAGCACGATCGCCTGTCAACCTTCCGGGAGAGCGGCATGTTGGTCGTTGCGTTGCGAATGCTCTTTGGTGACGCGACCAAGTGCCTGGGCCTCGTGTTCGGAGTGGCTTTGAGCACGCTGCTGCTCTGCCAACAGGTGTCGATCTTCTTTGGACTGCTCTCCCGCGCAGCCAGTGTGATCGACGATGCTCCCGAGGCCGACATCTGGGTGATGGACCCGGCCGTGAAGACGATCGAGGTGCCGTATCCCCTCCGCGACACGGTGCTGCAGCGGGTGAGGGGTGTGGAGGGAGTGGCGTGGGCGGTGCCGTTTTTCAAAGCCAGCACGCAGGTCCGCACCCGCCGCGGCAAGCTCGACAATGCCATCATGATCGGCGTTGACGACGTGTCGCTCGTGGGTGTGCCCGACCGATTCCTGCTCGGCACGCTCGACGACCTGACCCTTCCCGACGCCATCGCCATCAACCCGGCCGGCTTTCGGCTCCTGTTTCCCGGCGAGCAGCCCGACGTGGGCCGGGAACTGGAACTCAACGACCGCCGTGCCCGGATCGTCGCCATCGTCGACGCCTCTCCGGCCTTCTCGGCGAATCTGACGATTTACACCCGCTACTCCCTGGCCACCCGCTACACCAACAATGGCCGCAACACGCTCTGCTTCGTGCTCTGCAAGGCGTCCGATCCCACCATCACCGCCGCGGTGGCCGACCGCATCGCTGCCGAGATGGGGCTGAAGGCGGTCGAGCGGTCCACGTTTCGCCGCGAGACAATCGGTTACATTCTGGAAACCACCGGTATCCCCGCGAGCTTCGGCACGGTCGTGATCCTGGGTGTGCTGATCGGCATCGCGATCGTGGGCCTCACGTTCAACCAGTTCGTCATGGAGAACATCCGACAATATGCGGCCCTCAAGGCGATCGGTGTCCGCAACGGCTGGCTGCTCGCCATGACGCTCACGCAGGCCGCCTTCGTCGCGACAGTCGGGTATGGGATCGGGCTGGCCGCCGCGGCGGGATTCTTCGCCACAGCAGGCCGCTCCGATGCGCTCCGCGGCTTTCGACTCCTGCCCGAGGTGGCCGTCGGGGTGGCGGTGCTCGCCAGCGTGATCGTGCTCCTGGCGACGACCGTGAGCCTGCGGCGGGTGTTTTTCGTCGATCCCGCAACGGTCTTCCGGGGCTAGCTCATGGATGCCCCGCCGACGAGCACGCGACCGGGAGCGATCGCCGTCCACTGTGTCGGCGTGGAGAAGTCGTTCGCCGCCGGGGAAACGACCGTGCGGGTGCTTCGCGGCACCGACTTTACGGCCCGTGCCGGAGAAATGACGTTTCTCGTCGGTCCGTCCGGCTGCGGCAAGACCACGCTCATCAGCATCATCGGTGCCATCCTCTCCGCCGACGCCGGCAGTGTGGAAGTCCTCGGCTTCGATGTCCGCCGTGCCCGCGGGGGGCGGCTGGCCGACTTCAGGCTGGCGAACCTGGGCTTCATCTTCCAGCAGTTCAACCTGCTGCCGGCCCTCTCCGCCACCGAGAACGCGTCGCTGCCGCTGGTCGCTGCCGGCCGCTCGACACGGTTCGGTGAACGGGCGGCAGCCACGCTTCTCGCACGGCTCGGTCTGGAGAACCATCTCCACAAGATGCCGGCGCAGCTCTCCGGCGGCCAACAGCAGCGGGTGGCGATCGCTCGCGCCCTCGTCCATGCTCCCCGCCTCGTGATCTGCGACGAGCCCACGGCGTCGCTCGATGCCGAGGCGGGGCACAGGGTGATGGAGGTGCTGCGTGAGGTGGCATTGGCCCCGGATCGGAGCGTGATCATCGTCACGCACGATACGCGGATCTTCGAGTTCGCCGATGTGATCCATCAGATGTCCGATGGCCGGATCGAACGCATCGAGCGGAAATCCTCCACATGTGCGGAGGCACACGCATGAGTGGTCGCAGTCGGCTCTTGTCGATGGGCCTGCCCGTCGTCGGGCTCGCCGCGCTCGCGGGCGGCATCCTTCTCGTGGCCGCGAACCGGCCACCCGTCGTGAGCGAATCGTCACCGCGTCGGCCGGTCACGCAACCCCGCGCCGAGACGCTTGCCGCGACGGGGGCCCACGCCGGCGGCCTCATCGGCGCCGTCGGCACCAGCGAGCCGCCGGGCGAACCGATCGCGATCGCCGCGCACGTGGCCGGCATCGTGGAGACGGTCGACGCGACGGTCGGAGCCGACGTGCGGCGGGGCGATCTGCTCTTCAGGGTGGACAGCCGACGGGCGGCCGCTGAAGTGGCCGCGCGGAGGGGACAGATCGACGCCGCGGTCGCCGACATGGAGGCGCTTCGGGCCACGGTGCCGACCCGCGAGGCGGCCATCGCGTCCGCCCGTGCGGCACAAGCGTCGGCCGAAGCGCGGGTCCTCGAGGCGGACGCCGATCTGGCGGACCGGCGCAACAAGCTTCAACTCGGCGAACGGCTGCTCCGCACCGCCGTCGTCAGCAGCGAGGAAGTCGACAACCGCAGGTTCGTCATGCAGCAGGCGGAGGCGCGGGTTGCGACGGCGCGGGCCGCCGTGGCGGAGGCCGCCGCCGGGGTGGTGGAGGCCCAGGCCGAGCTCGCCCGCCTCGTGAATCCGGTGGGCGGTGGCCCCGGTCCCGACATCATCGCCGCTGAGAAGCGGATCGCCCTCGCCCAGCGGGAATGCGACAAGGCTTCCACGGAACTCGAGCAGTTCGCCGTGCACAGCCCTGTCGACGGCCGCATCATCCAGGTCAATGTGCGCCCCGGTGAGTTTGCCCCGGCATCGGTGCCTGCCGAGGGGCTCGTGGTGATCGGTCGCAAGGGGCCAACGCACCTGCGGGTCGAGATCGATGAAGTGGACATGCCCCGCTTCCGACCCGATCTCCCGGCCTGGGCCTCGCCGCGGGGCAGTGTGGGGATCCGATATCCGCTCTCCTTCGGCTACATCGAGCCGCTCGTGGTGCCGAAGCGCGGGATCTCCGGCCGCACGAGCGACATCGTGGACACCCGCGTGCTGCAGGTGGTCTACACCCTCGCCGATGACGAGCCGACCATCGGCATCGGCCAGCAGTACGACGTCTTCATCACGCCGGTGACGGTCGCAGAAACTCCCGACGATCGCTGACGGGCCGTCGCGGCCGCCTGGCGATCCTCGTCGAACCAGCTCACACCCGCACACGCTGGCTCTCTTGGGCAACCCTGTTCCTAACTTCGACTTTTGCAGTTTTTGAGGGCTTGGTTCCCATCCTGGCAGGGGCCCGAGGCGGCAGGATTATGAACCGGATGCTCCGCCTGCACCGGCACGAGGTCGGAGCCGACGATGCGAGCGTCGGACGTGGTGGTGGAGTCCATTTTACCGGACCATACCGTGGCGATGACCACCTTGCCCAAGGTGATCGCCCCGAGCATACATGCCAGAGAGGGCTCTTTCCCGGCAGCGACGCCGACCCGCGGCCTCAGCCGATCAGATCGCTCGTGATCCCGGCGAGCGTGCGGCAGCCGCACAGCGCCATCGCGAGTTCGAACTCGGCCCGGAGGAGTTCGAGAACGCGGGCCGCCCCCGCCTCGCCATCGACCGCCAGCCCCCACAGGACGGGGCGGCCGACCTGCACCGCCGACGCTCCGAGGGCCAGCGCCTTGAGGATGTCCGTGCCGCGGCGAATGCCTCCGTCGCAGAGGATCGGAACATCGCCCCCCACCGCCTGCACCACCTCGGGGAGGACGCGGATCGTGGGCCGGGCGGTGTCGAGCTGTCGACCGCCGTGATTCGAGACGATCACCGCTGCCGCCCCCGACGCGACC
>Ga0007791_10000565_pt1 | contig 12110 bp, 2 predicted proteins | sample CryBogmetaGMA05M_FD_60368 | JGI IMG/M metagenome (GOLD analysis project Ga0007791, IMG submission 60368) | Freshwater microbial communities from Crystal Bog, Wisconsin, USA - MA0.5M | ecosystem: Environmental > Aquatic > Freshwater > Lake | place: Crystal Bog, Wisconsin, USA | collected 2009-07-06 | reverse complement strand
CGCCGGGAGGATGTCGGGTGTCTCCGGCTGCACTTCGTCCTTCCGCTTGTCGTATTCGCCGCGCTCGAGGATGTGGGCCTTTGCCATCTCGGGCTTCTCGTTCATCACGTGGGCGATGGTGCCCCGCTTCCTGATCGTCGCCATCTCGGCCTCGAGCGAGCCCACGGCCGCGGTCAGGGCTTTGTGCTGCTCATCCGCGATCAGCCATCCCGCGTAGAGATCGCCGGCCGCGGCCACCCGCTGGTCCTCCGGCAAGGTCACGATGGATCGGAGTCGGTGCCCCCGCCAGAACGCGGCGACCTCGTCGGCCGACAACGCCCGGCCCCAGAGCGAGAGACCCGCGAGGCCGACGCCCCGAAGAGCCCCGTGCATCGATCGGCTGCCGATCGTGAGCGTCGTCGTCGTCTTGATCGACTTCTCGTTGAGCTGGTTCTTCTCGACCCGCGGCTTCTGGGGCGCGCCGTCGTAGGAGATCGTCACGCCTTCGGCCTTGCCGGAGCCGTCGTAGGTGACCGAGACGAGCGTCCAGACATCTGCCGGAAGCTGTGCTTCGGCACTGACCTTGATGGCATCCGTCGGCCAGGCGTGGACCAGATGCATGGCGACCCGCCGGTCATCCAGCCAGACATCCCAGCCGCGGTGTGCCTGGGCGTCGTCCATGCGGGCGATGACGGCACCTCCCCCGGCGTTGGCAGGCGAACGCAGCCAGAATGTCACGCTGAAGGGCGCGTCCCGCTCGAAGTCGCCGCTCCCCGGGAGCTCGGCCGCCCTGCCGTCCAGCACGACCGCGGGTGATCCGTTCGGCCCCGCCTGCCACGTCGTGGCTGCCGTGAGCGGCAGGTCGGTCTCCTTCCCGAGCAGGGAAACATGGGTGGTCGATCCCGCGGCCTCGGCGAGCGGCATGTCCAGGAGCGGCGTCTCCCGCGGGAGGAGCGCCGCGATCGACTCGGGAGTGAAGGCCTTCACCCACGATTCGAACTCGGGGCGAGCGGACTGCTTCCGCGCCTCGATCGCGGCCTTCGTCTCGGGGATTTCCCGCTCGAGCGCCGCGAACCGAGGCCTGTCGTCGGGTGCGGGTACCGGCAGGATCGGCGGCGTGTCGCGGACGTTGCCATCCATCGCCCGCTGCGTCGTGTTGTTGAAGAACGCGGCAAGCTCGTAGAACTCGCGCTGCGAGAGCGGATCGAACTTGTGGTCGTGGCAGACGGCACAGCCCGTCGTCAGCCCCATCCAGACGGCCGACGTGGTCTCGGTGCGATCCCGTGCATAGAGCACGAGGTATTCCTCATCGATCGCGCCCCCCTCGCTGGTCGTGATGTTGCAGCGGTTGAAGCCGCTGGCGATCCGGTTGTCGAGGACCTGATCAGGGGAGGCGTTGGGGCCGTGGTCCTGCACAAGGTCGCCCGCCAGTTGCAGGATGGTGAACTGGTCGAACGGCATGTTGCGGTTGAAGGCGTTCACGACCCACTGCCGGTAGCTCCACATTTCGCGGAAGTTGTCGATGTGAATGCCGTGCGTGTCGGCGTACCGTGCGTAGTCGAGCCAGTACCGGCCGCGGTGCTCGCCCCACTCGAGGCTCGCGAGCAGCGCGTCGACGAGCCGCTCGTAGGCGTCGGGGTGCGGGTCGGCGACGAATGCCTCGACGAGAGCCGGCTCGGGGGGCAGCCCGGTGAGGTCGAGCGACACGCGGCGGGCGAGCGCCCGGCGGTCGGCCTCGGGGGCGGGAGTGAGGCCCTCACGTTCGAGCCGGGCGAGAATGAAGCGGTCGATCGGGTTTCGCACCCACGATTCGTTCTGCACCGTGGGGAGCGTGGGCCGCACGGGCGGGATGAACGACCAGTGGGGCTGATACTCGGCCCCTGCGGCGATCCACCGCTTGAGCAGCTCCTTCTGCTCGGCCGAGAGCGGTTTCTTGATGTGGGGGGGCGGCATCACCTCCTCCGGGTCGTCGGAGAAGATGCGGTCGAGCATCACGCTCGAATCGGTATCGCCGGGCACGATCGCGCCCGACTCCACGGCGTCGTCGCGGAGATCGAGCCGCAGGCCCGCCTTGCGTCCGGCGGAGTCGGCCCCGTGGCACGAAATGCAGTGCTCGACCAGGATCGGCCGAATCTGGTCGTTGAAGCCCGGCGGCTCGGCCGCGGCGGGGCCGGCGGCGAGCAGAAGGGCGGCAAGGATCGCTGGTCGACGCATGCGAACTCCCCGGGGCCGGCTGCTCCGGGGCCGTTCGGGCCACGGGATCCGGACAGACACATCAAGGAATCGGCGTTGCGCTCCGCCGTGAAACACTCCCTATAAGAATAGCACTCAATCAGCGGCTGCCACACCGCCCGGTCAGGCGACACGAAGTCGAGCCGCGGCAGGGATTTGCGGCAAGCGGCAGCCGAATGGCGCGCCGGACTACTTCCGGGAAGCGTCACCGCGTAAGCGGCTACGCCTGCGTGGCGTTGGGCGTGGCCCTCATCGCTTACGCAGTCGGGCTTTTCCGTGAGGAACGGCGGCGGTAGGCGGCTGCCGCGATGGCGATGCCGCCGGCGGCGAGGGCGAGCGTGCTCGGCTCGGGCACCACGACGACGTCACCCGTGCTCTGGGTGAACGTCAGCGTCTGGGCACCGGAGAGGAGCTGGAACTGGCCGCCGCCGATGTCGGTCCACGTTCCCGCATACGCGCCGGTCGACGACACCGTCGTGAAGGCGCCGCTGAAGCCCCCAGTGAAGTCGAAGATGTGGTAGGTCACGTAATCGGGCGACAACGAGCCGAAGTTGAAGGACAAGAGGCCGCCATACGTCAGCGAGCTGCTCGTACCCGTGATGTTCACACCGTCGTAGCTGACGCCACGGCCGGTGCCGTTGATCTCGATCAGCGTCGTGCTCGAACCGCCGAGCACGAGCGAGCCGAGCGTGATCACGCCCGGGCTGTTGCCCGGCGAGAGCGTGCCCAGCACGTTGACCGGGCCGGCGATGCCGCCCGAGCCACCGAGCGTGGCGCCCAACGCGACCGACACTGCCGCGTTGCCGAGCGATCCATTCACGACAAGTGTGCCGGCGTTCACCGTCGTGGCGCCGGAATAGGTGTTGATGGCCGAGAGCACCATGGTGCCCGCTCCGGACTTCGAGACGGTTGCCGGAGTCCCGCCGTTACTGCCGAAGGACGCGCCGTTGTGCATCACGCCGCCGACGTTCAGCGTGCCGCCCGTGGCGACGTTGAAATCCACGTTGCTAGCACGCAGGGCAGTGTCCGCGTTCAGGCTGGAACTGCCGGAAGCCGTCACGTTGCCGGTGAGAAAGTAATTCCCCCAATCGCTATTGCCGCTGCTGTTGATCGCATTCACGGTGCCCCCGTTCAGGGTCAGTCCGTCGAGTTTGTTTGCGACCGAGTTGTCAGCGGTCAGCGTCGCGCCGTTGCCCACCGTTACGGCACCGCCACCGCCGCCACCGTCACTGCTCAATGTCCAAGCACCGGCCGCCAGCACCAGCGTGCCCTGGTTGACGATGGATCCACCGGTGTAGTTGTTAGATTGCTGAGTAAGCGTGAGCGTGCCCGTGCCAGACTTGGTGAAGGAGCCACCGCCAACCAGTTGCGTGGCGACCGTGACCGCGTAGGCTGTGTCGATGTTCACCCCGCCACTTGCCAGCCCCGCTGCGGCACGGCTGTTGACGTCGCCGTTGTTGTACACCGCGATGTAATCGCTGCTGGCGGCGGTCGGCACCAACGTCACGCCATTCCCCAACGTCAAGCCACCCTGCCCGGCGAATGCGGCGTTGCCCACCTTGACGAATGGCGTCGTCACGGTTCCGCCATAAAGCTCCACCTGACACGCGATTGTCGAAAAATCGATTCCGCCGGTGGCCGTCACGGTGCTGTTGTCAGCTCGGAACACGCTCCACGCATCCGTGCTGTTGATCGTCCCGCTGACGTTCACGGAGGCGCCGGTCAAATATGTCATCCCGCGGCGAGTCGTCATGTTCCCGCTGACGTTGGCAGTAAGACTCTGAAAAGTCAGCCGCTGATCGTAGGCTTGCGGGATGCTGTCCACACCGCCGCCGCCACCCGCCGGATTGTAGCCACCCCATGCCAAGACACTTCCCAGTGAAAGGTTGCTACCAGTAAGGTTCAATCCGTGAGCGCCCGATGGAGCCCCGCCCGTGTTAAAGGCGAGGCTGCCGCCATTGATCGCTTCGGACAGGGTGACCGTGTAGGTCGGGTTGGTGAACACGGCGTTGCTCGACGTGCCATTCACCCACGTGGAGCCGGCGCCGGACCAGTTGGCGTCGGTCGTGTTCCACGTGCCGTTGCCCGTGTTCCAGTTGTAGGTTCCCTGGGCCAGCGCCGGCGTGACGCACGCACAGCAAATGCCGCACGCCAGCAGCAGCGTGGAGTTCGGGAGGGCGCGAGGCGGGAAACGGCTCATGGCAACGGTCCTGACTTTGGGGGTGTGATCGACAGAGACCCTTGGGCTACGGTCTCAACGGTGGACATTTCGAGGTGTATGAAACGAACGTGCTGGCGACGCGAACACTAACGGCCGACACGACGCACCACGATTTTCCTCCGCGGAATCTGTAGATGCGGAATGACGAGCCATAACTCAACGGCAGTATTGTGAGCCGCTCTCACCCCCCCTCGCCAGCAGCGGATCGCGCACAAGGTGGTAGCAAATCGCGCACGGCGGCCCGTGGTCGCGTACAACAGCGAATGCCATGGCGAAGCGGCATGTCGGCACAAAAACGGTGCGGGCGAAGGGGCCGAAAAAGGTGCTCGTGGGCCCGCTGCACGGCAGCGTGTGGGAGCGGAGCGTGCTGCGGGGCATCGTGCGGCATGGCGTCGCCACCGGCACGATCCGGTTTGGCTACGCGGGCCTGGGTGAGCTCTCGGGCCCCCTGCCCTGGCAGCGGCTGCTGGGCCGCGGGATCGATGGGGTGATCGCGCGGCTCTATCCGCAGGAGTTTGCCGACGCGATCGTGCGCAGCGGCCTGCCTGCCGTGAACGTCTCCAACGTGGTGCTGCCGGGTATCGACATCCCGCGGGTGGCGATCGATCTCGAAGCGGTCGCCGTGCTGGCCGCCGATCATCTCGCGGGCCTCGGCCTGAAATCGTTCGCCTACATGGGAGTCGCGGGCTTCGCCGACTGCGTGCTCCAGCGGGAGGCCTTCGTGGCGCGTCTGGCCACACACGGCATCCGGGAGGTGCCCACGTTTTGGGATACCATCGAGGACGACATCGATTCCACGCGGCTGGAGGCGTTTCTTCGCGACCTGCCGAAGCCAGTCGGACTGTTCACGAGGATTGCCGCCTTCGGCCTCTTCGCGCTGCGGGCCTGCGAGGCGGCCGGCATCGCGGTGCCCGACGAGGTTGCCGTGCTCGCCGGCGACGACGACCCGATCCTGGCGGAGGCATTCAGCCCGAGCCTGTCGGCGGTCGATATCGCCGCCGAACGCGTGGGCGTGAGGGCCGTCGAGGTGCTCGAGAGCCTGCTCACCGGCCGCACGCTCCCGCAGGACCAGTTCCTCTTGCCGCCGCTCGGCATCATCAGCCGCAAGAGCACGGATGTGTTCGTGTCTCACGAGCCGGCGGTGGCCGGCGCCCTGCGCTACATCCGCGACCACTACCACGAGCCGCTCCAGATCAACCACGTGGCCCGCCACGCGAGGGTGTCACGTCGGCTCCTCGAAAAGCTCTTTCACGACACGCTCGGCCGGTCGCCCCTTCAGGAGGTCCGCCGGGTGCGGCTGGCGGAGGCGAAGAACCGGCTGGTGATGAGCGACGATTCGCTCAAGGTGATCGCCAAGGCCTGCGGGTTTTCGACGCCGCAGCTGCTGATCCGGAGCTTCACCCGCGACGTGGGCATGTCGCCCGGACGCTACCGCGAATCGCATCGGCTCGCGTAGGGCGAGCGACGCGGCGGCCCCCATCGCTCACAAGAGTGGGCTTTTTGGGGAGGGGCGGTGGTGGCGGGGAACTTTTCTCGCGGAGGACGCGTCGAAGAGGGGCCCCGGCGTAGACTTCCGGACCCATGAGCTTCCTGGCGGAGACGAGGCCCATATGCGTGCACCTTCGTGTTTCACCCGCCGCGGCGCCACCGCCGGCCTCGCCGCCTGTGCCCTGGCGGTCGCTCTCCTCGGAGGATCGCTCATGAGCCGTGATCGCGTGCAGGCCGATGCCCCTCCCCAGGGCCCGCTGGCCGACGTGGCCAGGACGATCGCCACGCAGATCGTGGCCGACACCATCAACCGGCCCGGCGACGACCCCGAGCGGCTGATCCTCCTCGCCGCCGCCATCGAAAAGGCCCCCCCCGAAACCCGGCCCGTGCTCGAGGCCATCCGCGCCAACTGGACGTGGGGCTTCTTCCAGATGAACCGCTGGCGGTTTCAGCAGCGGACGACCGGCGGTGCCGATGCCGACGACATCGCGCGGATCAACGAGTGGGATCTGCCCACGATCGTGGCCGAGATCCGGGCCCGTTTCGACGCGGCCACCGGCGGTCGCGACACCCTGCTGCAGCAGCCCGTGGCCGAGTGGGCGGCGATCCTCACCAAGGGCACGATGCCCGATGCCTACCGCCCCACCATGTGGGACGTCGTCATGCACGACGCGATCGAGTTTGCCAGCTCGGGCGAACGCGGCCTCGCCAGCCCCGAGGATGCCTTCGAACTCGAGGCCACGAGCCCGGCCCTCGGCACCGCCGACGAGTTTCGGGCGTGGAAGCCCGAGGAGCGGCAGGCGATCACCGACACCACGTCGCCGATTCTCCACGCGGCCCGGCTCTACCGCGACCTCCTCGACACCCATGCCGCCGATGCCGACCGCACGGCCTTCCTCGCGGCCGATCTCGACCGCATCCTCTGGGCCGCGGGCGTGGCGGTCGATGCGGGCGACGTGACCGTGGCCGACCGGGAGGCCGACGCCCTCGAGGCGTTTCTCGCGCGGGCCGGAGATCACGAGATCGCTGCCCAGGCCGCGCACGCCCTCGCCGAGATCGCCCGCGAGCACGACGATCCCGCCGCGGCCCGGGCGATCGCCGCGAAGGCCGCCGAGCGGCATCCCGACAGCCCCGGGGGCAAGCGCTGCAAGAATCTCGTGAAGGTGATCGAGTCGCGGGAACTGTCGCTCGCCACGGAACGGTCGTGGGCGGCGCCGTGGCCGACGATCCGTGTGACCTACCGCAACCTCGCGAAGGTGCACCTGCGGCTGGCGAAGGCGGATTGGCAGGCGCGGCTCGCGGCCGGCAAGGCCAATCCCGCCTGGCTCGACGACGCCGACCGCGCGGCGATCGTCGCGCTGCCCGCGCTCAAAACCGCCGCCGTCGATCTGCCAGCCACGCCCGACTTCCGCCAGCGGCATCACGACGTGCCCGTGAGCCTCTTTCAGCCCGAGTCGCTCGAGCCCGGCGCCTACTGGGTGATCGCCAGCCACGCCCCCGGCTTCGGCGACGCCGACAACGTCGTGCAGGCGACGCTCGTGTGGGTGACGCGGCTGGCGATCGTGTCGGCCCACGGCCAGCAGGCGACGGGCCCGCACAAGCTCGCAGGCCACGTGGTCGACATCGCCTCGGGCGAGCCCGTGCCCGGGGCGACGGTGACCGCGCATGTGCGGCAGGAGCGGGGCAACCCGGGTGGCTTCGTGGCCCGCGGTTCCGCCACGACCGACGCCGACGGCCGCTACGAACTGGCCGCGGAAACGGGCCGCGAACTTCTGGTCGTGGCGACGGCCTCGCTCGATGGCACGCCGCACACTGTGGCCACTGAATCGACGCACCTCTGGCAGCACGGCCAGCAGAACCGCGGCACGTCGATCGTGCTCGTCACCGATCGCGGCATCCACCGGCCGGGGCAGACCGTCTTCTACAAGGGGATCGTCGGCTCGTTCGACCACGACACCCGCGAGTACCACGCGATCGCAAAGCGGCCGGTCGCCGTCACGCTCCGCGACGCCAACGGCCGCGAGGTCGCCAAGGCCGCGCACACGACCAACGCCGCCGGTTCGTTCCACGGGTCGTTCCCGGTGCCGACGGGCGGCCTGCCGGGCCAGTGGATGCTCCTCGCCGAAACGGAGGGCTTCAACGGCGGCGTGGGCGTGCGGGTGGAGGAATACAAGCGGCCGAAGTTCCAGGTGAAACTCGCCCCGCCGAACGACGCCGTGCGGCTCGGTGAAGCGGTCGCGGTGCCGGGCACGGCGGTCACCTACACAGGCCTGCCCGTGGCCGGCGCGAAGGTGGCCTGGCGGGTCGAGCGGCGGATGCGGCTGCCCTTCTGGTGCCGCTGGTGCTTCCCCTGGATCCCCTTCGGCGACGAGGGGCGGAAGATCGCCCGCGGCACGGAGATCACCGGGGCCGACGGTTCGTTCGCGATCAGGTTTCCAGCGGTGCCCGATCGGAGCGTGCCGAGGTCGGCACAGCCCGTGTTCACCTACGAGGTGGTCGCCGACGTTACTGATTCGGCCGGCGAGACGCGGAGCGACGAGCGCAACGTTTCCGCCGGCTACACCGCTCTCGAGGCCGCGATCGAACGGAGCGACTGGCAGGCGGTGGCGGCCGACGCGAAAGACGACCGTGGCCGGCCGGTGGCCGCGGTCACGCTCGCGCTCGTGACGCGGTCGCTCGACGGCGAGCCCCGCGGAGCCGCCGGTACGCTCGCCATCCACGCGCTCGTGCAGCCGGCCGCGGTCGATCGCGGCGACTTCGGCGACGACCGGCCCATGCCGCTGCCGCGGCCGTTCGGCGCGGCGCGGAAGGCGAAGGCCGCGGCCGCCGCAGACGCCCTGCCGAAGCCGGCGCCGAAGCCCTCCGATCCCGACACCTGGGAGCTCGGCGAAGAGGTCGTGCGCCGCGAAACGGCGACCGACCCGAAGACCGGCAAGGCGGAGGCGACCGTCACCCTGCCGGCCGGCATCTACCGCGCCGTCTACACGAGTCCCGGCCAGGGAGGCGGCACGGACGTGCGCGGCGAATCGACGTTCACCGTGATCGACCCCGCGGCCGACCGCTATCCCGTGAAGCGGCCGCTGGTGATGGCGGCGGAGAAGGATTCCGTCGAGGCAGGCCGGGAGTTTCAGGCGATCGTCGGCACGGGCTACGACCGCGGGCGGGCGCTCGTGGAGATCTCGCGGGCCGGCCGCGTGCTGAAGCGGTTCTGGACGGAGCCCGGCCGCACGCAGTGGCCCGTGCGCGTGGCCGTGGGCGACGACGACCGCGGCGGATTCACGCTCACCGCGTGGATCGTCCGCGACGGCCGGCTGCACCGCGAACGCCGGACGGTGCAGGTGCCGTGGACGAACAAGAAGTTCGCCGTGACCTGGGAGCGGTTCACCCGCCGCGTGGAGCCGGCGACGAAGGAGGTGTGGCGGGCGAAGATCGCCACCGTTGCCGATCCGCTCGCAGGGCCGGAGGCGCCGGCGGTGGCCGAGCTGCTCGCGATCCTCTACGACCAGTCGCTCGATGCCCTCGCCGGACACCAGTGGCCGGCCAACGGTCTGCAGGGTCTCTTCCGCACCGAGTGGGCCGCGGCCGACGTGGGCTTCACCAACGCGCCGAACGGCTTCAACGGCCTCCGCGGCAGTTGGGCGATCGCCGAGGTGGCCGTGGAGATGACGTATCGCGAGTTGAGCGATCCGTTCGGACCGCCGGGTGGAGGCTGGGGATTCGGGATGCAGCGGCGGATGATGGGCCGCGGCGGAATGCCCATGCCGATGGCGATGCCCATGGAGGCGGCGATGATGGCCGATGCCGCGCCTGCCGCGGCACTGTCGACCTCGGGGGTGGCCAAGGCGAAGCGGGCGGAGGAACGGATGGATTCACGGGCTGAAGGGGGCGACCGCGGCGGCCAGAAACCGGCCCGCGACGTGGCACCGCCGCCGCGGACGAATCTCGCCGAGACGGCCTTCTTCCTGCCCACGCTCACGTCGGGCTCCGACGGGATCGTGACGATCGAGTTCACGCTTCCCGACACGCTCACCACCTGGCAGTTCAAGGGCCTCGCCCACGACGCAGCCCTGCGGAGCGGCACGCTGGTGGACGAATGCATCTCGGCGAAGGACCTGATGGTGGAGCCGATGGTGCCGCGGTTCCTCCGCGAGGGAGACGTGGTGCAGATTCCGGTGAAGGTCAGCAACACGTCGACGGGCCGGCTGGCCGGCACGGTGGGCTTCGCGCTGGCCGACGCCCGCACCGGTGATTCGCGAGACGGCCTCGTGGCAGGCTCCCGGGAGCAGTCGTTCGACCTGGCCGCCGGCGAGTCGAAGCCGGTGGTGTTCACCGTGAAGGTGGCCGACGGCACCGACGTGCTCCGCTACACGGCCACGGGCGTGACGACCTCGGCGGCGAAGCGGGCCGCCGACGGCGAGGAGGCGCTCGTGCCGGTGCTGCCCCGGCGGGTGCCGGTGGCGGAGACGGTGCCGATCACGATCCGTGGCCCCGGCGAGCGGCGGGTGAAGCTCGACCGGCTGCTGGCCTCGGCGGGCACGCAGATCGCCAGCGAATCGCTCGTGGTGCAGGCGGCGTCGAACCCTGCGTGGTACGGCGTGCTCGCGCTGCCCTGCCTCATGGAGGAGCCCGACGAGGGGATCGAGACGCTCTTCGCCCGGCTCTATGCCAATGCCTACGCCCGGCACGTGGCCACGGCCGATCCGCGGATCGCGAAGGTCTTCGAGCAGTGGAAGGGCACCGACGCCCTGGAGAGCCCGCTCGAGAAGAACACCGATCTCGTGAAGACGCTGCTCGCCGAGACGCCGTGGGTGCGCGACGCGGTGGACGAGCGGGAGGCGCGGGCCCGCATCGGCCTGCTCTTCGACCGCACGCGGGCCGAGAACGAGGTGCGGGCGGCCTTCGCCCGGCTCGAAGCGCTCCGCAACGGCGACGGCGGCTGGCCATGGTTCCCCGGCGGCCGCTCCTGCGACCACGTGACGCTCGCGATCATCGCCGGCCTCGGACGGCTGCGAGCAAGCGGCGTGGCGATCGACGTGCAGCCGGCGGTGGCGGCGATGCCGTGGCTCGACGCGCGGCTCGTGGAGGAGCGGCGCTGGGCCGAGAAGATCGCCGAACCGGTGCTCACGGCCACCGGTGCCTATGCCCTCTTCGCGAGGAGCTTCTTCACGGCCGACGCACCGCCCCAGGGGGAGGCGGCCGACGCGATCCGCTGGGGGCTCGACGTCGCGAAGAAGACGTCGGTGAAGCTCGGCCGGCGGTCGCAGGGGCACGTGGCGCTCGCGCTGCACCGCGCGGGCGACCGCGATGCGGCCCGCGCGATCATCGCCGGCCTGAAGCAGCGGGCCGTGGACGCCGACGTGAAGCCGGGCGCGGAGCAGGAGAGCTGGCAGGGGATGTGGTGGCGGGATCCGCATCCGGCGTGGTGGAGCTGGGCGGCGGCACCGATCGAGACGCAGAGCGTGATGATCGAGGCCTTCGACGAGATCACGGGCGACGCCGACGCAGTCGAGGCGATGAAGGCGTGGCTCCTCGCGCAGAAGCGGACGAGCCGCTGGCCCGGCAGCATGGCCACGGCCGACGCCGTGGGGGCCCTGCTCGGCCGCGGCACCGACCTACTCGGGTCGAGCGAACTGGTCACGGTGACGGTGGGCGGCGAGGCGGTGACGCCGGCGAAGGTCGAGGCGGGCACCGGCTTCTTCGAGGAGCGGTTCGTGCGTCGGGAGATCGTGCCCGCGATGGGCGAGGTCGTGATGAAGAAGCCCGACGCGGGCCTGGCCTGGGGGGGCGTGCACTGGCAGTATCTCGACGACATCGCCAACGTCCCCGCCGCCGGCCGTGAGGAGCTCGCGATCGACAAGCAGCTGTTCGTGAAGCGGTTCACGAAGGCGGGGGCGGTGCTCGAGCCGGCCGCGCCGGACGGCGCGACGCGGATCGAGGTCGGGGACGAGCTCGTGGTGCGGCTCGTCGTGACGAGCGACCGCGACTACGAGTTCCTGGAACTCGCCGACCACAGGCCCTCGCTCACCGAGCCCGTGGACGTGCTCTCGGGCTGGCGGTTCGGCGACGGCGCGGCCTGGTACCTGGCGATCCGCGACGCGAGCACGCAGCTGTTCTTCGAGCGGCTGCCGCGGGGCACGCACGTCTTTGAATACTCGCTGCGGGCGGCGCACCGGGGCATGGCGTCGAGCGG
>Ga0007791_10000562_pt1 | contig 12124 bp, 13 predicted proteins | sample CryBogmetaGMA05M_FD_60368 | JGI IMG/M metagenome (GOLD analysis project Ga0007791, IMG submission 60368) | Freshwater microbial communities from Crystal Bog, Wisconsin, USA - MA0.5M | ecosystem: Environmental > Aquatic > Freshwater > Lake | place: Crystal Bog, Wisconsin, USA | collected 2009-07-06 | reverse complement strand
CAAAGGTCAAAAGCCGGCCTCGGAGCTGGACTCTACCCGCACCTGAAGCCCGTAGAAGACATGGCTGCCAGGAGAATGCTGGATCAGGGGGTCCATCCAGTCCTGATCCCCAGGGCGGCAATGCAGGCAGGGTACGCCAGCACCCTCGATGAGCTAGGTGCTTTCTTCGGCCATGCCAAACGCCTGGACTACGGCATGACCGGCAGGCCCATCATCACACCCCAGCAGCACTATGACGCCCTGAATCGCTGGAGAACCCAGGGTATTCGTGTCAACGATGACCCCGCCGGCCAGCTCGACATCTACGGCCCAGACCAAACCATGCAGTACGGCCCCAACGCCGGCCAGCCAGCCCACGGTTTCGAGTACATCAAGGGCCAGCTCCAACACGTTCTCCCAGATGACACCTCTGAAAAGAGAATCCGGCAGCTCATCGAGTTCATGAGAACCTTCGCTGACAACGAGCAACCAGGGGAGGCTGTCCATGGCTGAAGACCCACTCGGCATGCCGGAACTCAGGGAAGTCATCCACCGGCTCCACGAACAGTCCCGCTACCCAGACGAGCAGATGCTCAGTCCCGATGACGTTACCGCCATTGCCCACCACCTGTATCACGGGACCAACGACGGCACCCGGATGACCAACCCCGGGTACTGGTCCCACCTAGCCAGCATCCGAGACCCCAATACCACCGACATCGATCCCATCTCAGCTCAGATCCGGCAGAAGCAGTGGCAGGGCTGGACCGGCCCAGGCTGGAGCCCCGAGGAGCGAGCCGCCCTTGGCAGGGACCCAGAAGGTTTCGAGCTATCCCCCGGCGACCGCACCTCCCACCAGTGGATGCGGGACTCCCAGTACCTCAATGATGTGCTTGGCAGGAACCAGACAGTCAACACGGGGGAGCTTCCTAGTTCTGTGACCGCCTGGGGAGGCTCTTCTGGTGCCACTCACGACCAGCAAGCCCAGAGAAAGCTGGAGGAAGCCCTCCACTGGTACAAGCGGGGAGAGAACGCCACTCATTCGGTGACACCCAGCATCCCCGGGACCATCGCCGGCTTAGTCGCCATGGGCCACGGCACTTCAAACTTCAAGAAGTACAGCGATCTCGGTGGATTCTTTGATGCCAGCGACAACCCCGACTACGCCTTCGGCCACCTGACCACGCAGTACATGGACCCGCTAGGGTACGCCGTCCAGAAGCAGACCATGAGGGACCCGACCGCCAAGGAGTCACAGTATTGGCAGGATGTCCGCAACTCCTGGACGCCGGCAGCAATCCTCCCACCCGTCTATGACTTCTTCCGAAATGCACTAAGCGACAAGTCCACCATCCAGGACGCCATCGAGGTAGCCCGAGGAGCCCAGTTTAACCGCCACAGTCCCAAACTCCCAGCTACAAGCAGTGGCATGTCAGCCGAGGATCGGGTCCGAGAACTGCAACGCCTCCGTGCCGCCAATGCCGGTGCCAGGAACATGGACTTTGACAGCTACCACTACGGCAAGACCGGCCAGCTTCCCAGCAAGGCAGGCTCGATGGGTGGCTCGATAGCAGCTCAAGCCATTGACCCGTCCATACTTGTTACTGGCCTTGGAGCAAAAGCCGTTGGCTCAGTTCTAGGCAAGAACGTCACCACCGCCGCAGCCATGGCCGGCGAGATGGCAGAAGACTTCTTCCCCAACGTCGCCCTTACTACCGCCTTGGCCACAGTGCCGTTCGACCACGGCCAGGGAACCAAGCCAGTTCCATTCAAAGACTGGCTTACTCCGGGAGACGAGGCCCGCACCGACGTTCCCAGTGAGTCGCACCAGGATCGCATGGCACGAATCCAGTCCCATGAAGGCAACCAGGACGCCGCCTTAGATGTTCTCCGTAAAGCCAACAAGGCCGCACCTCGCCCAGTTAATAAATCGACTCCATCAGGTTCTTATATGAACTCAGGCTTCAAGACCTGAATGACCGTTGCCGGATTGTCTGTTCCCTAGTGAGATCGGCTGAGAGGCCAGTCTTACCCGAGGAGTAACAGACTATGGACGATCAAATTGACTCGCAGCCGGTAGAAGAATCTGCTGACATTCAGCCGCAGCAGGACTCCCAGCCTGTCGATAACACCGCCAGTATCCCCTCTCAGCCCCAGCCTTCTGCTTGGGACGCCTTCAAGAAACTCCCTGAGTTCCAGGGACAGGATGACCGGGCTATCGCCGGCAGACTGTACCAGTCCATGCAGCGTGAGCAGGCCGCCTCCAGGGCCCTCCAGCAGTACCAGCAGGTAATGCCCATCGCCCAGGAGTACCTAGCCAACCGCAAGGACTTCGACGCCTGGAGACAGTCTCGCTCCCAGCAGGCCCCCCAGCAGCAACAGCCCCAGCCCGAGAAGCCCCGCTGGTGGTCGCCCCCTGAAGTCAAGGAAACCTACAAGCGTTACCTGACCAAGGACGAAAACGGCCGGGAGATCATTCACCCCGACGCCCCCATCGACGCCCGTGCTGCCCTTGAAGAAGCCCAACAGTACAAGGCTGACTTCGCCAAGAAGTTTCTTGCTAACCCAGAAGAAGCTCTCGGTCCCATGGTCCAAGATCTGGCCGCCAAGCAGGCCCAGCAGATCATCGAAGAGACCATGAAACAAAGGGATAACGAGCAGTTCGTAGACAGTCTTGAGAAGAGCAATGCCGACTGGCTGTTCGACCCAGAAACAGGGAATGTCACACCAGAGGGGTTGCTCGTACATAAATACATCGAAGAAGCAAAGAGTCTCGGTATTGCCAACCCAAAAGACCGGTGGGAACACGCGGTCGGGAAGGTGGAACGAGACCTCCTAGCTCGATGGTTTGACAGCCAATCACGGCAAGGTCAGGCCCCGCAGTATCAGCAGCAGTATCCGCAGTACCAGCAAGCACCGCCTGTGGCACCGCCGGCCCCACAACAGCCACCAGCACAGCCAGGACTTGCCCAACAAAACATGGAGTACCTGAGACGAGAGGCTAGTCGAAACCCTAGCCGATCAGCAGGCACTACCAACACCGACCCTAGGGCTCCGAAGCAAAAAATGTCCTTTGAGCAAATGCTTTCCCAGGAAGCATCGGCCAAAGGCTTCATCTGAAAGGTAGAGGCAAATGGCAAGCTCGACTGACTGGGCTCGTAGTATCGGGACGACAATCACCAACTACCTCCGCGAGGAGGAGCTGACCACCTTCCGTAAGTTCAAAGTCTTTGCGGCTTTGGAAGGCTCGGGTAACGTGGTGATGAACCAGGGTGGCTTAGGCCTCAACTGGCAGGTCAGATACCGCAACCAGCCGGTCTCAGGTAATAACGGAGAGACCCCCCGTGTCTTTGCCCGTCAGAACCTGTGGGTCGATGCCAACCTCCCGTACCGTGGCTATCAGGTCACGGACTCTATCTACAAACGGGAGATGCTTGAGAACCGAGGCCAGCAAGCCCTGATCAATGTTGCGGGCAAGATGGCCAGCCGGCTTCAGGAGAGCATGGAGCAGCACCTCGCCAAGGAAGTCTGGATCGACGGCAATAAGGCCGGTAACGAGCTGCGATTCCACGGCATCGAGAGCTTCACCGCCATCGACGGCACGGTCTCGATTGTTGACGGCACCAAGCGGGCTGCCAACGCCGATGACCCGTTCGGCTGGCCGGCTGACGTTTATGCCGGTGTTAATACCGGTCTGGGAGCTGTGGCCGGTTCCCAGCTTGAAGGGTCGTGGCCGAATGGCGTGGCAGATCCTGAGTACGACTTCTACTCCCCGATTGTAGTGAACTATACCAGCAAGTATTTCAAGGGAAAGAACTCGACTGGTGCGGATTCCTACATCTGGCAGGACCAGTGCGTTCAGGCCGTCCGTGAGGGCATTCAACAGGCAAAACGCAATGACACCAAGGAAAGCCAGATCGACATGGTGATCATGGATCGGAAGATGTACATCGAGTACATGAACAAGCTCGACTCCAAGGAGCGGGCACTCATCAGCAGCAATACGGGACTGAAGCTTTACGGCTTTAAAGACGTATTCCAGCAGGACGGAGTGGATATCTCGACTGAGTATGCCGTGCCGACAGGCTGTGGTTACGGCCTGAGCATCGCAAACATGGAACTCAGGTGCATGGAAGGTTCCCTGATGACTGCCGAGGGCCCTTTCTACAACGAAGATACCCAGGCATATAGGTACGTCGTGAGTGTCCTGGCCAACCTCAAGTTCCGTTCGCCCCGCAATTTCTTCAAGCTCCAGGCCATCGCCTGATCCCAGACCCAGAAGGAAAGTAAAGACCCATGAGTATTCTCAATAGCGATCCTTGGTTCGGGCGTGGCACTACCCTGTTCGGTGGTCCGGCTAAGTACGCCGGCCATGAAGGGGCTGTGGCCTCGGCTGACCCCCGGAATGGCACGGCAGTCACGGGCAGTCAGAAGGTGTTCACTGACACCGACCCCCGTGCCACTCAGACCGGCATCCTCCTCTCCAATCGGGTTGTGACCTGCGTTGCCGTCCGCAACACCAGCGGGGCTCCCCTGCTCCCGGGTGCGGTGGTCAAGATGAAGGACACGGCAATCCTGACCGAGACTGACGGCGTGGCTGCAAGCGTTGCCGATTCCCCCCTGGGTGTCGTTGACGAGTACCTCCCGGCTGCCGGCGTTGCCAATGGCGATGTGTTCTGGTTGGTGGTGTCCGGCCCCTGTGCTGTTACGACTGCGGCCACCCTTGCTCCGGGTGCTTTCGTGACGGCCACGGCTGGTGCTGCTGCTACCGGGACCGCTGCCAATGCCATCGGGGTTGTGATCTCGGCTCCGGTTGCCGGCAAGGTTCGGACGCTGCTCAACACCACTTACGGCCACTCGGCTGCCTAACCCTGGAGAATGGAAACCCTAGCTGTCACCGCTGGGCGGTTGGCCATTCTGGTTGGTCTGTTGATCATTATTTTCGGCTGGCGGGAAGAGCCCAAGACTCCCCGCCAGCCGAAACCTTTTCCAACACAAGTCCGTCTTCCTGACCCACCCCCACCTACACCTAAACTTGTTTCTGTGGTGGTCAAGCCGGACCTGCCATTTGTAACGGGGATCTGTCCGCCAGTCCGAACGCCGGCACCCCAGAAGTGCGAAGTCCTGACTGACCTCTACTGCCGACTGGAGAACCCTTACCACTGGATAGATCCCACTGATCCCGGTGATCTGGTGACCTGGGCCCATGAGATGGCCCACGGGGCTTCCAACAGGCTCCACGCCAGCACCTCCAAGCACGGGATCTACCTAGGGAACGGCAAGGGAATCGTCCTCAAGCACCCCAGGGTCACCATCGAGCAGGTCGCCAACTCCGTCCCCCAGAACCAAAGGGGCCCCATATACAAGCTCTACATGGTGGAGCAGAGGAAAGACTGGAACAAAAGCCCGGCCTACCTCTTGGACGAGTGGAACGCCTACATCACAGGAACTATCGCCCGCAAGCAGTTGGGCTGGGAGAAGCGGAAGGAAACGGAAGCCTTTGCATTGGAGATGGAGCGTTACTGTCGGGTGATGTTATCGGTGGTGCAAAAGAGGGACCCCGAGTATCCTGATTTTCAGCACCTGAAGAACTTCATTAACTGGCAATCTGACAGGTTTGCCGCCCTAGTAAAGGACTCCAAATGAACTTCGCCACTCCACAGAACATGATCTTGCTGGTGGGGGTATTGCTGTTAGCCAGCCCCTTTGTGACTAAGACTATATCCCTCTGGGTGTCCTCAGTCCTCTGGAAGAAAAACCAGCAGCAGTCTCGGGAGATCGGCACTGTAGTTCAGCTACTAGAACTCAAGAACGCCCTGGAACGAGAAGGCTCTGTGGTGGCGGCCGAGTGCTGCCGGGATCTGGTATTCGCAGTGGTTTACAACGAAGTCCCCTCCCAGAAGAAGGAAACCCCAAAGGTTGAAAGCCCACGACGATGAAATACCTGCGGGCCCTCTTCGGGGTTGCCGTAGTAGCTCTCGCCCTGTACGGCCTCAACCGTGTTATTCCAGTAGTTCCCCCAGCCTCCTGCCCGCCGCCGGTGGTGGTCAGGAAACCCCCGCCCATCGGCAACCCATACGAGATCAAAGTAATCCAGCTAACCAACATTGAGAGAAACAGACACGGGCTTCAGTCGTTGAAGGCTGACCCAACCATGATGAAGTTCGCCCGAAACTGGTCGGCAGTCATGGCAGCCGGAAGGATGCACCACTCCAAAGGCCCCTATGGGGAGAACGTCGCCAAGGGATACCCAACCCCGGAAGCAACCGTAAGAGCTTGGATGTTATCTCCCGGTCACCGCAGAAACATACTCAGTAGTCGCTACACCATGATCGGAGTTGGTCAGGTAGGAGCGGCTTGCACGCAGGTCTTTCGATAGTCCCCTCCCTCCTAGGAATCCCACCATGAAGATGTATCTGATCTTTGCTGTTGCTCTCGTACTTGGCTCCATGACTGCTGGTGTTGTCAACGCCGGCACTGACTGCCACGGTCGGAAGACCAAGAAGACTGCCACCCCGGTAGCGGTCGAGGTCGATCAAGCTGTCACTGTTGCTCCCGGCGTGAAGGTCGAGGAATCGGTGACGGTTGATGGTGCCGGTGATGTAACCGTTACCGAGAGTGTCACGGTCGGAGAAGGTGGCTCCCCGGCTGGTGCTGGCGGCCCCCCGATTGGCCGTCGTGCTTCCCATCAGGCCGGTCGGAAGGTTAAGCGGGCCATGATTGCCGAGAGCAAGGCCGAACGTAAGGCTGCCAAGGCTGCGGTCAAGGAAGCCGACCAGTCCCAGAAGGCTGCTGCTGAAGCTGCCACCGCCCGAGCTTTCTTTAACTGAGTTGTTGCGTGTCCTCCGGGGTGTCCCGCTATTGGGCCCCCGGGGGATTCTTTTAGGAGCAAGCCATGAGCGACACCATCAGAGATCTCATGAAGCTCAGGCAGTCCTCCCGCCCAATCGACATGGACCTTATCTGGGAGATTCTGAACAACAAGTCAAACATGGCCGGACAGCCTGATCCAAGCTCTCCAATCCCATCGGGCGGCCTTGTCAAGGAGCTAATGGACTACCTCAGTGGCCAATCCCTGGGAGACCAGATCATGGAACAGTCTGGCCGTGGCTTGGAGAGGACCCTCCAGTCTGACCTGAACAAGGGCGACCCCAGCCAACTGATGCGGCCCATGATCTCATCCGTCATGCAGCTAGACAGGTAACCCATGAGCGACCAGCAGCCAGGAGTGCGGCAGTGTGACACCTGTTCGGTAGTCCTGCCCCTGACTCCCAAGAACTACTCCAGGCCCCCGGGTTGCACCACGGTCTTCCAGACCACCTGCAAGAAGTGCAAGAAGAAACTGGCCCGCCAGAAAAGCCTCGACAAGATCGAGAGCAGTGCGGTTGATGCGTTTGTGGGCCGTGTCATTGCCGGCGGATCGAACATCCCCCACACGGCAGAGCTTCTCGAAAGCCTGATGAACTACTTCGGTGGGACCAACGGCTTTGCCAGCATTGCCATGAAGCAATACTGGGATTCCCCTCCCGGCAGCCGGACCCGGAGCGGCATCCTAGACATGGTGGTCAGGCTGGCCGCCAAGAACACAGAACAAGGCGGGGCCCGAAAGCCTATCGACCTCTACTCCGAGGAAGAGCTGGAGGCCGAGATCGACCGCCGGCTAGAACAGGCCGTGCTGATCCACGGAGGAACGAGGTGCATCGATGTCAGCCCGTCGCCGCCATCCGCAGCAACCGCAGGTCTCCCCCCTCCCCACAGCTCAAACCATTTCGAGCTTCCAGAGGGACGAGCTGCGGACCTTGCAAGGAGAGCTGATCGAGAGGCGAATGGAGTCCTTGAGACTCTACAGGCCAACCGAGAGGCAGAAGGAGTTTCACCAGTCGCTGGCGAGTGAAGCCCTGGTAATTGGTGGTAATCGATCCGGCAAGTCACTCTGTTCATTCATCGAGGACGCATGGGCCGCCACTGGAACCCATCCCGTAGAAGGAAAGTATCCAAAAGAGGGCGGGAATCTCGTCATCGTAGGTGCCAACTGGAAGCACATCGGACTAGTAGTGGTCCCCTACTTGTTCAAGGCCGGGGCCTTCAAGATCATCAAGGACGCCCAGACCCAGCAGTGGAGATCCTTTGATCCTGTAGTTGACGCTGACAGGGCCAAAGAAGCGAAGCCGGCACCGCCACTAATCCCACCCAGACTGATCAAGAACTACTCCTGGCTTCTGAAGTCGGCAGGCTACCTCAACTCCTGTGAGTTGGTTAATGGGTGGACTATCTACTGCTTCAGTTCCGAGGGAGATCCCCCTCAGGGCTTTCAGGCAAACAGAGTCCACATCGATGAGGACCTGAATAACGAGCAGTGGGTCCCAGAGATGCAGGCAAGACTGGCCGACAGGAAGGGTTTGTTTTGCTGGTCGGCTATGCCCCACTCTAAGAACGAGGCTTTGATAGGTCTCAATGAACGGGCCGAAAGGGCAGAAGAGACCGGCAACCCAGACATTAAGCGGTTTGTCCTCAGGTTCCTGGACAACCCCCATATCGATCAAGAAGAGAAGCGGAAGATGATCGAGCGGTGGTCGGCGGTCGGAGAGGACGTTCTTAGGCAGCGTTCCGAGGGCGAGTTCACCACCGACTCCATCCTCGTCTATCCCAACTTCAACCTGTCAGTCCACGGGCTTGAAAGGGGCACTCTTCCGAACAGCGTAGTTCCAGATGACTGGTGCAGGTACGCCGTGGTTGACCCCGGCCACACTGTCACCGCCGTCCTGTTCGCAGCAGTCCCGCCTTCAGAGGACTTCGTTCTGTGCTACGACGAGCTGTACATAAGGAACTGCAACGCCTCCATATTTGCCGCTGAGTTTCATAAGAAAGCCCAGTTGCAGCAGTTCTACGCCTTCCTGATCGATGCCCACGGTGCCAGACTGACCGATATTGGTTCCGGGAAATCCCCACAAGACCAGTACACGGAGCAGCTCTCGGCCCTCAACATCCGCTCCAAGGCCACCGGCTCCAGTTTCATCCCGGGAGCAGATGACATCCAGGGCGGCCTCCAGGCTGTTCGGAACATGCTGCATATCAGGCCCGATGGCACCGCCCGACTCAGGTTCCTCAGGGGTTCCGTCCCCAACATGGAACGAGAAATGAAACGGTACAAGAAGAAGTGTGCCTACGTCGCCGGCACCACCGTGGTCACAGACGAGCCCAGCAAGCGGGGTGAGTTTCACCTCGTTGACTGCCTGCGATACCTCTGTGCCTACGAGCCCAAATATCACAAAGTTGCACAGGCTGTAGAGATGCCCTGGTGGTACGCCTGGGCCAAGAACCGCGAGAAACAGCGGAACCAAGGGGGTAGCGTAGTTTACCTATCCCCCAACTCGTACTCAGAGACATGGGTTGCATGACCGTTGCCTGAACGACTGACCCCTCTTAGGTTGCGTCTGTGATCGGACGCCATCTATTAGGAGGAAATCGTGGCAAACTATCAGACTCCCGACCTCATGGTCGGTGATCTTGTTATCTGGTACTCAAATCCATTCAGTCCACAGGACGGTGCCATGGGCTGGATCTCCAGCAAGCCGGGCACCCAGACCGTCAAGATCCTGGTGTGGGCTGAGAACACCGGTTTTGTGGAGAAGCCCTCTGTCCGCCACCGGGATGACCCGTACTGGACGGAGAGCCCGATGGCCGGCAACACCCAGCAATGGGGCTGCTACTCGGAGCATCCCAGCACGAAGGCTTTGAAGGAACTCCAGAACCTACTGACCAAGCAGAAGATCGAGGCGGCCAAGGCTCCCAAGAAGACCGATGCGGCGTGAGGACACCACTAGGTACATAAATAAGGAGACTCCCGTGAAGAACGCTCTTATGGCTTTCACGATGTTTTTGAGCTTGACGGCGTTAGCCCATGCGAAGCCCCGCCGGCAGCACCAACAGCATCAGCCAGTCCAGAACGCGGTCAGGGCCATGACTAACACGGCCCAGGGTGTAGCTGAGGCCTGTGCCAGCATGGGCCGGCTTCAGCACCTAGGTGGTAATGGCGGGATGATGGAAGGAATTGGCATGGCATCTACCCCAGAGGCGGCTGTCAAAAACTGCTGTTACTACGGGCAGATCTCCATCCAAGACCAAGGCGTTGCTCAGGGTAGCAACGGGATGTGGTTTGCCTGTATCCGGGGTAGATAATGGACGAGAACCTCCAGCCTGAACTGCCTTCCATGTCCACCGAGGGTGGCGGCCTGCCTGAGGTCCCCGAAGACGGCATGACCCAGCGGAAGATGGAAGACGCCCTCAGGGCCATCTCCACCTCCTGGCTGGACAAGATCAAGCAGTCCGAAAAGCACAAGCGGCCCTTCACCGAGGACGCCAAGGAAGGCATGAACTTCTTTGACGGCGGCGGTGACTGGTTTTGGAAGAACCGGGACAAGACGGCAACCTACTCAAAGATTGCCCCGCCCAGCTTTCGGATGACTGTGAACAAGGCTTTCGAGGCGGTCAAGTTGTTTGGGTCCGTGATCTACGCCCGCAACCCCGTCAGGACTGTCACCCCCAGGCAGTTCCCTGTAGTTACCCCCATGGCCCTAGGGATCGACCCGTCCCAGCCGACCCAGATGGACCCCATGACCGGTATGCCCACGCAGAACCCGGCTGTGGAGATGTTCATCCAGACCTCCCAGCAGATCGGCCTCGATGAGGAGAGGAAGCGGACCATCAGCAGTCTGGTGGAAAGCTACTTGAACTACACGCCCGTTGAGTTGAACTTGAAAGAACACTCCCGAAAGGTAGTGGACGAGGCCATCATCAAGGGCCTGGGCTGCTGGTGGACGGAGCTGGTGGATCTGCCCACAGAACAAGGTGAATCATTCGGGGTAGTCGGCTCGTTCTATGACTCTTGCGACAACATCCAGTGGGACCCAGACGCCGACGAGCAGGAAGACATCCTCTGGTGTGCCAAGCGGTGTATCCACCCTGTCGATCAGGTGGCCCGCAAGTACGGCCTCCAGAGGGAAGATCTCAAGGGGCACCTAGAGTCCTACGTCGCCCGCTCCCAGGAAGAAGACCGGGACTACAAGACCAAGAAACGCAACGGTAAGACCAACGACCTGTGTGTCTATTGGAAGATCTACTCTAAAACTGGATTCGGCCACACTCTCAAGGGTGCCCCCAAAGAGTTCGCTCAGATGTTCGATGGTCTAGGGGAGAACTGCTACGTCGTGGTGGCGGAAGGGGTGCCATTTCCCTTGAACGCCCCCAAGGAGATAGCCCTAGAAGAACCAGACGAGTCCGGCCTTCCCAACAGCCTGTTCACCAGGACCCGGTGGCCCATTCCGTTCTATGCCGACAACAACGGCTGGCCCTTCATTCCGCTCCAGTTCCACAGAAAGCCAGGGTATTCGTGGCCAATCAGCCACCTGAAGCCCGGCATGCCCGAACTCAAGTTCATGAACTGGGCCTTATCGTTCGCGGCCACCAGGATCATGACTTCCTGCAAGACCATCCTCGGTGTCTCCAAGGCCGCCGGCGATGACATCAAGGACCAGATCCTCAAGCACGAAGAGGGCGGCTTCTCGATGCTGGAGCTGTCCGAGACCCTGGGCAGGTCGGTGAACGATGTGGTGTCGGTGTTCCAGATGCCCAACATCACGCAGGATCTTTGGACCATTATCCAAGCCGTGTCCGAGCAGTTCGACAAAAGAGTCGGTCTCACGGAACTCGTCTATGGAATGACAAGGAACCAGTTCAGGTCAGCAGCAGAAGCACAGGTGAAGTCCGAGCAGATCAGTGTTAGGCCAGATGACATGGCCAATGTCCTCGAAGATGCCATGAGTCTCTTGGCTAGACGAGAAGCACTGGCAGCAAGGTGGCTTCTGCAAGCACAGGACGTTGCCCCAATCCTCGGCCCTCTCGGAGCAGAAGTCTGGCAGCAGCAGATCCAAGAGATGGACCTGAACAGGCTTGCCCGTGAGTTCGACTACAGGATCGAGGCCGGCAGTGCCAGGAAGCCGAACAAGGCCGGCAGGGTGGAACAGATGCAGATGGCCGTCCAGACCTTGGGCCCCGTCTTGCAGCAGCTCATTCCCCAGGGAGTGGTTGACCCCTTCAACGCCTTGATCACCGACTGGGCTAAGTCTCTCGACATTGACCCCAAGCC
>Ga0007791_10000554_pt1 | contig 12167 bp, 11 predicted proteins | sample CryBogmetaGMA05M_FD_60368 | JGI IMG/M metagenome (GOLD analysis project Ga0007791, IMG submission 60368) | Freshwater microbial communities from Crystal Bog, Wisconsin, USA - MA0.5M | ecosystem: Environmental > Aquatic > Freshwater > Lake | place: Crystal Bog, Wisconsin, USA | collected 2009-07-06 | reverse complement strand
GATCTTCCGGCAGGCGAAAAATGTTTAGAAGTCTGGCTCCCTCAAGCGGCAACAATTTCCCTGACCGACGTCGCCATCTCTCCCGGTGCGTCATGGACGGCCGAGCCGGATACGCGCCCAAAAATCCTTTTCCACGGCAGTTCCATTACACATTGCATGGAGGCCGAAGGTGCCAGCGCCGGATGGCCCGCCGTTGCGGCGGCTCTGGCGGATTTGAACCATCAGAACCTAGGTTGGGCAGGGTCGTGTCTACTGAGTGGACTGGCAGCGCGGATTATTCGCGACAGTCAGGCCCAGGCTATCGTGCTGAAGCTCGGCATCAACGTCTGGCCTGACGGCGCTCTGAAAGCGCGTACCTTTGCTGACTCCACCCATGCCATGATCTCGATTATCCGGGAAAAACATCCCACCACACCCATTGTCGTGATCTCACCCATCTATTCGCCCGGCAGAGAAGATGTCGGCGAGGGGCTATCCCTTGAAGCCATGCGGACCTTGCTCGAACAGGTGGTAGATGTCCGCACGAAGGCCGGGGACGCCCACATCCGCTATTTCAGCGGTTTGGACCTTTTTGGCGCTGACGATGCTCACATGCTGCCCGATGACCTGCATCCCAATACAGCGGGCTATCGTCTCATGGGCGAACGATTCTACTCGGGCCTTCTGACCGGTCCCGGTGCCTTGATCAGGGCCTAACCAAAGGCCGTTTGATAGTCATCGGGATTGAATCCAAGGACCAAGCCCCCCTCACCCTCGATGATCGGACGCTTGATCATCGAGGGGTTCGCGACCATCAGGGCGATCGCCTTTTCCGCAGTAAGGTCGGCGCGATCACCCTCGGCCAGTTTGCGAAAGGTGGTGCCGTTTCGGTTTAGGACCTTTTCCCATCCTACCTGGGCGATCCAAGCAACCACGCGCTCTGGAGTAACGCCCTGGGTCTTGTAGTCGTGGAAGCTATAGTCGACGCCATTGGCTTCAAGCCAGGACCTCGCCTTCTTCATCGTGTCGCAGGCCTTAATCCCATAAACGGTGATGATCGCCATTTGCCTTTCCCTCTCCTAACGCGCGCCGATCCGCACCAGGACAGCCCGGGGGATCTGGTAGTCCTTGATCACAGCAGCATGATCGCGCAGGCCCACAACATCGCGCTGAATAAAGAACTTCCAAACCGCCTCAGAGGCTTCCTTCAAAAGGATGTCGCGGCCAACCTCCGCGATCAGGGCCGCATCCTGTAAACGAAGCAGGGCCTCTTCGACCGCCCGCCCGGCTCGGCCGAGGGTCGAGGCTTTCTCCGAGGCGATCTCACCGTTGAGAACCGCCTCGCCCGTTTCGAACTGAAGTCCCTTCTGCAGGGACTGGGGCAATCTAAGGGACATGGGGGAAGATTAGCAGGAAGAACCTGTTTGACCATGGTCATAGGCTCTTAAGCATGTGGCGCCTAACATCCCGCCACGAATGGAGACGAAATACGAGATGAAGTCGGTTCCAATCCTGGTTCTCCTCGCCCTCATCGCAGCGCCGTTCGGCGTCGCGGCGCAAAACTCTGGCCAGATCGCTTCGGCCAAGCGCGGTGCCAACTGCCCAGGCTGCAACCTGTTTCAGGCGGATTTTTCAGGCATGGAAATCTCAGGCCGCAGTTATGCGCGTGCCCGCATACGCCAGGCCGATCTCAGCCTTTCCGTTATGAGTCGCACGAATTTCTCGGGTTCTGACCTGCGGGACGTCAATGCCTATGGCGGCGTGTTCTCATCTTCGACTTTTGCCCACGCGGACCTCACACACGCGAGTTTTGTCGGGACCTTTATGGCTGGCGCCAATCTCAGCGGTGCGCGCCTGGATGGAACGAATTTTTCAGGCGCAGAGCTCGACCGCGCGCGGGGTCTGACCCAAACTCAACTGGACCGCGCCTGTGGCGATAGCCAGACCAAGCTCCCCAAGGGGCTACGTATCCCGGCGTGCTGACCTCGTTGGTATTACAGCGAATTAAGTAGCTTTTGCCCAGGATGCCCGGCAGTTGAAGTCTGCAATGTCTCGAATTAACGCCTCAGATTTCTGGCTCGGACTGCTCACCGCAACCACAATAATGTCATCGACGGCAGCGCACGCTTTGGTTGGCGATGGTGATAGAGTCGTCGCTCGCGTTGTAACCTTCGGTGGGGCTTGCGAAAAATGCGACCTGTCTGGTCGCAGGCTGTCCGGCGCACAGATCCTTGGGGCGAACTTCGCTGGCTCTGCCTTGGTCGGATCGGACATGCGCAGCGTGCGAGTGCTGGGCGCGAACTTCTCAGGTGCAGATCTTTCTCGCGCGGACCTAACAGATGCCGAGATTGTTGGGGCCAATTTTTCCAATGCAAATCTGTCTGGTGCCCGTCTTCGAGGCGTTCAGGCCCGGGGCGTCACCTTCCATGCCGCAATTATGGCAAAAGCTGACCTTAGGGACACAGAGGCCCAAGGCGCAAACTTCGCCCATGCTGATCTTTCCAGCGCCCAGCTAAACGACACATCCCTGCAAGGCGCGGTGCTGAGCCAGGTGGATGGCCGCGGGGCCAGCTTCAAGGATGCCTCTCTTCAGGGTGCGAACCTAACAGGCAGCCGTTTCGACCGGGCCGTTTTTGTCGATGCGAGTCTGGATGGAGCCGTTCTGAACGGTGCCCAGTTCGATGGCGCAGACTTCCGAGACGCGAGTCTCCACAAGGCCGCGCTCTATGGCGCAGACCTTTCAGGCGCTAAAAACCTAGATCAGGATCAGGTCGACCAAGCCTGCGCAGATGCTACGACGCGTCTGCCCAAGCCTTTGATCCCCAAGACATGCCGCGGGTTCTCCACGCGCTGGGTTCCGCGACCCCCGCCGCCCCCGACGCCACCTAGACCTTAATTGGCGGCGCCGTGCGGAAGTGCAGCTCTTTCAGCTGCTTATCGAACACTTCCGAGGGCGCATTCATCAAGAGGTCCTGCCCTTGCTGATTTAGCGGGAAGGCAATGACTTCTCGGATCGCTGTTTGATTGGCCAAGAGCATAACGATTCGATCGATGCCAGGTGCAAGCCCGCCGTGGGGCGGCGCCCCGTGTTTGAAAGCATTGAGCATGCCGCCAAACTGTTCTTCCACAAAATCAGGCGAATGGCCCGCAATCTCAAAGGCCTTGAGCATGACGTCGGGGCGATGGTTCCGAATGGCCCCTGAGCACAGCTCGTAGCCATTACAGACGATATCGTACTGGTAGGCCAAGATATCCAAGGGATCCTTGGTGTTCAGCGCCTCCATCTCGCCCTGTGGCATGGAGAAGGGGTTATGCGAGAAGTCCACATGGTTGGTCTCGTCGTTCATCTCGAACATGGGGAAGTCCACGATCCAGACGAATTCAAAACGGTTTTCATCCACAAGAGACAAGTCTGTTCCAACCTTGGTACGGGCCAGACCCGCGAACTTCACAAACGTCTTGGGATCACCGCCGACAAAGAAGGCCGCGTCACCGACCTTCAGGCCAAGCTGCTCGCGAATGGCATCCGTACGCTCGGTCCCGATGTTCTTCGCGATGGGGCCAGCGCCGCCCTCTTCGCCCTCCCGCCAGAAGATATAGCCCAGGCCCGGCTGACCTTCTGATTGCGCCCATGAGTTCATTTTATCGCAGAAGGCGCGGCTTCCGCCGCCAGGTGCTGGGATCGCCCAAATCGCGTTCTTCGAGGATTCCAGCATCCGCGCAAAAAGACCAAAGCCACCGCCGCGGAAATGCTCAGATACGTCCTGCATCACGAGTGGGTTGCGAAGGTCTGGCTTATCAGTGCCGTATTTCGAGATAGAGTCCCGATAGGGGATGCGCGGGAAGGGATAGGGTGTCACCGGCTTGCCGTCGGAAAACTCCTCGAAAACCCCATGCATGACAGGCTCAATGGACGCAAAGACGTCCTCTTGAGTAACAAAGCTCATCTCGACGTCGAGCTGATAGAATTCCAGCGAACGGTCGGCGCGCAGATCCTCATCGCGGAAACACGGCGCGATTTGGAAATAACGGTCAAAGCCAGAGACCATCAGCAATTGTTTGAACTGCTGGGGTGCCTGAGGCAGGGCGTAGAACTTGGACGGGTGCAGGCGCGAGGGCACCAGAAAGTCTCGCGCACCTTCCGGCGACGAGGCCGTCAGGATCGGGGTCTGGTACTCAAGGAAACCCTGACCGATCATGCGATTGCGGATCGAATGAATGACCTTGGAGCGCAGGACGATGTTCTTGTGCAGGGTCTCGCGGCGGAGATCGAGGTACCGATGCTTCAGCCGGATTTCCTCTGGATAATCGGGCTCACCAAACACAGGCAGGGGAAGTTCCGCGGCCTCGGATAGAACCTCGACTGCCTTAACCCGGACTTCAACCTCGCCCGTGGCGAGGTTGCTGTTGATGGTATCGGGGCTCCGGGCCACGACCTCGCCATCCACGCGGATAACGCTCTCCGCACGCAAGCGCTCGACCACGGCAAACCCAGGGGTGTCGGGTGCCAGAACCAGCTGGGTCAGGCCATAATGGTCACGAAGATCGATGAAGACGAGACCGCCATGGTCGCGCTTACGATGGATCCAGCCTGAAAGACGGACCGTGTGACCTGTGTCGGCGGCGCGCAGTGCGCCGCAGGTATGACTACGATAGGCGTGCATTTGGATCGCTAAAGCTCAAAAAATCGAGGCGCGGAAGGGCGCATGAGGGGGGGCGAAAGTCAAGGACGGCGACCGCCTCCCCTCATCCTTATCGTCCGCTATTATTTTTCCGGATGGGTCAAGGCCTGGTAGGTCAGGGTCCGAGCCTGGGTTCCCAGGTCCTCGCCACCCGTTCCGCCCAGTCTCTGGACCATGCCGACAAAGTACAGATCATTGGTGGGATCAATCCAGAACCAGGTGCCAGCTGCGCCGCCCCAGCTCATCTCACCCTTGCCGCCAAGGCTGCCAGCCTTGCGGGGATCGTTCACAACCATGAAGTCGAGCCCAAATCCTACAGCATCTGTAAAGCGCGACCCGCTGGTACCATTGGTATTCACAAGGACACTTTGCGGGATGACATTGGTCCCCATCAGCTCGACCGCCGCTGGAGACAGAATGCGCACCCCATCGAGCTCGCCCTTGTTGAGGATCATCTGCGCGAAACGCCCATAATCGGTCGTGGTCGATACCAGTCCGCCACCGCCGGACTCCAGGGACGGAGCCTTGGTATAATCTGGGGGTGAGTTCCCGAAGAGATCGTTGGCAGGCACCATTTTATAGGTCTTGGGATCGGTCATATACAGCGCTACCAGACGGGAAGCCTTTTGGGGACCGGTGTAGAAGGCCGTATCGTTCATCTTCAGCGGCTTGAAGACCCGGTCCGCAAGGAAGTCACCGAACTTCTGACCCGAAATCTTCTCAACGATATAGCCCTGCAGATCGACAGAAACCGAATAGGACCAATTGGTCCCAGGCTGGAACATCAGCGGAATATCAGCCACCTTGGTGACCAGTTCTTTGAGGTTTGCAGAACCGAGAACGCGACGCTCGCGGAACAGCTTGTCCACGGGATGCTTATCCCCGAGGCCATAGCCGAAACCCGCCGTATGGCTCATGATTTCACGCATGGTTGGGGCGCGTGCCGCCGGAACCGTGACGATATTTCCCTTTTCATCCAGGCCGGTCATGACCTTGAGGTCTTTGAATTCGGGGATGAACTTGGTCACTGGATCGTCCAGCTTCCACTTGCCTTCCTCAAAGAGGATCATCATGGCCACGCCAGTGAGGGGCTTGGACATGGAATAAATGCGGAAGATATCGTCCTTTTTGGTTACCGTGCCCTTGGCCAGGTCGGACTTCCCGTAGGTGGCGAACTCAACAACCTTGCCGTGGCGCACTAAAAGGGTGGTCATCCCCGACACTCGACCATCAGCCACAACCTTGGCCATGGCCGCGTCCAGTTTCTGCAGACGTGCTGGGTCAAAGCCAACAGCCTCCGGTGCCACAGTCGCTGCGGCAGAGCCCTTGGGCGCAGATTTTGCCTCTACACTGGCAGAGGCAAGGCTTAGGCTGGCGGCGATGACAACACTGGCCAGCAATTGGAAACGACGCGTCATAAATATCCCCCCTAAAATTTTTTGAAACGAGTTAAGTTGTCTCTAGATGCATAGCCTACCTGGCAATTGTGACAACGCCTAGCCACCGGGCTTTGGTCTGAACCGCTTGTTGGTCGGGAACCCCTTGGGCGAGATCTTGCCCGCAGACGCCCGACGGCCCAGCCATTCTCGCCACTCGGCCCAAACCCGCGTTCGCCCAGCCGTGTCTATCCAGGTGGCACCCTCTTCGGCCTTGAAAACCACCGCATCACGCAGACCACCTTCGCGGTATGTCTGAAGCTTAACACCCTTTCCCCGAGCCATTTCTGGCAACTCCTCAAGGGGGAAGATCAGAATCTTTCCGTTGTCGCCAATGACCCCCAGATGGTCACCAGTGGCTGGAAGGGCGAAGGCCGCACTCTTTGCACCCACGCTCAGGACCTGCTTGCCAGCCCGCCGGAAGCTTATGGCCTCGTCCTCCGGCAGCAGGAATCCATACCCCTCCTTTGAGGCCAGTATGCGCTTGGCACCGGGCTTATGGATGAAGATGTCGACAATGTCGGTCTTATCATCGAGATCGAGCATAAGCCTCACGGGCTCACCATGGCCTCGCGCGGAGGGCATCTTGTCGCATGGCAGGGTGAAGAACCGGCCATCAGAGGCAAGGATCAACAGCTTGTCCGTCGTCTCTGCAGGAACAACAAAGCCCTGTTTGTCGCCTTCTTTGTATTTCAGCTCAGAGGGATCTTCGACGCGGCCCTTCGCAGCCTTAATCCAGCCGCGGGCAGACAAGATGATGGTGATTGGCTCACGCACAATCATCGCCTCAATGGCCGCATCGGCATCGACGGTCGGTGCCTCTGCAAAAGTGCTCCGGCGGCGGCCGACCTGAGTGTCTGGGCCGAGAATCGCACGGACGTCCTTTAAGCCGACCCCGACCAGCCGCCACTGCTGCTTATCGGATCCGAGCATTTTCAGAAGGCCATCACGCTCTTCAGCGAGTTCAGCGTGCTCTCGCCGCAGTTCCATCTCTTCCAGTCGCGCCAATTGCCTTAGGCGGGTGTTGAGAATGGCATCAGCCTGGATATCGCTGAGGTCGAAGGTCTCGATCAGCTTGGCCTTAGGTTCATCCTCAAAGCGGACGATCCGGATGACCTCATCGAGGTTAAGGAAGGCGATGACCAGACCATCAAGAATATGCAGGCGGGCCTCGATCTTCGCCAAGCGGTGACGGGCCCGGCGAACAAGAACCTCACGACGATGGTCCAGAAAGGCCTGCAGCAAGCCTTTCAGCCCCATGACCCCCGGAGCGCCCCGTGCATTAAGGACGTTCATATTCACGGGGAACCGAGTTTCCAGATCTGAGAGCTTGAACAAGCTTTCCATCAGAACTTCAGGTTCGACATTCCGGCTCTTAGGCTCAATGACCAGGCGGACATCTTCAGCGCTCTCGTCCCGAACATCCCCCAGCAAGGGGGCCTTCTTGGCTTCAATCAGCTCAGCCAGCTGTTCAACCAAATCGGCTTTCTTCACCTGATAGGGAATCTCGGTGATGACGATCTGATAGGTCCCGCGGCCATTATCTTCTTTTGACCAGCGCGCCCGAAGGCGAACCCCGCCCCGTCCGGTTTCATAGGTCTCGACCATTGAGGCCTTAGGCTCGACAATGACCCCGCCGGTCGGAAAGTCAGGACCTTGGACGTGATCCAACAGAGCCAGGGTGGACGCATCGGGATTGTCCAGCAGCACCAGACAGGCGTCGATCAACTCAGCTGCATTATGCGGTGGGATGGACGTCGCCATGCCAACGGCAATGCCGCTGGATCCATTGGCCAACAGGTTCGGGAAGCCGGCGGGTAGGACGACGGGCTCTTCGTCTTCCCCATCATAGGTGGGCCGGAAATCAACCGCATCCTCGTCAATGCCGTCGAGCAACAGCTGGGCAGCAACGGTCAGGCGACACTCGGTGTATCGCATGGCTGCAGCGTTATCGCCGTCGATATTGCCGAAATTCCCCTGGCCATCCACCAGCTGATAGCGCTGGGCAAAGTCCTGCGCCAACCTAACCAGGGCCTCATAGACCGCTACATCCCCGTGAGGGTGGAACTTACCAATAACGTCGCCAACCACCCTGGCACACTTCTTAGCCGTGGTATTCGGGTCCATGCGCAGCTGACGCATGGCAAATAACAGCCTGCGGTGAACCGGTTTCAGGCCATCGCGGACATCTGGCAGGGCTCGGCCGGTGATCGTCGACAGGGCATAGGCGAGGTAACGCCGCGACAAAGCTTCGCTGAGGGGCTCGTCAATAATGCGATCGCCGCCAGAGGGCGGACTCAGGGGTTTGGACATAACGAATCAGACCGAAGTTTACAGGTCCGTCTTAGCTGTCTCAGCGCCGCGCGTCACAGGCGCTGCGCATCGGTAAGTTTGTCGATCAGCCAAAACCGCGCCGGCGGGAGGGGCCGGTTCAGCGGCCCGAACACAAAGGCTTCGAGGAAATGCGCTGTCAAAGCCAGGCCTGCGCCGACGTCTCCTGGGGACAGACGAGACTGCGATGACAGCATAAAAGGCGGCAGGGTTAGGAGTCTGTCCCTGTAGGGCTCGCCCGCATCTCGGCTGACGGCTCGCCCTGTGCGCGGAGAGACATAGATCAGATCGTCCACCTGACCGGTCGCGGCGCATTTCGAAAGGTCTAAGCCAAACCCAAGGTGCTCGAGCAAACCGGCCTCAAAGCGCACGTAAACGGCTGGCCAGATTTCGGGAACTGCAAGAGCCGCTGATAGGGCTTCGAAGGCCAAAAAAGCGCCGGGATGGGGCTCTCGCTCTGGCAACGCCGCCGAAGCGACAGATGCCGCCGAAGACAGGCCCGCGAGGGCTAAAGGGTCATCGAACAGGGCCGATGGCCCCTCCCCCACTGGCTCCAGCGACACTGCCCCCAATTGCTCGGACACCCGCGCCCGATACTGAATGAGCGCCCGGGCACCCGCCTGTAGAAAAGGCTTAATGCGCCGTGATGCCCCACCGGCAACATGGGCGGCATAGCGTCCATGATTGGCCGTCAGAAATTCGACAATCGCGCCAGTTTCACCAAAGGCGCGGGCGGACAAAACATAGGCCTCGTCCTGGAATTCCATCGCCCTGACCTAAACGTCGAAGTCCAGGCCGACATCGCCATAGAATTCACGCTTGTCCGCCCAGCGCTCATCCACCTTCACCGTCAGGAACAGGTGCACAGGGCGGTCAAGGAGCTCAGTCAATTCCTCCCGGGACTTCTGACCGATCCACTTTAGGGTCTGGCCGCCTTTACCGAGAACGATCGGGCGCTGGCTCTCACGCTCCACATAGATCGTCTGCTCAATTCGGGCTGATCCATCCGCCCGTTCTTCAAAGGAGGTGGTCTCCACAGCGGCGGCATAGGGCAGTTCCTCATGCACCCGCAGATAGATTTTTTCCCGAGTCATTTCGGCCGCTAACAGTCTGACCGGGAGATCGGCCGTCTGTTCTTCTGGATAGAGCCAGGGACCCTCGGGCATCAGATCAGCAAGGCGTGTCTTGAGATCATCAACCCCAGCACCGTCCGCCGCGGAAATCATGAAAACTTCCGAATAGACCCCAGTCTCAAACAGCCGCTGGACCACAGCGAGCATGCGCTCGCGCTTGACGCCGTCGATCTTGTTTATGGCGAGGATGGCTTGCTTCTTGGACGCTTTCAGCCCCTCGATAATGGTCTCCACATCGATCACGGCGCGTTTGTCAGCAGACTTAGCCGATCCGTCACCAACGGAAAGTTCTGCCTGGACGTCCACAAGATGAACCACGACCTCGGCCTCATCAGCCCCACCCCAGGCGGACCTGACCATGGCTCTATCCAGTCGGCGCCGAGGTGAAAATATTCCGGGGGTGTCGACCAGGATGATCTGCGCCTCACCAGCCATGGCGACGCCACGGACTGGAAAACGCGTGGTTTGCACCTTCTGTGTGACGATCGAGACCTTGGCCCCCACCAGTCGATTGGTCAGGGTCGACTTGCCCGCATTGGGCGCGCCGATGATCGCGGCAAAGCCGGCGCGGGTCATGGTTCGAGTTCTCTCTTGGTAAGCATCAAGCCTGCAGCTGCTTTTTCAGCCTCACGCTTAGAGCCGCCCTTGGCGGTCTCAGCGTCATAGCCGGGCAATCGGACTTCGATGGTGAAAATCGGGGCGTGGGAGGGTCCTTGGCTGTCAACCACCACATAGTCGGGGGCGGGTAGACCGCGTCCCATAGCCCATTCCTGCAGCAAGGTCTTGGAATCCTTACTTTGGGGGGCATCAAGATCCTTAAACTCTTCCGCCCAAAACCGACGGAAGAAGGTCCGCGCCGTTTCTAGGCCGCCATCCAGATAGAGGGCAGCCATGACCGCCTCGCAAGCATCGCCAAGCACCCGGTCGCTATCACGGGCACCAACCTTGGTGGCACTGGCGTCAACCCTAAGGGCCTCACGCAGACCAATCGCACGGCTGATCCGAGCGCAGGTGTGCGAATTGACGAGCTGGTTCATGCACCGTGAGAGCTCGCCCTCCTGGGCAGCAGGCCGGACTTGCGTAAGCTGTTCTGCCGCTAAGAGGTTTAGCACCCGATCGCCAAGGAATTCTAACCGCTCATTGTCTCGAACCTTGGTTCCCCCATTACCGACACTGGAATGGGTCAATGCGCGATCAAGGAGGTCCTGATCCGCGAACTGGTGACCAATAAGAACCTGCAACTCGGCGACGGCTTGTAGGCGTCGGTTCATCGTAAAGACCTAAAGAAGCGCTCTGGGCGGGCATCTGTGAACCAGGTCCAGGGTTCAAGAAGCTGAGCATCTTTATTCCAGGACAGGAGAATGCCTTGCGCCTTACCCACGATATTTTCCTCGGGAACAAAACCGACGCCAATGGCGCTTGGCACACGGCTATCTAAAGAATTGTCCCGATTGTCGCCCAGCATGAAGAAATTATCCTTGGGGACTACATAGACTGAGGTGTTGTCGAGATCGCCGTCCGTTCCGTAGTCGTAGGTGACATAGCGTCGGCCATCGGGGAGGGTTTCCTCAAAGCGTTCGACGCTGCGGCTAAAGCCATAGCCCGAGTCCATCATCACAGATGGCAAGGCGCGCCTAGGGATTGCCGACCCATTCAAGAAAATTACCCCTGCCTTCATCTGAATTCGATCTCCAGGAAGGCCGATCACCCGCTTGATATAGTCGGTTCGGCCATCCCTAGGCAGTTTGAAGACGACCACGTCGCCTCTTTCGGGAGGCCGCCCGAACACCCGCCCTGAAAACAGCGGTGGACTGAAGGGGATCGAGTAGCGGGAAAACCCATACGAAAATTTGGAAACGACGATGTAGTCCCCTTCCACGAGGTTCGGTTCCATGGACGCAGAGGGGATGGTGAAGGGCTGAAACAACGCGGCCTTGAGCACCACAGTCAGGATCAGAGCTAAACCAATCGTCCAAAAAATTTCTGCAAGTTCTCTAAAGGCGGCCGCGGGCGGGGCGCTCTGTGCAGACGTCGGATTGGCATTCATGAGTAAGTCCGCTTGCCCAGGGAAAGGCCGAAGCCAAGCCCCTAGCTAGCGGCTTGACCTTAATGCGGCAAGACGAGTGCCGATCTAGTGAACCACCCGACCAAACCTGTGGAAGTTCAAGTTGAGCACCCAGGTCCAGGGTTTGAACAACGAAGCGCCCTTGTTCCAGGAAATCAGCACAAATCGCGCCCGGCCTTCGAGGTTCTCCTCTGGCACCATGCCAACGCCGTCATAAACCGATAGGCGGCTGTCTGCGGAGTTGTCACGATTATCGCCCATGAAGAAATAGTAGCCGAGGGGAACCGTGAACTCCTCGGTATTGTCCAAGGGGTAATTTGTCCCGAAATCATTGGTCATGATCTTCCGGCCCTCGGGCAGGGTTTCCTGTACCCGCTGTACCGGAATGATCGACTCTGTTCCGCCGGTTTCTTCAACCGTCGCCGTGACGGTTCTGGGAACGATCTTTCCGTTGATATAGAGCAATCCATCGCGCACCTGGACCCGATCGCCCGGCAAGCCAATCAGCCGCTTGATGTAATCGGTGTTATTGTCCCGCGGC
>Ga0007791_10000553_pt1 | contig 12196 bp, 15 predicted proteins | sample CryBogmetaGMA05M_FD_60368 | JGI IMG/M metagenome (GOLD analysis project Ga0007791, IMG submission 60368) | Freshwater microbial communities from Crystal Bog, Wisconsin, USA - MA0.5M | ecosystem: Environmental > Aquatic > Freshwater > Lake | place: Crystal Bog, Wisconsin, USA | collected 2009-07-06 | reverse complement strand
AAGCCGGGGCACGCGGCCTGGGCGATATCACCAAACTTGCGGCGCAAATCACCATCGACAAACTCGGTCCGAGGATGAGCGCTGCTGACCGCGAGACGGTTCTTGAATCTGCGGAATTGATCGCCGGTTGGCTAGTGCACTCCCCTGACCGGTTCAGCCTGCTGCACGGCGACTACCGGATTGACAACCTGCTCTTTGATCCCGATTGCACCCGTGTGACGGCCGTGGACTGGCAGACGCTGGCCGTTGGGCTTCCCGCCCGTGACCTGTCCTACTTCATCGCGACGAGCCTGCAACCCGCTGAGCGCGCCGCTCATGAACGGGAGCTGGTCGATGCCTATCACCGCGCGCTATCCGGCCATGGCGTCACCGGTTACGACACCGAAACATGTTGGCAGGACTACCGTCTCGGTATGTTACAGGTACCGCTCATCTCGACCTTGGGCTTTGCATTCTCAACCGAGACCGAGCGCGGCAGCGACATGATGATTGCGATGCTGGAACGCGGTAGCGAGGCCATCCGTGAGCTGAAAACGTTAGAACTGATCCGCTCGAGCGTCTGACGATGGACCGTCCGGATCGGTCGACAGGTCGGGGGATAAGTCGTCGGCGGTCAGCGGCGACTCGAATTCCTCGACGTCCGGCTCTTCGTGTGGCTGTTGTCGGGAATCGCGTGAACTGTTGTTGGTCTTCTCACCGCGCCAATCACGCAGCAGCAACGCGATACCGGCGACCGCGAGGACTATCACGGCGAGGGCAGCCCATGTACTGCCGGTCAGCAACGCAACAACAAGCGTGATCAATCCTGCAACGGCGAGCACCGCAACGACCCGCATACCTACAGTCTGCTACCGGCTACCGGCATTCCGCGGTTCCAGCAACGCGGCGCGCCCGAACGGATGCCAGAGCCGTTGGAGTCGAGGGCGTCAGGCCGCGGTCTGCGGCTGTCTGCCCAGCTGTACATGTATGACGGTCGGTGCCGCGGTGGGCAGCGCCTCGCTGCGCGAGAGCAACTCCATACTTTCTGGAAGCTCCCGGGGATTGATGATGCCTGCGGCGATACTGCGCAGTACCTCGTGGGCATGCGCAAGTTCGTGCCGTTTGCGGTATTGGCCGCCGGGTAGCTTCACCCCGGCCCACACCCCGTACTCCTCGCCGGCCGCAATCGCCTGCCGGGCGCAATCTCGCTGTTCGGCAAGCGGGCACCTGCGCAGACAGATCATTCGTGCTTTTGTCGCGGACTGTTCGTAGACACGGGCCTTCGCGGCGCCGTCACTGGAGTCGTCGTCGGCGTAGCCGAACCACAGTTCGGGCTCAGCGGAGCAGGGGCGGTAGTTCATGGCATCCTCCTCATCGAGTTACGGAGACAGAAGCGTATACGCTAGCCTCGAACCATGCAATCAAAACGTACACAGAAACGTATACACCCGATGCCCTGTGTAGTATTCGGATATGGCGGGTGCGCGACGGTGAGTCGCGAGACGGCGGGTGCGGCGATACGGGCACTTCGGGAGTCCCGTGATTGGTCGCTAGCCGATTTGGCGGCTGTCACCGGGGTAAGCACGATGGGCCTCAGCTACCTTGAGCGAGGGACTAGGAAGCCACAGAAAGCAACAGTTCAGAGGGTTGAAAATGGTCTGGGGCTGCCGTCGGGAACCTACGCGCGCCTAGTGATCGCCGACAATCCCGACGAGGAACTGGCCCAACTGCTGGCCGGCTCGGCGGCCGAGCCTGCCGGTGGTCGGGGCGCACCTGAAATGGTAGTCGTGAACAAGCACAATGTGGCCGAAGTACTCGAAGCGAGCGCCGAAGCCCAACTCGAGACGCTCAATTCGTTGATTGAGCGACTGCCACGAGAGACGTCAAACGAATACGAAATCACTATTCAGACCGCGATTGCGCAATGTGTCAAAGCTGAAAACCTCGCCGCCAACTCGTGGCGCGTCGCGATCGGCACGGACGCCGGACAGTCCACCGGCCGACTGATGGCCCACCTCAAGGCCATGGAAGTGATTCGTACCAACCTGCTCGCTCGACTACCGGGCAGCATCGGCGCGCAGTTCGACAGGGCGTGCGTTCGCTCCGGATTGCCTGAGCCCCTGATTGCCACACTGCTGGGTGTAAATGCTGAAGAGATGTGGGACATCCGCACCCGTGGCGTCATTCCACCGGCCGCGCTGTCCAGGGTGAATGTATTCGCGGCGGGGGAGTCGTGACCGCCGCCGAACTCGAGTTCCTCACCCGCGCGCATGAACTCTTCGCCGGCAACCCGGTCCATCAGCCAACTGACGTTGCCATAGCCGGACTGGACACACAGCCCAACGGAATGGGAAAGACCGTGACGGCATATCGGCTCGCGGACGCAATCTGGCGTCACGAACTGTCGGCCACCCGAGGCACTGACGCTGAACTGTCACAGATACTCGACGCCGCTCACCGAGACCATCGCAACGCTCATCACCGCACCGCCTCGGTGTTGGCGGCTGCCCGAGCGGATGCCGAACACGTACCGAACAACCCCTTAGCAGCCCGAGAACTGTTGCGGCGCCGAGTTATCCGGTTACGAAACCAGCGCAGGCACCTACTGGCGGCCCGTCGGCGGGCAAGGATGCGGCGGTCCGAGCTGCTGGCATTGCGGTACCGCCGGCAGGTAGGTCGTATGCGACAGCATGATGCTCGCGCTGAGACTGCGGTGCGCGCAGCTCTAAGCAGGCTGGGTTGTCCGTATGTCTGGGGGGCGGCGGGACCGGACCGTTTCGACTGCTCGGGATTGGTGAAGTGGGCGTATGAGCGGGCCGGAGTTCGGTTGCACCGCACCACCTACGACCAGATCAATGACGGCATACCCATCTCGCCCAGTCATATTCGGGCCGGCGATCTCGTGTTTCCTCACGCCGGCCATGTTCAGTTGGCGATTGGTGGCAATCTCGTCGTCGAGGCGCCGTACCCGGGTGCGGCAGTGCAGGTCAGTCGGCTGGGATCCGGCGTCGCCATCCGCCGACCGTTCTAGCTTGTTTGGCAGCTACCAACAGGGTGAATTGTTCACTGTCGTGCCGCTACCTAAAGTCACCGCCATGAGAGGCCTCCCGTGGCGAACTATCACGATCTGCTCGACGCTGTAGCGCGCATTCGAGCTGCCACCGGCAGCGACAGCGCCTGGATGACGGGGTTGTCGCCGGAGGATATCGCGGTCGTGGCCAACCCGGCGAGTTCGTCCGCTGCCGTCGAGGCGGTATTGACAAAGCTGACTGCAGCGCACCGCGCCATATTCGGACTTGGACCAACCGCCGCGGACTCGCAGATCGTGCCAGAGGCGTCTGCGGGTGCCGCCGCTGACGCCATCCGCACTGCCGAAACTGCACTGGCCCAGCAACATTCGCAAGCCGCCCAACTTGATCTGCAAGTCGTGACCGCGGTACTCAATGCGCACACCAGCCATGCGGAAAGCGTGGCGGCACTCGAGCGGCTCCAGATCGAGATTGGGGACGCTATCACCAGCCGCACCGATCTGGACACCCCGGCTGGCGCCCGTGGGTTCCAGCGGTATCTGATCGACAAACTGCGCGACATCCGTACCGTGGTCGAGACCGCCGACTTGGATGCGACGTCAAAGGCAGCGATGGCCGCGGCACTGGCGTCGCTGTATGCCTCATCGTCGACGGCCCTGAGCGACGGCGGCGAGCCGTCTGACCGCTCGCCCTCTCGTAGCGAACAGGTGCAGCCATCCGCGCCCGTACCGTCCTCGGCTTCCTCACCCGCCCCTGCGATACCCGCGGGCCTGGGACTGGACCCGCTACCGCCGACGATTGCCGACAATTCCTATCCACCTGTGGATTACCCGCTGGCCCCCGTGCCGGTACCGCCTCCAGCCGCCACAACCCCGATGTCGGGCGGGTGGGGTGGCGCCGCACCGTCGCCTGGAATGCCATTGGGTGGCGGCTTGCCCCCACTGCCGATTGGGTCGATACCGGACTTTCCCAGTGATCCGGCCGGCGGCCCTTCGCCGCAGGGAGTGAAACCCCATCCGGATCCGGTGTCCACCGAACCGACCGATCAACAATCCGCCGACCCGACCGGCCAGCCATCTGCCAGTGAAGACCCGGACAGTCAGGATCCGAACAGTGTCGAACTACCCGACGGCCGGATCATCATCGCGCCAAACCCGCAACTTGCCGCCGCTATCACCGCCGCGGTGACCGGCACCCCGATAGCGGAGGCTTTCAGCGCACAGGGCATCACGATTCCGGCACCGGGATCGGCTATCGCCAATCCGGTCCAACAGACGGATTTGCTCCCTGGCGATGTCGGGCTGTTTACCGACCGGTATGCGCTGGCACTCGGCGACGAAAAAGCATGGCTGGACAACAAGATTCAGGCTATTGCAAGCTTGTCTGGACTCGGCTTCATCGGCTGGCAGCGTCCGCCCGAGCCGGTCATTGCCCCCGCTCCGGATGTTCCGGCGCCCCCAACACCGCCGCAGGCGTATTCCAGATAGTAGCCATGCGAGGATCGGAGAACTCGATGCCGGATCAAGTCAATGTGGTGCCCCAAGAGCTACGCCAGGCAGCCGCCGTGCACCGCGATACGGCCGAATACCTCGGTACGGTCCCGGCGAATAACGCTGCCGTGATGGCGACGCTCGAATCGCTGGGACCGGTCTTCGCCGAACTACGCGAGGCAGGATCCGACCTCCTTGAGCAGCGCCGGGTCTGTTACGAGAAGCAGGCCGTGGCGCATACGGAGCTGGCTGACCGACTGAGCTATGCCGCAGATTCCTGGGAACAACAGGACGCCGATGCCACCGATGCGTTGCGAGCGGTCAGGGAGGCCGGCATATGAGCGAGCCCGATCCAGCTTTCGATGCTGTCCACCCCAGTGGAAAATTGATGTTCAGGTCCTCGCGCGGTGGTTGTCTGCACAGTCTCGTGTTGTCCGAAGCGGTTATGGATGCAGACTCGGAAACCCTGGCCGAAGCGGTGCTGTTGGCCGCAGAAGTCTCACACCTTAAGGCCGTGATGCAGATCCGCCAGGAGATGATCGATGCCGGATGCACTCCGTCAGCGCAGATTCCGTCAGCCCGCGATCTCGATAACGCCGCAAGCGCCTTGCGCATTCACCGGTTGCGGTTCGATTAGTGCATGTGATGTGGATCAGCGGGCGGCACGAAATTTTCCGGCGGCGAGATTGCGTGTGGCCCGAACAGTTCCCGCGCCCGCTGCAGAAGTGCCCGAACCTCGTCGAGTTGTTGCTGTAACAACGACTCACTCATGCCACCAACGCTAACCGGGTGGCGGGAAGCCCACAATTCACCCGTGCGGTATCTCGGCGGTGATCCGGTTCAGCAGTTCGGAGAAGCGCCCGGCTTCCGGGTGGCTTCCGGGTTTACCACTACTGATCAGGCCAGCAGAAAGCGCGCGGGATGGATCGGTCCAGATCGCGATATTCGTCAAACCAGTGTGGCCGAACGCGGCGGCAGCATCTCTTCCGAATGGCCCGAATCGCTTGGAGCCCAACATGAAACCGGTTCCCCAGCGGAGCGGCGTGAGGCCGGTCGCGATGTCCGGTCTGAGTCGTCGGCATTGCCGGACCGCCGCCGCAAGTGTCTCGCGACTCATCACGTGTACGCCGTCGAGCTCACCGCCACGGCGCAGGATCTCAGCGAATCGGGACAATTCGTCGGCCGTCGATACGGTATTCGACGACGGAATCACACCTGTCAGGAAGAGCGGGCTGTTGGAGAACGGGATGATCTGTGTCATGGAACCGCCGAGGGCGATCTTCAACCCCGCCGCGATCGGGGCCGGAAGCGGCTTGCCGGTGACATAGCTGGGCGCCACCAGGGGCACATCAGCTTCTGCCACGCCGTAGTTCGTCCATCGAAACCCCAGCGGGTCCAGAATCTCGGTGGCGAGAATCTCGCGGATACTGCGGCCAGTGGCAGCCGAGACGATTTCGCGGATCAGCGGCCCCCAGGTCAACCCGTGATAGATGTGCACCAACCCTGGACGGTGGATGGGTTTGAGATCGCCGAGCATCTGCCTGGCGTAGCCGCTGTCGTTCATCCGTCGCAGATCCGGGCGGGGTCCCGAGGCGAACGGCACGCCGGCACTGTGGGTCATCACGTGTCGGATCGTGGTGCGCTGTTTGCCGTTCCCGGTGTAGTTGGGAAGGTAGTCGCAGACCCGGTCGTCGAGGGTGAAGTCTCCGCGCTCGATGAGCATGTGGACAACGGTGGTGGTGATCGCCTTGGCCGCCGAGTACACGCAGAACGGTGTTTGTGTCGTAACCGGTATACGTTCGGCGTCAGCGGTATCGGCGGGCCCGTTACCCCAGGCGTGTCCGATGGCGCGGTTGAGCACGACATCCCCGTTGTAGCGCAGGCAGAGTTGAATCGCGGGCTGCATTCCGGCGCGGTACCAGTGCAGGGCGGCTTCCCAGATCCGTTCGATCGCTGCGGGATCCACGCAGCCCGATACCTCCTCGCCGATAGCGGTGACGGCATCGAGGTCGCTTTGAACGTGGATTCTGCCGTCGGGCATCATTTCTGCCGGTGCAGGATTGCGCTCAGATGGTGCTGCAGTGGCAGGCCCACTGCCGCCATCTGGAGGGTGTAGCTCAGCTCATCGGCACCGACGCGAATCGAACGGGACAGCGCCACAACCTCTTTGGCGGAGGTGGTGGTGGCGATCATGGTCGACTGTACGTCGAGATCAAGCCCAACCTCGGTTATGGTGAGCGATCCCTCGTCGACCTCTGCGACGCCGGTTGGGTGGGCAATGATCAGTTCGACACGCCCCGGTGACGGCATTCGGATGTAGCCGGTCTCGGCATGCAGCGGTTGTCCGTCCTCGGATCGGGTCCGCTGCGAGTAGGTGAGAAACGGTTTACCGGTATGGCCGATACTGACTTCCTCGGTATAGCTGAACGGCTCAATGGTGGGGTACTCACCGGACCCGCGGCCGACCCAACTGCCAAGCAGCGGAACAAGTATTGCGATACCCGGGTGTAGTTCGGCCATATCGGCGCCGTGACTCAGAGCGGGCCGACCAGTTCCACCCAGTTGCCGTCCGGGTCGGCGACAAACATCCAACCCATACCCGGGACGGGGGCGAACTCGGCGAGTGGTTGAGCGAAGGTGTATCCGGCGGCTTCGACCTGTCGGGCCACCGCCGTTGCGTTGGCGACGACCATCGTGATGTACCGGATTCCGGCCTGGGCGGGCCCGCCGCCCGGTGCCACCGGCGCGGTCGGCGGTTCATCGAATGTCACCAGCTTCAGTACGTTGTTGCCGATCGAATACCGCTTCATTGTTCCGCCGGGGAAATCGAGGTCACCCTGGTACGGAAGGCCGAGAAAGTTCTCGTAGAAGTCCACCATCGCCTCGCGATTGGTGGTCACCACCCCGATCTCGACGCTTTGAGCGAGTAATTCCACGGCCATCGTTCATCCTCTCGAAGCGGTTCGGCGATCTGGGCAGGATAGCCGGTGGGCACGGTGGTGGGGGACCGGTGACCGCCTACGGTTTGACGCCGATGGTGAGCAGGTCCCACACACCTCGGGTCCACAACGGCCGGTCGACCCGATGCTGTTCGGTCACGGTGAACCCAGAGGCGGCGAACAATGCACGCATCTCGGCCGGCGACGGGTTGTGGGCCGGGTTGGCCGGATGCGCCGTGAGCCGACGCAGCGGCGCCGGCAGTGGGGGACTGATGGTAGCGACGATCGCCAGACCTCCAGGGGCCAGCACGCGGTAGAACTCCCGCATCGCCGCTGGTTGGTCGAAGAAATGAAACGCCGACGTGGTGACGACCGCGTCTAGGCAGCCGTCGGCGAACGGCAGTTGTTCGGCCGGGCCCTTGCGCCAACGGACCTCCGTCGAGCGGTCCCGGGCCTGCTCGAGCATTCCGTCGGACATGTCGACGCCGTACACCTCATCCGGGTGCAGCTCGTTGTGGACGCGGGCAGCCAGAATTCCGGTTCCGCACGCGATATCGGCGACCCGGCGGGCACCTCGTGCACCCAGTTCGGCAACCACCTCGTCCTGGGCGGGTTGATAGACCAGCTGCTGGAGGAAGGGGAGATCGTAGAGTGGCGCAGCCAGACTCCAGAACCGTGTCACGGCATTGTTGAATTGCCGACCCGGTGTCGCCATACGACCTCCCGGAGCGACTGTACTGGGCTGACCTCCGAGGTGCTTGGGTGATCCAGCATCGGGGGAGGCCCGATGCCATTAATCTGAATGTCGGGGCACCGTCGAGGAGGCAGCATGTACGACCTGACGATTACCGGAGGCACTGTCGTGGACGGCACCGGAGGAAAGCCCATCCGGGCCGATATCGGAATCTCTGACGGCGTGATCGTCGAGGTGCGGCGATGCGAGGGTGACGATCGCGGTCTCGACGGGGAATCGGTGCAGAATATCGACGCCACCGGCCGGATCGTGACACCTGGTTTCGTCGACGTCCATACTCACTACGACGGTCAGGTCAGCTGGGATGGACTGCTGGAGCCGTCGAGTCTGCATGGGGTGACAACGGTGGTCAGCGGCAACTGCGGGGTGGGCTTCGCTCCGGTCGCACCTGGACGTGAGCAGTGGCTCATCGAACTGATGGAGGGTGTCGAGGATATCCCCGGCACGGCACTGGCCGAGGGCATCACCTGGGAGTGGGAGAGCTTCCCCGAGTACCTCGATGCGGTCGAAAAGCAAAGGCTGGCAGTCGATTACGGAACCCAGATAGCTCACGGCCCGGTGCGTGGTTATGTGATGGGGGAGCGCGGGGCACGCAACGAGGCAGCTACCGCCGACGATATCGCCGGGATGGCCCGCATCGTCCAGGAGGCGATCGAAGCCGGCGCGCTGGGATTCTCGACATCCCGCACCGAAGCTCACCGGGCTATCGACGGCGAACCCGTGCCGGGCACCTATGCCGCTGAGGATGAGCTGTTCGCACTTGGCCGGGCGATGGCCGCCGGCGGTCAGGCGGTATTCGAGGTGGCGCCTGATGGCACGGCCGGGGAGAACGTAGACGGTCCGATGCGCGAATTGGATTGGATGGTCCGGCTGGCCGCCGAGATCGACCGGCCGGTGTCGTTCGCGATGGTTCAGACGCAGTCGGCACCCGACCTCTGGCGCAAGCAACTCGACATCGCCGGAGCGGCATTCGATGACGGGATCCGGGTGCACCCGCAGTTCGCCTCCCGGCCGTTCGGCATGCTGTTTGGCTTCGAGGGGTATCACGCCTTCACCCACCGCCCGACGTTCCGCAAACTCAAGGCCGAACTGGCTCCGGCCGACCTTCGCGACCGGCTTGCCGATCCCGCGATACGCGCGGCGATACTCGCCGAGACCGACCTGCCCGCCCAGCCCAAGCCGCTGTTCGACTCACTATTCGCATTCATTCAGCACAGTGCCGCGAGCATGTACGCCATCGGAGACCCGCCCGACTACGAGCCGACCCCGGATCGCACCGTTGCCGCGATCGCGGCCGCGCGAGGGCAGGATCCGCTGGCCACCATGTACGACCTGATGTTGGAGTCAGGCGGCACCGCAATGCTGATGTTGCCGTTCTTCAACTATGTCGAGGGCAATCACGATGCCATTCACGAGATGATGTCGCACCGCGCCGCGATCTCGGGACTGTCCGACGGCGGAGCGCACTGCGGCCTTATCTGCGATGCATCGTTGCCGACCTTCATGCTGACCCACTGGGTGCGTGATCGCCGCCGCGGTCCGCGCTTCTCGCTGGAAACGATCGTGCGAAAGCAGACCCTTGACACCGCAACCCTTTTCGGGCTCACCGACCGCGGCGTGCTCGCGGTCGGCAAGAAGGCCGATGTCAACGTGATCGATCTCGACGCCCTCAGCCTAGGGGTCCCTCGGATGGCCTACGACCTGCCTGCCGGCGGGCGCCGACTCCTACAGGGCGCCAGCGGATATGACGCGACCGTGGTCAGCGGCATGATCACCCGTCGTAACGGCACGGACACCGGTGCACGGCCAGGAAAGTTGCTGCGCGGCGTGCGCTGAAGACAGGCACAGTATTCTCGGCAGCATCATGAGTATTCCGTACCCGCCGCGTACCCCGGCCGGGGCGCCCAGCTGTTATCGGCATCCGGATCGGCAGACTTTCGTCAGTTGTACTCGCTGCGGACGCCCGATGTGCCCGGAATGTATGCGCAGTGCATCGGTGGGACACCAGTGCGTGGATTGCGTTGCGGCTGCGCCGCAGATCGTGCTGACGCCGGACACCACGGTCGCCGGTGTGCGCCGCGGCGTAACCCCGATCCTGACATATCTCCTGATCGCGGCGAACGTGGTGGTGTTCGGACTCCAGGCGGTCTCGCCGGGACTGCAGGCCACGCTGGCCCTCTGGCCGCCCGCCGTGGCCGGCGGCGATATGTACCGCCTCGTGACATCGGCCTTCATCCACTTCGGGATCGCGCACCTGCTGTTCAACATGTGGGCGCTCTACGTCCTCGGGCCGCCGTTGGAACAGTGGCTGGGGCGTTGGCGTTTCGGCGCCCTCTATGCACTGAGCGCGCTCGGCGGTTCGGTGTGCGTCTACCTTTTCTCACCTCTCAACGCGGCCACCGGCGGGGCTTCGGGTGCGGTGTTCGGTCTCTTCGGTGCCACCTTCGTGATGGCCAAACGACTGAACCTCGACGTGCGCATGATCGTCATCCTCATCGTGATCAATCTGGGGTTCACCTTCACCGTTCCGGGCATCAGCTGGCAGGGACATCTGGGCGGTCTGGTCACCGGCGCGCTCGTTGCTGTGGCGTATGTGAACGCACCGCGAGCGCAGCGCAATCTCGTCCAAGCCGGGGCGACGATCGCACTGCTGGCGGTGTTCGCCGGGCTGATCGCTTGGCGAACCACGACACTGGTTGATCAATTCGGGCCGATGCTCACCCACCGTTGAGCTGATTAGCTCGGACTACAGCCGAACCAGGCTGAACGGGTAGGTAAAGGTGCCGCCGGGTGCGTTATCGCAGCCGACGGCGAAGGAAGACGCCAACGTTCCGCTCAGGGTCACGGCATCCCAGGTATACACGTCACGCGTCGGGATGATCGGCCCGTAGTAAACATCACCGCAACGCAGACCGTCCGGAATGTCTACGGTCATGGTGTAGCTGCCGTTCACCCGCTGCGCCTGCCCGTACCACTCGTACGCCTTGGCGATCGGCTGCGGGATGGCTGACACCACCGCGCACTGTGTGACACCGTCGGGGGGATTGCACGAGGCGATTGTCCAAATCCAGGTGTGGAAGTCGTAGCGGCCCTCAATGATGAGGTTGTAGTGGCCGATCGTCATCGCGGCGTTGGCCACCGGCGCCAGGGCCATCGCGGCCGGCACAACTGCGGCGCTGAGCACGCCCGCCAGTAGTCTTCGCACCCGCGGCCTCCCTCTTCCAGTCGTCGCGTACGCCGAATCTATGCGCTACGGCGCGGGCACACAGGTGATTCGGGGCAATCCGCCCCTACCCGGAGCCACCGCGGCGCAACTGGGCGAAGCGGTTGAGGGCGACACCGGACCAGATCAGCTCAACGACACCGAATGGCCATGCACCCGAGAGGAACCCGTAGGCGCTCGACAGCAGGCAGCCGACGGCGAAGAGGGCGACGAAGATGTGTCCGCGCTTCTCGAGGGCGTACATCACCATCATGAACGTGACGGCAGCGGCGCCGTAGAGGGTGAGGGCGTCCATGGTCATGCCGCCACTCTAGGCCGAGGGACAAATCGGCCCGACCCGCCACTGTGTGTCCTGCGGGTTGTCGTACGGAAAATGCCCGCGACTACTATGCAGCCATCGTCAGCGGTGATAGCGCCGTGTACCCGGAACGAGGACGGCCCGTGCCCGCAGAATCGTCGGTGTCGACGCCCACGACTGCACTGCCACTACGCACCGGCATGGTGATCGGCGCACTCGGGGTGGTATTCGGCGATATCGGCACCAGCCCGATATACACCTTGCAAACCGTGTTCAACCCCGGCGATCCGCACCCGGTACCCATCAACATAGGCAATGTCTACGGGGTGGTGTCACTGATCTTCTGGTCGGTGATGGCCATCGTCACGCTGACCTACGTCATGCTGGTGATGCGGGCCGACAATGACGGTGAGGGCGGGGTGATGGCGTTGATCACCCTGGTCCGCCGGTTCGCGGACAAGTCCAGTCCCCGCATCGTTGCCGC
>Ga0007791_10000548_pt1 | contig 12229 bp, 10 predicted proteins | sample CryBogmetaGMA05M_FD_60368 | JGI IMG/M metagenome (GOLD analysis project Ga0007791, IMG submission 60368) | Freshwater microbial communities from Crystal Bog, Wisconsin, USA - MA0.5M | ecosystem: Environmental > Aquatic > Freshwater > Lake | place: Crystal Bog, Wisconsin, USA | collected 2009-07-06 | reverse complement strand
CAATGATAGCGCGCGGCTCCGGCACCCCCACCCCGGATCGCCAGGGGCAGGGCAGCGGGCGGGGCAGCAGCGCCTCGGACATAATTCCGGCCCATGAACCCCAATTTGTCCCGCCTGCAGGCGTACCCGTTCGAGCGCCTGCGCCAGCTGTTTGCGTCCGTGGTTCCGCCCGCAGGGCTGCGGCCCATCAGCCTGGGGATTGGCGAACCCCGCCACCCGACACCGCCGCTGATCAAGCAGGCGTACAGCGACGCGGTCCTGCACACGGGCGGCCTGTCGGTCTATCCAGCCACTGCCGGCGAACCGGGGCTGCGCCAGTCCATTGCGCGCTGGCTGCAGCGGCGCTACGGACTGGGCGTGGATCCGGCCGGCCAGATCCTGCCGGTGAACGGTTCACGCGAGGCTTTGTTTGCTTTCGCCCAGACGGTGATCAACCCCGATGCAGGCAAGCCTGTGGTGGTGTGCCCCAATCCCTTTTACCAGATTTACGAAGGCGCAGCCCTGCTGGCGGGGGGGCAACCACACTTTGTGGCGTCCGACCCCCAGCGCAATTTCGCCCAGGACTGGGACCGGGTGGCCGACAGCGTCTGGGAGCGCACCCAACTGCTCTTTGTCTGCTCCCCGGGCAACCCGGCCGGCGCAGTCATGCCGCTGGCGGAGTGGGCCAAGCTGTTTGCACTGAGCGACCGCTTCGGCTTTGTGATTGCCTCGGATGAGTGCTACAGCGAGATTTACTTCCGCGACACCCCGCCCCTGGGCGGCCTGGAAGCCGCTCATCGCCTGGGACGCACGGACTTTCGCAACCTGGTGGCCTTCACCAGCCTGTCCAAGCGCAGCAATGTGCCCGGCATGCGTAGCGGCTTTTGTGCCGGCGATGCCCGGCTGATTCAGCAGTTCCTGCTGTACCGCACCTACCACGGGAGCGCCATGAGCCCGGTGGTTCAGGCCGCCAGCATCGCGGCCTGGGACGACGAGGCGCACGTGGTCGACAACCGGCAAAAATACCGTGAGAAGTTTGCGCAGGTCACCCCCCTGTTGTCCGAGGTACTGGATGTCGCCCTGCCCGACGCAGGCTTTTACCTGTGGGCCGGCGTGCAGGGCAGTGACGTTGATTTCGCGCGGGACCTGCTCGCTCTTTACAATGTCACCGTGCTGCCGGGCAGCTACCTGGCGCGTGAGGCCGACGGTGGCAACCCGGGTGCCGGTCGTATCCGCATGGCGCTGGTGGCCGAAACAGCGGAATGCGTGGAAGCGGCGCAGCGCATCGTCGAATTTGTCAAAAGCAGAGCCTGATACCCATCGATTTCCCAGCAACGTCCCAGCAACCAACCTGAACAGACCCATGACACAACAACTCCAATCCCTCATCGACAGCGCCTGGGAAGACCGCGCCAATATTTCTGTGAAATCGGTGTCCAAAGAAGTCAGCGATGCCGTCGAGCACGTGATTGCCGAACTCAATGCGGGCCGGCTGCGCGTGGCGACCCGGGAGTCGGTGGGCCAGTGGACCACCCACCAGTGGATCAAGAAGGCCGTGCTGCTGAGCTTTCGGCTCAAAGACAATGCGGTCGTTCGGGCGGGCGATCTCGGCTTTTATGACAAGGTCCAGACCAAGTTTTCCCACCTCGACGAGGCGGCGATGAAGGCCTCGGGCGTGCGGGTGGTGCCGCCCGCAGTCGCACGCCGCGGCAGTTTCCTGGGCAAGGGCGTCATCCTGATGCCTTCGTATGTGAACATCGGCGCCTATGTGGACGAAGGCACCATGGTCGACACCTGGGCGACTGTGGGCTCGTGCGCGCAGATTGGCAAGAATGTGCACCTGAGCGGCGGCGTCGGTATCGGGGGCGTGCTCGAGCCGATGCAGGCCGGCCCGACCATCATCGAAGACAACTGCTTCATCGGCGCGCGCTCCGAGGTGGTCGAAGGGGTGATCGTGGAAGAAAACTCGGTGATTTCCATGGGCGTGTACATCGGCCAAAGCACCAAGATTTACGACCGTGCCACTGGCACTGTGACGTATGGCCGCGTGCCTGCCGGCTCGGTGGTTGTGTCGGGCAACCTGCCCAGTGCGGACGGTAAATACAGCCTCTACTGTGCCGTGATTGTCAAACGTGTGGATGCCCAGACCCGGGCCAAGACGTCTCTCAACGACCTGTTGCGCGACTGATCCCTTGCAAGCCCGGCACCCGAAGGCAGGTCCATGAGCACCCTCCCACCCGGCGATACGATGAGTCGGATGCTTCGCCTGATGAGCGAAAAGGGCGCCTCCGACCTGTACCTGTCCGCCAACGCGCCTCCCACGATACGGGTCAATGGCGTGTGTGTCGCCATTCACAGCCAGGGTCTGCCCATTGATGCACCCCGGCGACTGCTGGCGGAGGTGCTGTCCGAAGCGCACATGGCAGAGCTCGACACCACCGGCGAGCTCAACATGGGCTTTCCGCTGGCCGGCGTCGGGCGTTTCCGGGTCAGTGCCATGCACCAACGCGGCACGGTCGCAGTAGTTTTTCGCTGTATTGCCGTGGAAGTGCCCTCCCTGGAGGGACTGGGGGTCCCGATGTCGCTCAGCACGCTGATCATGGAGAAGCGCGGACTGATCCTGATGGTGGGGGCCACGGGCGCAGGCAAGAGCACCACCCTGGCGTCGATGATCGACTACCGCAACGAACACAGCTCGGGCCACATTCTCACAGTGGAGGACCCGATCGAATTTCTGTTCAGGAGCAAGAAGTCGATCATCAACCAGCGGGAAGTCGGCACCGACACGCAAGCCATGCATGTCGCCCTGAAAAACGCCATGCGGCAGGCGCCGGACGTCATATTGATCGGTGAAATCCGGGACCGCGAAACCATGTCCGCCGCCATCGCCTATGCGCAATCGGGCCATCTGTGCCTGGCCTCCATGCACGCCAACAACAGCTACCAGGCCCTCAACCGGGTGCTGAGCTTCTACCCCGTCGAAGTGCGCGCGCCGATGCTCACCGATCTGGCTGCGGCACTCAAAGCGGTGATCTCCCAGCGCCTGCTGCCGACCCGCTCGGGCAGCCGCCGCCCCGCGGTGGAAGTGCTGCTCAACACCCGGTTGGTATCGGATCTGATCGAGCGCGGAGACTTTTCCTCGGTCAAGGAAGCCATGGAAAAATCGATGGCCGAAGGGTCCCAGACATTCGAGCAGGACATTGCGCGGCTGATCAATGAAGGCACCGTGGAACGCAACGACGGCCTGGCCTATGCCGACTCACCCACCAACCTGATGTGGCGCCTGCAAAATGAAACCAAGAGGAAGGGGACTCCCGTTGTCGCCAAGGTCGAGGACGAGGCACCCTCGTTCACGGAATTCACCCTGGATGTCAAATCCTGATGGCACAAACGCTGTACCTGGCCGAGCAACTCATCGCCCTGGCGTCCGTAACGCCCGATGACGGCGGCTGCCAGGCGCTGATCGCGCAACGGCTGCAGGCCCTCGGTTTTGTCTGCCACACGATTGAAAGCGGCCCCGCGCATTTTCGGGTCACCAACCTGTGGGCCAAACGCCAGGGCTGCGGCGGCCTCCCGCTGAAAACCCTGGTCTTCGCCGGCCATACGGACGTGGTGCCCACTGGGCCGCCAGACCAGTGGAGCAGCGCGCCGTTCAGCCCGACGCACCGTGACGGACGCCTGTACGGCCGGGGCGCGAGCGACATGAAGACATCGCTGGCAGCCTTTGTGGTCGCGATGGAAGAGTTCATCGCCGCGGTCCCACAAACCCGGTTGAACCTGGCGCTGCTGCTGACCAGTGACGAGGAGGGTCCGGCAGACGATGGCACCCAGGTGGTCTGCCGCTGGCTGCAGGAGCGCGGTGAGCCCCTGGACTACTGTATCGTCGGCGAGCCGACTTCGGTCGAACGCACCGGCGACATGATCAAGAACGGCCGGCGCGGCACGATGAGCGGCAAGCTCACCGTCAAGGGCGTGCAGGGCCATATTGCTTACCCGCATTTGGCGCGCAACCCGATCCACCAGATCGCCCCTGCCCTGGCTGCGTTGGCGGCAGTCCAGTGGGACCAGGGCAATGCCTTCTTCCCGCCAACCAGCTGGCAAGTGAGCAATATCCACGGCGGCACGGGTGCCAGCAACGTGATCCCCGGAGAAGTAGTGGTCGATTTCAATTTCCGGTTTTCTACAGAGTCCACGCCCGAATCGCTACAGCAACGGTTGGTGGCGATCCTTGCGCAGCACGCACTGGAGTACACCCTGCGCTGGACCATCGGCGGCCTGCCATTTTTGACCACCCCGGGCCCGCTGGTGGATGCGGTACGCGCCGCGATCCACGCGGAAACCGGTATCGACACACAGCTTTCCACCACGGGGGGCACCAGTGACGGCCGCTTTATTGCCCAGTTCTGCCCACAGGTGATCGAACTGGGCCCGCCCAACGCCACGATTCACAAGATCGATGAATATGTGGAACTCTCGGACATCGAACCCCTGAAGAACATTTACCGTCGCGTGTTCGAAATCCTGAATGCGCAGGCGCAGGCATGACGCTGTTGGCAGTGGTCGGGTCGTGCGCCGCGCAGTTGCAGGCTGCCGGCCTGGCATTCGGCCATGGCACCAGCAATGCGCAGGATGAAGCCGCCTGGCTCGTGCTGTGGAGCCTGGGGCTGCCGCTCGACACACCGCTGGATCCCGATGCTTCGGAAGCAAATCGCCTGTTGACCCCCGCGGAATCTGGGCGTATTGCTACACTTTTGGAAGCACGGATCCACACCCGCAAGCCACTCGCGTACCTTACCCGCGAGGCTTGGTTGCAGGGCTTTGCGTTTTACGTGGACGAGCGGGCCATTGTTCCGCGCTCGCTGATTGCCGAGCTGCTGGTCAACGGTGCGGTGGACTACTGGCTCAAAGACACCACCCATGCCCTGCTGGACCTCTGTACCGGCAACGGCAGCCTGGCAATCATCGCCGCGCTGGTATTTCCGGAGGTGCTGGTGGATGCCGCCGACCTCTCCACCGACGCGCTCGCCGTGGCCCGCATCAACGTCGATCGGCACCAGCTGCGCGATCGCGTTCGCCTGGTCGAGTCCGACGGCCTGGCAGCCCTGGACGGCTGCTATGACCTGATCCTGTGCAACCCGCCGTATGTCAACGCCCAGAGCATGGCCGCGCTGCCTGCCGAATACCGGTCCGAGCCGGCCCTGGCGCTCGACGGTAACGTCAGCGGCGGCACCGACGGCATGGATTTCATCCGCGCGCTGCTGCGTGACGTTTCGCGGTGCATGACCCCCGACGCCGTTCTGCTGCTGGAAATCGGCAACGAACGGGCCCATTTTGAAGCCGCCTTTCCAGCACTGGAAGTGGTCTGGCTGGATACCAGCGCTGGTGAAGACCAGGTTTTGCTCATCACGCGCAACGCGCTCAGCCCATGATCACCCTGAAAAATGTCACCTTGCGCCGCAGTGCCAAGGTCTTGCTCGATGGCGCCTCGGTGACCATCAACCCCGGAGAAAAAGTGGGTCTGGTAGGCCGCAATGGTGCGGGAAAATCATCGCTCTTTGCCCTGCTCAACGGCAACCTGCACGAAGACGCGGGCGAGTACTACATCCCGGCGCAGTGGCGCATGGGCCAGGTCGCCCAGGACATGCCGGAGACCGAGCAGAGCGCGACCGCCTTTGTGGTCGAGGGCGACACCGTGCTCAACACCGCCCGTCTGGAGGTGGCGGCGGCAGAAGCGACCGAGGACTACGACCGAATGGCGCATGCCTATATGGCCCTGCACGACGCAGGCGAGCACGACGCTCCGGCGCGGGCGCAGGCACTGATCCTCGGTCTGGGCTTCAAGACCAGCGAACTCGAGCGGCCGGTGAACAGCTTCTCCGGTGGCTGGCGCATGCGGCTGCAACTGGCCCGTGCCCTGATGTGCCCGTCCGACCTGCTGCTACTCGACGAGCCCACCAACCACCTGGACCTCGATGCGCTGGTCTGGCTGGAGGCCTGGCTGAAAAAATACGAAGGCACCATGGTGGTGATCAGCCATGACCGCGAATTCCTTGACGCGGTCACCGGCGTCACTTTGCACATCGACGCTGGCAAACTGGTGCGCTACAGCGGCAACTACAGCAAGTTTGAAGACATGCGCGCCGAGCAAATGGAATTGCAGCAGAACGCTTTTTCCAAGCAGCAGGACAAGATTGCCCACCTGCAGAAGTTCATCGCCCGCTTCAAGGCCAAGGCCAGCAAGGCCAAGCAGGCCCAAAGCCGGGTCAAGGCGCTGGACCGCATGGAAAAAATTGCGCCCCTGCTGTCCGAGGCAGACTTCACCTTTGAATTCAAGGAACCGGCAAACCTGCCCAACCCGATGCTGTCCATGCAGGACGTGGACTTTGGCTACCCGCCGGCGCCGGACGCCGCCACGGATGCAACGCCTACCCTGATCGTGAACAAAGTGAGCCGCTCCGTACTGGCCGGGCAGCGCATCGGCATCCTGGGCGCCAACGGCCAGGGCAAGTCAACGGTGGTGAAGACCATCGCGCGCGCGCTGCGGCCGTTGGCGGGCGAACTGGTGGAGGGCAAAGGCCTGAACATTGGCTACTTCGCCCAGCAGGAACTCGACGTGCTGCGCCCGGCAGACACCCCACTGGAACACATGATCCGCCTGGTGCGGGAGCTCACGGCCCTGGGAAAAATTGCCGGTCAGGCCACGCGTGAGCAGGACCTGCGCAGTTTCCTGGGCACCTTCAACTTCAGTGGTGACATGGTGAAACAGTCCGTAGGCAGCATGAGCGGTGGCGAGAAGGCCCGCCTGGTACTGTGCATGATCGTTTGGCAAAGGCCCAACCTGTTGCTGCTCGACGAGCCTACCAACCACCTGGACCTGGCCACCCGCGAAGCACTGAGCATGGCGCTCAACGAGTTCGAGGGCACGGTGATGCTGGTCAGCCACGACCGCGCCCTGCTGCGGGCGGTGTGTGACGAGTTCTGGATGGTGTCGCGTGGCGGGGTGTCGCCCTTTGACGGGGACCTCGACGACTACCAGCGCTACCTCCTCGACGAGGCCAAGCGCCAGCGCGAACTGGCCAAAGAAGAGGCCCGGGCACAGTCACCCAAAGCGCGGCCAGCAGCCTCCCCGCCCCTTTCGCCGGCCGGCAACCCGCCCCAGCAGGTACGCCAATGGAAGAGCGACCTGCAGGCTACCGAGTCGCGCCTGCAGGCACTCAACGCCGAAGGCGCCGCGCTGGAGGCCAGGTTGGCCGGTGCATTGCATCCCACGGACATTGCGGAGTGCGGCAGACGCCTGAAGTCGGTGAACGACGAACTGCGCCAGCTCGAAGACCGCTGGCTGGAGCTGACCACCGCGCTAGAGGCCTGACCCGGCGGAACTGCGGCCTGGCTGACGGTTTCGGCGGTCCGAGTTCCCCTCAGTGCCCTGAAGCACAGACAGGGCGGGTGCCAGGCAGAAGACTGGCGCTGTGGCGAACGATCGATGCATACCCCGGCGCTTCCTGGGGCCCCTGCTCTGGGCTGTATCGGTCTTGGTCGGAGCCTTGCTGGCTTCGTGCGGTGGCGGCTCTGCACCCCCTCCTACTCTGGCGCAACGCAGCGACGTGGTCGAAATCGGCGCGCAGGCGGGCAGCACACCCTTCATCAGTTTCGTGCAGTTCAAGGGGGAGTGACCTGGCATTTGAAGACCAGTCCACCCAGGCTTTAGACATCACTCTCACCACCGCGCCCTATACCGACCCCAGCGGCATTTACGGGCACCCCACCGTGCTGGTGCAGCGCGCCCCTGGCAGTGAACTGGGCTTTGATTTTTTTGCCATGAAGTCCTGGTATGGCACGCCGGTGGTGGCCGACACGGACGGGGCGCTTCGCTGGGTGGGCGCAGGCGTGGGCAGCAGCATGGCATCGCTGTGCCTGGACAACGGCTTTTTGGTGGACGACACGGGTGCGCCCCGCCTGACCCGGCTGGAGTTCGACGGCACATCGCAACAGACCGCCCTGGTTACTTCGCGCGTCGCCAATTTCCACCACAACCTGGACCCCGGAAAAGTAGGAATCCTGGGCAATGTGGACATCCTCAGCGGCGGGGTGCAGGATGTCGAGAGCTCGTTAATTGAGTTCGGCCATTCCGGCGTGGTCCTGCGGGAATGGGACTTTGCAGCCATTTTGCGCGACTACATGCAATCCCAGGGCGACGACCCTTCCGGCTTCGTCCGCTCCGGCTACGACTGGTTCCACATGAACGCCGCCGCCTACGACGCCCGGGACGACAGCATCACCGTGTCCAGCCGCGAAAACTTTGTCATCAAGGTGGACTACAGCACCGGTCGCATACGCTGGATTCTGGGCGATCCAAACAAATACTGGTACACCTTTGCGTCGCTGCGCGCCAATGCGGTCACACTGGAGGCAGGTGGGCTCTACCCCATCGGCCAGCATGCTACGTCCATCACCTCCGACGGGCTGCTCATGCTCTTCAACAACGGCTGGCAAAGTTTCAACCAGCCCGCCGGTGCTCCCACCGGTGAAAGCCGCAGCTACAGCGCCGTCTCGGTCTACTACGTTGATGACCAGGCGCGCACCGCAAGGGAGGTACGGCGCTTCGACTACGCACAAACCGTTCAGTCCATCGTCTGCTCCAGCGCCTACGAAGCCGCAGGGAAGTCCCTCCTGATCAGTTACGCCTTTGCCGGTGGCGGCACGCAGGCCCGCCTGGTCGGACTCGACAGCAACCAGCGGGTGGTGTTTGATCTTCAGTACCCCAACACACCCGCCTGCAACACCAGTTGGAACGCGGTACCCGTGCCGCTGGGGCAGATGCGCTTCGATGAGGGGCGGTAGCAGGCAGGAGGCGAATTCAGCGCCCGTGGTTCAGGCACGCTTTGCCGGATAACGGCGCACGAGCCCCCCAAAGAGTGCAAGCCCCAGGCACAGGCTTGCGGCTGCGGTCTCCAGTGCCAGGGTGAAGCCCTGGCGGGCGTCGCCACTGCGTTGCAGCAGCACCCCCACGAGCAGCGGCCCGGCAATCTGGCCCAGGCCATAGGCCGCCGTGAGCAAGCCGATGAAAGCCGAGGCGCCGGCTGGACGCAAGCGCCGCACCTCCTGTAGCGCAAACATGGTGATGGCGGTAAACGGCAGTCCGATCAGAAAGCTGCTGAGCGCAAAACCTGCCAGGGTGGGCAGCCACAAGCACAGCATCACTCCCAACGCCTGCATGGCGTAGCCGGCCATGAGCAACACGCGCCTGTCCCACTGTGGCGGGACGCGCAGGGTGAGCAACGCACCCAGACTGACGCCTACGCCAAACAGGGGCCAAAACAGGTCCAGCCACAACGACCCCGCCAGCGCCTGGCGCGCAATCAGCGGCAAAAAGGTGGCGGTCACGATGTAGCCAAAACCGGCCAGTCCATAGGCCAACGCCAGCACCGCTACAGCCCCCGCACCCGATCCGGCAGCGGGCTGCGCAGGTGCCGCTTCCAGGGCCAGACCTCCTTGCAATTGTGGCCATGCCAGCAGTGTCAGCAACAGAGCCAGCGCAGCAAATGCCATCCAGCCGGTAGCGGCGTGCATTTCGGTCGCCACCATGACCGTGGCAGCCAGGCCACTGACCGCAATGCCCAGGCCCGGCCCCACATAAATCAGACCCGCGAGCTGGGGTGCGCCCAGTGCGGTCAGGCGTTGTAGGCACCAGCCGGAACCATAGACAAACACCAGCGCGCTCGCCACCCCCGCCAGAAAGCGCCACAGGGGCCAGGCAAGCGCCCAGGGCACTGCCATGCAAAGCGTCAGCACCACGGTCGCAACCAGCCCCGCCCGGACCGCCAGGGTCGGGACCGGAGACACCAACGACCATCGGCGAAAGGCCCAAGGCTGCAGCGCACAGGCCATCGCACCCAGCCAGTAGCCCAGATAGTTAGCAGTCGCCAAGGCGCTGGCGGCCGGCAAGCCGATCACACCATCGTGCAACATCATCGGCAGCAGGGGCGTGAATGCGAACCGACCAATGCCCATGGCTGCCGCCAGCGCCAGCATTCCGGTGGCGGCAATGGCGAATGGCTTGTGGGACTTCATGGCTGGATTGTGACGGGGCCACAAAGACAAAAGCCACCGCAGGGCAACGGTGGCTTTTGAAAGAAATAAATTGGTGGGACGTGCGGGGGTCGAACCCACGACAAACGGATTAAAAGTAGTTTTTAAGCTAAAAAATCTATATAAATCAATGACTTAATTCTAGTGTGTAGCAAAGTGTGTAGCGGATTTGGCGCCCCGCCCTACTTCAGTCGAAGGCTTTCGAATTCAGGCCTCGCCGGTTTTCAAGACCGGTGCCTTAAACCGCTCGGCCAAGCTTCCATGGGCCAGGATTCTAACTGCGGGGTTCGCCTACAACTCTTGGCGTATCAGGCAGTGGCGCTTGGCGATGGGCTGGCGGCTGGCGCATCGCCGTCATAAATCTCGCCATTAAAGCGCAGCGCGCTGTGTTCGCGCTTGGATTGGAGCAGCGGATAAAACATCTGGTGGTACCAGCGCTCCGGGCCGAAGAGTTGGTCATCGGCCAGACCTACTTCTTCAGGGTATTGGCGCGTAATCAGGGCGCTGCCAAAAATCAAATCCCAGATAAACAGCAAATTACCAAAATTGCCTTTGTAGTGGCCCACGCCATCGGCGTTGGTAATAGCGTGGTGCGCCCAGGGCATCGCGCGGCGTGAGGGCGTAATTGGCAAAAGCCTCTTGCCAGTTGGGACTGAAATCGCCCATCGCCATCCCACCCTCGGAGAGACCATCGGCATGGCCGCCATCGTCGCCCATGGTACTTGCACCGATCTGCCGGCGATGCAAAGCCGGCGCCTGTAGGGCATTGAACCGATGGCAGAACACTTATGGCATCGCCTGGTTTTCCATTGCCATTTTCACCAGGTCCGCAACCGAACGCGCCTGCATCTTCTCCATCATTTTGGCCCGATGAACTTCGACCGTTTTCGCGCTCAGACCAAGCGAACGCGCAATGGCCTTGTTCGACATCCCCTCCAACACCAAGTCCAGCACTTCACGCTCGCGCGGCGTCAGGCTGGCGAACAGGGCCAGCAACTGCGCGCGCAGCGTATTCCTGCCACGCCGCCTGGCATCAAAGATGATCGCCTTCTGGATGCGATCGAGCAGATCCTGGTCGTTGAACGGTTTTTCGATAAAGTCAAATGCGCCGGACATGACCGCCCGTACCGCCATCTTCACGTCGCCATGGCCCGTTATGAAGATGATCGGCATATCGATCCGCTGTGCCGCCAGGCGCTCCTGCAGCTCGAGGCCGCTCATGCCTGGCATGCGTACATCCAGAACCAAGCAACCCGGCTTCGACGCATCGTAGCCGTCGAGAAACGCCTGGGCCGAGGAGAAGGTCTCCACCTTGAGCTGCACGGTTTCGATCAGCCAACGCAGGCTGCGAGCAACCGCTTGGTCGTCGTCAACGACGAAGACTGTCGGCTCGTTCATGCCTGCTCACTGGCTGTTGACTGGCTTGCAGGGTGAAGCGAAAAGTGGCGCCGCCATTGCTCCCAGACTCGGCCCTGATCCTGCCGCCATGCGATTCGACGATCGACCGGCCGATGGAAAGACCCATGCCGACGCCCTCTGGCTTGGTGGTGAAGAACTGGTCGAAAACCTGGTCGATCACCGCTCCGTCGATGCCAGGCCCGGTATCGGCGACCTCGATCTCGACGAAGTCGCTTTCGATCTTGCGCGTGCGAATGGTGACCTCGCGCCGCGGCGAATGTGCCTCGGTCATCGCTTCGGCGGCGTTGCGCACCAGGTTAAAGACCACCTGCTCGATCATGATGGCGTCGGCCTGCACCTGCGGCAACCCGGCACTGAGTTCGACCCGCACGATTGCGCCTTGCTGGCGCGCCTCGAGTTCGGTGAACTTGACCATTGTGCCAACGACCTGATTGATGTCCAACGGTTTCAACTCCAACTCGCTCTTGCGCACGAAATCCCGCACATGCCGAAGGATTTCCCCGGCGCGCTCGGCCTGCTCGCACACTTCCTCGAGCGGCTCGACAAGGTCTGCCGGATCCATGCCGTCCGCGCGCAGCCGACGGATGCAGCCGCGGGCGAAGTTGGCAATGGCAGAGAGCGGCTGGTTGAGTTCGTGGGCGATGCCGGTGGCCATCTCGCCCATGGTCGACAGGCGTGCCACGCGCGCCAGTTCCGTCTGGTGCCGCCGCGCCTGCTCCTCGGTCTGCTTGTGCTCGGTGAT
>Ga0007791_10000547_pt1 | contig 12241 bp, 11 predicted proteins | sample CryBogmetaGMA05M_FD_60368 | JGI IMG/M metagenome (GOLD analysis project Ga0007791, IMG submission 60368) | Freshwater microbial communities from Crystal Bog, Wisconsin, USA - MA0.5M | ecosystem: Environmental > Aquatic > Freshwater > Lake | place: Crystal Bog, Wisconsin, USA | collected 2009-07-06 | reverse complement strand
GTGGCCATCGTCGGGCCCAGCGGGGCAGGCAAGAGCACGGTGTTCCAACTGCTGCTGCGGTTTTACGACCCGCAGGCTGGGCGTATCGTGCTCGACGGCGTACCGACCCGGGAACTTTCGCTGCACGACCTGCGCCAGCGCGTGGGAATCGTTCCGCAGGACGCGGTGATTTTTTCCAGCAGCGCGCTCGACAATATTCGCTACGGCCGGCCTGGCGCCAGCGATGCGGAAGTCCGGGACGCCGCCCGGGCCGCCTTTGCCGACGAGTTCGTTTGCGCCTTGCCGCAGGGCTATGACACCTTCCTGGGGGAACGCGGGCTGCGCCTGTCCGGTGGGCAGCGCCAGCGCATTGCCATTGCCCGTGCCATGCTCAAGAACCCCCCGCTGCTGCTGCTCGACGAGGCCACCAGCGCATTGGATGCAGAGAGCGAACGCATGGTGCAGGCGGCGCTGGAGTCTGCCATGCGGGACCGCACCACGCTGGTGATCGCACACCGGCTGGCAACGGTGCAAAAGGCCGACCAGATCGTGGTGCTGGACCATGGGAGGCTGGTGGAACAAGGCACCCATGCCGAACTGGTGGCGCGCGGCGGTGTCTACGCGGGGCTGGCCGCCCTGCAGTTCAACGCCTGAAGATTTACACTGGGGACACCATGGTTGCGATCACAAGCGCCCCCAGTGCAACACCTTCCCTGCAGACGGTGCTGGAGCGCGCGCGACTGGAACAGTTGCGGCGCGAAGCGGACCAGGAACAGGACAATGCCGAGGCGCTGCGGGCGCAGGTGCAACAAGCAGAGACCAAAGTCCAGAATGTGCGCAACCGGGTTCGCAGCCTGAGCCTGCAAGGCCGGTCGCCCGGCATCACGTATGCGCCGGTACCGTCGGCCTCCCTGCCCGAAGTTCCGCCGGAGACACAGGACTTCCTGGTGCGCATGTACGCCGCGACCAGCGAAAGGTTCGCGGCCAGTGGCAATGCCCTGAAGTCCGATGCCCAGGCCGCACCCGTGCTCAACAGCCAGGGCCAGGCCATCGGTCGCATCGTCAACATCAGCGCCTAAGGCGCAGGCCATGGACAAGCCGCCCTACCAGCACGGCCTGCCCTCGTACCTGGACCCCGCAAACCTCGGGTCCTGGGGCATTTACCTGGAACAGGTGGACCGGGTCATTCCCTACCTCGGCCCACTGGCCCGCTGGGCGGAAACCCTCAAGCGCCCCAAACGCGCGCTGGTCGTCGATGTGCCGATTGCGCTGGACAACGGAACGGTGGCCCACTTCGAGGGCTACCGGGTGCAACACAACATGTCACGCGGGCCGGGCAAGGGCGGTGTGCGCTTTCACCAGGACGTGACCCTGTCGGAGGTCATGGCCCTGTCGGCCTGGATGTCCGTCAAGAATGCAGCGGTGAACGTGCCCTTCGGCGGCGCCAAGGGCGGCGTGCGGGTCAACCCTGCCCTGCTCTCGCCGGGTGAACTCGAGCGGCTCACACGGCGCTACACCAGCGAGATCGGCATCATCATCGGACCGACGCGGGACATTCCGGCACCGGATGTCAATACCAACGAGCAGACCATGGCATGGATGATGGACACCTACTCCATGAACGAAGGCGCAACCGTCACCGGCGTGGTCACGGGAAAGCCGCTGGTACTCGGCGGCTCACTGGGCCGGCGCGAAGCAACCGGGCGCGGCGTATACACGGTGGGCATGGACGCGGCGCAGCGCATCGGCCTGGACGTGGCCCAAGCGGGTGTCGCGGTGCAGGGCTTTGGCAATGTCGGCGGCGTTGCGGCCCGGCTGTTCGCCCAGGCCGGTGCCCGCGTGGTAGCGGTGCAGGACCACAGCGGCACCCTGTACCGGGCCGCGGGCCTGGACATCCCCGCGCTGCTGGCCCACGCCGGCGCGCATGGCGGTGTGGCCGGCTTTGCCAACGCCGAGGTGCTGGCCACCGATGCCTTCTGGGACGTGGACTGCGACATCCTGATTCCGGCTGCCCTGGAGCAGCAGATCACTGCGGCCAATGCGCCACGTATCCGGGCACGCCTGCTGATCGAGGGCGCCAACGGGCCGACCACACCGCAGGCCGATGACATTCTGCGTGAGCGCAACGTGCTGGTGGTACCCGACGTGATTGCCAACGCCGGTGGCGTGACTGTCAGCTACTTCGAATGGGTACAGGATTTTTCCAATTTTTTCTGGAGCGAGGAAGAAATCAACGCACGGCTGGTGCGCATTCTGCAAGGCGCCTTTGCCACGGTCTGGTCGGTGGCGCAGGAGCGCCGTGTCAGCCTGCGCACGGCCACCTTCATTGTCGGATGCCAGCGGATACTGCATGCGCGCGAACAGCGTGGCCTGTACCCCTGAGGCCGCAGTCCAGCGTCCGCCAGCAACTTATTGCAGCGGGCCCTTGAGCGCGGGCGCAATGGCAAAGGGCATCACCTCGATGCCCTCATCCAGCAGGGACCGGGCCTGCTCCAGCGTCGGCTCGCCCCGGATGGCCCGTTCCGGCGCTTCACCGTAATGCATCTTGCGGGCTTCCTGCGCAAACTGGTCCCCCACATCCACCGTATTGGCGACGATCCGGCGCGCCATCTCCAGCCACGCTGCAGTGGCACTGGCGGATTCCGGAACCGCCGTGGCATGCGGCAGGTCGGCTTGCGCCAGTGAGCGCCCGGGGTTGAGATGGAGGCGCGGGGCGCTGAGTTTTTTGGTGACCGAAGCATCGCCGCAGACCGGGCACTGCACCATCTGCTGGCCGCACTGCGCCACAAACGCCTGCTCCGAGGCAAACCAGCCCTCGAAGGTGTGGCCGTTGTCACACTGCAGGTCCAATACTTTCATGGTGGCAGGCTGCGCGCGGCCAATGCAGGTTGCCAGACCAGCGGCCAGTGGCCGGCGCATACCCGCTCCAGCCACAGCGCACCGGCCAGGGTCTTGGCATCGGTCACTTTGCCCTCCAGGCACCAGCGCAGCAGCACCTCCGGGGTTGCGGTGATCACGTCCAGGAATTCACCGGCGTCCAGTTGACGCGGGCCCAGGTGGAGTGAACGGGCGAACCAGATTTCAATGCACTCGGTCGAATAGGAAATGACCGGATGGGTCACACCGGCACGCGCCCACTCCCGGGCCGTGTAGCCGGTTTCCTCCAGCAATTCACGCTCGGCACAGGCCTGGACCGACTCGCCGGAATCGCGTTTGCCGGCGGGAAACTCGATCATCACCTGGCCCACGGGGTAGCGGAATTGCCGCTCCAGCACCACCTGCAGCGCGCCGTCTTCAGCTTCCAGCAGGGGGATGACCATGACGGCGCCCGGATGCACCAGGTACTCGCGCGCCGACTCCTGGCCATCGGGCAGAACGACGGTGTCGCGGAAGGCGTGCAGGAAATGTCCCTTGAACACCTCCGCGCCCGACTTTCGGGTCTCCCGCAAATGCGCGTCGTCCATGGCCGGGCGGGTTTGAATCCGGATCCTCAGGTACCCAGCATCTGCCGGATCGACTGGGCGCACAAGGCCATCAGGCCGCCGGGCAAGAGGCCCAGGCCGAGCACCAGCGCACCGTTGATGCAGAGCACCACCCGCACATCGGCCGAAGCGACGACCGGCGCCGCCGTGACCGGGGCGTCGAAATACATGACCTTGATCAGGCGCAGGTAGTAAAACGAGCCAATCAGCGACATCAGCACCGCAAACACCGCCAGCGCGAGGTAGGCCGTCTCGCCGGAAGCGACCAGCGCCTGCAGCACCGACAATTTGGCATAAAACCCGACCAGCGGCGGAATGCCGGCGAGCGAGAACATGCACACCGCCATGACGGCAGCGTACAGGGGGCTGTACTGGTTCAGTCCGGCGAAGTCGGCGATTTCCTCGCTCTCGAATCCTTCGCTCGACAGCAGCAGAATCACCCCAAACGCGGCCAGTGTGGTCAGCACGTAGCTGACCACATAGAACATGGCCGAGCTGTAGGCGTTGGCCGCGTACAGGGTGGAGCCATTGACCACACCGGACATGACACCCAACAGCACAAAACCCATTTGCGCGATGGTCGAAAAGGCCAGCATGCGCTTGACATTGGTCTGGGCCAGCGCAGCCAGGTTGCCCACCAGCAGCGAGCCGATGGCGAGCACCATCAGCATCTGCTGCCAGTCAATGGCCAGGGGCAGCAGGCCTTCCACCAGCAGGCGCATGACGATGGCAAATGCAGCCAGTTTGGGTGCGGCGCCAATCATCAGGGTGATGGCGGTAGGCGCTCCCTGGTAGACATCCGGAATCCACATGTGGAAAGGCACCACCCCGAGCTTGAACGCCAGCCCGGCCACCACAAACACCAGGCCGAACACCAGCACCTGGTGGCGGATATGGCCCGTCGCGATGGCCTTGAACACGGCGCCAATCTCCAGCGAACCGGTGGCGCCATAGAGCATGGACATGCCGTACAGCAGAAAACCCGAGGCCATGGCACCGAGAACAAAATACTTCATGGCCGCCTCGGTAGCGGTGGCATGGTCCCGGCGCAGCGCCACCAGCGCGTAGCTCGACAGGGTCAGCAACTCCAGGCCCATGTAGATCACCAGAAAATGGTTGCCGGAGATCATCACGAACATGCCGAGCAGCGCAAACAGGCTCAAGGTGAAGAACTCGCCGCCACGCAGCATGTCGCGCTGGGAAGCGTAGGGACGCCCATACACCAGCGTGACCAGGGTGGCGAGAGCAGCAAAGCACTTGAGCCAGTTCCCCATAGGGTCGCAGACCACCATGTTGCCAAAGCCGAAGTAGGTAGCGCCGCCACTGGCATAGGCGGCTTCCATCAGCGCGACAACCGCCAGGGTCAGCAGGGTCAGGCCATAGGTGGCGTTGCGCAGCGGCGTCTTGACGGCCAGGTCCAGCATCAGGATCACGCAGGCCATCACCATCAGGACCATTTCCGGATAGCTGGTGAGCGAGCTGTTGGCATCAATCATTTTTCATCTCTCAGTTCCGCCTGGTCAGTTCAGTTTGGACACCGCAACATGCGAGAGCAGTTGTGCCACCGACGCGTCCATGACATCGGTAAAGGGCTTGGGATCCAAGCCCATCCACAGCACCGCCACCGCGAGCAGGGCCAGCACCACAAATTCGCGGGCATTGATGTCCGTCAGGGCCTTGACGTCGTCATTGGCAACCGGCCCGAGGTACACCCGTTTGAACATCCACAACGTGTAGGCCGCGCCAAAAATCAGCGCGCTGGCTGCGGCCATGCCAACCCAGAAATTGAACTTGACGGTCCCCAGGATCACCATCCATTCGCCGACAAAGCCGGCCGTTCCGGGCAGGCCGCAGTTGGCCATGAAAAACAGCAGCGCAAAGGCGGCAAATCGGGGCATGGTGTTGACAACGCCTCCGTAGCTGTCGATCTGGCGCGAATGCACCCGGTCATACAACACGCCAATGGAAAGGAACATGGCACCGGAGACAAAACCGTGCGCAATCATCTGAACCAGGCCACCGGACACGCCCAGCGGGCTGAAGATGAAAAAGCCCAGGGTGACAAAGCCCATGTGGGCGACCGAGGAGTAGGCCACCAGCTTCTTCATGTCCTGCTGCACCATGGCAACCAGACCCACATAAATCACCGCCACCAGGGACAGGGCAATCAGCAGCCCGGCCCAGGCATGCGCGGCATCGGGTGCGATAGGCAGGGAAAAGCGCAAAAACCCGTAGGCGCCGAGTTTGAGCATGATGGCCGCCAGCACGGCCGAGCCTCCGGTGGGTGCCTCCACGTGGACGTCGGGCAGCCAGGTGTGGACCGGCCACATCGGAACCTTGACCGCGAAAGCTGCCAAAAAGGCAAAAAACAGCAGGGTCTGCGGGGTGCGTCCCAGCGGCAAAGCATGCCAGAGGGACAGGTCAAAACTGCCGCCGGACTGGGTGTAGAGGTAGATCAGGGCCACCAGCATCAGCAACGAACCCAGCAGCGTGTAGAGAAAGAACTTGAACGCCGCATAGATCTTGTTGGGCCCGCCCCAGATGCCGATGATGAGGTACATCGGGATCAGGGTGGCCTCAAAAAACACATAGAACAGCATGCCGTCGAGGGCACAAAAGACGCCGATCAGCAGACCGCTGAGGATCAGGAAGGCGCCCATGTACTGGTTCACCCGGGTGGTGATCGATTCCCAGCTGGCTATCACCACCACCACGGTGATGAAAGCCGTCAGCAGCACAAACCAGAACGAAATGCCATCGAGCCCCAGGTGGTAGCTGATGTTGAAGCGGTCAATCCAGGGCGCCTTCTCGACAAACTGCATTGCCGCCGATGCGGTGTCGAACTGGCCGTACAAGGGCAGCGTCAGCAACAGGCTGACCACCGCCCCGAGCAGCGCAATCCAGCGCACTGCACGGGCCTGTTCGTCGCGCCCCAGGGCCAGCAGGACGATGCCGAACGCGATCGGGGTCCATATCGCAAGGCTCAACAATCCCATCGTGTTCTTCTCCTACTTGAGCCAGACGAAGTACGTCATCAGCACAAAAATGCCCAGAATCATGGCCAGGGCATAGTGGTACAGGTAGCCCGTCTGCAACTTGCGCACACCACCCGAAACCAGGCCCACCAGCTTCCATGAACCGTTGACAAAAAAGCCGTCAATAACCGCCTGGTCGCCGCCCTTCCACAGGCCGGTACCCAGTGCCCGGGCACCGCGCGCCAGGACGTTTTCATTGAACCAGTCCAGGTAGTACTTGTTCTCCAGCAAGGTAAACAGCGGCATGGCGCGGCGCTTGATTGCCGCCGGCAAGGCTGGGTTGACCATGTACATGTAGTACGCCGTTGCAACGCCAGCCAAGGCCAACGCGAAAGGCAGTGTGGTAAACGCATGCAGGGCCATCTGCAGCGGGCCGTGGAAGGCATGGCCAAGTTCTTCCATGACCGGATGGCGCGCAGGGTCGACAACAATCGCGCCCTTGAAAAATTCGCCGAACAGCATGGGTTCGATCGTCAGGTAGCCAATGACCACGGAAGGGATGGCCAGCAGCACCAGCGGCACCCACACCACCCAGGGCGACTCATGCGGTGCGTGCTGCGCGCCGTGGCCATGGTCGTCATGCCCATGGTGGGCATGCGGGTCCTGGTCGAAGCGTTCTTTGCCGTGGAACACCAGAAAGTACAGCCGAAAGGAATAAAAGGCCGTGACAAAGACGCCGGCCAGCACCGCAAAATGCGCAAACCCGGCACCCGGAAGATGGCTCTCAGCCACCGCTTCAATGATGCTGTCCTTGGAGTAGAAGCCGGCGAAAAACGGGGTCCCGATCAATGCCAGCGACCCCAACAGGGACGTCAGCCAGGTGATAGGCATGTGTTTGCGCAAGCCACCCATCCAGCGGATGTCCTGGTTGTGGTGCACGCCCATGATGACGGAACCCGCCGCGAGGAACAGCAAGGCCTTGAAAAACGCATGCGTCATCAGGTGAAATACAGCCACCGAATACGCCGAAGCACCCAGGGCCACCGTCATATAGCCCAACTGGGACAGCGTGGAGTACGCCACCACCCGCTTGATGTCGTTCTGGATGATGCCGAGAAAGCCCATGAACAGGGCGGTGATGGCACCGATCACCAGAATGAAATTCAGCGCGGTGTCACTGAGTTCAAACAGCGGCGACATGCGCGCCACCATGAAGATGCCGGCGGTGACCATGGTGGCCGCGTGGATGAGGGCGGAGATGGGCGTCGGACCCTCCATCGAATCCGGCAACCAGACGTGCAAGGGAAACTGCGCCGACTTGCCCATGGCACCGATGAACAGGCAGATGCACACCACCGTGATCAACATCCAGTCGGTACCCGGCAGCAGCATGCCGGCCAGGGCCTGCGATTGGGCAAAGGCCTCGGTGTAATTGAGGGTGCCGGCGTAGGCGGCAATCAGCCCGATGCCCAGGATGAAACCGAAGTCACCCACGCGGTTCACGAGAAAAGCCTTCATGTTGGCGAAGATGGCCGTGGGCTTGTTGAACCAGAAGCCGATCAGCAGATAGGACACCAGACCCACGGCCTCCCAGCCGAAAAACAACTGCAACAGGTTGTTGCTCATGACCAGCATCAGCATCGAGAACGTGAATAGCGAGATGTAGGCAAAAAAGCGGTTGTAGCCTTCGTCCTCTTCCATGTAGCCCACGGTGTACAGATGCACCATCAGCGAGACGAAGGTCACCACGCACATCATCATCGCGGTCAGCCCGTCGACGAGGAAGCCCACCTCCATCTTCAGGCCACCCACCACCATCCATGTGTACAGGGTTTCATTCCAGCGGGCACCGTCGAGCACCGCGAGCAGCGTCATGCAAGACACCACAAAGGACAGCAGCACACCCAATATCGTCAGGGAATGGATGGCCGCGCGGCCCAGACGGTTTCCACCGAAAGCGGTCCCCCAGATGCCGGCCAGCAGGGCGCCCGCCAGCGGCGCCAGGGGCACGATCAGCAAGGTCGAAGTAGTAAGGGTTTGGCTCATCTGGATTAACCCTGAAGCGTGTTGAGCTCGTCAACGCTGATGCTGGACTTGTTGCGGAACAGCAGCACAAGAATGGCCAGCCCGATGGCCGACTCCGCAGCCGCCACCGTGAGGATGAAGAACACAAAGACTTGGCCGTGCATGTCGTGCAGGAAATACGAGAACGCGACGAAGTTGGTGTTGACCGCCAGCAGCATCAGTTCAATGGCCATCAGCAGCACAATCAGGTTGCGCCGGTTCAGGAAAATGCCCACCACCGAGAGCGCGAACAACATGGCACCCAGGGATAAAAAGTGTCCGAGTGTGAGGGTCATGGCTGGGGCTCCTGTGGGGCGTCCGCAACATCGGGGGCGGCCTGTGTCGCTGCCATCTTGAGTACGGTCATGCGGTCGGCGGACTTCACCCGCACCTGCTCGGCCGGGCTGGCGTACTTGCTGTCCTTGCGTGCCCGCAGGGCCAGGGCAATCGCCGCAATCACTGCCACCAGCAGCACCGCCGCGGCCACCTCCAGCGGATACAGGTACTGGGTGAACATCAGCGTGCCGAGTTCCTGGGTGTTGGAGACTTTCGCGCTGCCCGCTGCGAGTGCAGCGGAGGCAGGATCCTCGACCACCCGGAATCCGCCCATCAGCACCGCCGCCATTTCCAGCGCAATCACCACGCCGACGATGGCCGCAAACGGGAAGTGCTTCCAGAAGCCTGCCCGCAGGTTCTCGACGTTGATGTCCATCATCATCACCACAAACAGGAACAGCACCATCACTGCGCCGACGTACACCAGCACCAGCACGATGGACAGGAACTCAGCCTTGAGCAGCATCCAGATCATGGCTGCCTGAAAGAATGTCAGCACCAGGAACAGGGCCGAGTGCACCGGGTTGCGGGCGGTAATCACCCGGAATGCGGCAATCAGCAGCACCGCAGAAAAGAGGTAGAACAAGCCGGTCGTTGCGCTCATGGTTCAGATTCCTTCGTGCGCGCTATCAACGGTACTTGGCATCGGCCTGCCGGTTGGCAGCGATTTCGCCTTCGTAACGGTCTCCGACGGCGAGCAGCATTTCCTTGGTGAAATACAGGTCTCCGCGCTTTTCGCCGTGGTACTCGAGGATGTGCGTTTCCACAATCGAGTCCACCGGGCAGCTTTCTTCGCAAAAGCCGCAAAAAATGCACTTGGTCAGGTCGATGTCGTAGCGCGTGGTCCGGCGGGACCCGTCATCGCGCACCTCCGACTCGATCGTGATTGCCATGGCCGGGCACACGGCTTCGCAGAGCTTGCAGGCAATGCAGCGCTCTTCCCCATTTTCGTAACGGCGCAGGGCATGCAAACCCCGGAAGCGGGGCGACAGCGGCGTCTTTTCCTCGGGGAATTGGACCGTCACCTTGCGCCGGAACGCATAGCGGCCGGTCAGTGCGAGGCCCTTGAACAACTCCAGCAACAAAAAACTGTAGAGGAAGTCCTTCAGCGAGAAGGGGGAGCGCAACGGCGCCGGGGAGTGGGAGGACATCATGGTCTGTATTACTTCCAGATGTTGAAGGAAGTCTGCATCCAGGCTCCCACGACCACCAGCCAAAACAGCGTGACGGGGATGAACACCTTCCAGCCCAGACGCATGATCTGGTCGTAACGGAAGCGGGGAAATGTGGCGCGAACCCAGATGAAGAGGCTCACGATCGCGAAGGTTTTGAGGCCCAGCCAGATCCAACCCGGAACCCAGTCGAGTGCCGCCAGCGGCGATAACCAGCCGCCCAGGAACATGACCGACGCCAGGATCGAAATCAGCCACATATTGGCGTACTCGGCCAGGTAGAACATGGCGTAGGACATGCCGGAATATTCCACCATGTGGCCGGCCACGATTTCCGCCTCACCTTCGACCACGTCAAACGGGTGCCGGTTGGTTTCCGCCAGGCCAGAGATGATGTAGACCACGAAGATCGGTAGCAATGGCAGCCAGTTCCAGGACAGCAGGCCCAACCCCGACTCGGTGAAATAGCCCCTGCCCTGCGCCAGCACGATCTCGGTCATGTTCATGCTGCCCGTCACCATCAGGACAATCACCAGACAAAAGCCCATGGAGATCTCGTAGCTGACCATCTGCGCCGAGGCACGCAGGGCGCCCAGAAAAGCGTATTTGGAATTGGACGCCCAGCCGGCGATCACCACTCCGTAGACCTCCATGGAGGTGATGGCCATCACAAACAGCAAACCGGCATTGATGTTGGACAGTGCTACCTCCGGGCCGAAAGGCACCACGACCCAAGCCGCCATCGCAGGCATGATGGTCAGGATGGGCCCGATAAAAAACAGGCCCTTGTTGGCCGCCGCTGGCACCAGGATTTCCTTGGTCAGCAGCTTCAGTGCATCGGCGATCGGCTGCAGCAGGCCCCAGGGGCCGACCCGGTTGGGCCCAACCCGCACCTGCATCCAGCCCAGGAACTTGCGCTCCCACAACGTCAGGTAGGCCACGGCGCCCATCAGTGGCAGGACGACCACCACAATTTTCAAAAGCGTCCAGAGCACGGGCCAGACCCATACAGCCCACCAGGATGCGAGTACCAGGCCCAGGCCCGCGTTGTACACCAGGTCCGTCATGCCAGCGCCTCCGAGGGCGTTGCGCTCGCATGCGCCAGGCGCGCATCGGCCGTCAACTGCAGCGAGGAGGCGCGACGCACAATGCCGTCGAGCTGGTAGATGCTGGCGGATGCCGGTATGCCAGCCACCGGCGCGAGGTCAATGCGGGCATGGGTGCCATTGCCCAGCCTGCCCGCAGGCACAAAGCCCGGGTTCTCGGGGTTGTCCAGCGCCATGCTCCGCAGGATGTCTTGCGAGGTCTCGAAGTCAAAGCCGGGAATCTGCATCAGATTTGCCAGCACGCGCAGCACTTTCCAGGCCGGGCGGGTCTCACCCAGGGGCCTGACCACGGCGTGGAAGCTTTGGATGCGCCCTTCGGCGTTGACAAACGTTCCCGAGGTTTCGGTGAAAGGTGCGATCGGCAGCAGGACGTCGCTGAAATCCATGTTGGCCTTGAACGGGCTCAGGGTCACCACCATCTCGGCCTGGGACAGGCCACGCACGGCCTGAGCGCCCTGGGCCGCGTCATGGCGAGGCTCGGTATTGAGCAGGATGGCTGCCTTGACTCCGCCTCCCAGCATGGCGCCGGCGTTCAGTCCGTCGATGCCAGGCGTAGCGCCAGCAAGCTGTGCGCCTACAGTGTTGGCCGCTTCGGTCAGCACGCCCACCGACGCACCGGTGTGTGAACCAATCCAGTTTGCCAGCGCCAGCAGGCTCTCTGCCCTTGGGTGGTGGACCGCCGCATTGCCCAGCAGGATGGCCTTGCGTTCGCCGCCCAGCAGGTCGCGCGCAATCGCCTGGGCTGCTGCATGGGCCACACCGGCCGCCGGCGGCTGCAATCCCTGGTCATGGGCCACAGCAGCGGCAATGTCTGCCAGCAGCTGGCACCAGTCGGATGGTGGCGTCACCAGGGTGCTGGCCACGGGCATCGCCCAGTCGATGGCATCCGCAACGATGGCATGGACCAGAGCGCCCGCCTTGGTGGCCTGGCGCAGGCGCTGGGCAAACAGGGGGTGGTCCTTGCGCAGATTCGACCCGAGCACCAGCACGCGCTGCAGACGCGAAAGCGATGCAATCGAGGTACCGAGGTAGCGCACGTGCGGGGCGCGTTCAAACTCCGCATGGCGCATGCGGTAGTCAACGTTCTCGCTGCCGATGCCCCGCACTAGGGCCTGCGCCAGGTGCAG
>Ga0007791_10000546_pt1 | contig 12242 bp, 8 predicted proteins | sample CryBogmetaGMA05M_FD_60368 | JGI IMG/M metagenome (GOLD analysis project Ga0007791, IMG submission 60368) | Freshwater microbial communities from Crystal Bog, Wisconsin, USA - MA0.5M | ecosystem: Environmental > Aquatic > Freshwater > Lake | place: Crystal Bog, Wisconsin, USA | collected 2009-07-06 | reverse complement strand
CGTCACCGCCGCGGCGGTGACGCGGAGCGTGGACGGCCTTCCTCCGCGGTGGCTCACGCGACCGGCAGCCGGATCGTGAACTCGGTTCCGACGCCGGGGGTGCTCTCCACGACCACCGTTCCGCCGTGGGCCTGCACGATGTGCTTCACGATCGAGAGCCCGAGCCCCGTGCCGCCGAGGTGGCGGCTCCGGGCCTTGTCGACGCGGTAGAAACGCTCGAAGACCCGCGGCAGGTGCTCCGCATCGATGCCGCAGCCCTCGTCCCGCACCCGGATGGCCAGCGCCCGGTCACCCTTGGCGCCCAGCTCGGCCTCGGCCGCCACCCACACCGCCTTGCCCGGCTCGGAATACTTGATCGCGTTGTCGACGAGGTTGATCACGGCCTGCTCGAGCAGCGGGGCGTTGACGTCGGCCGCCAGGTCCCCGGGGCAGTCGGTCTCCACGCGGATCGACCGCTCGGCCGCCCGCGGACCGCAGTCTCCCACCGCCGATGCGATGACCGTGGCGAGGGTCACGGTTTCCACGGGGAGGTTGCCCGTTCCCTCGCTCTGCTCGATTCGCGACAGGGCGAGCAGGTCCTCGATGATCGCCGCCAGCCGGTCGGCCTGCCGGCCGACGATCTCGAGAAACCGCCGCGCGTTCTCGGGATCGTCGACGGCACCGTCGAGGAGGGTCTCCACGAAGCCCTTGATCGAGGCGATCGGCGTCTTGAGTTCGTGCGACACGTTGGCGACGAAGTCGCGGCGCACGGTTTCCAGCCGCTGCACGTCGGTGACGTCGTTGAGCACGATCACGGCCCCGCCCTCCCCCGACACGTCACGCAGCGCCGTCCCGCGCAGCCGGATCGTGCGGTCCCGTACCCCGCGGATCACGAGGTCGTCCTCGACCGGCTCGCGACAGTCGATCGCCTTGAGCGCGAACCGCCGCAGGTCGGGGTTGCGGATCACCTCCTGGAGTGGCCGCCGGGCCGCGTGGCCGACGTCGACGCCGAGGAGGTCGGCGGCGGCGCGGTTGAGCCCCACGATCCGCTGCCGTGCGTCGATGGCGAGCACGCCCTCGATCATGCTGCCGAGCACCGCCTCCTGCTGCGTCCCTTGGCGACCGATCACGAGGCCGCGTTCGACGAGCTGCTCACGGACGCGGACGAGAGCCGCCGAGATGTCGGCGACCTCGGCGATTTCGGCGGCCGGCAGCGACCCGGCAAGATCGCCTGCGGCGAGCCGCTGCGCCGCGGCGCGGAGGTCCTCGAGGGAGCGGCTCACCTGGCGGGCGAACGCGTAGCCGATGGCGATCGCCAGGCAGCCGGTGGCGATGCAGCCGGCGAGCAGCCGGCGCTGCCACGCCGCGAGCTCACGGTCCGACGAGGTCGCGTCGGCCGTGGCCCGGATGATCGCCCGCGGCGGCGTCGCCGACCCCACCGGCACCGCGACGGTGAGGCTTCGCCTCCCCGAGACGACATGGTAACGACTCGACGTCGCCACCCTTCCGGCCGCCACCTCGGCGGCGAGCACGCGGTCATCGGGGTCGATGGAGTCGTCGGGCCGTCCGCTGCCGAGCGGGAGGAGCCGGAAGTCGATGCCCGTCGCGTCGCGGAGCATCGGCACGCGGGCGGCGAATGCCGCCTCCGACGGCGGGTCCTCGGCCGCGACCGCCGCGGCGAGCCCCCGGGCCGCCTCGGTCACGTGCCGCCGCTGGGCTTCGGAGGCGATGCCCGCAAGTTGCACGCCCGCGATCCAGAAGCACGCCACGAGCGTCGCCGCGACCGCCGCGCACCATCCCGAGAACAGATGCCAGACGAGGCGGGTGCGGGGCATCGGGGGGCCGATGGAGAGCGGACGGGGGCGGTAACGCGACGCGGCCGATCCGGCGCCGGCACCGACATGTTCGCACGGTCCGCCGCGGCCGGGAAGAACCCACCGGGCGGCCGCCCGATCAATCGCCCGGGAGCCGCGCCTGCCGGGTCACGCCTTGAACCGATAGCCCACGCCGCGGACCGTCTCGACGTACGCACCGAACTCGCCGAGTTTCCGGCGCAGGCCCGCCACCTGCACGTCGACCGAACGCTCCGTCACGGGGTAGTCCTCGCCCTTCACGGCGTCGACGATCTGCGTCCGCGTGTAGGCCCAGCCCGGCCGCTTCGCCAGGAACGTCAGGAGCGCGAACTCGGTGTAGGTGAGATCGACCGGCTGGCCGGCGAGGGTCACCTCGTGCCGGCCGGGATGGATGGAGAGCTCGTGGACGTCGATCGTCGTTTCGAGCTGCTCCCGGCGGCGGGCGTCCTCGCGCCGCAGCAGGGCCTTGATGCGGGCCGACAGAACCCTCGGGCTGAAGGGCTTGGCGATGTAGTCGTCGGCGCCGCGGTCGAGCCCGGCGATCATGTCGCTCTCCTCGCTCTTCGCGGTGAGCATGATGATCGGGATGTCGCGGGTCTTCGAATCGCCCTTCAGCCGTCGGCAGACCTCGAGCCCGTCCACCGCCGGCAGCATGAGGTCGAGCACGAGCAGGTCGGGAGGCTGCTTCCGTGCCGCCTTGAGGGCCTCCTCACCGCTGCCGACGCAGTCGACGGCGAAGCCCTCCTTCGAGAGGTTGTAGCGCACGAGTTCGAGCAGGTCCTCCTCGTCGTCGACGACGAGGATGCGGGGCTTCACCGCATCCTGTTGGCCCCGGCTCCTGTGTGGCACGTGGTGAGACTCCATGACGGACTTGGTGCCGATGGCGTTCATGACGGACGGTGGCTCCGTGCGGCGGCAGGCGCGAAACCGAAGCCGCTCTCCAGGATAAACGTGCCTCCGATGATCACCCACGGGCGTGAGAATTTCGTGAGCGGTCGGGCCCCGACGGATCACGACAGGAGCAGCTCCACGTCCTCGGGTGTGAGGCTCGCGATCATGCTTTCGTCGGCCCGGACGATCGATTCGGCGAGTTCCCGCTTGCGGTCCTGGAGCGCGAGGATCTTCTCCTCGACCGTGCCCTTGGCGATCAGCCGGTAGGCGAACACACGCCGCGTCTGGCCGATGCGGTGGGCCCGGTCGACCGCCTGGGCCTCCACCGCCGGATTCCACCAGGGGTCGAGGATGTAGATGTAATCGGCCGCGGTGAGGTTGAGGCCCTGGCCGCCCGCCTTGAGGCTGACGAGGAACAGTCGGCAGAGGGGATCCTCCTGGAAGCGGACCACCCGCGCCTGGCGGTCGGTCGTCCGGCCGTCGAGGTATTCGTAGACCGTCTTCTTCTCGTCGAGCCGCCGGCGGAGGATCGCCAGGAAACTGGTGAACTGGCTGAAGACGAGGACCTTGTGCCCCTCGTCGAGCACCTCGTCGAGCTGTTCGAGCAGCGTGTCGAGCTTGGCACACGGCTCGTCGATCCGCGCGGGGTCGACGAGGCCAGCGTGGCAGGCGGTCTGCCGCAGCCGCAGGAGCGCCTCGAGCACCGCGATCCGCGACCGGCCGATGCCCATCCGACCGATGCGGCCTGAGAGCTCCGCGCGGAAGTGCTCGCGGAGCTCGTCGTAGGCCTTCCGCTGCGTTTCGCCGAGCTCCACGAAGAGCGTCTGCTCGGTCTTCTCCGGCAGGTCGGAGAGCACCTGCGACTTGGTCCGCCGCAGCAGGTAGGGCCGGACGGCGCGGGCCACGATCTCGGTGCTGCCGCGGCCGTCGGCGAGGAACTTCCGCAGCCGCGCGGCGCTGCCGAGCTGCCCGGGGTTGAGGAACTCGAAGATGCTCCACAGCTCGCCGATGTGGTTCTCGACCGGCGTGCCGGTGAGCGCCAGGCGGTGCCGCGCCCGGAGCAGGCGGCAGGCCTTGGCCGCCTGGCTGGCGGCGTTCTTGATCGATTGCGCCTCGTCGAGGATCACGTAGTCGAACTCGGTCTCGCGGTGGGCGACGATGTCGCGACGCAGCGTGCCGTAGGTCGTGATGACGATGTCCCAGTCGCCGAGGGGCCCCGCGTCCTCGGCCCGCGTGGTGCCGGTGTGGTTCACCACCTTGAGCCCCGGCGCGAACTTCCGCGCCTCCTCGATCCAGTTGAAGACGAGGCTCCGCGGCACGACCACCAGCGACGGCCGGTGCGGCAGCCCCGCGGCGGCGACCTCCGTCTGCCGGCGGGAGAGCAGCGCGAGCACCTGAATCGTCTTGCCGAGGCCCATGTCGTCGGCGAGGCAGCCGCCGAGGGCGAGTCGCTCGAGGAACACGAGCCAGCCGAGCCCCTCCCGTTGGTAGTGCCGCAGCGTCCCCTGGAAGCCCGGCGGCTCGGGCTCCGCCTCGGGCTGCTCGCCGGCGGCGAGCTGTTCGCGGAGCCGGTCGAAGGCCTCGTCGACGTGCGAGTGCGGCTGGCCCGCGAGCAATGCGTCGAGCAGCGCCATCTGGATCCGGCCGTACCGCAGCTTGCCGTCGTGGCGGTGTGCCAGCGCCGCCATCGGCTCGAACTCGCGCGCGAACGAATCGGGCAGGATGCCGATCGAGCCGTCGGGGAGGTCGACCGACCGGGTCCCGCGGGCCAGCGCCTCGAGCAGCGCGGGAAGCTCCGCCGTCACGCCGCCGAAGTCGATGGCGGCCGAGAGCTCGAACCAGTCGATGCCGCTCGTCACGTTCCAGGCCACGCTCCCCGCGGGCCGGTAGCGGCGGCCGGCGACCTCCACCATCCAGCCCGCGGCCGCGAGCTGCGACACCGAGTTGTCGAGACGATTCCGCGGGATCTCCACGTGGTGGGGCACGTCGGGGTCGAGCGCCTGACCCCGGGCCGCGGTGGCACCGTGCCGTGGCAGCACCGAGAGAGCCTCGCGCTCGGCCGCCCGGTCGCGGCGCACGAACACCCGCCGCGTCGCATCGGCGGCTCCGCCGGCGGGGTCGGCGGCGGCGATGGCCACGCCCGCGTAGTCGAACCAGATCCGGCCCGCGAGATGCACGCGGGCCTGCGTCCGCCGCCGTCCGCCGGGGCGTGGTTCGTCATCGACCGACACGGCGGGGGAGTCGTCGAGCACGAGCTTCGGCTGCGGCGCCCCGGACTCGATCCGCCAGCCCGTCCAGGCCGGGAGCACCAACCGCGGCACGTCGGCCAGGAGGGCGAGCCGCTCGACGAGGCCGTCGACGTGCGCGGCGGCCACCTCGATCGGCCCGCGCCGCTCGAACTGCTCCATCCAGCCGGGGGAGGTGCCGGCCGTCGCGGTCTCGTCGGCGGGTGGCCGGAGTCGCGCGATGCGATCGGGGAACACCACGAGCCCCGCGCGCAGCACCGCCTTCGGTTCATCGAGCTGCCGGCGTTCGCTGCCCCGCACGAGCATGCCGCGGAGCGTGGCCTTGGCGGGCCGCGGTGGAGGCGCGTCGTCGTCGTCACCGACCTGCTCGGCGTCGCGACGCCGCGGCCGCGACGGACGGACGTCGTCGTCGTCGGGCTCGAGCACGAAGGCGAACTCCCACGGCTGCCCGCCGTCCCACACGAGCGACACCACCCGCTCGGGATCCCGCCGCGGCTCGGGCTGCACGACGAGGCGGCCGGCCTCGCAGAGCATCGCGAGGTGCGTGGCGGCGGACCGCGGGCTCACCGCGATCCGCGCGATCGACCGCCGCTCGAGCGGCTCGGGCAGACCGGCCTCGCCGGCCGCCGCGGCACCGACGAGTTGCTCCACGAGCGATCGCTCCTGCGGGTCGAGCTGGTCGAGCTCGACCTCGCCAGGACCGATGACGACGGGTCGCGGCCGTCCCGTGGCGTTGCCCGCGACGTCGAGTTGCATCCGCGCCGGCACGATCACCGCCGTCCGCGCCTCGGCCGACGCGGGCAGGTCGAACAGGAACACGAGCGCCCCGCCGGTTCGCCGCTGATCTGGAATCGTGATGCCGTGCGACCTCACCGCGGGCTCCACGAGCCGCCGCCGCTCCTCGAGTTCGGCGGCCCACGGCGGGAGCCGCACCGCGGCCCGGCGGGCGGCGGCGGGGGGCGTCCATGCGGGCGCGACGGCCTGGCCCGCCTCCGCGGCGTCGTCGGTCGAGTCGGCGGGATCACCGTCCTCGGGTGGCTCGGCGACCTCCCCCTCGCCCGCGTCGTCGTGATCCGGACCGTCATCGGCGACGATGTCGAGGGTGATCGGTGTCTGGTCGTGGACGCCCGAAAGCAGCCGCCGCCGGTCGACTTCCAGGAGCACCGCGGCGAGCACCGCGCAGGGGCGACCCGCTCGGCCCTCGGGCGTGGAGCACCTGGTCTCGAGCGTCATCCCGCCGCGACGATGGGCCGACAGCGCGAGCTCCACCTCGTGGGCGTCGCCGTCGGCCGCGAGGACGGTGGCCCGCACCTGCCCCACGCGGGGACAGGCCACGGACGCGGGCGTGATCGTGCGGGCCTTCGCGACGTCGGCGGGGGGGAAGAGGTGAAACAGTCGCTGCTCGAGAGTCTTCATGCTGCCGGTTCGGGGTGGCGATTGACACGCTGCGACGAACCGGAGCCCGCGGAGGGCCCGAGAGCGCAGCACGGAGTTGTACCCCGCCGGGGATGGCGCTGGCGAGGGCGACCCGTGAAACGCCCGCGCGGCCTCCCGCCGCGACGAGCCAGCGCCGCGTCAGCCGCCCTTCACGGCCGCGACCAGTTCGAGCACGTTCTCGACCGGAGTCTGCGGCAGGATGCCGTGGCCGAGGTTGAAGATGTGGCCGGGCCTCCCTCCCGCGCGGTCGAGGACCTCCCGCGTGCGGCGGCGGACGGTGTCGCGGTCGGCGAGGAGGATCGCGGGGTCGAGGTTGCCCTGCACGGCGCGGTCGTGTCCGACGGCGGCCCAGCCCGCGTCGAGGTCGATCCGCCAGTCGATGCCGATCACCGAACCGCCGGCCTCGCGGAGGAGGGGCAGCAGTGCCGGGTTGCCGGTGGCGAAGTGGATCGTCGGCACGCGTGTGGCCGCTGCGGCGAGGGCCTGGCGACTGTGTGGCAGCACGTAGCGGCGGTAGTCGTCGGGGGAGAGACAGCCGACCCAGCTGTCGAACACCTGCACGACCTGCGCGCCCGCGTCGATCTGCGCCACGAGGTAGCGGCTCACCGCGCGGGCGATCCGCGCCATCAGGTCGTGCCACGCCGCCTCGTGCGTGTACATCAGCGACTTCGTTTGCAGCCAGGCCTTGCTCGTGCCCCCCTCGATGCAGTAGCCGGCGAGCGTGAAGGGGGCGCCCGCGAAGCCGATCACGGGGATCGAAGCGTCGAGGCCGGCCCGCGTGGCGCGGACGACGTCCATCACGAACCCCACGCGATCGACGTCGTCGAGCTCCCGGACGCGATCGACGTCGGCCGCGGTGCGGATCGGGTTGTGGATCACCGGCCCCTCGCCCTGCGCGAACTCGAGATCGAGCCCCATCGGCTCGAGGATCGGCAGGAGATCGCTGAAGATGATCGCGGCATCGACGCCGAGGCGCTGCACGGTGGCGATCATCACCTCGGCGGCGAGCCGCGGTGTCTTGCACAGCTCCATGAAGCCGACGCGGTCGCGGATCGCGCGGTATTCGGGGAGGTAGCGACCCGCCTGCCGCATCAGCCACACGGGCGTCCGCTCCACGGGCTCGAGGCGGCAGGCCCGCAGGAGGAGCGGATCGGCGGCGGTGGTGAACGGTGGGGTCGCGGGCATCGGGGCGAGTATAAGGCGGTCGCGGGGCATCGGCAGGGCGGCGCCGGCCACTACAATGGAAGGCCCCGATTCGCCCTCCGGACACCGCATGGCCTCGTTCCTCTCCGGCATCTCCATCGTCTGCTTCGCGGCGAGCTACGCGGTGGCACTCGCCTGCGAGGCGTCCCGGCTCGTTTTCCGCTCGGGCGTCCGCGGGGCGGCGATGGTGACGTTCGCCGCGGCGGGCCTCGTGGCCCACACGCTGTTCCTCGGCTGGCGGGCGGTCGTCTCGGGGACGGCGCCGCTCTCGAGCCCGTTCGACTGGTACCTGCTGGCGGCGTGGCTGCTCGCGGCGGGCTACCTCTGGCTCACGGTCGCCAACCCGCGGACCCCGGTGGGCCTGTTCCTCCTGCCGATCGTGCTCGCCCTCATCGGTGCGGCGACGCTCGCCGGCCGCGAGCCGTTCCTCCACGACGCCGCCTCGCGCTTCTGGGGCCGCATCCACGGTGGCTTTCATCTGGTGTGGAGCGTGAGCGTGGTGCTCGGGGCGATCGCGGGACTGATGTGGCTCATCCAGGCGGGGCGGCTCGCGCGGAAGCGGGCGCCGTCGCAGGGCTTCCGCATGCCGAGCCTCGAACGGCTCGCCAACGTCACCGCCCGCACACCCGCGATCGCGGCCTGGGCCGCGGCCGCCGGGTTCGTCTCGGGGATCGTGCTCAATGCCGTCAACCGTCGCCGCGGCCTGATGGAGACCGTGCCGTGGACCGACCCCGTCGTGCTGCGCATGGCGGCGGTGGTGGCGTGGCTCGTCGTCGCCGACTGGATCACCACCGCGGTGCGTCGGCGGCCCGACGCCGGCCGGACCACCGCGTGGCTCGCGCTCGTGAGCCTGGCGGTGCTCGCCGGATCGATCGCGTGGGGAGTCCTGGGCGCCACGCAGCACGGCAAGCCTCACGGCGCCGCGGCGCCCGGAGCGATCGTCGAGGCCGCGCCATGATGCTGGCCCTCGTCGGAGGCACGCATCGAACCGTGCCGCTCGCGCTGCGGGAGCGGCTGGCGTTCACCGCCGAGCAGGCGGCCGACGCGCTGGCGCGGTTCCGCAACCGGTTTCCCGGCCGCGAGGGCGTGCTCCTCTCCACGTGCAACCGCGTCGAGTTCTACGCCGCAGGGGAGGCCGGGTCGGCCGCGCCGCCGCGCGACGAACTCGTGTCGTTCCTCGCCGAGTGCCGCGGCCTCGATGCTTCCATGCTCGCCCCCGTGCTCTCGTGCGAGCACGACGAGGCGGTGGCGCGGCACCTCTTCGGCGTGGCGGCCGGGCTCGACAGCATGGTCCTCGGCGAGCCGCAGATCCTCGCGCAGGTCAAGCAGGCCTGGGCCCTCGCGCAGGACAGCCACACGTCGGGGCCGCTGACGGCCGGCATGTTCCAGGCGGCGCTGCGGACGGCGAAGCGGGTGGCGGCGGAGACGGCCCTCGGTCGCGAGCGGGTCTCGATCCCGAGCGTGGCCGTGGCCGACTTCGCCAGCGGCGTCTTCGAGCGGTTCGACGACAAGCGCGTTCTCCTCGTGGGCGCCGGCAAGATGGCCGCCGAGACGCTCCGCTACCTCCGCGCGGCGGGGGCCCGCGACGTGGTCATCGTGAACCGCACGGCGGCTCGGGCGAGCGACCTGGCCGGCCGGCTCGCCGCCCGGGCCGCCGATTTCGCCGACCTCGAGCGGGAACTCGCGGCCGCCGACCTCGTGGTGAGCACCACCGGCGCGAGCGACCACGTGGTGCCGCTCGACCTCTTCGCCCGCGTCGAACCGCACCGCGAGGGTCGGCCGCTCGTGGTACTCGATCTGGCGGTGCCGCGGGACTTCGATCCGCGGATCGGCGGGCGGTCCGGGGTCTGGCTCTACTGCGTCGACGATCTTGCGGCCGCGTGCGAGGCCAACCGTCGCAGCCGGCAGCGGGAGATGCCGCAGGCGCTGGCGATCGTGGAGGAGGAAACGCGCCGCTTCATGGGCGACATGCACCACCGCACGACGGCGCCCGTGATCGAGCAGCTGCGTGCCGGCTGGAGCGAGACCGGCTCCGCGGAGCTCGACCGGCTGTTTCGGCGGCTGCCGCACCTCGCCTCCAGCGACCGCGAGGAGATCCGCCAGGCCTTCGACCGCTACGCCGCGAAGCTGCTCCACCCGCCGCTCGTGTCGCTGCGGAGCGAGAGCCACGCGGGCCCGCCGCACGGCCTCCTCGACGCCCTCAAGCGGCTGTTCAATCTCAAGGACTGAGCCGGAGCGGAGCCCGTTCGTCGCCATGGTCTGGCCGAACGGCACGCATAGCCCCGCCGCATCGGGCGTTCGTGGCGACGTCTCGCGCTCTCGAGGGCGCGTCTGTCGGACGCAAAGCCTTGCGAAGAGGCTACCGATGGCTTATTATTATCGACTCGGTTCGGTTACCGACTTGATTGTAACAGCACTTTCGAAAGCAGGCATGAATCCGATGGCCGACAAGACAAGTGAAAAGACCACTGAGAAGAAGGCGGCGAAGGACGTCAACAAGTCCGAGGAGATCCGCAAGGTCGCCTCCGGCATGAAGGCCCGGGGGGAGAAGCCGCGACCGGTGGTCATCATCTCCACGCTCAAGAAGCACGGCGTGGAGGTCTCGAGCCCGCAGGTGAGCATGGTTCTCAAGCGGATGGGCTTCAAGCCGCGGAAGCGCCGCAAGGCCGGCGCGCTCGTGACCTCGGCGGCGGGCAAGGGAGGCAAGGGCATCCCGGGGGTGAAGGGAGTCAAGAGCTCGCCGAAAATCTCCATCGAGGATCTGGTTGCCGCCAAGAAGGTGGTGAGCCGGCTGGGAGGCCTGAATCGGGCGCTCGCGGCGCTCGAGGCACTGCGGCAGTTCGAGACCTGAGCGGCCTCTGACCGTTCGCCGCGCGGATGCGGCGCGGCAGCGTGCGGACCTGCGGTGTCGTGGGAGGCGATCGAGGCCTCCCCGCCGCAGGTCCGGGCGTCCTACGGCCGCCACTCCACGCCGAGGATGGAGACGTCGTCGAGCGGGCCCTCGGGCTCGCACCACTTCTCCACGGCGGCCAGCAGTCCGGCCACGCCGGCCCCGACCGGCTGGCCCCGAGAGTCGCGGATGCAGGCGGCCATCGCCTCGTCGCCGTACGGGTTGCGGTCCTTGTCCATCGCCTCCGGCACACCGTCGGAGTAGAGGAAGAGCCGGTCGCCGGGAAGCAGTTGGATCGACTGTTGCGCGTATTCGACGTCCGGCACGAACGCGATCGGAAAGCTCTCGGTGGCGTGGAACTCCACGTCGCCGCCGTCGGCGGGAAGCCGCACCAGGGCCGGATGACCGCCGGAGCAGAAGTCGAAGCGGCCCGTGGGCAGGTGGAGCACTCCGTACAGAAGCGTGAAGTAGAGGCCCGAGAACTCGTCGGCCTGGAAGAGGTGGTTGAGCTGCGTCGCCACCTCGGCCGGAGGCACCACCACGACGCGGCCGTCCGGCCCCTGGCGGACGAGCAGCGACGAATCGGAGATCTTCGGCGTGAGGAACCTTCCCACGGTGACGGCCATCAGCGACGAGGGCACACCGTGGCCGCTGACGTCGACCACGAACAGCCCGGTGTGCTCGCCGTCGAGCGGGAACACGTTGAGGAAGTCGCCGGCCAGACTCTGGCAGGGCACGTACCGCCAGGCGATCTGCGTGCCGGGGATATCCACGTTGTCCGGGGGCAGGAGCGAGCGCTGCACCTTCGCGGCGGCCTTCAGGTCGCGGACCATGTGCGCGTTGATGCGGGAGATTTCCACGTTCAGCGCCGTCAGCTCCTCGTTCGACTTCTGCAGGCCGTCCCGGGCGACGGAAAGCTCCTGATTGGCGACGATGAGCTCCTGGTTCTTGCTGACGGCGTTCTCGAACGTCGAGACGAGCAGGTTGAGCACCTGCTGCCGCCCGGCCCGCACGCGGAACTTCTGGCCGGCGAGCGTGACCTCGAGCATCGCGTCGCCGGTGTCGTCTGCCGCCGCCAGCGGCGTGGCGAGGAGGGCTCCCATCCGCGCGAGGAGATAGTCGGCCTCGTAGGGCTTGGTGACGTAGTTGTCGGCCCCGGCGTCGAGCCCGCGGATGATGTCGATCGGGTCGGAGAGGGTCGAGAGCAGGATGAACGGGACGGTCCGCAGGTCGGGGTCGGTCTTGACCGCCTTGCAGAACTCGTAGCCGGTCATCTCCGGCATCTCGATGTCGGAGACGATGATGTCGGGCCGCCGCTCCCGCGCCATCGCCAGCGCCAGGGCTCCGTTCTCACCCCAGCGGACCCTGTGGCCGGCCTCGGTGAGGCGGCGCTCGAGCATCCGCGCCTGGATCCGGCTGTCCTCGGCGATCAGCACGTCGACCCCGGCCGGGGACACCCCGTCACCGCCGCTCGCGTTGTCGTGCACGGCGTCGGCCCCGTCGTCAGGTGAACGTGGCCAGGGCCGTCGGCGCATCCTTGTGGATGCTGAAGAGCTTGTCGAGGTTCGTGATCTTGAAAACGGTGAGGATTTCCGGCCGGATGCCGCACATCTTCAGCCGGCCGTGGCCCGCGGAGATCTTGCGGTGCAACTGCCCGAGAAGGCCGAGCATCGCGCTCGACATGAACTCGACGTTCGCGAAATCGAGGAGCACGTCGGGGCCCGACGCCTTGCCGATCAGGTG
>Ga0007791_10000545_pt1 | contig 12244 bp, 15 predicted proteins | sample CryBogmetaGMA05M_FD_60368 | JGI IMG/M metagenome (GOLD analysis project Ga0007791, IMG submission 60368) | Freshwater microbial communities from Crystal Bog, Wisconsin, USA - MA0.5M | ecosystem: Environmental > Aquatic > Freshwater > Lake | place: Crystal Bog, Wisconsin, USA | collected 2009-07-06 | reverse complement strand
GAAGCCTGTGGTGACACTTTGAGACGCGATGTCACCGATGCGCCGGCCAAACAGGCCAGCGACCAAGGCGGCAAATAGGGGGCCAAAGACAATGACCGGAAGGAGGGACTGTGCCTGCATACGCCTAGCCCTTCATCACGGAGACGTCGTCCACGGCGATATCGCCGCGGTTGCGGAAGAAGGTAACGAGAATGGCCAAGCCCACTGCCGCCTCAGCGGCGGCCACAGTCAGGACGAACATGGCAAAGATCTGCCCGGTTATGTCGTGAAGATAGGCCGAGAAGGCCACCAAATTGATGTTCACGGCCAAAAGGATCAGTTCCACCGACATCAGGATGACGATGATGTTCTTGCGGTTCACGAAGATGCCAAACACCCCAATGGTGAAGAGGATCGCCGCGACAGCCAGATAGTGAGCAAGACCAACGGTCATTCGGAAATCCCCTGGCCGGGTTTGAGATCTGTGATGCGCATGCCCGTCTCGGGGGTACGAGCCACCTGGTCGGCGATGACCTGGCGGCGAACGACGGGTTTATGACGAAGGGTCAAGGTGATTGCTCCGATCATGGCGACCAGCAGCACGAGACCCGACGCTTGGAAGAAATAGGCATAGTGGGTGTAAAGCACCTGGCCGATGGTCTCAGTATTGCTCAACTGTCCGATGGCGGCCTGCGGATCTACATTGGCCGCCGCAGCACCCTTTGAAGCGACTGTGGCGCTCACCGCGACCATCTCAAAGGCTAGGATACCCGCAACGACAGCACCCAGCGGCATGTACTGCGCAAAGCCCTGCCGCAGGGAGGTGAAGTCGACGTCCAGCATCATGACCACGAAGAGGAACAGCACTGCGACTGCGCCCACATAAACAACCACCAGCAACATGGCCAAAAACTCAGCGCCCAGCAGGACGAACAGCCCCGCTGCCGAGAAGAAGGACAGGATCAGGAACAGCACCGAGTGCACCGGATTGCGGGCGGATACCACGCAAAACGCTGACACAATGGTCACTGCTGCCAGCAGATAGAAAGCGATTGCCTGCAAGGCCACTTGTCTGCGCCCCTTAAATCCATGCCGCCCACCGGATTGGCGGGCTGAGCGTTCAGCCGTTCAGATTCGCCCACCGCCGTTTAGCGGTAGGGCGCATCCAGTTCGAGATTTTTCGCAATTTCCCGCTCCCAACGATCTCCGTTATCGAGCAGGCGTTCCTTGTCGTAGTAGAGTTCTTCCCGTGTCTCCACGGCGAATTCGATATTTGGCCCTTCGACAATGGCGTCCACGGGGCAGGCCTCCTGGCACAAACCGCAGTAGATACATTTGACCATGTCGATGTCGTAGCGGGTTGTGCGGCGGCTGCCATCTTCCCGAGGCTCGGCCTCAATCGTGATGGCTTGGGCCGGGCAAATGGCTTCGCAAAGCTTGCAGGCGATGCAGCGCTCTTCCCCATTGGGATAGCGACGCAAGGCGTGTTCGCCCCGGAAACGGGGGGACTGGGGGCCGCGCTCGTTGGGATAGATCACCGTCGCCTTGGGGCGAACCATATAGACCATGGCCATGCCCAGGGCGCCGAAAAAGTCGGAAAGGGCTGCCCCCCGAACCGCTTGAGAGATGCGCTTGATCATGGCTTTTTCCTGCATTCATAGGCCGACGACCTTTGCGGGTCGCCATCGGTCTTCAGGACCAGGACTTCACCCTTTGCGGCACAGGCCGACCTGGCGATCTTTAGAGTGTCATAGGTCGCCACATCCCCATTGTCCCCCGCTGTAGCGCAGGCCGACATCAGGGCGCAGGTGATGACCAGGGCGCTAAGGCGGATCATGCGGCCACCAGCCAATAGACCTTCCAGCCCGCAACCAGGAGGACGGCAATACCGGTGATTGGCAGGAAGACCTTCCATCCCAAGCGCATCAATTGGTCATAGCGGTAGCGAGGCACAACGGCCTTCACCATGGCGAACATGAAGAAGAAGAAGCAGATCTTCAGCGAGAACCAGAACAGGCCATAAAAGCCCTGAGCGATGGGTCCCCATTGATGGACGAAGCTAAAGTCGACCGGGGCCTGCCATCCGCCAAAGAACAGGATGGAGATCATGGCGCACATCAGAACGATGCTAACCAGTTCGCCGATCATGAACAGCAGATAGGGGCTGGAAGAGTATTCCACCAAATGCCCTGCCACCAATTCCGACTCCGCTTCCGGAAGGTCGAAGGGCGGGCGATTCGTTTCCGCTAGGGCCGAGATGAAGAAGATCACCGCCATCGGGATCATGACCACGCTCAGCGCCAGATTGTTCAGACCATGACCACCGCCAAACACGTTCCAGTTCCAGAACCCGCCAGCTTGATGCTCGATAATGCCGCTCAGGCTCATAGTGCCGGTGAGCAGGATGACTGTGATGATCACAAAGCCGATGGAAACTTCATAACTAACCATCTGGGCCGCTGACCGCAGACTGCCCAAGAAAGGATATTTCGAATTGGAGGCCCAGCCCCCCATGATGACGCCATAAACACCAAGGGATGACATGGCTAAGAGATAGAGCATGCCGACATTGATATTGGCGACCACCCAGCCCGGGGCAAACGGGATCACTGCCCAACCGACCATAGCCAGAGAGAAGGTCAAAACCGGAGCTAGCAGGAAGACAAACTTGTCCGCACCATCAGGAACAATGATTTCCTTCAAGATAAACTTCAGCAGGTCTGCAAAGGACTGCAGCAAACCAAAAGGGCCCACCACATTGGGCCCCTTACGCATCTGAACGCCGGCCCAGATCTTACGGTCAGCCAACATGAAAAAGGCCAGAGCCACCAACAGCGGCAGGATCACCAGCAGGATTTCGCCGAGGGTTAGCAGGGTCCAACCTACCGGCGTTGTCCAAAATGAATTTGCGCCCATATCCCTACTCCGCGGCGATCATGGCGGCGCCCGATGCCTGGGCGGCGCACTCAGCCATCGTCACGCTGGCGCGAGCGACGGGATTGGTCAGGTAAAAGGCCTTCACAGCATTGGCGAAGGGTTGATCAGAAAGGTCACCCTTATCCCCGATGGCGCCCAGATCGACCTTTGCACCGCTAGGCACGTGATCGACCCGGCCAAGCACGGGGTGATCGGCAAAGAGCTTGGCACGCAATTGGGCTAGAGTGTCGTAAGGCAGGGTCTGACCAACACGCTCCGACAGGGCGCGCAGGATTGACCAGTCCTCCCGGGCCTCGCCCTTGGGGAAGACGGCTTTCTGGCCCATTTGAACCCGGCCCTCTGTATTCACATAGAGCCCGTCCTTTTCCGTGTAGGCCGCCCCAGGCAGGATTACGTCAGCCTTGTGGGCACCAGCATCCCCATGGGTACCGAGATAGACGGTAAAGGCCGTGGATGTGGAGAGATCCAGCTCGTCAGCCCCCAGTAGGAAGAGAACGTCTAGGGCTCCCTTGGCGACCATGTCTGACGCAGACTTGCCGCCTTCGCCGGGCAGGAAACCCAGGTCCAGGCCGCCTACCCGGGCGGCCGCAGAATGCAGGAGGTTCCACGTCATGTTGAAGGTCTTAGCGACCCCAGCGGCGGTAGCCGCCACAGCTGCGCCATCGGCACGCGCCAGGGCCCCCGCCCCCAAGATAATGGCCGGTGACTTGGCGGCCTTCAATGCCTTGACGAAATCAGATTTGGACTTGGCCAGGCCTGAAAGCGTGGCCGGGCCTGCGCCGAGATACTCATAACCATAGGTCAGATCGGCCTGCTCACCGATCACGCCGATGGTCAGGGCACCCGCCAGCCAGCGTTTGCGCAGGCGAGCATTCAGCACAGGAGCTTCCACCCGGGGATTGGTCCCGACCAGCAGGATCACATCGGCATCTTCGATGCCAGCAATAGTGGAGTTAAACAGCCAGCTTTCCCGAGGCCCAACGCCCAGCGCCATGCCATCCTGGCGGCAATCGAGATTTGCCACGCCCAGGGCTGAGAAGAGGTCCTTGGTCGCCTTCATGGACTCAAGGTCCTGCAGGTCCCCAGCTATGGCACCGATCTTGTCAGGTTGAGCCGCTTTGAGCTTCTCGGCCACCAGGGCCAAAGCCTCAGTCCAGCTGGCCGGACGCAGCTTGCCAGCGTCACGGATATAGGGACGATCAAGGCGCTGACGACCAAGACCATCGACGGCGTAGCGGGTCTTATCGCTAATCCACTCTTCGTTGATCTCTTCGTTCAGCCGCGGCAGGACCCGCAGAACGGCAGCGCCGCGGCTGTCCACGCGAATGGCAGATCCCAAGGCGTCCATAACATCGACGCTTTCGGTCTTCTTCAATTCCCAAGGCCGGGCATTGAAGGCGTAGGGCTTGGAGGTCAGAGCCCCAACCGGGCAAAGATCGATCACATTGGCCGAAAGTTCAGACGCGACTGCCTTCCCTAAATAGGTCGTGATTTCAACATCTTCACCGCGAGAGATCAGGCCAATATCAGGAACCCCAGCAACCTCGGTAATGAAGCGCACGCAGCGGGTGCATTGGATGCAGCGGGTCATGACCGTCTTGATGAGCGGTCCCATGGCCTTTTCTTCAACGGCGCGCTTGTCGCCCCCATAGCGGCTGTCATCGCGGCCATAGCCCACCGACTGATCTTGCAGATCGCACTCCCCACCCTGGTCGCAGATCGGGCAGTCCAGCGGATGGTTCAGCAGCAGGAATTCCATCACCCCTTCCCGGGCCTTTTTGACCATAGGGGTGTTGGTGAAGATCTCATTGCCTTCAGCGGCCGGCAGGGCGCAGGAGGCCTGGGGCTTTGGCGGGCCGGGTTTCACCTCGACCAGACACATCCGGCAATTACCGGCAATCGACAAGCGCTCGTGATAGCAGAAGCGCGGGATCTCTTCCCCGGCCAGCTCCGCCACTTGCAGAACCGTCATGCCGGGCTCGAACTCGACCTCGACGCCATTGACCTTGGCTATTGGCATCAGCCCTACTCCGCCGCACGCAGGGTCGCGCCCTGCACATGCGGTTTGCCCGCGCGATAATTGGTGATGCGTTCTTCGACTTCGTGACGGAAGTGCCGGAACAGACCCTGGATTGGCCAAGCCGCCGCATCGCCAAGGCCACAAATGGTGTGCCCTTCCACCTGGCTGGCAACGTCGAGGAGCATATCAATCTCCTTCATCTCCGCCTCGCCCGTGGCCATGCGCTCCATGATCCGCCACATCCAACCCGTGCCTTCGCGGCAAGGGGTGCACTGGCCGCAGCTCTCGTGTTTGTAGAAGTATGACGCCCGGGCGATGGCCTTCACCAGATCCGCGTCCTTGTCCATGACGATCATGGTGGCGGTGCCCAGACCCGAGCGACGTGCCGCGAGGTCGTCAAAGTCCATAAGGGCTTCTTCAGCCTCGGCTGCAGGGATCATACGCATGGAAATACCGCCAGGAATAACCGCCTTGAGATTACCCCAACCGCCGCGCACGCCACCGAAATGCTCTTCGATCAGCTGGCGCATCGGGATGGACATGGTCTCCTCGACCACGCAGGGCTTGTTCACGTGACCTGATGCCGCCATCAGCTTGATGCCGGAATTCTTCGGGCGACCAAAGCCTGCGAACCAGCCTGAACCCCGACGCAGGATGGAACCAACAACGGCGATCGACTCGACGTTGTTGATGGTGGTGGGGGCCCCATAAATACCGGCACCGGCCGGGAATGGCGGCTTGAGGCGCGGCTGGCCCTTCTTGCCTTCTAGGCTCTCCATGAGGGCCGTTTCATCGCCGCAGATATAGGCACCGCCACCGTGGTGTACGAACAGGTCAAAGTCCCACCCGTGGACATTACCCTTGCCGATCAGCTTGGCGGCATAGGCCTGCTTGATGGCAGCCTCTAGGCGCTCCCGCTCATGGACGTATTCACCACGTACATAGATGTAGGCCGTATGCGCCCGGATTGCATAGCTGGCGATCAGGCACCCTTCGATGAGCAGATGCGGATCATTACGGATGATCTCACGGTCCTTACAGGCCCCGGGCTCGGACTCATCAGCATTGACCACCAGATAGTGTGGCCGCTCGCTCTCCTGCTTGGGCATGAAGGTCCACTTCAGGCCCGTGGGAAAGCCGCCGCCGCCGCGACCGCGTAGGCCCGAGTCCTTAATCTGCTCGCAGATCCATTCTGGCGTCTGAGCCAATATTTCACGCGTCGCATTCCAGCAGCCGCGAGCCTTCGCCCCCTCAAGGCCCCAGTCATGGAGACCATAGAGGTTGGTGAAGATCCGGTCCTTGTCTTCCAATATGCCGACCACGATCCCCTAGACTCCCTGCTTCGCACGGCGCAGGCCGGCGATGAACCAGAATTGGCCGGCAAACCCGGCGATCACAGCTGCGCCAAACAGCGCCCAGTATGCGTACTGATGCTGCGTAAACGCGAGGTAGACAGCGCCCCCTGCAGTGACCGTGGCCATGCCTTCAACCCCGACCATGGCCACGAGACGCCCGCTTGTGCTCGTTAGATCGATCATGGTGCAGGCACCTTGGTCTTAGGGGCCTTTGGTGGGGCATTTGGCAAGGTCTTGATCGGCTTTGCCCGCGTGCCGTCATAGAGCGAAGGGTCTAGCAGAACCAGGGGGCCGCCCTGCGGCGATGAGCCTTGACGCTGGATCGAGGACCCTGGCTTTGGCGTCTTGCCCGCGGCAAAGTCATCAAGAAGGCCTTCGAAGGTCTCTGCGGTCAGATCTTCATAGTAATAATCGTTGATGGCGGCCATGGGGGCGTTAGAGCAAGCGCCCATGCACTCGACTTCCTGCCAATAAAACTTGCCGTCCGCGCTCTTATGATCGCGATTGCCGAACTTCTTCTGGCAGACTGAAATCAGGTCCCCTGCCCCCCGAAGCATGCAAGGGGTGGTGCCGCAAACCTGAACCAGAGCGTGGCTGCCAACCGGCTCCAGCATGAACATGGTGTAGAAGGTGGCGACCTCAAGGACCCGGATGACCGGCATGCTAAGGGTCTCAGCAACGACCCGAAGGGCGGGCTCAGACACCCAGCCCTCTTGCTTCTGGACCAGCCATAGCAGGGGAATGACTGCTGATTGCTGGCGACCCGCTGGGTATTTCGCAATCCAAACCTTGACCTCTTCCAAGGTCGCCGGGGAGAAGGCGAAGCTTTCTGGCTGATTTGCGGCTAGGCGACGAACGCTCACGGGACGGGCCTCACTTCACAAAGTCGACGCGGACGATCTTGGCGTCCGAAACGGTGTAGATGGCGGCCACCTCGAAGGTATCGCCCCCTGGCGCGCGCAGGACGCGTTCGTGGTCGATGACCCTTGAGCCGACCGACACGCGATTGAGCAGGTCGGCCTTATTCTGCGGAAAATCCGAGAACAGTTTGGCGTGACGGGCGCGGATGGCCTCAATGCCTTGGGCCGTCACGGCGCCGTTGAAGTCGGCGAGTACGGCGTCATCTGCATAGTAGGAACAGAAGGCTTCAAGGTCCTGGCTGTTATAGGCATCGAATTGCCGATCGACGACGTCGAAGGGGCTGATGCAGGCTGGAGCGCTCATCGATCCACCTCACCGAACACGATGTCTAGGGACCCAAGAACAGCCGACACGTCAGCCAGCATGTGGCCGCGGTTCATCCAGTCCATGGCCGAGAGGTGCGCAAAGCCTGGGGCGCGGATCTTGCAGCGGTAGGGCTTATTCGTGCCGTTACTGACCAGATAGACGCCGAATTCGCCCTTGGGAGCTTCAACCGAGGCGTAAATCTCACCCTCAGGTGTACGGAATCCCTCAGTGTAGAGTTTGAAGTGGTGGATCAACGCCTCCATGGAGCGCTTCATCTCCCCACGACGAGGTGGTGCGACCTTGTTGTCTGAGGTCATGACCGGACCTGGTGTCTTCTTCAGACGGTCTACGCACTGGATGATGATCTTTGCGCTCTCGCGCATTTCCTGCATGCGGCAGAGATATCGATCATAGCAGTCGCCGTTCAGGCCGACGGGGATATCGAACTCTAGGTCGTTGTAACACTCATAGGGCTGGGACCGGCGCAGGTCCCACTCAATGCCCGATCCGCGGACCATGACCCCTGAGAAGCCCCAGGCCAGGGCCTGTTCCTTCGAGACCACACCAATATCGACGTTCCGCTGCTTGAAGATGCGGTTGCCGGTAATCAGGTTGTCGATGTCCTTCAGAGGGCGAGCGAAGGCCTTAGCCCAGCTGCCAATATCGTCGATCAAGGACTCGGTCAGGTCTTGGTGGACACCACCTGGCCGGAAGTAATTGGCATGCAAGCGAGCGCCACAGGCGCGCTCATAGAACACCATCAGCTTTTCCCGCTCTTCGAAGCCCCACAGAGGCGGGGTCAGAGCGCCAACGTCCATGGCCTGGGTGGTGACGTTGAGCAGGTGGTTCAAGACCCGGCCAATCTCGCAATACATGACGCGAATCAATTGGGCGCGAATTGGAACTTCGACGCCCAGGAGCCGCTCAATGGCCAGGCAGAAGGCATGCTCCTGGTTCATTGGCGCCACATAATCGAGGCGGTCGAAATAGGCGATGTCCTGGAGGTAGGTCCGGTACTCCATCAATTTTTCGGTGCCGCGATGGAGCAGGCCAATGTGCGGGTCGACCCGCTCAACAACCTCACCATCCAATTCAAGCACCAAGCGCAGAACGCCATGGGCCGCAGGATGCTGGGGTCCGAAATTGATGTTGAACTTACGGACCGGAGTTTCTGGAACCACCGGTGTCTGAGAGGCGTCGTCAGCCATTATTTCGCCTCCGCCTTGTCATCGCCCGGCAGGACGTAATCAGCGCCTTCCCAGGGTGAGAGGAAGTCCCAATTGCGATATTCCACAGACTTTACCGGCTCATAAACCACGCGCTTAAGCTCATCGTCATAGCGCAGCTCAACATAGCCAGACATGGGAAAATCCTTACGGAGCGGGTGCCCGTGGAAACCATAGTCGGTTAGAATGCGTCGCAGGTCGTCATGGCCATCAAAGAAGACGCCATACATGTCAAAGGCTTCCCGCTCATACCAATTGGCATTGGGATAGACCCCACTCGCCGTGTCGACGGGGGTGTCCTCGTCGGTCTGCACCTTGAGCCGCAGCCGCACATTCTGGGTCAGCGACAGCAGGTGGTAAACCACGTCAAAGCGCAGGGCGCGGTCAGGATAATCCACCGCCGTCAAATCGATCAGCTGCTGGAAACCAAACGTGTCGCGCAAAAGCGTCAAGGCTGAGACAATCTTATCGGCCGGGCCGGTCAAGGTCAGGTCACCAAAGGCGTAGGCAGCACCCGTGATGGCACCGTGACTGGCCTGAACGATCTTATCACCCAGAGTGACCAGTTGGTCTTCGGTCGCGGGCCAGCTCATCGTTCGATGGTCCCCGTACGACGGATCTTCTTCTGCAACTGCAAGACGCCATAGACCAAGGCCTCGGCGGTGGGCGGGCAGCCGGGAATATAGATGTCCACCGGAACGATCCGGTCACAGCCACGCACCACGGAATAGCTGAAATAGTAATAGCCACCGCCATTGGCACAGGAGCCCATGGAGATGACGTAGCGCGGCTCTGGCATCTGGTCGTAGACCTTGCGCAGGGCTGGAGCCATCTTGTTACACAGGGTGCCGGCGACAATCATCACGTCCGACTGGCGCGGACTGGCGCGAGGCGCAAAGCCATAGCGCTCAAGGTCGTAGCGCGGCATGGACGCGTGCATCATTTCCACAGCGCAGCATGCCAGACCAAAGGTCATCCACATGAGCGAGCCCGTCCGCGCCCAGGTGATCAGATCGTCTGAGGCTGCGGTGATGAAACCCTTGTCGGCGAGGGTTTGGGAAATCCCATCAAAAAACGGATCGTGGGCCTTGGGGTCATACCCTTCGACCGTCGAACGTCCGGCGCTACCGGCAGGAACGATTACTCCCATTCCAGGGCTCCCTTTTTCCATTCGTAGATGAAGCCGACCGTCAGAACCCCAAGGAAGCTCACCATAGACCAGAAGGCGAAGAGAACTTGGTCATGGGGCAACCGCATGAGGCTAACCGCCCAGGGGAAGAGGAAGGCCACTTCCAGGTCGAAGATAATGAAGAGGATCGACACCAGATAAAAGCGGACGTCGAACTTCATCCGCGCGTCGTCAAAGGCGTTAAAGCCGCACTCATAGGACGACATCTTCTCCGGGTCCGGCGCGCTGGGCGCGAACAGAGCCGAAGCGATAATGAACACCAGGGCGATCAGGGTGGAAATCCCCAGGAAGATCACGATGGGCAGGTACTGCAGGAGAAAGACGGTCATGGAATCCCCAAAGGAGTCGCGCGTTCTTCTAGACCAGCCTTTCGCAGGGTTCAAACACCGGTTTGTCCCTTTGGAAAATCGTTTGGTCGAAAATGCTAATGACGCCGAGTTTGTTACCAATTCGAGCTGTTGCGCACAGAAAAAGCTTCCGAAAGAGAACAAATCGAACTCGACCGTTGACACGATTCCGGTCGGGACCTATCAGACGCCCCTCGCGTCGTCGTGCGCATCGATGCGGATGTAGCTCAGTTGGTTAGAGCGCCGGCCTGTCACGCCGGAGGTCGCGGGTTCAAGTCCCGTCATTCGCGCCACTTTTCCTCAAAATGCTGGCGTTACAGGGCCTCTTCAAGCCGTGCTGACAGATCGGCTGCGACCTGGGCTATCACCGGGCCCCAGTCGCCTCGGGCAGTTTGCCGGTAGAGTTTCAAACTGGGATACCAAGGGGTATCGCTGCGATCCCTCAGCCATCTCCAGTCTGTGCGATGTTTTGGCAAGAGCACCCAGCACGGCTTATTCAAGGTGCCGGCCAGATGCACCGTCGAGGTGTCGACGGAAATCACCAGATCCATTTTTGAGATCAAGTCGGCGGTCTGAGCCAAAGTCGTGGCCCCACTGACTTCATAATCCAGGGGGATTATAGCCGCCCCCAAGGCCCTCCAAGGCTTGGAAGTTGCTCCTAGCGAAGGTTCGATCTGCGTCATTGGCGTGCACGGGATTGCCACGCCAAGCTATGCCGACCTTTGGCCCTGGCGGTAAATCACAGACCAAGGGCGTCGTGCGAAGGAAGGGCAAATTGGCCGGGACCGTGGCAAGTGACTGGTTCAGCCGGTTGGGATTCAGCGCGGAATAGACCCAATAGTCCTGGGGCGGGATGAAGAGCTCGTCTGCAGCGTGGACCACATTGCAATCAAGGCCGTCAAAGACGTTTCCAAACATGGGCAGGACGATGAGCGTCACCTGGGCGCCCATGGCACGCAGGATCGGGAAATAGCGGGCGAACATAATTTGATCGCCGAGGCCGAACCTCGGCCAGATCAGAATGGATTTTCCCGCCAAGGATTGCCCACGCCACTCCGGAAATGGAACGGGCGGCGCGTCAGGCCGTGGCTTTCCGTCATAGACCCGATTCAGCGGCCAAGCCTCCTCCCAACGCCCCAGTGAGAGCAGGAGATCAGCCAACTGGGTTCGCGCCAGGAGATGATCGGGATCGGCCGCAAGCGCCCGACGAAAGCAGGCCTCAGAGTCGGACAATCGATCGTCGTCCAGATACTGGAAGGCTAAGGCGCAATGGTCATCAGCGGAGGACATCGGGGGCTCTAAAGAGTCAGATCAGCCTTGCTCCTAGACTGAGGCCCGGGGTTTGTCTCTGAGAGGAATTAGAGTACCATGGCCCGGTCAGGGAATTTTGGCGTACAGGCGCGATAGAACTCGGCGAGGATTTTCATGTCCGCCTCATAGTCACCACTGGCCATCAAGGCTGGCCCCAACCCTACGACCTTGCGCTTATAGTCCATCAAGCCACAAACCATGGGCACACCAGCCCCCAGGGCGATGTGATAAAAGCCTGTTTTCCATTGCCTCACCTTCCCGCGAGTGCCCTCCGGCGCAATGGTCAGCATGAACTCATCGCGCTTGGCAAACTCTGCGATCATGGCGTCGACCACATTATGCGAGGCTGATCGATCCACCGGAACGCCGCCGAGGTCACGCATGGCCTTGGCGAGAGGCCAACGAAACAGCGACTCCTTGCCCATAAAGCTGAGATCGAGATTGAGGCCGTCCGCAGCCCCTAGGAAATAGACGAAGTCCCAGTTGCTGGTATGCGGTGCGGCGATCACAACGAACTTGCGCGGGTTCGGAGCCACACCCTCAACGGTCCAACCTTGGCGCTTAAACCAGGCTACAAGGACCCATCGGATCGACCGGGCGAGCCAGCCTGGCTTTCTTTGGGAGGGGTCATTTGTCTGGCCGAGGGTAGGCAT
>Ga0007791_10000540_pt1 | contig 12294 bp, 9 predicted proteins | sample CryBogmetaGMA05M_FD_60368 | JGI IMG/M metagenome (GOLD analysis project Ga0007791, IMG submission 60368) | Freshwater microbial communities from Crystal Bog, Wisconsin, USA - MA0.5M | ecosystem: Environmental > Aquatic > Freshwater > Lake | place: Crystal Bog, Wisconsin, USA | collected 2009-07-06 | reverse complement strand
CCGAGTGATCGGCGTGCGCTACCGCCAGTTCGGCCAGGACCATGTCGCCCACTGCGACGGCGAGGTGGTACTGAGTGCCGGCGCACTGCAGTCTCCTCAGTTGCTGCAGCTCTCCGGGATCGGCTCGCCCGAGTTGCTGGAGCGCGTCGGTATCCCCGTGCGGCATGCGTTGCCTGGCGTGGGGGACAACCTGCAAGACCACCTTCAGTTCAGGCTGATCCACGCCTGCACACAACCCATCACGACAAATGACACCCTGAACTCATGGTCCGGTCGCGCCCGCATCGGCCTGCAGTGGCTTTTAAAACGCAGCGGCCCGCTTGCGGTGGGCATCAACCAGGGTGGCTGCTTCATGCGAGCCTTGCCGCAGGAGTCTGACCGACCCGACATCCAGTTCCACATGGGCACCCTGTCGGCGGACATGGCCGGAGGCCGACCGCACCCCTTTCCGGGATTCACGCTGTCGGTATGCCAGCTGCGTCCCAGCTCGCGCGGGCGGGTGCAGATTCGATCGGACAACCCTTTTGAATCGCCGTCGATTCAGCCCAACTACCTGTCCACCGATCTGGACAGGCGTACGGCCGTCGCTGCGCTGCGCGCTGCGCGCGCGATTGCAGCCACGGCATCAATGCGGCCCTACGTGAAGCAGGAGCTCACGCCAGGTTTGCAGGCGAAAAGCGACGAGGAACTGCTCGCCTTCTGCCGTACCAGCGGCGCCACGATCTTTCACCCGGTTGGCACCTGCCGCATGGGCACAGAAGCTGATGCAGTGGTGGATGAAGCACTTCGCGTGCACGGACTCCAGGGCCTGCGGGTGGCTGACTGCTCCATCATGCCCACCCTGGTATCAGGCAACACCAACGCAGCGGCGATCATGATTGCCGAGAAGGCCGCGCAGATGATGACCTGAGGCCGGGCGCGCCCTTACAGCAGCGCGCCCATGCGCGCCGCCGCCACCTCGAGTGCGGGCAGTCGGGCCATCAGGTCGTCCATCGACATTCGCGTCGTCGAAGCGTGAACCGCCATCGCGGCGCGTACATGACCTTGACGGTCTCGCACCGGGACGGCCGCTGCGATCAGCCCGGCGACGAACTCCTCCCGATCGAAGGAATGGCCTCGCTCTGCGATCAGCGCGCACTCGTCGCGCAGCCCTTGCAGGGTGACGATGGTGTGATCCGTCATACGCTTGAGCGTGAGCGTTGCCAGGAGCGCGTCACGTGACTTCCCGTCCATCAGCGCCAGAAAGAGCTTTCCACTGGCAGTACAGTGCAGCGGCACATGCGCACCGACGTCCAGCGTCAGGCGCCACGGCCATGCGGCTTCGACGCGGTCCAGATAAAGCACCTCAGCGCCATCAAGCGTGGTGAAGTTGCAGGTCTCTCCGACCCGTTCCACCAGATCAGTCAGCACGGCATGGCGCAAGCCGCGCAAGGTGCCGTGGTTCAGCGTATCGAGCGCAAGCTCGCGCAGGGCCGGGCCGACCACGAAGTGGTTCTCGTTGACGTCGCGCGCCAGGAAACCGGACTCCATCAACTGGCTGCAGAGCCGGTGCACGGTGGCCTTGGGCAAGCCCAGCGCTTGAACAAGGTCGGCCAGCGACATGGGCTCGCCGGTATGCGACAACATGGACAGCACGGCCAGGCTGCGTGCCGCTGACGAACTTGAAGCAAGCTTGGCGCTTGGGAGCAAGGCGAAAGGAATCAGGAAAAACTCCAGCAGCGGAACAAAACGTTCCAGAAATGATCCAACAAATTGTGAGTAGTGATCGAAACAGGTTAACTAAAGGCTGCCGCAATGGTGTTTGCCTGCTGCGGCACTTGTACCAAATACCATTGAAAGGACCTGCCTTGAACCAGCGCCAACGTCTCGGCATTGTATTGATCTCTGCCGTCCTGGCCGCGCTAGCACTCCCGGTCAATGCCCAGAGTTATCCTTCAAAACCCATCTCGCTGATTGTGCCCTGGACCGCAGGTGGGCCGACCGATGTCGCTCTGCGGGCGCTCGCAGACTCGGCATCCAAGCAACTGGGCCAGCCGATTGTGATTGAAAACAAGGCAGGTGGTGCTGGGACTGTCGGGCCGGCGACGATGGCGCTGACCGCCAAGCCTGACGGCTACACCATTTCGCAGTTGCCGGTGGGGATCTACCGGCAACCCCTGATGCAAAAGACGAGCTGGAAACTGGAGGACTTCACCTTCATCGCCAGCATCAGCGGCTACGTGTTCGGCATGGCCAGCAGCGCCACCGCGCCCTTCAAAACTTGGGACGAGCTGCTTGTCTACGCCAAGGCTAATCCGGGCAAAGTGACTTACGGTACGCCGGGTGCCGGCAGCACGCAGCATCTGGGCGTGTCAATGATCACTGAGAAGGCCGGCATCAAGCTCACTCACGTGCCCTTCAAAGGTGCCTCGGAGGTCTATGCCGCGGCGGCGGGCGGGCATGTGATGGTGGCGGTATCGGGCATCCCGGAGGATCTGGTCCAGTCCGGCAAATTGCGAATGTTGAACACCTGGTCGGAAAAGCGGTCAGCTCGGGCGCCCGACACGCCGACTTTGCTGGAGTTGGGCTACCCGTTCGTCATTACCGCACCCTGGGGCATTGGCGGGCCCAAGGGGATGGATCCCAAGGTCGTCGCCACCCTCTCGGAGGCGTTTCGCAAGGCGCTGGCGGACCCGGCCGTGGTGGCAACGATGGATAAGTTCGAAATGAAGCCCGCTTTCAGAGCTCAGGCGGAATACATGGCCTATGTGCAGGAGCAGATCAAGGTCGAAGAGGCGGCGCTGACCTTGACCAACCTGGTGAAAAAGCCGTGATCCGTCGATTGCACAATGACGGTCAGCGCATGAAGATCGATGACTCCCAGCTGTGGAGCGGCTTGATCGGGCTGGCGCTTGGGGCGATCGTGGTCTGGCAGGGCTATGAGCACGACATCGGTGTCGTCACGGAACCTGGGACGGGCTTCGTTCTGTTCTATGTGGGGTGGTTCATGGTTCTGCTGTCAGCCGTGATGTTGCTGATCGCCATCCGCGAAGGCGGCGCCCCGATTGCCTCACTGTGGGAGGGCGTGCGCTGGAGCCGGCCGATGATCGCCATCGTTCTTTTGATCGCCTTTGCACTGGTGTTCGAGCGCCTTGGATTCCTGCTGTCCACGATGGCGTTGCTGATCGGCCTGATGCGCTTGATCGATCCGGTGCCGTGGCCGCGAGCCCTCCCGATCGCTGTGCTGGCGCCGCTCGGCAGCTGGTTCGTGATACAGAAAATGTTGAAGGTTGCACTGCCGGCTGGCATGTTGGGCATCGGCTAGGGGAGCGCCTTGGACACCCTTGCATTGCTGGGTCAGGGCTTTGGCGTCGCGCTGGCCCCGGTCAATTTGCTGTACTGCTTCCTGGGCGTGCTGATCGGCACTCTGGTGGGGGTGCTGCCCGGTATCGGGCCGGTGTCAGCCATGGCGCTGCTTTTGCCCGTCACACTTGGCGGCACACCCGAATCCGGCATCATCATGATGGCCGGTATCTACTATGGCTCGATGTATGGGGGTTCGACCACGTCGATCCTGGTCAACATTCCGGGCGAGGCGGCGTCGGTGGTCACCTGCCTGGATGGTCATGCCATGGCCAAGCGCGGGCGAGCCGGGCCGGCCTTGGGCATGGCCGCCTTCGCCTCGTTCATCGCCGGCACTTTCGCCATCGTGATGTTGATGCTGCTGGCGCCGCAACTCGCCGATTACGCACTCGCGTTCGGTCCAGCGGAGTACGTCAGCCTGATGGTGCTGGGCCTGACGATGCTGACCTTTCTGACGCAGGGTTCAATGGTCAAGGCGCTCTTCATGGCCTGCGTGGGTATCGTGCTCGGCCTGGTTGGCCTGGACACCATCAACGCCCAGCACCGTCTGACCTTCGAGTTCGCGCCCTTGGTAGACGGCCTCGGCATCGTGCCGGTGGTGATGGGTCTGTTCGGCGTGGGTGAAGTACTTAACAACACCGAGCAGGCGGTCCGGCGCCAAATCGTCAGTGCAAAGATCTCGGGCCTTTTGCCAAGCCGTGACGATTGGCGACGCAGCTGGGCGCCAATTGCGCGGGGCTCGCTACTGGGCTTTTTCCTCGGCACCCTGCCAGGCGGCGGTGCGGTGGTGGCGTCGTTCAGCTCCTACGCCATGGAAAAGCGACTGTCGCGCAGGCCTGAGGAATTCGGGCAGGGTGCGATTGAAGGCGTCGCAGGCCCTGAAGCGGCCAACAACGCCGGTGCGGGTGGCGCCTTCATTCCGCTGATGACCCTGGGCATCCCGCCCAACGCGGTCATGGCCTTGCTGCTGGGTGCATTCATCATCCACGGGCTGCAGCCGGGTCCATTGTTGATTGCGAACAACCCGGGGCTGTTCTTCGGCATCGTCGCCAGCATGTACATCGGCAACGTGATGCTGCTGGTGCTCAACTTGCCATTGATCGGCATCTGGGTGCGCTTGCTGAAGGTGCCGTACAACGTGTTGTTCCCGCTGATCCTGCTGTTCACCATCATCGGTGTCTATGCGTCCAGCAACAATGTGTTCGACATCTACGTGATGCTGTTCTTCGGCGTATTCGCTTATGTCATCCGCAAGTTCGGCTTCGAGTCGACACCGATGGTGCTTGCTTTCGTGCTCGGCCCATTGCTGGAGAACAACCTGCGCAAGGCGCTGATCATCTCGGGCGGTGAGTTGAGCACCTTTGTGATGCGGCCGATCTCGGGCGTCTGCCTGCTGCTGGCGCTACTGATTTTGCTGAGTCCGCTGATGCCCAGCCTGCGCCGCAAGCGCGAGCTCGTGGCGCTGGACAATTGAGCCGCATGGCGACAGCCGAGCCAACGGCAACGGCACCCTGTGCGCTGAGCGGCCTGCGGGTGCTGGACCTGAGCGAGAGCGTGGCCGGGCAATTTTGCGCTCGCATGTTCGCCGACCAGGGCGCCCGGGTGAGCCTGATCGAACCGCCCGGGGGCTCGGCAGTCCGGGCCATGCCTCCGTTTGATCCCGCCACGCCGGGCATTGGCTCCCAGCTCTTTTTTCAGCTGAACCTGGGCAAGGATTCCAAGCAGATCGATCTCACCACGACCGATGGAAAAGCCACGCTGCAGCGTCTGGCCGAGAAGGCCGACGTCATCGTCGCCGGTCTGGGCCTCGACCTGGCTGCGGTGCAGCGCGATCACCCGACATGCGTGGTCGTGCAAGTGTCGGACTTCGGGGCGGACGGACCACTGGCCCATTGGCGCGGCAGCGAGATGATCTTCCAAGCCTTGTCCGGGATGATGAATGAGAACGGCCTGCCCGGCCGTGAGCCGCTGTATGGCGTTGGTCACCGAGCCCAGTATGCGGCCGGTGTCGGCGCGTTCATCAGTGCCCTGGCGGCCCTGCATGTGCGCGGCTCTACCGGGCGCGGGCAGCGGGTCGACCTGGAAGTCGCGCTGAACACCGTGGCCATGGCGCCACCGGGTATCACCGAGTACAGCTACAGCGGATTGCAGGAAACAAGAGGGGATGTGCGCCGCCCGTTCATGTGCGTTCAATGCCGCGACGGCTGGGTGGCACTGTGGCTGCAGCAAGCTGCCTGGGGGGCCTTTTGCAGCACCCTGAAACTGGCTGCGCTGGAACACGACCCACGGTTTGCATCGTTCAAGTCGCGAATGGATTATTGGCCCGAGCTTGAGGCGCGAGTCCAGCAAGAGGTGCGAGCATGGGGCGCCGACGACCTGCTGCAGCGGCTGCTCGACGGCCGTATTGCGGCTGCGAAGGCCTACCGGGCAAGCCAGTTGTGGTCGGACATGCCGCATCTGGCAGCGCGCAACTACTGGCAAACCGTCAACACGGCTGCCGGGCCCCGGGTCATCCTCGGCCCGCAGTTCCGTTTCAGTCGCACGCCCAGCCGTGCACCGGTGGGCGCGCCAGACCTCGGCGAGCAACGCTCGGACGACGCATCGCGACACAATTCGCGATGGAAACTGGCGCAAGTCGAACGCAGTCCCCGAAGCGCGACGCCCGCAACCGGCGACCCGACACCGGGCCCGCTAGCCGGTGTGCGCGTCCTCGATTTCACGACCGCATGGGCGGGCCCCTTGTCCGGGCGCATCCTCGCCTTCCTGGGGGCCGAGGTCATCAAAGTCGAATCGGCCAGCAGCCCTGATCTGTGGCGTCATGCTGCCTCGCCCATCCTGCCTCGGCGTTACCCCGATGGCATCTCGGGAGAGCGCCGCTACAACCGGTGCGCCCTGTACAACTCCCAGAATCTCGACAAGCTCAGCCTGTGCCTTGATCTCAAGCATCCGCGAGGGCTGGCAGCCATAAAGCGAGTCGCTGCAGCGACCGATATCGTCCTTTGCAACTTCAGCGGTGGCACGCTGGCCCGCATGGGCTTGGGCTACGAAGTGCTCTGCCAGGCTCGACCCGACATCATCGTGGTCGAGATGCCAGGCTTCGGCAACACCGGCCCAATGTCCAAGGCGGCGGCCAACGGCACAACGATGGAGATGGCCGCCGGCATGGGCGGCATGATCGGCTACCCGGGCGGCGCGCCGCAGACCACCGGCCAGTATTACCCGGACCCGATCGGTGGCTTTCACGGCGCAGCGGCTGCGCTGCTTGCGTTGTTGCACCGCCAGGCCAGCGGCCAAGGCCAGCACGTCGAGTTGCCCCAGGTTGAAGCGTCCATGACCTTCATCGGTGAGGAACTGCTGCATGCACTGGCCAGTGGGGTTGACCCGCAACCGCAGGGCAACCGAGTGCGTTGGGCGGCGCCACACGATACCTATCGGACCCAGGGCGATGATGCCTGGGTAGCGATTGCCGTCGAAACCAATGACGAGTGGCGGCGCCTGTGTGCCCTCATCAATCAGCCGGGCTTGGCCGACGACCCCCGTTTTGCCGAGTTCGAAGCGCGGTGGCGAAACCAGGACCTGCTGCGTGAACCGATCACTGCGTGGACACAGACGATGCAAAAGGCGCAGCTTGCCGAGCTGCTTCAAGGCGTCGGGATCCGGGCTGCTCCGGTCAACAAGCCACCGGACCTGTTGGACAGCCCCTACCTGGCCGCACGGCAGGGGTTTGTCGAGATGACCCATCCCGAAGCCGGTCAGCATCGCTACCTGAACCTGCCGTTTCGGCTGTCTGCCACACCCGCTGCTCACCGCGTCGCTGCGCCCTGCCTGGGCGCGGACTCGCACCGGGTGCTTCAGCAGATCGCCGGGCTGTCGGCCGCAGAGGTGGACGAGCTCGAACGGCTCGGTGTCCTGTCCGCTGTGCCGCTCGACTGATCTATCCTCGGACACACCCGCGCGAGAGGCCCATTGACCACACCCATGGATCACCACTGTCCCGATGTGCATGTCGGGCGACGGCTGACCGAGCGCACGCTCCTGGTCGAAGCGGCTGTGCAAGCTGACGTGCTGCGCTTGTGCGGCATTGATCCCTCGTTATACCGAGGGCAGATCGACCCCGCAGCTTTCGTCAGGTTGGCGATTGATGAAGGGGTGCGCAACGGGATGTCCATCCACGGCGGGGTGCACCTGTCCGAACGTCTGGTCCAGCACCGGCCAGGAATACTGGGCGAGCGCCTGACTGTGAGTGGCGAAATATTGGATGTGCAAGCGGTTCCTCGCGGCACGCTGGTGATCGGCAGCACGCTGTTCCGTGGGGATGACGGCCAAGCGGTGGTGTCGATCTTTCGGCACTCGCTGCGACCTGGCCCGGACATGACTGGCGCACCCGCTTCGGGCGCGGCAGCGGCGCCCTCGCCTGGCATCGCCGATCCAGGCCTGCTTGCGCATCTGTCAACGATTCAGTTGACCCCCGCGGTCGTGAGGGCCTTTTCAAATCCGGACAACCCGATCCACTTTGATCCCGAGCTTGCACGTCAGCGAGGTTACCGGGCGCCGATTGCCGGCGGCGCCCTGTGTGTGCGCTACCTGACCGCCGAAATATGGCGACATCACGCCCCACGCTCGCTCTCGCTCAAGATTCGGTTTCGGCGTCCGGTGTTCTGGGACGATGCCTGCGATGTGATGGTCGATGACCGTGAAGGCCGATGGACCGCAATCGGGCTGGCGGTGCGTGGGAAAATGGCGACCGAAGCGCGGATCGAAGAGATGACTGTCTGATGCCCTCGAGACCCTCTAGCCCCAGCGACGGAGCCACCCGCCCATGAGCAGCTATCAGCACATCCGCTACGCCGGACAATCCTATGAATTCATCCGCTATGAGGTGATGGATCGCATCGCACGCGTGACCTTGAACAGACCGGATCAGGTCAATGTGCAAAGCACCGCAATGCTCGAGGAGCTGGACCATGCCATCGACGCTGCCGGTGCCGACCATGAGGTGCGGGTGATCTGCCTGTTCGGAGCGGGCCGTCATTTCTCTGCCGGCCACGACCTGGGCTCGCCCGAAGAACGGGCGCATCGCGAGCGCTTTCCCATTGAGGATGGCGCTCGCGGCCTGTTCGAGCGCAATTGGCGCCTGCACATGGATATGCATTTGCGCTGGCGTAACGTGCCCAAGCCGATGATCTGCGCGGTGCAGGGCTACTGCATCTTCGGTGGCTGGATGGTGGCCTCGACCGCCGACATCATCTTCGCGGCCGACGATGCGCTGTTCCTGGGCTCAGCCTTCCAGTACTTCTCGATTCCCTATGACATCCACCCGCGCATGGCCAAGGAGCTGCTGTTCCAGGGCCGCTTCATCGACGCCCGTCAGGCGCGCGAGCTGGGTTTCGTCAATCGTGTGGTGCGCCGCGACCAGTTGGAGGCCGAGACCCTGGCCTATGCCGCCGATGTTGCCCGCAACGACCCCTTCGATCTGCGCACCACCAAGATGGCGATCAACCAGGCCCAGGATGCCCAAGGTTTCACGGCCCATATTCATAACGCGTTCAGCACGTTCATGGTCCGCCGTATCGGCTCGACAGACCCAGGCCATGAAAAGCCCTGGCCGACCGAGGGCAAGCGCCTGCCGATGGTGGAGGTTGCATTGGAGCGCTACCAGCGGGAGCTTGCGCGCGAACGGCCCCGCGAATCAGTTCTGGACCAGGATCCGGATCGAATCCAGCCTCAGTCGAACGAGCCCCGGCCAGCCTGACTGACGCGTCAGTCCTTGCGACCCCACATCCACTTCTGAAAGGAATCTCCCATGACCTACTCGAAGGGCCGCCTGATCCACGACGCCGACAGCCATCTGATGGAGCTGGACGATTGCCTCGATCCGTATTTCGACAGCAGCATGCTCGCGCGCTTTCATGCGTCGACGCATTACCGCGCCCGGGCCGCGCGCTATGTGAGTCGGCCAGGACGCTCGCGCGCCGCGCATGCCGACCCGGTCTTTCGTGCCGGGGTCGATGAGAACCTCCTGCTGCGCAAAAACAACGAAGCCCACGGCTCGTTCATTCGTGAGGATCGTTCGCACGCGATGGACCTGTTCGGCTTCGCCAGCCAACTGGTGTTTACCACCTACTGCCTGGGCAACTTCGGGTTGGACCAGACCGACGATATGGCGCTGTGCTATGCGGCCGCAGACGCGCACAACCGCATGATGGTCGACTTCTGCTCTATCGACCGTCGGCTGCTGTCCAGTTGCTATGTGCCGCTGGAAGACTTCGCCAGGGCGCGGCAGACTGCCGAGCTCGCCCTGCGGCTGGGTGCACGCTCGCTGCTGGTGCCCTCACGCTGCCCGATGCAGCACGCGCCCAGCCACGTCGATCTCGACCCGGTCTGGGCGCTGGCGCAGGAAGCGGGTATTCCGATTCTGTTTCACGTCGGCGGCGAAGAGAAAATGTCCAGGACCTACAAAGTCAACGGCGGGCCGCCAGTGCCGGACTTTCATGGCGGGGACGATAACTTCACGTCGATCAGCTACATGCCGATTCCGAACTCGGCGATGCAGACTTTGTCGACGCTGATCTTCGATGGTGTGTTCGACCGATTTCCGCGCTTGAAGTGGGGCGCCATCGAGCTGGGAGCCGCCTGGGTGCCGGGATGGATGAGGTCCATGGATTCGGCCGCCTTGGCTTTCCGCAAGAACGAGACCCGTCTGCAGAAGCTGTCTGGCCTGCCGAGTGAGATTGCGCGGCGCCAACTGCGTGTCACGCCATACCCGCATGAGGACACCGGCTGGATCATTCGCAACAGCGGCGAGGAGGTCTGCCTGTTTTCGTCGGACTTCCCGCACATTGAAGGAGGGCGGCATCCGCTCAAGCGCTTTGACGAAACCTTGCAGGGTTGCTCTGCGACAGCGGTCAACGCATTCTATGCGGACAATTTCATCGACCTCATGGGCGAGGGCCTGACGCCTGAGCTACGCAGACCAGTGCACCTGAAGGCAGCAGCCTGACGCAAGCACAGCCTGAATGAATACAGCACTCCAACCCCTCACAAACTCTGGAGATATCCAAAGTGGATTGCTGTAGCCGATGGCACATTCAAGACGATCAAATTCGCCGACAACATCACGATCGGTAATAGGAGCGCTATCGCGTCAGTGACCGGGAAACGATGTGGCAGCTTGGGCCGTGAATGTCTCTGATCGACCCATTGCGGACCTTTACGAGGCGCCCTTTCATTCCCCAGAACAGCCTTTCACCGCCAAAGTCGAGGTGCGATGAAAAGGCTTTTCCAAACAGCACGCCCCATTGCAACGACCGGCAAACCGTTTGTCCGCCGCGCGCACCGGCATTTCATGCAAACACGTCCGCGATGCGGGTCGTCATGGGTTCACGCTGGATTTCACAGCTCGTCTTACCGCGATCGACCACGGGTCCAGGCGCCAAGCCAGATGGCCGCAAGACGCGATATGACTCTCATGTTGCATCGACCTATCGTCAAATTTCGGAGAGGCTCGCGTCTAGCTGTGGGGCATTCGCCCAGAGCCTTTGCCAACTCTGGGTTGCCGTCGACGGAAAGTGCGCGATAAAGACTTTCACGCGCGATCCCGGTGTCGCGAGCCACCTAGGTCACGCCGCGTGGACGCGCGACGCCACCCAGCGCAGCAGCCACCAGATTCGAGTCGCCGTCTTCCAGCGCCGCTTCGTTGTATGCCGCAGCGACCAAGTCAGATTTTGTTATTGCCGTCAATGATCTCGCCGAAGCGCTGGTACACCTTGCCGTCCCAGCGCTGCAGCTGCATCTGCGTGATCGGATAGTGGTCGGTCGGACTGGTGTTGACCTTTATGCCCGGCAGCAAGAGCGGGCTCTCGACGTTCTTCAGGTTGTTGACCTGCGCCATGATGTTGGCGCGCGTGAAGTTGCCGCCGCACTGCTCCAGCACCTTGTGCATGATGATGACAATCATGTAGCCAATGACGTTCAGCGATTCGGCCGGGTTGCCCTCGGGCATCCACTTGGCCATGAACGTCTTGTACTGCTTGATGCCGGGGTCGTCGTTCCAGGCCGGGTCGCTTGGGTCCTTCAGGAACACCGAGGTCATCGTACCGACGGCACGATCGGCGCCGGCGGGGATGATGGCGGATGCCACCGTCGCCGCGCCATTGGCGACGTAGTGCGCGCACTTCCAGTTGAGGTCGGCCACCTTGCGGATATTCAGCCCGCCGAACTTGCCGGTGACACCCGAGATCAGAACATCGGCCCCGGTGCCCTGCAGCTGGATCAGCTGCGAATCGGCGGTGGGATCGGTGACCTCGTAGGACGTCGCCTTGACCACCTGGTCGTATCGATCGCCGAGTGCCAGCTTCGCGGCAGTGACGAAGTCGCGGCCGAAGTCGTCGTTCTGGTAGCAGATGGCGATCTTCGCCTTCGGGTTTACCGACAGCGCGTGCTTGATGAAGACTTGGCACTCGATGCGCGAGCTGGGCGCGAACGGCATCGTCCACGGATACTGCTTGTGGTCGCCCCACTTGTCGCCGTTGACCAACAGGAACAGGTGCGGGATGCCCAGCTGATTCACGTACTTGACGATCGCCGAGTTCGGGCCGGTGCCCAGCTGCGAGAGCAGGAACGCGACCTGGTCCTGCTCGACCAGCTTGCGCGTCATCTCCAGTGTCTTCGATGGGTTGAAGCCGTCATCGTAGATGGTGTAGTTGATCTTGCGCCCGGCGATGCCGCCCTGCGTCTCGTTGAGCATCCTGAAGTACGCGGCCTGGGTCTTGTTGATGGTGCCCAGTGCCGACACCGGCCCGCTCAGTGCCGTGGTGGTACCGATACTCAGCTCGGTGGCAGTCACCCCCGGGGTGGCCTGCCCCAGCGCCATGCGCGGGGCGATCAGGGTGGATGCGGCTGCGGCGGTGCCCACCAGCAGGGCACGGCGATCGTGTGAAATCATGGTTGTCC
>Ga0007791_10000539_pt1 | contig 12300 bp, 9 predicted proteins | sample CryBogmetaGMA05M_FD_60368 | JGI IMG/M metagenome (GOLD analysis project Ga0007791, IMG submission 60368) | Freshwater microbial communities from Crystal Bog, Wisconsin, USA - MA0.5M | ecosystem: Environmental > Aquatic > Freshwater > Lake | place: Crystal Bog, Wisconsin, USA | collected 2009-07-06 | reverse complement strand
CAGCAAGGCTGAGCGCGCCCTGCACTGGTCCGTTGCGGTGATCATGATCATTCTCATCCTTACGGGCGCGTGCCTCTATCTGCCAGTCCTCAGCGGGCTCATCGGCAACCGCTACATCGTGCAGACCCTTCACATCTGGAGCGGCTTCCTGCTGCCCGTCCCGATCATCCTTGCGATGTTCTCAAGGGCCTTCCGCCGAGACACCCAGCGCCTCAATCGCTTCACGTCGTATGACTGGCAGTGGCTGAAGTCGAAGCGCGCGCGAGCGCGCGTCGGCGGTGTGCCCGTCGGCAAGTTCAACGCCGGTCAAAAGCTTTACGCCGCATTCGCCCTTGCCTCGATCATCATCATGCTGGGCACCGGGTCAATCATGGAGTTCAACAGCTACTTCCAAGATTTCCTGCGTACCGGTGCCACCTTCGTGCACGACTGGCTTTCACTGGCCATCGTGGTGGTCGTGGTCGGCCACATCTACAAGGCTCTTGGCGATGCCACCGCGCGTATGGCGATGGTGACGGGATCAGCACCACTGTCATGGGCCGAGCGCGAGCACAGTGCTTGGGCGGCTGAGCAGAAGGCACTAGCGAGCACCGAGTCTCCCGCGCCAACCGCCTGACCGACTCGTCAGCGGCGCACGTCCCACCAGATCGTGGCCATATCTCGAGACCGCATTTCGCCCAGCTCCGCGAGCGCTGCAGCCACCTCTGGCGCTCTCTCCTCAGGCAGGCAGAGCCGTGTGCGCGTGAAGCGCACTCGTTCCGCCTCGCCGTTCATTTCAGGGTCGAACGGCTCCTGCCACGTCGACCCGAAATTTCGGTCGATCCGTGTGAGGGTCTGTGTGGAACACGTTCACACAAACTCCTGACTTGACAGAGTGTGATGTTGCTAGGCGTCAGACATCCTGCAACCGACAGACCGGAACGTTGGTGCCCATTAATGAGCCTTGAATGCAATGTCCAAATGCGACAGAACCTCGTCTGTGACGGACTCGGCTGCCCCCATCCCAAGCCTAAAGGCCAATCTAGGAACCTAACGGATCTGACCGAACTGTACTGCTGATCCTGAACCACTGAAAGGGCCCGGTTTCGAGGTTGTCGAGATTCCCGGCGTCACGAGCCAAGGGAATTCACCACCCCCACAGTGCCGTTTCAGCAATCTTCAACGACCGTATGCAACGGAATCGGCCACTAGCGCTTCACGAACAAAGCCTTCTGCCTGACTCCTGAAATATGGTTGTCCAAGAGAGATCAAAAGTCGCAGAGCCCTTATTGTCCCCTTTAACAGCAATCCTTGAAGAGGGAAAGATGGATGACGGTCGCAAGTTCCAGAGGCTCTTAATCCTGGGCATGCATAGGAGCGGAACAAGCGCCATGGCGAGGATTCTCGGAGAAGCGGGATTGAGACTTAGTCCCGATGAGCACCTGATGCCAGCGGCGGACAGCAACCCGGATGGTCACTTCGAAGACCTTCGCCTAGTCGCGGCCAATGACATCATTTTGTCCGGCGCCGGGGCCAACTGGTTCACTCCTCCGGACCCAGCTCGAATGAGTGGTTGGGACAGTGTTCAACGAAGGTGCGCAGAAGCTCTTGACAGAGAGGAAGTAGAAGTTCTCAAGGACCCTCGACTTTGCCTAACCCTGCCATGCTGGGGTGTCTTCTTCCCACCCGCGACCACGTTGATCATAAATATAGTTCGAGACCCGATCGCTGTTGCATCAAGCTTGGAACGTCGAGACGGTTTTGCCCTTTCATTTGGCCAGCTTCTCTGGAGCATTTATGTGCGAAGTCAATTCGAGGTTTCCAAGATGTACCCAAGCATCACCGTTTTGCAATCCGACTTGCGAAATAGTCAGGAGCAAGTTGTGGCAGCAATCCACGCTGCTTGGGAATCAGGGCTCAAGAGAAGTACCGCATTTCAAGCAACTCGCAATACTCAAGTCGAGAAATTAATATCCGAGGAACGAGGCGCCCATCACTACCAGATGGAATTTGCCGAAGAAACATGGCGCAGCATTCTGACTTTCGTGCAGAATCCAAGTAGACCGGTCCATTTCTCAGATAAGTATGCCGCCGACTTTTACCGCACCACCGAGTACATCGGTAACCTGTGGCAGATTGCAACGGAGACCCGTGGGGCGCTCGTCGAAGCGACAACTCAGCTTGAGGAGCTGCGCATGCAGCTTGGGTGACGCTCCCGGTTTCATTCCCTAACGTGAGCGCAGCGCGACTTAGATGGCTAACCGCGGATGGAGGTGCCGAGCAGACTCGCAAAGCCACTGCTCCACAACAAGGAGCAAATCAAGCATGAGAGTCAATGGCTCCTGAATACTCTTGAACAAGAGGTCCCAGCGATCGCCGCAGTAGACGAGCAAATCCAACAGGTCGCTCGCGAAGCGAGTTGCCTGAGGCAAAAGTCTTCCCAGGCCCACCCCAAACGTCGAATGTACGGCGTTACTCGAGTCATGGGCCAGTGACGTCCCACCAGATCGTGGCCATGTCGCGAGGCGGCGGATCGCCCAGCTCCTTGAGCGCTGCAGCCACCTCTGGCGCTCTCTCCTCAGGCAGGCACAGCCGCGTGCGCGAGAAGCGCACTCCTTCCGCCTCGCCAAGATCCACTCGACGACCCCACGTGACGTCCGGCCACAACTCCGTATGCACGTCAAATCCCAACGCCGCACAGATGGCCGCCAAGTCATGCCCCGTCGGAACCACCGGGCGCTCCAGGCCCCAGAACTTCTTCCACAGGGGGTTGGTGTTCGACAGGGGATGGTGCATCGGCACTTCGAGCACGACCCGATGCAGCGCATGCGCATCGAGGGCCACAAGGAAAGGTCCGATATCGGCCACGTTGTACGCGACGTGGTGACACACCACGACGTCGCATTCGGGCACAGCGTCAGCTACGTCGGGCCAGTCACCCAGGTACTGATGCGAACGCACCCCTCGCGCCACCGCGGCAGCGGCGAAGGCGTCGAGCATTTCCTGTTGGTGGTCCACCGCCACGAGCATCGATGCGGGCGGCACGAGCGCAAGTGACGCACGGCCTCCTCCACTGCCGACATCCAGGACGCTGCCCTCGGGCGGTAGGGCCTCGCGCGCGATGCGATGTGAGATTGAGTCCTCGATCGCATCACCGACGGTAAACATTGCTACCGGGTGCGACCACGGTGACTCCGGCGCTTGATCAAGGATCTCCTGCGGCAGTGCCCACGACGCAAGATCGTCGCGCCACTGGTCGAGCAGGTTTTGTGCGGACGCTGGGATGTCGGTGTTGGGACCACTCATGCCTGGCACGTTAGCGGTCGCGTTGGCACGTTGCGCACCAGAACAGGTGCCGGCCGTTCAAGTCAGCCACCCTTATCTCTGCATCACATAGGAAGCACGGCTGGCCGTCGCGGCGGTAGACGTAGACCTCGCCACCGTGTCGATCCCTGCGCGCGTCGCGGCCCATGACTTCGGGCATGTGTTCCTCTCGCACGGTGTCGATGCGGCCTCGCTTGGTTCCGTCGGTCATCAGGACGACGAGGTCTTCCCACATCGCGGTGAACTCGTTTATGTCGATGTCCCGACCGGGGCGGTACGGATCGATGGCGTGACGAAAAAGCACCTCGGCGCGGTAGATGTTGCCGACACCGGAGATCACCTTCTGATCCATGAGCAAAGTGGCGATGGGTGCGTTGCTGCGCGAGATTCGCGCCCACGACGCGTCGGGGTCGGCGTCGCGGCGTATGGGATCAGGACCAACGTTGGCAAGCACGGCGGCAACTTCATCAGCGGCTAACACATCGCAGGCGGTAGGTCCACGGAGCTCGGCATACGCCTTAGGAGTCTGTAGACGAAGGCGAATCAACCCGACAGGGTCGGGCGCATTGCCCTTCCCGAATCGCCACTTGCCATAAAGCCCCAGGTGCACGTGCACGGACAAATCGTTGTCGAAGTCGATGAACAGGTGCTTGCCGAACGCCTGCACGTCGGTGACGGTGCGCTTGTTGACGCGCGTGGCGCCGTCTGCGAAACGTCCCTGAGGACTGTCGACTCGGACCTTGTCGGCACGAAAGGCCCGCCGCAGGCGCCGGGCCTGCAGATGGACGACGTGACCTTCGGGCACGTCAGTCGAAGGACGGCGATGCAGTGCGCGAGCGCTTGACCTCGTACACACCAGGGACAGACGCCAGATTGACCATCGCGTCCCAAAGGCGCACGGCATCGTCACCACGTGGGATCGGCGTGACGACAGGCCCGAAGTACCCGACGGTCTCGCCGTTGGGTCCGGGCAGGCCGAGGACCGGCGTGCCGACATCGCTGCCGACGAGATTGATGCCTTCTGCGTGGCTGGCTCGAAGGGCGTCGTCGTACTGCGTGGACGTGGCCGCGTTGATGAGCTCCGACGGGAGTCCCACGGCCGCAAGCGCCTCCGCCATCACAGCGTCGAGATCCTCGCCGCGGGCGTCGTTGTGAATACGCAGTCCGAGCGCCTCATAGAGCGGGCCGACGATCTGCTGGCCGACCGTCTCGCGCGCGGCGATGAGGACACGAACAGGACCCCAGGCGCGCTGCATGAGCTCGACGTACTTCTCGGGGAGCTCGCGGCCGTCATTGAGCACCGACAGCGACATGACACCCCACGTGATGTTGATATCGCGATGCTGGGAGGCCTCGACCAACCAGCGGGAGGTCATCCATGCCCACGGGCACATCGGGTCGACCCAGATTTTAGCCTCAGTTGCCATGGCACGACACTAACCAAGACTGCGAACGATCGCTCCTCGTGCACCTAGGCTTGGACCATGCCCGGTGTCGCCTTCATCTCTGATGAGTTTCACTGGCGAGACGGCGAAGGCACATTTCCTCTTCGCCCCACGGGAATCGCCTTTTACCGGTGCGTACTGCCCAGCCGGGCACTGTCTGGTCGCGTCGATCTTGGACGACCCGCCTGGACAGGTTCTGAGGGATTCGGAGTCGTGGCCTCGCCTCAGTCGGCCACTTTTTTTTATGACACTGTGGTGATAAAGCAGCTCATGTCTCGGAATACCGTTTATAAAATGCAATCCGCACAGGCACTCGGCCAAAGGCTGATTGTAGATGTTGATGACTGGTTTGATGACATTCCGGAAGATAATGCAGCCCACGAGGCCAATGATCCCAACAAGTCCCCAATTACAAATCGCACTTTTTTCTTCGACGTGATCATGCAGGCCGATGTGGTTACCACGTCAACACCATTTCTCTTCGATATCTATTCTCAAGTACGCAACAATGTTCACCTGATCCGGAATTGCGTCGATCCGGGTGCTATGACATTCCGCGAAGTCAAAAACCGAAAGCCCGTGCTTGGTTGGGCAGGCGCTATCCCATGGCATGGCGGGAATGTGGAAACCGTTCGAAGTTGGCTTTCACCCTTCCTCACGGACCACGACTTGACATTTCACCACTCTGGAGCAACCGAGGGTGGTCGAACCTTTGCTGATGCATCGCTCGTACCCGCGGAACGAGTCTCGACTTCGCCCATGAAACCCCTCGCCACGTACTTGACGGAATCATTCTGCTTTGACATCGGCATCGTGCCTCTCGAAGACCGACCATTTACGCATGCGAAATCTGCACTCAAGGGGCTGGAGTATGCGGCGTCCGGCATACCCTTCGTTGCGCAGGCCACTCCCGAATACCTTTGGCTCGCGGACCAGGGCATCGGCCGTGTTGCGCGAACGCCAGCAGAGTGGACGCAACACATGACGGACTTGCTGGACTACAAGACGAGAAGGCTAGAGGCCGCCACCAACTTCGCGGCCGTGAAGCGCGACCACACCATCGCCGCACGTGCCGACGAATGGCGGGCTGTGCTGAAGGGGTGACAGGATTCGGCAATGACCGAGAACCTGACCCGCGCCGAGGCGCGCGACCGATCCGCCGCCGTCACCGTCACGTCCTATGACGTGGCCCTCGACCTCGCCGGTAGCAAGTCCACATTCCCGTCCACCACGACGGTCGTCTTCGACAGCACAGCGCCGTCGACATGGATCGATCTCATCGCCGAGCGCGTGCGCTCCATCACCCTCAACGGCACCGTCGTAGACCCTGTCGCCGCCTTCACCGGCGCCCGGGTCGAACTCGCCGGGCTTCAGCCCCACAACACGGTCGTAATTGAGGCCGACTGCGTGTATATGAATACCGGCGAGGGCCTGCATCGATTCGTCGACCCGGTCGACAACGAGACCTACCTCTACACGCAGTTCGAGTCCGCCGACGCGCGACGCATGTACGCGTGCTTCGAACAGCCCGACATGAAGGCCACGTTCGCCCTCACCGTCGATGCGCCTGCCCACTGGCAGGTGGTCAGTAACTCGCCCACACCCGATCCGGTGTCGGTTCGCGACGGCGTCATGCGTTGGACGTTCGAGCCCACCCCTCGCATCTCGACCTACATCACCGCGCTTGTCGCTGGCCCCTACCACCGCGTGCGCGATTCGTACACCGGCAAGTTCGGCACGTACCCGATGGACGTCTACTGCCGCACCTCACTGGCTGAGTACCTCGATGCCGACGACATTCTGCTCATCACCAAACAGGGCTTTGCCTACTACGAGGAGCAGTTCAACGTTCCGTACCCGTTCCCCAAGTACGACCAGCTGTTCGTGCCGGAGTTCAACGCGGGCGCGATGGAGAACGCGGGTTGCGTGACATTCCTCGAGGACTTCGTCTTCCGGTCACGCGAGACCGATGCAGCATACGAGCAGCGCGCCAACACGATCCTGCACGAGCTCGCCCACATGTGGTTCGGCGATCTGGTGACCATGACGTGGTGGGACGACCTATGGCTCAACGAGTCCTTCGCTGAATGGGCCGCGCACTGGTCCAACGCCAATGCCACGCGCTACACCGATGCGTGGACCACGTTCAGCAATCAGCGCAAGGCGTGGGCGTATCGACAGGATCAGCTGCCCTCCACCCACCCCATCGCCGCTGACATGGTCGACCTTGATGCAGTGCGCGTGAACTTCGACGGCATCACCTATGCCAAGGGAGCATCTGCGCTGCGCCAACTCGTGGCATGGGTGGGCGAGCCGGAGTTCCTCGCCGGAGTGCGCGCGTACTTCGGCAAGCATGCGTGGGGCAACACCGAACTCAAGGACCTGCTGTCCGAGCTTGAGGTCACCAGCGGTCGCGATCTCACCGAGTGGACGCACCAGTGGTTGCAGACGTCTGGCGTCAACCTGCTTCGCCCGATCGTCGAAGTCAATGCCGATGGCACATACGCGTCGGTGGTCATCGAGCAGGAGCCGCCCACCGTGCCTGAGGGTGTCGCTCCCACTTTGCGCTCGCATCGCATTGGCCTGGGCCTCTACGACCTCGTGGGCGATCAACTCGTGCTGCGTGAGCGCCGCGAGATCGACGTGGTCGGCGCGCGCACCGATGTTGAGGCACTGGTCGGTGTCAAGCAGCCCGACCTGCTGCTCGTCAACGACGGCGACCTCACGTTCGCCAAGGTGCGCCTTGACGACCGCTCATGGCGCACAGCCACCAAGTACCTCGGCACGCTCCAGGACTCTCTGGCTCGCGCGCTGATCTGGGGAGCCGCGTGGGATATGACGCGTGACGCGGAAGTTCCCACGGGCGAATTCGTTCAGCTCGTCACATCGGGCATCGGCAGTGAGCCGGACATCGGCGTCGTGCAGGTCACCCTGCGCCAGTGCTCCGCGGCGATCGATCAGTACTCCACACCTCAACATCGAGACGGTTACCTGCTGCTCATGGCGCAGACCGCCGAGCGGCTGGCTCGCGAGGCCGAGGGCGGCAGCGACCGTCAGCTCGCCTTCACGCGCACGTTCGTCAGCAATGCCCGCACGCCCGAACACCTAGCGACCGTCGCCGGACTGCTCGACGGCACTGTGACGTGGCCCGGGCTTGCCATCGACACCGATCTGCGTTGGTCACTGCTCATGCGACTCGTCGCTGCAGGTGTGCGAAGCGACGATGCCATCGAGGCGGAGCTTGCGCGCGACGCAACAGCCACGGGTGCGCGTTCGGCGGCCACGGCGAGAGCCGCGCGTCCCACCGCAGTTGCCAAGGAGCTCGCGTGGGCCGATGCGGTGGATCGCACCGACCTTCCCAACGCCATGCTCGACGCAACGATTGGTGGCTTCCAGTCACGGGATCATGTGGAGTTGATGCAGCCCTACCGCGACATGTACTTCGAGGTACTGCCGCGTGTGTGGGCCGACCGCACGATGGAAATCGCGACGTCGATCACCGTCGGACTGTTCCCGTTCTTCCTGATCGACCAGGCCACCGTGGATGCGGCTTCAAGATTCTTGGCAACCGACGGACTGCATCCGGCCATGGCTCGACTGGTGGGTGAGAACCGCGACGGGATGGAGCGGGCATTGCGGGCGCGTGCTCGCGACGCGCAGGACTGACTCAGCCGGCTAGCGCCACTCGTCCGCGTCAGGCTCCGGAGCATTCTCGAACGCGGACGGCGCCCGCCGCTTCTGCTCCTCGAGTGTCTCCCGACCGCTGCGAGACTCGTTCTCAAAGAATTCGGACCTGCGTGGCTGGCCCTTGGGGTACAGGCCGTAGCCACCCGCCGTGTAGGGATCCAGACCTTTCGTGTGATCGAACTTGTCGGGATTCTGGGAGCCGTACTCCATGGACGACCATGGCACGCGCTTTTCGTGCTCGTACTCCTCAGCGTCAAAGTCCTGCACGTGGGTGGCGACGAGATCGGGATTCTCCGCGTCCTCGGCCCACGTGAGGCCACGACGTGCGGCGCGCGGCGTCGCTCCCCCTCGCGGTCCTGCGAGTTTGGACCGCGGCTCATCGGAGTCCTCCAGCCCGCGATCGCTGCCGTTGGCTCCCGGCGCTTCACCCTGCACCTGCGCGACGGCCTCCTCCTGCTGCTGGTCCTGATCGCGCGCAGCAGTCGCGTCCTGCTGCGGCTCCTGTGCGGCCTGCGCCGCATCTCCGGCAGCACCCGCCGACGCGCCGCCCCCAGATCCGCCGCGCTTGCGCCCAGATAGTGCGCCAACACCAAGACCGATCCCGCCACCGATGAGTCCGCCAAGCAGCGCGCCCGCGCCCGCGCCCACAGCCGCGCCGAGACCGGTACTCCCAAGGAACGTTCCGGCGATGCCACCAACTACCGCGCCCAGCAACCCGACTCCCACCGCGCCGACGCCGGCACCGAGGAGGCCCAGCGCTGCCGTCCGGCCCGCGCCGCCGCCCGAAGTCTGACCCGAGTCGGCTCTGGCCACCGCCTGCTGCTGCGTCCGTCGTTCGGATTGAACATCGGCCTGCGCAGATTTCTCGCCCTCCGCGATCGCCTCGGTCAGTTCCTGGCGCACCTCGGGACTGTCGTCCGAGAGGTTCCAACCCTCAAAGGTTGGGCTGAGGGCCGTCTCGACTTCGTTGCTGAGGTTGGAGACGGCCATCGTGACCTTGGGGATCCAGAGCTTGTGTATGGCCGCTCGATCGAGGATGCGATTGAAACGCTTCTGGATGGGGCCTCGAGTGGCCTGCATCTCCGCGTGGCGCGCGACGATTTCAATCTTCGCAGCTTTGGCCTCCTCGTATTCAGGTGTGCCCTCGCGGACCCGACCGAGGCGACTAAACGCATCGTGGCGCTCCTCACTTAACCGCTGATAGGCGAGTTCTTCAGGAGCGTTCTCCAGTTCGTTCCTCTCACGATCGATCTCGTCGCGCTCGGCATCGAGGTCGGCCTTGATGGGGGCGACCTGAGCAAGGGTGGCGCTGGCTGTGCTGCGGGCCTTGGCGAAAGCCGTCGCCGCCTCGACCTCCTGCTGGCGCGCGGCCTTGGCGAGAGTGGGGTTTTGGCGAGACGACACGACTACCGTGGGTCGCTTAGCCAGCGCACCCCGCGTCTCCATAAGCGAGTAGCGATCCTGTTTCGCCCGGTCGACCGCGTGCGCCGCTTCGTCCCGTGAGATCTCAGGCACGCTCACCTCCCCGGGTCGTGACGAACTGAACTCAGTTCATCGTACGGGGGTATGCCCGGTCTCTCGGGCGTTCTAAACCGTGAGGGTAAGGAAATGCGAGCGAGCGCTACTGCGGCTCGTCGAGGTGCCACACCTTGGGAGCGCGCGCGTGCTCGGCCAGCTGAGTCACGCACTCGCGGATGCCACCGACGAGGTCGCCGTTCATGCAGCACGAGGTCATCGACAGCACCGCGAACTCGCACGAGCGATCGTCGAGGGCGATACCCACGCGGGTGCCGGTGATGACCTCGATGGCCTGAGCCTGCGGATCGACCGCCACCAGCACGCTTCCGGCCGGATCAGACATCGATGCGTGCTGGGCGACGGCGGACTCCCGGCCGTTGGTCAGCGGACCGACGTAGACCCCGAAACCAAACCCGCAGATGCTTCGCGCGAGATCGACCACGCGCTGGACCTCAGAGCGCTGACGCTCGCTGAGCGCCTGGAGGGTTGCGGGCGCCATCACTGTCTCGTCACCAACGGCCACTGACGCCACCTCCCGCATACGACGTCGTGATCCCCGACGCGATTTCGCGCGGCAATGCGGCGGGGTCCGGAACGGCGGCATCACTGACGATCATCAGCGGGCCGTTGTCGGTGTCATCGCTGCGTCGCATCCACGATCCGGCCGAAACCAGGACGTAGATCACGATGGCAGACGCGATCGGGATTCCTACAAAGAAGCCGATTCCCTGCAAGGCGCTCATGGCGTCAACCTACCGAACCTGCGCGTGCATCCAGATCGGCCCTACCGGCCGAGCGCCGCCAGGACCCGCTCCAGCAGGGCGGGACGCGCCACGAGGTCTTCGAGCACAACAGGATGGCCATCCGCATCGGTCATCGGCACTCGCCAATTGGGGTATTCCAGGTACGTGCCGGGCTGGTTCTGTGCCCGCCGATCGCCCACCATGTCCGGAAGTCCCACCCCCACCAGTCGCGAGGGCGACACCGCTGCAGCGCGATGCAGGGCGATGGCCATCGCATCGAGGCCGGCCTCGGTTGTCAGGTCGACATCCGCGGGCAGCCACCCGCGAAAGATCAGAATCTGCGCCCACGCGTTGCGGGTGGCTTCGGCCGCGGCGAGTTCCTGCTCCACCGGCACCGTGAGTAGGTCGAGCTCGCTTCGGATTCGCACATGCTCGTTACGCAGGAAGCCCGCGGTCGGGGGCAGGTCGTGCACCGTCACGCTGGCCAGCACGTCGTGTCGCCATTCCTCCGGAGGCAGCTGACGCCCCGAGGGGTCCGTCTCAAACCACAGCACCGACGTCCCCAGGATCCCGCGATCGGCAAGTTCGTCACGCACCCACGGCTCGACGGTGCCCAGGTCTTCGCCCACGATGACTGCGCCAGCGCGATGTGCCTCCAACATCAAGATGCCCAGCATCGCGTTGTAGTCGAATCGCACGAACGTTCCCGCCGTGGCCGGAAACCCGTCTGGAATCCACCACATGCGGAACAGGCCCAGAACGTGGTCCATGCGCAACCCGCCCGCGTGCGACAAGACGGTGCGCAGCATGTCGCGGTAGGGCGCGAATCCGGCATCGGCCAGAGCCTCGGGTCGCCACGGGGGCTGATGCCAGTTCTGGCCCTGCTGGTTGTACATATCCGGTGGCGCGCCAACACCCACCCCTTGAGCGAGTACGTCATGCAGCGCCCACGCATCTGCGCCTTCGGGGTGCACACCGACCGCGAGGTCGTGCATGACACCAATGCGCATACCTGCCGCTTTCGCGCGTTGCTGAACATCCCGCAACTGCTCCGAGACGGTGAACTGCAACCAGCGGTGGAATCGGATGCGCTCCGCATTCTGCATTCGGAATGCCGCGACGCCCGACGTGCCGGGTGCGCTGAGACCGACCGGCCAGGTGTCTGCATCACCGCTATGCACCTCGGTGATCGCGCACCACGTCGCAAAGTCCTCCAAGCCCCTGCCCTCACCTTCGCAATAGTCCGCAAAGGCTTCTTCGCGATCGGGGGAGAGTCCGAACTTCATGATGGTGTCCAACGCCGTGCGCTTAGCGGCCCACACCGCGTCGCGATCAAGCAAATCGGCCGAGTCGTTGCGTTCGTGCAGGAATCCGGCCAGTTGGTCCACCCGATCGCGCACCGCGTCCGGCAGCGTCGCGTACTCGGGGACGTCCTCGATGTGGATGTAGATCGGGTTTGTGAATCGGCGAGTGACAGGTAAATAGGGCGATGCGGCCATCGGCTCTATCGGTGAGGCCGCATGCAGCGGATTGATGAGTACAAAGCCCGCACCGAGTTCACGCCCGCTCCACTCGGCCAATGTTGCTAGATCATGTGTATCGCC
>Ga0007791_10000536_pt1 | contig 12316 bp, 8 predicted proteins | sample CryBogmetaGMA05M_FD_60368 | JGI IMG/M metagenome (GOLD analysis project Ga0007791, IMG submission 60368) | Freshwater microbial communities from Crystal Bog, Wisconsin, USA - MA0.5M | ecosystem: Environmental > Aquatic > Freshwater > Lake | place: Crystal Bog, Wisconsin, USA | collected 2009-07-06 | reverse complement strand
CGGCTATCCCGGTGAGATCAGCGGCGACAACATGACCCGCAACGTCTGGGGCCTGCTGTCGACGATTCCCTTCCTCTACATCCTCTACGTGTTGTTCGTCGAGCTGACCAAGTCGCTGGACCGTCAGCCGGAATCGGTGAAGAGCACCGTCAGCAACCTGCGCATCCTACTGTTCGCGACCTGGGGCGTGTACCCGATCGCCTACCTCCTGCCCATCTACTTCGGTGGCACCGGAGCAGACGCATGGGTGGGCAAGCAGATCGGCTACTCACTGGCCGACATCCTGGCCAAGTGCCTCTACGGCCTGTTGATCTACAAGATCGCACGCCTGAAGTCCTACGCCGACGACCCCGAGTTCGAGGCCGTCGAAGGACACGTCGAGCACAGCCGCATCGCGGCCTGAGTTGGAGCCGGCCTAGCCGGTGACTGATGCCCCCCGGGAACTCCCGGGGGGCATCAGTGCGTCCGGGGTCGATTAACGGGCCCGAACTTGTCATAGCCCCCTGGGATAATGACTCCCATGTCCGAGACAACCCCGCCCCAGCCCGTGTCCGACACCATTGATGTGGCCGATATGGCCGCCCTGGCCGATCCGGTCGCCGGTGTGGTCGCCGTCGAGTTGTCGCGTCGCATCGTCCAGCGCGGTATGAGCTGGGCTGAGCCGATGGTCTCCGACCTCGCAGGCCAAGAGACTGTGCTACGGCAGGCGGGCGGCATCGACCTTGTGAAGCGAGTTTTCGCGCAGCGGTTCTATCGGCGGGTCGACGCCGACGTGTTTCATCTGCTGCGCCGGTCTGTACCGCTGGCCCACGCCGAGTTCGCCATGTCGCGTGTTGAGGACATGCTGCGCAGCCACTTCGCTGACATCGTCGGAACAGCAGCCAGCCATCTGCTCAGCCACGACCGCGACACAGCGATTCAAATGACCGCGGTCGCCGCGACGATCGCCGGGCGTGAGGTGCACCGTGAGGTGTTGGAGATCATCGGGCAGATCCGGATGCTCGACGAGACGACGTGAGCCCGCGGCCGCCGATGTCAGCGTGGAGCGAGATAGCCCACCGGACCCGATGCCAGGCACACCGTCAAAGCAGCGGTGGTGGCCCGAACAGTGATCGCATCGCCGGCGCCGGCAAGTCGGACGTACACCCGATTGAGGCCGGGTTTCACGGACACCTTGGCTTCCGGTCCGGCCGGCAGCGATAACCCTAAGCTGCCCTCGGTGTTGGCGAGGTAGTTGACCTCCGCGGTCCAGTCGGCGGGCAGCAGTGGACCGTCCAGCGGTATTCGAACCGGGGCATCCGGGGAAATGAAATACCCGCACTGCGGCTGGGGCCCGGGCATCATTTGTCGCACCCAGGTGACGTTCGCATCGACGAGGTGACCCGACGTCGTGAACATGCGCAACCGGGAGGTGTGGTCGGCGAACGCCGGCCGGTCGACGATGAGCGCGAACATATGGCTGGCCAAATTCTCCGGTCCGACGACACGCTGCAGGATCAGCGGATCGACTTCCTGGTCGAGTATCGGAGCCGAGGATGCCGCATGCGCCTCAGAAAGGCCACGAATCGCGTTCTGCAGGTAGGACTTTGTCGGGTTGTTCTGCCAGCTGATGAGGAAGGTCTTCGTGGATAGCAGGCTGCTGGCAACGACGACCGCCGTGAGGCTTAGCGTGATGGCGGTCCGTTTCGGCGACGCGTTCAGCCGCCACGAATCCGTCCGGTTGGGGGCACAAAAGCCGACTGCGGCCAGCAGGGCAAGCACCACCACCAGGTCGGGAAGGTAGCGCAGCGTCTGCGCCAACTCCAAAGCGGTGAACGCAGATGAACGCATCAGATAGATCGGGACCTGACAGGCGACCACGTAGCCGACGGCCGCCAGCCACACGATCCCGATGTGCCTCTTTCGTAGCATCGACACCGTCACCGTTGCTGCCAACGCCAACCAACCGAGCACCATCGCCGCGACTGGTGGCACCGCCCACGGCGACGCCGGCGCCCAGCGCTGCCACACCCATGGACCCCCAACCAGGCCGGGCACGATGCCGTGAGTCACCGAGCGCCACAACAGATCCCACGTCATCGACGGGTCCCAACTCCAGCGCTGCTGGTCGACTACAACCAGGTACAGCGCCACCCATACGGCCGTCAGCGCGAGCGTGGCCGTCCACAGTCGCAAGCCGCGGTGCCATACCGTCCGCAGTACCGAGGCCTCTCCCTGCACGTGGTGCAGCAGCGCGGCGACACCGAGAGCCACGAACGGGATCACAGCTGACTTCTCGAAGAACACCAGGCCGCCCAGATACGCCAGCGTGCCGGTCACCGCGTAACGCCGTTGACCGGTACGCACCAGCAGGATCGCGTCGCCGCACACCCACGCCAGCGCGGCCATCATCGGCAGATAGTTCAACGCTGCCGCCCACCAGGCGAATGCCGGCACCCCCAGTGGGGTGAACAGCGCGAAGCACAGCGGTACCAGCAGAACCGGGCGCCAGCCGAGGACCACGTTCAAGGTGCGAAGCAGCGCGAGTGAGGCGATCAGTTGCAACACAACCAAACTCACCGCCGGCCATATCCACACCAGCGGCGCCAGTCTGGTGATCGCGCCGCCGAGCAGGAACGCGGCCGGCATCACATGGCCGTCATGGTCGGTGAATAGATACGAAGCCGATAGCAGGGGCTGGGTCCCGGCCCGGCCGACGAGGATCAGATCGTCCCAGTAGAAGTAGCCGCCGAATGCCAGCGTCGCCCGGACGATGAGCTGCAGCACGATCAGCACCACGGCCGCCCCGGCGACCGTTGGCATACGCACGGTCGGCCGAACAGACATCGATTCGACTGTACGGGTGGGCAGGCGCTTAGCGCAGGTATGGTGGGCAAATGCGGGCACTGGTCACTGGGGCTGCCGGTTTCATCGGCTCGAATCTGGTGGATCGCCTTCTGGCCGACGGGTATACCGTGGTCGGTGTCGATGACCTCAGCTCCGGCAGGCAGGGCAATCTGGATAGCGCCCGCGCACATGACGGGTTCGAATTCGTCCAGGCCGATATCGTCGATGTTGACCTGATCGGATTGCTGGCCGATACCAGACCGGAGGTCGTCTACCACCTGGCCGCGCAGATCGACGTGCGCCGATCGGTGGCGGATCCGCAGTTCGACGCGACCGTCAACGTCATCGGCGCGGTGCGACTGGCTGAGGCGGCCAGGCGAGCCGGGGTCCGCAAGGTGGTCAACGCGTCCTCGGGCGGTGCCATCTACGGTGTTCCGGAGAACTTCCCGACAAACGAGGTTGCGCCCGCCGATCCGGCATCCCCCTACGGCGCGGCGAAACTGGCTGCCGAGGTCTACTTCAACAGCTTCCGCCACCTCTATCGGATGGACTGCACTCACATCGCGCCCGCGAATGTCTACGGTCCCCGCCAGGAACCGCACGGCGAGGCAGGTGTTGTTGCGGTCTTCGCGAAGGCACTGCTCGCCGGTGCGCCCACGACGGTATTCGGTGACGGCTCCAACACCCGCGACTATGTCTTTGTCGACGATGTCGTCGATGCTTTCGTGCGAGCATCGGGCACTGCCGGATCGGGGCAGCGATTCAACATCGGCACCGGTGTGGAAACCAGCGATCGTGCGCTACACGCCGTGGTAGCAGCAGCGGTCGGAGCACCTGACGAGCCGCAGTCCGCGCCGGCCCGGCTGGGCGATCTGAAGATGTCATGCCTGGACACCCGCAAGGCGGAACTGGTGCTCAGTTGGCGAGCGCGAGTTCGCCTCGAGGACGGCGTCCGTCGGACCGTCGAGTACTTTCGCGGGATCTAGCTATCCGGTGTCCGTGCACCCTCGAGTGCGACCGCTCGCGCCAATCGGGCGTAGCGCAGCTCAAGTTCCTTGAACCTCAGGTAGGTACTGAGTGTTGTGAATACGAACGCGATGACCAACGCGTAGAACAACAGATCAGTACCGCGGTCCACACCCAGCCAGTTAGCCACCACGGTGGTGTCATCGGGCCGCAGGATCGCGTACACCGCCGCGATGACAAAGAGCACGTAACCGACCTTGACCCAGGCCTTCGCCTTGGCGTTGGTGCGTGAGCGCAGCAGATACACCAGCAGTGTGACGACCGCGGAAATCAGCAGCACCTGAATCCAGTTCACCGGCGCATCCTTCCTCGCAGGAATCCGTCGAAGACGATATTCACCCCATTGAGCAGGGGCTGTCCTTTGGACAGCGAGTACTCGGTGTAGAGAATCTCCACGGGCTCTTCAGCTACCCGCCAGCGGTTTTCGGCGATCAGGGCGATGAACTCGCTGGCGTGGCTCATCCCGCTCATGGTCAGATTGAGTTGATCGGCGACGGTCTTGTTGAACACCCGCAGCCCGTTGTGGGCGTCGGTGAGAGCTAGGCGCCGACTGTTCGGACTCAACCAGGCGGCTGCGCGCAGGATGAGACGTTTCAGCGCCGGGGTATGACTGATCGTGGATCCTGCGAACCGTGTGCCGATCACGATGTCGACATCACCGCGCGAGAGTCGCTCCATCATCGACACGACGTCCTTGAGCCTGTGCTGTCCGTCGGCATCGAACGTCGCGAACACCGCGGCGCCGGGCTGGCGGCGCGCGTACTCCACTCCAGTCTGGATCGCGGCGCCCTGGCCTAGATTGACCGGATGCGTCACCACATGGGCGCCGGCGTGCAGTGCGACGTCTGCGGTCTCGTCTCTGCTCCCGTCGTCCACACACACGACATGGGCGAACACCGACCGCAGGTCTGCGACGACATCGCCGATGACCTGCGCCTCATTGAATGCTGGAACGATGATCCAGACGCTGGACGGGTCGATGACCACAACGTACACGCTGTTCGCCGGACATTTCAGCCGTCGGCGCGAGCCAACGCCGCCACATGCACGGCGATTCCGACTACCGGCCCACACAGCAGTGCCACCACGGTCCGCGTTTCCAGATTCATTGGCAGGGTGAGCAACAGCGCTGCTGCCACCGTCGCGGCCACCCAGCCCAGCGAATACGCGCGGTGTAGCGCGGCAGCCACGGTCGCCGAACCGGTGAGCGTGAGCATGGCGATCGACGCCGCGCCCGCCGTCAGCCAGGCCAGCAGGGCGCCGGAGGCCTGATACTCCGGGCCGAACGCGACTCGCAGCAGCCATGGTCCCACCAGTCCGGCGGCAATGACCCCGAGCGTTCCGATCGCGAGCACTACCGCGGCCGGTCTCGCCAGAGCACGCAGACGGGTGCCGTGTCGGCCCGCTTGGTGATCGACAAAGTAGGCGATGAGATTGCCCTGCATCGCGGTCATCGGTACCAGCATTGGCGCTCGCGTTAGCGTTACAGCCAGGATCACCACCCCGCCGGCAGCACCCAGTTGACCTGAGGTGGCTTTGAGAAGAACCGGGAAGCCCATCACCAGGATCGCGCTCGCTCCCGATGCCGCGATCGAGTGGAATGCGCCGCGCAGGAACGTCGAAACCCCAACGGGTGTGGATAATTGGGCTGCCGCGCGCGCACCGGAGGACACCGATAGCAGTAGTAGCCATGCCACCGCACCACCGACCGTGGCCCAAAGGAATCCGATGAGACCCCAGCCCAGGGTGAATGCAGCGGCGGCGATCACGACGCGGATCACTGCATCGGTGACCATCAGCGAGCCGTACTGCGTCCAACGACCGGTCCCGGCCAGCATCCCCAGAAGTGTTGCGTGAAGGCAGAACCCGCCAAGACCGATCGACAGTAGCGCCACAGACAGCCCGCGCGCCTCAGCGAAGACGTGGGGGGCCCACAGCGGTGAGGTTGCGGCGACGGCGGCGGCCGCGCTCAGGCCCATCGCGGCGGCGACCCGCATCGGGTGGGTGTGCGGGCCGTTGGATTCGTCATGGCGACCGAACGCCGCCCGGACTTCTCGGGTCGCCTCCTGCAGCAGTCCGTTAGCCGCGCCGGTGACCAGTCCGAACGCTCCCCAGAACACACCGAACACTGAGAAGCCGGCCGGATCGAGGTTGCGCGCCGCCAGATACAGGACGGCATAACCGCATGCCGCGGTGACTGCCGTAGCCACTCCTACCCTCGCGACACTGCCGCGAGCAACCGGCCCGGCCGACGCAGTCAGTGCATCGAACCCGGCTCCGGCATCAGTCACAGCGGTGGAACCGCGGTGGAATACAGCCACCCATCCCATAGCGGCCGCAGTGGCACCTGGGAGTAGTTCGCGGCCAGTCCGGTGAAGTCGTCGGTGACCACGGTGCCGTGTTGGTGGCGGGTGGTCCAGTCGCGCAGCAGCGCGAAAAAGTTTTCATCACCGATCAGGCCGCGCAGTGCATGCAGGGTGCACGCGCCGCGCTTGTACACGCGATCATCGAACATATCGACGGGACCCGGGTCGGACAGCAAAAGGTCCTGCGGTTGGGCGGCAAGTCGTTGGTGGTACTGCCGGGCGAGTTCATCGGCACTGCGCCCACCGGAGTTCTCCGACCACAGCCATTCGGCGTAGCAGGCGAATCCCTCATGCAGCCAGATATCGCGCCAGCGACGGGCGGTGATGCTGTTCCCGAACCACTGATGAGCGAGTTCATGGGCGATCAGTCGTTCAGAGCCACGAGTCCCGTCGCAGTGGTTGGAACCGAAGATCGAAACCCCTTGTGCCTCAAGCGGAATTTCCAGTTCATCGTCGGTAATCACGACGGTGTAGCCATTGGTCAAGGGATAGGGGCCGAACAATTTGATAAAGAGTTTCATCATGTCGGGTTGACGGCCGAAGTCGCGCTCGAAGTTGGCGCGCAGTCGATCGGGCAGGATCGCCTGCATGGACACCGGGGTCTTGGATAGCCGGTGAGCTGAGTACATGCCGATTTGCAGCGTGGCCAGGTAGGTCGAGGTGGGCTCGGGTTGCTCATATGTCCAGACGGTCTGCCCGGCGCGCACTCGCCGAGACACCAACTCGCCCGCAGCCACTGCGTAGTAGGGGCTGTCGGTGCTGATTGCTATCCGGTAGCTGGCCTTCGAGCTGGGATGATCATCGCAGGGAAACCAGGTCGGCGAGCCGTTGGGCTGACCGGCGACCAGGACGCCGTTGGACAGTTCCTCGAAACCGACTTCACCCCAATGGGTTCGGATCAGGCGGGGCGCGCCGCCGTAGCGGATCACGATCGACATCGCGGATCCTGCCGGTAGCGGGTCAGACAGGCGAATCCGGAGCTTGCCCTCCGAAGCGCCGAAATGGGCCGGACGTCGGCCATTCACTGTGACCTTGGTGGCGCTCATGGAATCGGACAGATCGAGGGTGAAGGTTCGCAATGACGCCAAAGTGACGGCGGTGATGGTCGCCGTACCGCTGAGCCGGTTGCTCGCAATCTTGTATTCCAACTCAAGCTCATAGCGAGACACCCGGTAACCGAAGTTGCCATTTTTCGGCAGGTAAGGGTCGATGACTGGAACCTTGCGAACTTTCTTTGCCTGGTGCTTCACGTATCGATATCCGCCGCTTCGGGCATGCGGTCTGGGTTCCGGGGCTTCTTGCGTGAAACATGCCACGGGGCAATGGGATTACCCTGCCATCGGGTTGACGACGGAACCTCATCACCGCGCATCACCAGGGAGGCCGGACCGATCGTGGCACCGGCGCCGATACGCGAGGCCGGTAGCGCAACGCAGTGCGTCCCCAGGGTCGCGCCATTCTCCAGAACGACGGTGTCCATCCGCATGATCCGGTCATGGAACAGATGGGTCTGCACCACGCAACCGCGGTTCACCGTGCTGCCGTCGCCGAGTGTCACCAGGTCCGCCTCAGGCAGCCAGTACGTCTCGCACCACACGCCCCGGCCAATCTTCGCGCCCAGTGCCCGCAGCCACACGTTCATCACCGGTGTCCCACTGGCGGCACGGGCGAACCAGGGTGCGGCGACGGTCTCGACGAAGGTGTCTGATACTTCATTGCGCCACACGAAGGATGACCACAAGGTGTGTTCGCTGACCCGGATACGCCCCACCACAAGCCATTTGGCAATCACCGCGGAGCCACCCGCCACCGCGCCGGCGATCAGGAGCACCACCCCGCCGCACAGTGCCGCCCAGCCGTAACCGCCGCGCAGGACCAGCATCTGCAGGCCGGCCAGGGTGGCGACCCCGATCGCAAACGTCACCATCACCGGAAGTAGTCGGCAGGTCTCGACTGCGCCGCGCATCACCTTCAGTCGCATCGGCGGGTTATAGGTCAGTGCAAGATCGGCGTGGTCGGCTGTGCGGCGAAGGCGTATCGGCGGGCTGCCCAGCCAGGACGACCCCGATTTGGCCTTGAAGGGTGTCGCCGACAGCACCGCCACCAGACCGTCGTCGGGAACCCGCCGGCCGGGCTGGGTGATACCGGAGTTCCCCAGGAACGCCCGCTTACCGACGGTCGCGGTGGCGACATGGATCCAGCCGCCGCCCAGTTCGTAGGACGCCACCATGGTGTCGTCGGCCAGGAAGGCGCCGTCCTCGACCACGGTGAATTTCGGGGTCAGCAGTGCCGTCGAGATTTCGGTGTTGCGGCCGATCTTCGCGCCCAGAATCCGCAGCCACACCGGTGTGAGCAGGCTTGCGTAAAGCGGGAACAGGTAGTTGCGGGCGGCGTCCATCAGCCGTTCGGTGGCCCACAGCTGCCAGCCCACCCGGCTGCGGACGGGGTGGTAACCCTCTCGCAGACCCAGGGAGAGTGTGCGCACCCCGATCACCGTGAGGGTGGCGTAGACGGCCAGGGCGCCCAGGGTCGCCGCCGGAATCCACGGTGCCGCTGCCCGGATTGCATCGGCCAGTGTGGCCGTTCCCCGGACGGCCCAGACCAGCACCGCCAGTCCCGCGGCCAGCGACGCCAGTGGCAACGCGCCGAGAAGCAGCGAAGACACCGCGTAGACGATGACCCAGTGCGAGGCCCGTGGCGGACGGTGGTCCGGCCAGGGGTGTCGGGCCTTGCCGGACTTGACCGCGGGTGAGCCCTTCCAATACTGGCCGTTCTTAACCTTGCCGATGACTGCCGAGCCAGGGGCGACGTCAGCGTTCTTGCCGATCACCGCACCGGGTAGCAGCGCGGTCCGCGCGCCGATGGTGGCGTCATTGCCGATGGTGATGGGCCCGACGTGGAATTGGTCGCCGTCGATCCAATGACCGGTCAGGTCTACCTCAGGTTCGACCGAACTTCGATGACCCAGGGTCAGCATGCCGGTCACCGGTGGCGCCGAGTGCAGATCCACACCCTTGCCCACCGAATTGCCCAGCGCGCGTGCGTAATAGACCAACCATGGCGCGCCGGCCTGATTCTCGGCACCGCTGGCATCAGCGAGCCGTTCGGCTAGCCACACCCGAAGGTGCTCGGAGCCGCCTCGGCGGTAGGTGCCTGGCTTCAGACTGGCGAGCAGAACTCTGGCACCCAGTACTGCAATGCCCATACGGCCCAGTGGGGTGATGAAGGTGACGAACGCCGCCGCGATCAGCCACCAGTTGATCGGCACCAGCCACGGCAACGGAAAAAACCGGGCCGCGACGTTGTTTACCAGGGCGAGCCAGGTCACCCACTGCAGGCCGGTCAGTGTCGCCAGGGGAACGGTCAGCAGAACCTGAGCCACCCGGGTGAACAGCGGTGTGGGCGCGACCACGCGCGGCGTGACGGCGACCGGCGCCGGGTTCCGCTTGTCGAGGTCGTCGAGGTACCCGGCCAGCGATCCCAGTCGAGGGTGGTCGTAGAGCAGGGCGACTGTCATCTGCGGATAGCGGCTGCGCAATGCGACCACCAACTGCGCTGCCGATAGCGACCCGCCGCCGAGGGCGAAGAAGTCCGATTCCGGTCCCTCGATGCTCGCGCCGAGGGCATCCCGCCACATCCCGGCAAGCCAGCCCATGGTGCCGCCGAGTTCCGGGCCCTCGTTTTCGACGTAGCCCGGAGGAGGCCATGGCAGGGCATCGCGGTCGACCTTTCCCGACGTGCGGGTCGGAAGTTCATCGAGAAGGACCAGCCGGGGCACCATCGCCGCGGGCAGCGATTCAGTGAGGTGCGCGCGCGCTACCTCCAGATCGAAAGCCGGGTCAGCTGAGGCGATGTAGCCCACCAAAACCGGTGTCCCGCTTGCCGTCTTACGCACCGCGGCCGCCCCGCCACTGACACCGGGAAGGTGCACCAGCGCCGAGTCGACCTCGCCGAGTTCGATACGGCGTCCGCCCACCTTCACCTGATCGTCGGCGCGGCCTTGGAAGTAAAGCCCTTCAGGTTCCAGCCGCACCAGATCACCGGACCGGTAGGCGCGACTCCAGCCCAGGGACGGCATCGGCGCGTACTTCTCGGCGTCCTTGTCCGGATCCAGGTAGCGGGCCAATCCGACGCCACCGATCACCAGTTCGCCGACTCCGCCGAGTTCCACCGGCGTCCCGGTGTTGTCGACGACGACCAGGTCCCAGCCTGCCAGCGGCAATCCAATGCTGACCGCAGTCACACCGTCGAGTCGGGCCCCGCAGGCAACCACGGTGGCCTCCGTCGGCCCGTAGGTGTTCCAGACCTCGCGGCCATCAACGGCGAGGCGCTCGGCCAGCTCGGGCGGGCAGGCCTCACCGCCGAAGATCAGCAGCCTTACGGCTTCGAGAGCCTCGGCAGGCCAGAGCGCGGCAAGTGTGGGCACAGTCGAGACCACGGTGATATCGCGCGAAACCAGCCAGGGTCCCAAGTCCATACCGCTGCGCACCAGGGCGCGGGGCGCGGGCACCAGGCAGGCGCCGTGTCGCCAGGCTAGCCAGATCTCCTCGCACGAGGCGTCGAAGGCGACCGACAACCCGGCCAGCACCCGGTCACCGGGTCCGATCGGATTGTCCTGCAGGAACATTTGTGCCTCGGCGTCGATGAACGCCGCCGCGTTGCGGTGGGTGACCGCCACTCCCTTGGGGACGCCGGTGGACCCCGAGGTGAAAATGATCCATGCATCATCACCGACCGCCGGCGGCGCGGCAGTCCACCCGCGCGAAGAACCTGGGCCGCGGGTCAGGCCTGCTTCGGTGATGACCCCCGCCACCCCGGCCTCGCCGAACACCAACTCTGCGCGCTCCTCGGGGTCGTCGGCGTCCACCGGAACGTAGGCCGCACCGCACGCAAGGACCGACAGGATGGCCATATACAGCGAGTAGCTGCCCGAGGGCATGCGGATCCCGATCCGGTCCCCTCTGCCGATCCCGCGTGCGGACAGCCAGCGTCCGCCCTCCTCGAGATCGGCGACCATCTCGGCATAGGTCAACTGGACCTCGCCGTCGTCGATGCCCGGGGCGTCTGGGAAGCGCGCGGCGGTGTCGTAAAGGATGTCGATCAGCGTTCGCGGGGAAGGGGCTTGCCCCGATCGCAGGTATTGAGAAGGAATCTCGGGCGTCGCCACGTCTTGGAATCCTAGGTGCTAACAGCCCCCGGTGCCCCGGTGTCGCACGGAGCGTTCAAACCTGAGACACTTGCTGGGCAGAGGGGAGTATTCCTTCGCCGCGGTGTCGTCACCACGTCGGCCGTCTATCGGTCGTCCGGTACCGCGGGCCACCGGCGGTGGCGGGAGAGACCTCGGGCGTTTTTCGACGGCCGGAGGTCCCCGCAGTGAACGTTTCCGCGATCGAATGGGCGATCACGCTGGCGGTGACACTGGCTGTCTTGGCGTTCGATATCGTGGTGTTCGCCCGCCGGCCGCACGAACCCAGTAAACGCGAGTGCGTAACCGCGTTGGTCGTCTATGTCGGTATGGCGATCATGTTCGGCCTTTGGGTCTGGAATTTTCATGGGAGCCAGTTCGGTCTCGAGTTCTACGCGGGATGGCTCACCGAATACAGCCTGTCAATCGACAATCTCTTCATTTTCATCATCATCATGGCCAGTTTCAAGGTGCCGAAGATCCACCAGCAACAGGCGCTGTTAGTCGGGATTGTGTTGGCGCTGGTCTTTCGTGGCATCTTCATTGCTTTGGGAGCTGTTGCGATCCAGCAGTTTTCGTGGATTTTTTACGTATTCGGGGCGTTCCTGGTATTCACTGCAATCCGGCTGGCTGTTGATACAGACCACAGCGACGATGCCGACAACGCGGTGGTGCGTTTCGCCAAGACCTATCTGAACACCACCGATAGGTGGGACGGTCTTAAGCTCTACATCAAACACGACGGCAAGCGATTGATGACGCCGATGTTCCTGGTCATCGTCGCGCTGGCCACCACGGATCTGCTGTTCGCGGTGGATTCCATCCCGGCGATCTACGGCCTGACCAGTGAGCCGTACCTCGTTTTCACCGCCAACGTGTTCGCGTTGATGGGATTGAGGCAGTTGTACTTCCT
>Ga0007791_10000534_pt1 | contig 12339 bp, 11 predicted proteins | sample CryBogmetaGMA05M_FD_60368 | JGI IMG/M metagenome (GOLD analysis project Ga0007791, IMG submission 60368) | Freshwater microbial communities from Crystal Bog, Wisconsin, USA - MA0.5M | ecosystem: Environmental > Aquatic > Freshwater > Lake | place: Crystal Bog, Wisconsin, USA | collected 2009-07-06 | reverse complement strand
GCTGCGCTCACAGGTGTTCCCCTCAGTTTGTTGAAAACCAGTTTGTTCAGAACCGTACCGAGTTCTCCTCGGTCAGTATCCGGAAGTCGGTGTCGGTCATCTCGGCCAGTCGGCCGTAGAAGATGCCTCGGGCTTCCGGGGCGATGATGCCCTGGTGGATCGGAACGGCGTGCCGGGGTGCTACCGCGCGCAGATAGTCCACCGCCTCGGCGATCTTCATCCATGGCGCCGCCGCGGGCGTGGCGAGCACGTCGATCGGCTCGTCGGGAACGAAGAGCGCGTCGCCCGGGTGCATCAATCTGGCCCGGTGTTCGTCGTCACCGATCAGGTAGGAGATGTTATCGATCACCGGAATCTCGGGGTGGATGACGGCGTGTCGGCCACCGGCTCCGCGGATGGTCACACCGCCGACGGTGATTTCGTCACCGACGTGCACGGCGCGCCACTGGCCGCCGAGTTGGGCGGCGGTCTGCGGGTCGGCGTACAACGCGGCACCAGGGTTGGCCTCAACCAGCGCCGGCAGGCGCTGCGGGTCGGCGTGATCCGGATGCTGATGGGTGATCAGGATCGCCGACAGACCGGTGATGCCCTCGAAACCGTGCGAGAAGGTGCCCGGGTCGAACAACAGTCGCGCGACACCAAACTCCGCCAGCAGGCATGAATGCCCGAAGTGCGTCAATTCCATGCATACGATTGTGCGCCAAGGAGGGGCAACATGCGGACGGTCCTCGCGGCACCACTGGCGACGGCCGTCGTGGCGTCGGTGGTGGCCGTCGCTGCGCCGGCGGCTGCCGAGCCGGCGAACACCTGTCCACCGGCCTGTAACCGGATTCCCGCGACCGCATGGATCGCACCGTCCTCGATCCCGCTCGACGCACGCTACGGCTGGCCCGAACTTGCCGGGGTGGCCGTGACCGCCCGCTCACCGCGGTTCCGATTCGAGGAATTGTGCGCCGGCCCGGTGCTCGGATCCGATGCCCGAACCTTCGCGGTCGCCGAGCGTGCGTCAGTGTCCAACGCCAGCGGTCAGTGGCAAATGCAAGCACAGGTTCTGCACTGGCGCGGTGAGACATGGTGGGGTGGCCAACTGGCCCGGGATGCGTTCGCCGCCGCGGTCACCGCGCTGCGCGCCTGCCAGCAGACCAACGCCATGGCGTCACCCTCGCTGACCGTCGACGAGCCGGTCCGGATGGCCGCGGCCATCAGCGGACCGGTGATCCTGCACGAGTATCTGGTTGCTGACCCGGTCAACAGCACCATCACCGAACTGTCACTGTGGTCGGACTCCCCGCCGCAGACCCCCTGGCCCACCATCACCGACACCACAGTTCTCAACGCGCTCGGCGCGCCGCTGTGCACGGCCTACATCAGCTCCTGCCCATGAGTCGCCGCTAGGATTGACCCGCACCATCCGCCGCGTCAGAGGAGCTCCAGTGCCCCGGGTTGTTGTTCATGTGATGCCCAAGGCCGAGATTCTCGACCCGCAGGGCCAGGCCATCGTCGGCGCACTGGGCCGCCTCGGTCACGCCGGAGTCTCAGAAGTACGGCAGGGCAAGCGATTCGAGCTTGAGGTCGACGATTCGGTGACCGACGATCAACTGGCCGAGATCGCCGAGTCGCTGTTGGCCAACTCCGTGATCGAGGACTGGTCGGTCAGCCGGGATCCGTCATGAGCGCCCGGGTCGGTGTCATCACTTTTCCTGGGACCCTTGATGACGTCGATGCCGCCCGCGCGGTGCGTCTCGCCGGTGCCGAAGCGGTAAGCCTTTGGCATGCCGACGCCGACCTCAAGGGTGTCGATGCCGTCGTGGTACCGGGCGGGTTCTCCTATGGCGACTATCTGCGCTGCGGGGCCATCGCCAAGTTCGCCCCGGTCATGGGAGAGGTGGTTGCCGCCGCTGGCCGCGGCATGCCGGTGCTCGGCATCTGTAATGGTTTTCAGGTGCTCTGCGAAGCGGGTCTGCTTCCCGGCGCGCTGGCCCGCAATGCGGGTCTGCACTTCATCTGCCGTGATGTGTGGCTGCAGGTTGCGTCGAACACGACGGCGTGGACGTCGCGCTACGAGTCGGGCGCTGAGGTGTTGGTGCCGCTGAAGTCGGGCGAAGGCCGTTATGTGGCAAGCGAATCCGTCCTCGATGAACTCGAGGCTGAGGGCCGAGTGGTGTTCCGGTATGCCGCCAACCCGAACGGCTCGATGCGCGGGATCGCCGGGATCAGTTCGGCCAACGGCCGGGTGGTCGGGTTGATGCCGCATCCGGAGCATGCCACCGAGGCGTTGACCGGCCCATCCGACGACGGGCTTGGGATGTTCTATTCAGCCCTCGATGCAGTGCTGGCTGTCTGACGCGATGACCGGCGCCACCGCACGCGGACTGTGTGAGTTCATCGACGCATCGCCGTCGCCATTCCACGTCTGTGCAACGCTGGCCGACCGGCTGCGGGCTGCCGGCTATACCGAACTTGACGAGACCGACCGGTGGGATCAGGCCGCCGCCGGCCGCTTCTTCACGGTGCGGGCCGGCTCGCTGATCGCCTGGCAGAGCGGGGCGTGGTCGAACCCGGCACCCATGCCGTTCCGGATCATCGGCGCCCACACCGACAGTCCCAACCTGCGCGTCAAGCAGCATCCGGATCGCACAGAAACCATGTGGCGACTGGTGAGATTGCAACCTTACGGCGGAGCATGGCTCAACTCGTGGCTTGACCGTGACCTGGGCCTCAGTGGCCGGATTTCGTTACTCGGCAAGGACGGCCGCATCGAGCACCGACTGGTGAGATTCGACGAACCGCTGCTTCGGGTGCCGCAACTGGCGATCCACCTCGCCGAGGACCGCAATTCGGTCAGCCTCAACCCACAACGCCACCTCGACGCAGTATTCGGCGCGGCGGGCCCGGTGCGGCCGTTCCACCACTACGTCGCCGATTGGGCCGGTGTGGCGCCCGTTGACCTACTGTCCGCAGACCTGATGACACATGACCTGACCCCGTCTCGGGTCATCGGAGTCGACAAAGACCTCATCAGCGCGCCGCGGCTGGATAACCAGGCGAGCTGCTACGCGGGCCTGGAGGCGTTGTTGGCCGCGGAGCCCGCTGACTACCTGCCGGTGCTAGCGCTGTTCGACCACGAGGAGGTGGGCTCGGTCTCCGATCACGGTGCGCAGTCGGATCTCTTGCGCACAACGCTGGAGCGCATCACGCTGGCCGCCGGCGGTGACCGGGAGGACTTCCTGCGATTGACGACCGCGTCGATGGTGGCCTCAGCCGATATGGCGCATGCCACCCACCCGAACTACCCGGAGCGTCACGAACCCGGCCATCTGATCGCCGTCAATGGCGGGCCGGTACTCAAGGTCCAGCCCAACCTGCGTTACGCCACCGACAGTCGCACTGCCGCGACCTTCGAACTGGCCTGCCGTCAGGCCTCAGTGCCCCTGCAGCGTTATGAACACCGCGCCGACCTGCCGTGCGGTTCCACCATCGGGCCCATGACGGCGGCACGCACCGGCATCCCGACCGTCGACGTCGGCGCACCGCAACTGGCTATGCACTCGGCCCGTGAACTCATGGGCGCCGCTGATGTCCCCGCCTACGCCTCCGCGCTGCGGGCCTTCCTCTCACCGGAATAGGCTGTCGCTGTGACATTCGTCGATACGGTCCAGCACGCCGCGGCCACGCCCGATCAGCCGCAGCCCTACCGCGAACTCGGACTCAAAGACGACGAGTATCAGCGCATCCGCGAGATCCTCGGCCGCCGGCCCACCGACGCTGAGTTGGCCATGTATTCGGTGATGTGGAGCGAGCACTGCTCCTACAAGTCCTCCAAGGTGCATCTGCGCTACTTCGGTGAGACCACCACCGACGAGATGCGGGCCGGAATGCTCGCCGGTATCGGGGAGAACGCCGGTGTAGTGGACATCGGTGACGGATGGGCGGTGACGTTCAAAGTCGAATCGCACAACCACCCCTCCTATGTCGAGCCCTACCAGGGTGCGGCCACCGGGGTCGGCGGCATCGTGCGCGACATCATGGCGATGGGTGCGCGACCGGTCGCGGTGATGGACCAGTTGCGTTTCGGTGCCGCCGACGCACCCGACACCCGGCGTGTGCTCGACGGTGTAGTGCGCGGGATCGGCGGTTATGGCAACTCCCTCGGCCTGCCCAATATCGGCGGCGAGACCGTGTTCGACGCCTCCTATGCGGGCAACCCATTGGTCAACGCGATGTGTGTGGGCGTGCTGCGCAAGGAGGATCTCCACCTGGCTTTCGCCTCCGGTACGGGCAACAAGATCATTCTGTTCGGCGCCCGCACCGGATTGGACGGCATCGGCGGGGTATCGGTGCTTGCCAGTGACACCTTCGGTGGCGATGAAGGGTCCGGGCCAGGCCGCAAGAAGCTACCGAGCGTCCAGGTGGGCGATCCGTTCATGGAGAAGGTGCTCATCGAGTGCTGCCTCGAATTGTATGCCGCCCATCTGGTGGTCGGCATCCAAGATCTCGGTGGGGCCGGATTATCTTGTGCCACATCAGAATTGGCTTCCGCCGGTGACGGAGGTATGGTAATCGACCTGGATCGGGTGCCGTTGCGTGCGGCAAACATGACCCCGGCCGAGGTGCTGTCCAGTGAGTCACAGGAGCGCATGTGCGCCGTGGTGATACCGGAGAATGTCGATAAGTTCATGGCGGTGTGCGGCAAGTGGGATGTGCTGGCAACCGTGATCGGTGAGGTCGCTGACGGCGACCGGCTGAAGATCACCTGGCACGGGGACGTCGTCGTTGACGTCCCGCCTCGGACCGTCGCCCATGAGGGTCCGGTCTACCAGCGGCCGATGGCACGGCCGGACGGCCAGGATGCGCTGATTGCCGACACCACAGCGAAGCTCCCGAGGCCGAAGACCTCCGAGGAGTTGCGCGCGACACTGCTTGCGTTACTGGGAAGCCCGCACCTGTGCAGTCGGGCGTTCATCACGCAGCAGTACGACCGTTACGTGCGAGGTAACACCGTGCTGGCTGAAAACGCCGACGGCGGTGTGTTGCGCATCGACGAAGCCACCGGGCGCGGTATCGCGGTGTCGACCGACGCCTCCGGGCGCTATACCCAGCTGGATCCCTACGTCGGAGCGCAACTGGCACTGGCCGAGGCCTACCGCAATGTCGCCGTCACCGGCGCCACCCCGATTGCGGTCACCAATTGCCTCAACTTCGGCTCCCCGGAGGATCCCGGGGTGATGTGGCAGTTCGCCCAGGCAGTCCGCGGTCTGGCCGACGGCTGTGCCGCCCTGGGTATTCCGGTGACCGGTGGCAACGTGAGCTTCTACAACCAGACCGGCGCGACGCCGATCCTGCCCACTCCCGTCGTGGGTGTGCTCGGGGTGATCGATGACGTGCGCCGCCGACTGCCCACAGGTCTGGGCGCCGAACCGGGCGAGACCCTGTTGTTGCTGGGCGACACTCGCGACGAGTTTGACGGCTCGATTTGGGCGCAGGTCACCGCAGATCATCTCGGTGGTGTTCCGCCCACGGTGGATCTCGCCAGGGAGAAGTTACTCGCCGAGGTGCTGACGTCGGGCTCGCGCGACAGCCTGGTCTCGGCCGCACACGATCTCAGCGAGGGCGGCCTGATTCAGGCTGTCGTTGAAGCCGCACTCGCCGGTGAAACCGGTTGCCGTCTGGTGCTTCCCGAGGGTGTCGACCCCTTTGTGTTCCTGTTCTCCGAGTCGGCCGGCCGCGTTCTGGTCGCGGTACCGCGCACTGAGGAGAGCCGGTTCCGGGCGATGTGCGAAGCCCGTGGGCTGCCCGTCACCCGAATCGGAGTCTCCGATACCGGCTCGGACTGCGTCGAGGTCCAAGGTCTGTTCACCGTGACACTGGAGGAACTGCGCCGCACCTCCGAAGGGGTGCTGCCCAGGCTCTTCGGATGATCCGCGAGTCCATGGCTGCCTGGGTGTGGAGCCTGGTGCGTCTGGACTTCGTCGGTGTCATGCTCGCGGCACTGTTCTTCTGCTTATCACTGACGCCTTCGCTGCTGCCACGAGACTGGCTCACCGCTGGCATCATCGGCGGTATCAACGCCGCAATCGGCTACGGGATCGGTGTGCTGTTCGGCTTCTGTGTGCGACGGCTGTTGTTGCGGGGCCGCTCGTGGTGGCCGCCATCCCGCCAGGTGCGCTATGGACTTCAGTCGGTCGCCATCGCATTGTCGATCGGTGCCTGTGTTCTGACGGTTCTGCGTGCGGCGGTGTGGCAGGGCGATATCGCGGCAGTGATGGGCATCGGGGGACCGGCGACTGCTGGATATCTGCGCACGCTGTTAGTCGCGCCCGTCACCGCCTCAGTGCTGATCGCGATCGCCCGAGTGATCAAGGATGTGATCACGTTCACGGCGCGGGTGATGATTCGGCGCTGGAACGTCAACGATGAGGTGGCGATGTTCATCGGCACCGCGATCGTTGTTGTCCTCGTCATCACCCTGTTCAACGGCGTGCTGGTTCGCGGCTTCCTGGCCGGGGCCAGTGCGGTGTTTCAACCCCGAAACAGTGCCACTCGAACCGGCGTCGAGCAGCCCGCTCGGCCCGAAAAATCAGGCAGCCCAGACTCTTTCGCTTCGTGGGACACACTCGGATTTCAGGGCCGTAACTTTGCGGGCACCGGTCCGAGTGCCGCCGAACTCGCCGCACTCAACGGTCATGCGGCCAAGGAGCCGATCCGCATCTACGCCGGTCTGCAATCGGGTGCGACCACAGCGGCGAGGGTGGCGGTACTGCTGTCGGAGTTGCAGCGCACCCGGGCCTACGATCGCACACTGCTGGTAATCATCCCGACCACCGGAACCGGCTGGGTCGATCCGGTTGCGGCCCGCTCGATCGAGTCGATGTACAACGGCGACACCGCACTGGTAGCGATGCAGTATTCGTATCTGCCCAGTTGGATGTCATTTCTCACCGACCAGCAGAAGTCGATCGAAGCAGGCCGCGCCATGATCGGGGCCATTCACCAGCGTTGGATGCAGTGGCAGCCAGCCAGTCGTCCGAAACTCGCGCTGTATGGCGAGAGTCTGGGTTCGATGGCAGGCCAGGGTGCTTTCGGGTTCCTGCCCGATGTCGAGGATATGAATTTCACGTCGGTGCTGTGGGCGGGGCCCCCGAATGCCAGCAGCCTCTGGAAGGCGCTGACCATCCGTCGTGACCCCGGTACGCCTGAGGTGCAGCCCCGTTACGACTACGGTCACACGGTTCGTTTCGCCCAGGCCTGGGGCCCCGCTGAGATCGCTGCCGTCGCTGAGCCGCCGTGGAAGCCGACCCGGGTGCTGTTCCTGCAACACGCCTCCGACCCGGTGGTGTGGTGGTCACCGGATCTGATCTTCAGGCGTCCGGACTGGCTCAGTGAACCGCCCGGCTTCGACCGCAGTCCGTCGATGCGGTGGTACCCGATCGTCACGTTCTGGCAGGTAAGCGCAGATATGACGGGAAACATCACCAACTCGACACCCGTGCCCACCGGTCACGGCCACAACTACGGCGACAGTCAACTCGACGGATGGGTCGCCGTGGCCGCCCCCGAGGACTGGACCGCCTCGGACACCGAACGGATCCGCGGCGCGATGGAAAAACTCATCGCCGCCGGCGGTCCGGAATTCCAATGAGCCCCACCAGCACGCGGCGTGCTCAGGCACTCGCTCTGGCGGGTGCCCTGGTGGGGTGGAGTTTCACCGCGGGCCTCCAGCACCCCTGGCGACGACATCCGCTGGTACAGGCCGCCCTCGGCACGGTCGTGGCACTGAGCGCCGGGGCACCACTGGGATTACGGCCGCCACCGCTGCACTCCGGACTGCGGTTGGGCGGCGCAGCGGCGGGCGTGGTGGCGGCGACAGTGGCTGCATCGACCGCGTTGCCGAGGGTGCGCGCTGCGATGTCAAAACGAGTGTTGCCTGACCGCGTTGGGCGCTGGCTGGCACTGGAGATCCCGTTAGGCACGGTGTGGTCGGAAGAGACTGCGTTTCGGGGTGGGCTGGCGGTCGTCTCCGCCGCGGCGTTCGGAACGGCCGGTGGGCGACTGGTGCAGGCGACCGCGTTCGGGCTATCGCATATCCCCGATGCTCGAGCCGGCGGGGAACCGGTAATCGGCACCGTTGCGGTGACCGGACTGGCGGGCTGGCTGTTCGGTTGGCTGGCGCATCGATCCGGCAGCCTCGCCGCACCGATGCTGGCCCATCTCGCGATCAACGAAGCAGGCGCACTTGCCGCACTTGTCACACAACGCAGGTCAGGCGGCGGCACCCTTGCATCGGCCGCCGACCGCCACCAGACTGCCAACCGATGACCGTCGACACAACGCCTGTGCGTGGCAAGTGGCTGATGGGGGCTGTGTCGATGGCGTTGTTCTGTGTGCAGGTCGACTACTTCGCGATGAATCTCGCGTTGCCACGAATGGCGATCGACTTCGGGAGTACGGCAACCGATTTGCAGTGGATCGTCAGCGTCTACATGGTGACCCTCGGCGCGCTTATGGTGCCGGCGGGCCGGCTGGCCGACATCTTCGGTCGTAAGCGGGCTTTGCTGATCGGCATCGCAGTCTTCGGCCTCGCATCACTGCTGTGCGCCATCGCGCCGTCGGTTGCGACACTGGTCGGTTTCCGCGCCCTGCAGGGTGGGGGTGCGGCGCTGATTTTTCCCGCATCAGTCAGTGTGATCACAAACGCGTTCCCGCCGCTTCAGGCGAGCCGGATGATCGGGCTGGCCTACGGAATCGCCGGCCTGGGCAATGCGGCGGGCCCACTGATCGGTGGCTTGCTGACGCAAACCGTCGGGTGGCGGTGGATCTTCGCGCTCAATATTCCGTTGACGGCGGCGTGCGCGATCATCGGAGTATTGGCGATCAGCGAGTCCCGCGACCCCGATGCACCGCGCCGTATCGACCTCGCCGGTCTGGCCCTGCTGACGTCCGGCATCGGTGTTTTCACACTCACCTTCGATCGGGCGCCGGCGTGGGGCTGGTGCTCACCCGCCACTGTCGGGGCCTTCGTCGGCGCCATCGGGCTGCTCGCACTGTTCGTTACCGTCGAACGCAGGGTGCGTTGGCCACTGGTCGACCTATCCCTGGTTCGCAACGTCCGCTTCACCGTCCTGGTGGCCGCCGGAACTGTCGCAAACATCGCCTACGGGGTCACGATCTTCTTGTCCACGGTCTACCTGCAGGACGGCCGCGGACTCGATCCGTTGGCGGCTGGACTGGTTTTCCTTGGTCCTTCCGCCGGCGCCGCGATCGGCGGCGTGTTGTCGGGACGGCTAGCGGCAGGCCATCCGGTGCGGGTGATGGGCATCACCACCGTCCTCGCTGCCGTCAGCCTGGCGTTGCTCGCGTCCGCCCGCGATTGGGCCCTGTACGTGCCCGCATTGACGGCGTGCGGATTCACCCTGGGATTGGTTTATGCATTCACAACCGTGGCCACTCAGGCTGTGGTCAGTCCGCAGCGCGCCGGGGAGGCGGCGGGAATCGCGCTGACCGCGATGATTGCGATGGGTGGTGTCGGGGTGGCGGTGGCCGGAACGATGCTGGAGCGGATGCGCGACAACGGTATGTCGATCGGCGTCGGCATCGATGTGATCCTCGCCGTCCTCGCCGCCGCGTTGCTGTCGGCGGGCCTGCTTGTCCTGGGAGTGGCCGCACGTGCCGCACTACCGGCGCATCTGAACCATGTCGGATAAGCGCGCCGGGCCCAAAATGCACGCGCCCGATCCGCGGGCAATTCGTGCTGCCGTCCTCACTGTTGCGGGCTGGCTGAGCGACGGCACTGCCACTGAACCCGATCGCAACGAGATTGCCGCCGCCGTGCGTCTCACTGCCCGAGCCCTCGCCGCGTTGGCGCCCGGTGCCAGCGTCGAGGTTCGGATTCCACCTTTCGTTGCGGTGCAATGCATTTCAGGCCCGAAGCACACTCGCGGAACACCGCCGAACGTGGCGGAGTCGGACCCCCGCACCTGGCTGCTGCTGGTCACCGGGCTCAAAGGCTTCGACGTGGCGGTGTCAGAGGGCCTGCTGCGACTCTCCGGTTCCCGTGCGCACGAGATTGCGTCGTGGTTTCCGCTGGTCAGACCCGGAGGCGAGGAAGACATCTGACACGGCCGGATTCGATTCCCGGTTTGGCTGCCGATGGCCGTAGACTCAGGCCCAAGCCAGCCGACACCCCGTCAGGGAGCAGCCCATATCGTGACCGGCCAACTGGAAGACTCACCTCGCGAAGAATGCGGCGTATTCGGCGTCTGGGCTCCCGGTGAGGAAGTCGCCAAGCTCACCTATTACGGCTTGTACGCGCTCCAGCACCGCGGTCAGGAGGCCGCCGGCATCGCGGTAGCCGACGGTTCGCAGGTTCTGGTCTTCAAGGATCTCGGCCTGGTCAGTCAGGTGTTTGACGAGCAGACCCTCGGTGCGATGCCGGGTCACGTCGCGATCGGCCACTGCCGCTACTCGACCACCGGTTCGACGACATGGGAGAATGCGCAGCCGGTGTTTCGCAACACCGCTGCCGGCACCGGAGTTGCCCTGGGGCACAACGGAAATCTGGTCAACACCGCCGCGCTTGCCGACCGGGCCCGTAATGCCGGTTTGATCAATCACAACATGCCTGGCGCGGCGACCACCGACTCCGACATCCTCGGCGCATTGCTGGCCGGCGGGGCTGCCGATACCAGCATCGAGCAGGCCGCCCTGGAACTGCTTCCAGGAGTGCAGGGCGCGTTCTGCCTGGTCTTCATGGACGAGACCACCCTCTATGCCGCGCGCGACCCATACGGGGTTCGCCCACTGTCGCTTGGCCGACTGGACCGTGGTTGGGTGGTCGCCTCCGAGACCGCTGCCCTCGATATCGTCGGCGCCTCCTTCGTCCGCGATATCGAACCGGGGGAGTTGCTCGCCATCGACGCCGACGGTGTTCGTTCCACGCGGTTCGCACCACCGACGCCCAAGGCCTGCGTATTCGAGTACGTCTATCTGGCCCGGCCCGATAGCAACCTGGCCGGGCGTTCGGTGCACGGCACCCGCGTCGACATCGGCCGCCGGTTGGCTCGGGAGAAGCCGGTCGAGGCAGATCTGGTGATAGGCGTGCCGGAGTCCGGCACGCCCGCCGCCGTTGGCTACGCCCAGGAATCGGGCATCCCGTTCGGGCAGGGCCTGATGAAGAACGCCTACGTCGGGCGCACCTTCATCCAGCCCTCGCAGACCATCCGCCAGCTTGGTATCCGCCTCAAGCTGAACCCCCTCAAAGAGGTCATCCGCGGCAAACGTCTTGTCGTCGTTGACGATTCGATCGTGCGCGGCAACACCCAGCGTGCCCTAATTCGGATGCTGCGGGAAGCCGGCGCAGTCGAGATCCACGTGCGGATTGCCTCGCCGCCGGTGAAATGGCCCTGCTTCTACGGTATCGACTTCGCCACGCCTGCCGAACTCATTGCCAACGCACCCGGAACTCAGACCGACGACGGTGAGATGCTAGAGGCCGTCCGCCAGGCGATTGGCGCCGATAGCCTGGTCTACATTTCCAAGCAGGCCATGATCGCCGCAACCGAGCAGCCTGCCAGCAGACTGTGCTGCGCCTGCTTCGACGGCAACTACCCAATCGAGTTGCCGAACGCGACCGCGCTGGGCAAGAACGTCGTAGAGAACATGCTGGCCGCGGTGCAGGCCGACAACGACAACGTCTCTGCGCTGAGCCGGCCCTGAATACGTGCCTGCCCTAGCCCACCACTGAGGTGATTCGGCGTACCCGCCGATCCAGAGCCATCGCCTGCAGTGGCCGTCCGGCGAACCAGTACAGTCGGCCCAGCAGGCCGCGGGGATAGAAGATGGCCTGCTGTTCGTAGCGGCTTCCGTTGCCTTCCGGTGTGACGCGCATTTCCAGCCAGCGGTCACCGGGTCCACGGCGCTCGGCACACAATTTGAGAACCCGTCCGGGTTCACGTTCCTCGACCCGCCAGTGCGCCGGGACGCTCTGCTCGACGGCCTTCCAGAGTTGTTCGGGGCTTGCCGAGGTGTGCCGAGCACGGGTATCGGTGAAGACCACCTCCCCGGCCCACGCCGGGTCGGTCGGCAGGTTCGCGGCGGTACCCGTGTTCCAGGTGGTCTCCACCTCGCCGCGGGCGATTCGTGCCAGGGCCAGCGACACCGAGCGCTTGTAGGACGTGAGACCTCCTTCTGGTGCCGGGATGACGCTGTCGATGTCGTGATTGTCCATCACCGCGTCGCAGTGCAGTGACTCCACCAGCGGTCGGGCCAGTCCGGTGGGAATCGGGGTCACCAGCCCCACCCACAGCGAGGCGATGCGCGGGGTGAGCACGGGCAGCACCAGGA
>Ga0007791_10000533_pt1 | contig 12353 bp, 11 predicted proteins | sample CryBogmetaGMA05M_FD_60368 | JGI IMG/M metagenome (GOLD analysis project Ga0007791, IMG submission 60368) | Freshwater microbial communities from Crystal Bog, Wisconsin, USA - MA0.5M | ecosystem: Environmental > Aquatic > Freshwater > Lake | place: Crystal Bog, Wisconsin, USA | collected 2009-07-06 | reverse complement strand
GGCTATATTGCAGTCCTCAAGCGCCTTGCCGAGGTTGGTTCCTTGCATGCCCAGCAGCCAACAGCGCTCATTGCGGACTTCAGCCTGTCTGTCGTTCTTTGGAAAGCGGACGAACCAAGCATCCAATTCAGCAATAGCGGCGGGATAGTCCTTTTCCCGTTCATAGAGCATCGAGATCGTTCGCCTGACATCCGGGCTATCGGGAGCCGCCATCACCGCAAGCTCAAAATCTGAGCGGGCCTTAGCCTTGTCGCCTTCTCGGAGATAGATTTGGCCCCTGAAAAGGACGGCCTCGGCATTCTTTGGGTCCAGACCAATGGCCATGGTCAGGTCTTCGAGGGCCAATACTGGTCGACCGAGGCTAAGGCGGGCCTTGGCGCGATCTAGAAGAATTGATCCCTTCTTAGGCTCCAGCCCAAGAGCGCGGCCATAATCAGCCTCGGCCGCCTCATAGTCACGACGCGCCATGTAAGCTGACGCCCGGCGACTATAGCCGTCAGCGTCCAAATTCTCAGTATCCGCCAGCTTGGCTTTAGAAGGAGGGGTGTCATCAGACCGGTTCAATTTGAAAACCGGCCCGCCATTGTAGGTGAAATAGAGTTTGCGCTGGCTATTGGCGACATAGACCCGGTGCGACAGGAAAAAGTCTGCACCAATGAGCATGTCTGCCTCGCCTAGATCGACGTCTCCAATGCGAAGGCGGGTATGCAACACCTGCTCATCGCCTATGGCGAATTGCTCGACCGGCGAAATCCAGCTCTCCGCCAGCCGCTTTCCGATACCGGACGACAATCCGCCGGGTTCGACATCATCGGAATTGATCTGAATTCCGACTTTTTCCGCGGCTGATCGCTTCAACACCGAAAAGGAGGCGCCGGTATCGAACATCACCTTGATTTTATTGCCATTCACCCATGCCGTCGACGTGGTTCTCGGTCGCGTTGGGGAGAACTCATCTATGGGTAGGATCGAAGGAATCTTGCCATTCGTCCAATAAGATAGGGCCGCTTTGCCGCAATCCTTTGGTTTGAAGAGCCGAATGGCACCGTTTGCGAGATCATACTCAACATCGCCGATCCCGAGGATGTTTTGTCCGATCATCCCGGAGACGCCCGGCATCAGGTCGCGGCCGGCTATCAGAAAGTCGATATTCTTGAGCGGGACAGCCGCAATTTCGAAGTCTTTCGCCTTGCCTATGCTCGCTTGAGCCGTCCCGTTCGCGCCTTTGACGTAAAAGCCCACAGGGGCCATGCTTGTTTGCAAGCCAAAGGTCTCAGGGGCAGAGCCGGGCAGCGTACTGTAAAAGGCCCCGCTATCGGCCATTAGCCGGGTCTCTTTGCCATTGATCTTTACCGGTATGGTTGGCGCCATGCCCACCATGGTCACCGGTAATTCAACCACCATTCGCAACTGGCATTTTGGCGCTTCGGCATGCGCCGTCGAGAGCCCAAGACCCAGGGCGAAAGCCCCCGCTATTGCTGCATTCAATCTACCCATGGTTATCTTCATACATCGAGATAACTCATGGGGGAATTGAGTTTATAGAGCCTAGGCCGGCGCAGCGATCAGCTCGAACTCCACCGGCGGAACATTGAGAACCTTGCAAAGTCTCAAGACGATGTCCCGCTCGGCTTCGTCAAAGCCGCCGTCCGCGGCCGCCACCCCACAGGCTGAGGCTACGAGGCGCCGAGCGGCCAGGGGATTGGTTCGCAGCTTCGCCACAGCGCCCTCCGCGTCTCTGCGGGCGATTTCGGGATCTCGATCAAACAACTCGATCAAGCCATCAAAGGCCTCCAAAGCCTCCTCAGGACCGAAGATGGCCAAGTCCTCAAGGGCGCAGAACCGCTCGGTCAGTTTGCGACGTTCCTCAATCGTCACCCAACCATCTGCATGGGCGACCAGGGCGCAGGCCCCGACAATGGCGTCGAACTGAACGGCGTCGCCAGGGGTCCAGGCCTCCTTCAACAGGCTGCGAAAGTCCGGGCGATAGCGGCGATTACGATGGGGCATATGTCCTCCTCAAGGTCAGATGGAGGCCGCCAGATATCTAAGCCGCCTCCGGTGAAAGAGACGCTCGGATCCACCATATCAATTGGCGGATCGTGACAGTCCCTTGCGGTCCGACATCACGCTCGCCAGTTCGACAAGACGCCAGAGGGGCCCGGCCCGCTTTCAAGAGGTGGGCACAAAAATCGGGCGTTCAAGGGGAGTGAAGTTAAAAAACGACTCCAATCCAAAGACCAGGGTATATGTTCCGCCTACGCATTATGCTGCAAAAAATGCTGCGCAGCATTTTCGGCTAAATGGTGCCGAAACACCAAGCCAGTATGGACTTCTGGGCGTGGATACGGTTCTCCGCCTCGTCCCAGATTAGGGATTGTGGACCGTCTATGACCTCGTCAGTCACCTCTTCCCCCCGGTGCGCTGGCAGACAGTGCAGGAAGACACCGTTGCTCTTGGCCAAGCCCATCAGCTCGCGATTAACCTGATAGGGCTCAAGGGCCGCCATGCGCTGGTCATAGTCCACGTCGCCCATGGAGACCCAGGTGTCGGCGATGACGCAATCAGCACCCTCAACCGCCTCACGCGGATCATGGGTCGTATGGACACGCCCCTGTTCACCGGCTGCCCGCGCCAGGTCCATCAGATCTGGAAAATAGAGGGCTGGTGCGGCGATGTTGAACTGGAAGCCCAGCTTGGGGGCCGCATGGATAAAGCTGGCGCAGACATTGTTGCCATCACCCACCCAGGCAAGTGTCTTGCCAGCGATGGGGCCTCGGTGTTCCTCAAAGGTCATGATGTCTGCAATGATCTGACAGGGGTGGCCCTTGTCAGACAGGCCATTGATCACTGGAACGGTCGACCCAAGGGCCAGACGTTCCACATCATCATGATGGTTGGCCCGCAGCATGATGGCGTCGACCATGCGCGAGAGCACCCGAGCCGTGTCCTCAATCGTTTCCCCGCGACCCAACTGCATGTCAGATGCGGTGGAAATGATCACATCTCCGCCTAGCTGACGCATGGCAGCATCGAAGGAGAAGCGGGTCCGGGTGGAGTTCTTCTCAAAAATCATGGCCAGGGTGCGATCCTTGGCCGGGGCATCGGGGTCCACCCGCCCCTGGGTCCAGCCCTTGCGGGCCGCCTTGCGGGCGTGGGCATCATCTAAAATGGCGCGCAGGGTCGCACCGTCGTGCCGCCAAAGATCGAGAAAATGTCTCACAGGTTGGGTCATTGAAACCCTCCATTCACCGCCTGCCGGGGGGATGCCGGATAGAGGCGGGATCGTTCATGTAGGCCAATGGCCCTGGGCGTCCCGGCTTTCGCCGGGACTTGAGCTGAGGGTCAAGCGGCCTTGGCAGCGGCGCGGGCCGCCTCGCAGGCGCGCTCGATCCGGGCCACGGCGTCTCGCGCCTCGTCCAGGGTCAGGGTCAGGGGCGGCAGAAGGCGGACGCAGTTGTCACCGCCACCGGCAATGAGCAGGTGCTGATCGCGGGCATGCTGCATGAACTCGCGATTAGGCGTGCCAAGCTTGAGACCGATCAGCATGCCGCGACCACGGACATCCTGAACCACATCAGGAAAGCGCTCTTGCAGGCCCGCAAACTGCTGGCGGAAATACCCAGAAACCTCGTTCACATGGGCGAGCAGTTCAGGTGAGTTCAGCTGCTCCATGGCCGCCAGCCCCACCGCCATGGCCAGAGGGTTGCCGCCATAGGTCGAGCCATGGGACCCAACCACCATGCCAGATGCAGCTTCTGCCGTCGCGAGGCAGGCCCCCACAGGAAAGCCCCCGCCCAGGGCCTTGGCTACGGTCATGATATCTGGCGCAACGCCAGCCCATTCATAGGCAAAGAGCTTGCCGGTCCGGCCCAAGCCGCATTGGATTTCGTCGAGGATCAACAGGACGCCGGTTTCATCGCACAGCTGACGCAAGCCACGTAGGCAAACGTCTGGCAGGGCACGGGCTCCACCTTCACCCTGCACAGGTTCAATGATGATTGCCGCGGTGGTCGGGCCAATCGCGGCCTTCAGCGCCTCATGGTCGCCATAGGGCAGTTGGATGAAGCCAGCCATTTTAGGGCCAAAGCCCTCAAGATAAGCCTCATTGCCCGAAGCGTTGACCGCAGCCAGGGTCCGTCCATGGAAGGACCCCTCAAAGCCGATGATGTCGATACGTTCAGGCTGGCCCTTAGACCAATGATACTTGCGCGCCGTCTTTATGGCGCACTCAACGGCCTCGGCCCCAGAATTTCCGAAGAAGACCACATCGGCAAAGGTCGCGTCAGTTAGAACCTTGGCGAGTTTTTCCTGGCCGGGGATCGTGAAAATATTCGACACGTGCCAGAGCTTTTCAGCCTGATCCTTGACCGCTTGCACCAGTTTTGGATTGGCGTGACCCAGGGCGTTGACGGCAATACCGGCCATGCAGTCCAGGTATTCTTCGCCATCCACGGTGAAAAGGCGCGCGCCTTCACCGCGTTCGAACGCCAGCGGGGTGCGGCTGTACACCCCCATAATGTGGTCGCTGGGAACGGGCGCCGAAGCGGTCTTTTCAGTCACGGGGGTAACCCTCCGAAATCAATCGTCCCCGCCGCAGGGCGACGGGGACTGGAAGGCTTGGCGTTTTCGTCTCAAGCAACCCGGCTGTCAACACAGACCAGGGCCTGTCATCAAGACTTTATCTTGTAGCCAGTCTCGAACATCCAAAGGCAGATGCTTGTAAAGGCAACAATCAATCCTGCAGTCATGGCAGCGCCGACCCAGAGAGAGCCCTCAGCATGGCCGATGAACCCATAGCGGAAGCCATCGATCAGATAGAAAAATGGATTGAAGTGACTGGCAGAACGGAAGGGCTCCGGCAGGCGCTCAACCAGGTAGAAGGTTCCAGATAGAAAGGTCATGGGCATGACAATGAAATTTGTGACCACAGCCATATTGTCGAATTTCTCGCTCCAGAGGCCGGCCATAATGCCCAGTTCCCCAAGGATAATCGCCGCACCAAAGCCGAAATAGAGCACAGCCCAGGGATGGCTGATCGGTAGGTGGGTAAAGGGTGCAACGGCCAGCCAGGTCACAGAACCCACCAGAATCCCGCGGGTCGCGGCCCCAAGGGCGAAGGCTGCCACATGCTCGGGAGGGGTAAGGGGTGGGGTCAGGAAGTCGCCAATCAGGCCGTTCATCTTAGCCTGAAGCAGGCTGGAGGACGAATTGGCAAAGGCATTGTTCAAAATAGACATCATGATCAGGCCGGGCGCGACAAAGGTCCCGAAAGCGACCCCATGGACTGGAGGTCTTGCGCCCTGGGCCGCGACCACAAAGACCATCATATAGAGGAGGGAGGTGACCACTGGCGCGGCCAGGGTCTGCATACCCACCTTCCAAAAGCGCATGATCTCCCGACGATAAAGCGTCCGGAAGCCAGCCCAATTGACCCCGTGATAGTCCCGAGGTTGCGGCGGAATAACAGCGGCTGCGGGGGTGATGTCAGTCATAGCCTTGATTTGCCTCCCAAAGGCCCGATGCGCAAGGCCCGCCTGCGACGAATCAACATCTAGTTTCTGTGGATGGACCGAAAGGCGCCTATTGTGGTGATTAACGAAAGGTATACGGTATCTAGTAGTTACGGGGGTCGGAGTTGGGAACGGCCACCAGATATTGATCCGGGATGCACGCTGGGGCGTCGCTCGGACCGTGAACACGCGGTGGAGAAAACCATGGGCTGGACAGACGAACGCGTCGAATTGCTGAAGAAGCTCTGGCAGGACGGTTTGTCCGCCAGTCAGATTGCCAAACAACTAGGCGGGGTCACCCGCAATGCCGTGATCGGTAAGGTTCACCGCCTGGGCCTGTCAGGACGTGCTGCGCCCTCCAAGCCCGCCCGTCCAGTGTTCAAAGCACCGCGGCCAGCGCGCCCCGTGGCACAGCCCGTGGCCCCACGCCGGGTCGTCGAGCCTGCGGCCATGACCCTATCGCAGCCTCAGCCCGCGCCAGTGCGCTACGTGGATGAGGCACCCGGCTCGGCCACTGTGCTGACCCTGGGGGCCCATATGTGCAAGTGGCCGATCGGCGATCCGTCAAGCGATGGCTTCACCTTCTGCGGTCGCCGTCAAAGCGACGGCCCTTATTGCGTTGAGCATGCGCGAGTCGCCTATCAGCCGGCTCAGTCGAAGAAGAAGTCAGGCCCCAATGAACTGGCCCGATCCCTGAGGCGCTACATCTAAATCCGTTGGGGATGGGGTAGCGGGGGTTTGGGTTTCGCCCAGCGCCCGCTACCTTTCTCTTATGACCGACCTTCCCAGTGAGTCTGACTCTAACGCCAAGGCCTATTCCGTCTCGGAACTCGCCTTTGCTTTGAAGCGAACGCTTGAAGAGTCCTACGGCTTTGTCCGGTTACGCGGCGAGCTGTCCAAGGTGACCTTCCATGGCAATGGCCATGTCTATCTGACACTCAAGGACGAGCGGGCCTCCATTGATGGCGTCGTTTGGAAGGGCTCCGTGCGGGCCCTGTCTGTCCGGCCCGAGCAGGGCCTGGAAGTCATTGTCACCGGCAAGATCACCACCTTTCCGGCTGGATCTCGGTATCAAATTGTCATTGAGACCATGGAGGCCGCCGGCGTCGGTGCCCTGCTGGCCCAATTGGAGCGACTTAAGGGTCGACTGCAGGCCGAGGGCCTTTTTGACAGTGCGCGCAAGCAGGCCTTGCCATCCATGCCCGCTGTGGTCGGCGTTGTTACGAGCCCCACAGGGGCCGTGATCCGCGATATCCTTCATCGCATCCGCGACCGATGGCCCTGTCATGTGATTGTCTGGCCAGTTGTGGTCCAAGGCGACGCCGCCGCAGCCCAGGTCTGCGCCGCCATAGAGGGCTTCAATGCGCTAAGGCCCGGCGGCCCCGTGCCCCGCCCTGACGTCTTGATCGTCGCCCGGGGGGGCGGATCGGTTGAGGATCTTTGGGCGTTCAATGACGAGGCGCTCGCAAGGTGCGTCGCGGCCTCAGACATTCCGCTGATCTCTGCGGTGGGACACGAGACCGACACCACCCTGATCGACTTCGTGGCGGATCGGCGGGCCCCAACCCCTACGGCTGCGGCAGAAATGGCGACACCGGTTTTAGCCGAGCTAAGGGCTGGGATTTCAGATCTTACCGGGCGGCTTCACAGGGCTGGAGGCCGCCTGGTTGAGGATCGCCGCGGCCGCATCGAAACCCTAAGCCGCAGTCTGGCGCGGGTGCCCGACCTTTTGGAACTGGCCGAACAAAGGTTCACCCTGGCCAAGAGCCGACTTGGCGCGGCCCTGGAGCGCAATGTTGCGGTTCACAAGACGAACTTGGTCCGGGTGGGAGCAAGGTTGAACCCAGCCCTGCTCCAGCGCCCCCAGACCGTGCATCAAGATAGGCTGATCCGTCTGAGCGTCCGACTACAGCCGGCCATGACGAGGGCCGTTGATCGCGCTCAAGAAAGGCTTCTCAGCCTTTCCAAGCTCTACGCGTCGGTTGATCCCAGCGCGCCTCTGAAACGAGGCTTTGCCCGGGTGCATCGCCTAGACGGCGGGTTGGTACGGGAGGGCGCAAGTCTGGCTTCGGGGGAAGCTGTACGCCTAGTGTTTGCTGACACAGAACGACAGGCCGTGATCGATGGAACCACGGACGCCCCGGCAGGAAAACCTGCTGCGCGAACCCCCAAGTCAAGCCACAGGCCGCCAGACCAGGGTGATCTGTTCTGATCTGAAGACTTGAGATAATATGTTCAGATGAACGCTATTGATCGTGATCTCTCGAACCCGGCCGATATCGCCAGCCTGCACTATGGCGACGGTGAATTTGTTGTCTTGAAGAACGGCAAGTATGTGATTTGCGCCGTCTCAGGGGTGAAAATTCCCCTGGAAGCCCTGAGGTACTGGAGCGCGCCCCTGCAGGAAGCCTATGCCGGGCCGGCAGAGTCCCTGACCCGCTGGCGCGAGAAAAACCCCTGATCGCCACCCGCCGTCAGGCCCTCCTAGGCCTAGGGGCGCTTAGCCTAGCGGGCGCTGCGCGCGCGGCCATTCCATTAGACTTAACGGGCCGATCGCAGCAGGGCGGTGCCTTTATTGCCCACACACGCCCCAGGGCTCGGATTTTCGTCGACGAAATCTTTCAGGGCCAAGCCTCGGCCAGGGGCTATTTTGTCATTGGATTTGATCGAGATGCGCCGCCGACTGCGGTGATCCGGGCCGTGACCGACCAGGGCGAGGCCCAGCATGTGTCTCACATTGCGCCAGGCGAGTTTGACCTTCAGAAGATAGATGGCCTCGCTGAAGATCAGGTCAACCCCCAGGGCGAGGCCTTGCTGGCGCAGATTGCCGCAGAGGTGGAGCGCAAGGCCCAGGGGTTTTCCAGCCGGGCCGATCGCGATGATTTTCGCCATGGATTTATCCTGCCCCTTAAGACCTTTCGGCTATCTGGGCATTTCGGCGGCCAGCGAATTTTGAACGGCGTACCCAAGCGCCCCCACTATGGCGACGACCTTGCTGCGCCGATCGGAACCCTGATCCGAGCGCCAGCAGCGGGCTTGGTCGCCTTTGCTGAAACAGGCCTACACTTCGAAGGTGGACTGACCCTGCTAGATCACGGCCAGGGCTTGATCACGGCCTATCTGCATCAGTCCAAGGTGCTCGTCAAAAAGGACCAGCTTGTGGCGCAGGGTCAGGTTATTGGCGCTGTGGGCATGGAGGGGCGCGCCACAGGGCCGCATCTTTGCTGGCGCATGAAATGGCGAGATCGCAACCTCGATCCCATGCTGTTGGTCGGCGTAAAGGCTGCCTAACCCTTCAGCTTTTTATAGATCTCATTTGGCCAGCGTTTATGGACCCAGAACCATTCGGCTGGCCTTGCCCGCACACAGTCCTCGATGAAGGCATTCACTCTGCCAACACCCGCGGCGATGTCAGCGTTGCGATCTCCGGTGTTTTGCAAATGAATGGGATCATGGACCACCACCTTGAACCGCGCCTTTTGGGTTCTTTGGACCGACATGGGCTGAAGGGGAATGTCATAGCGCAGGGCAAAGCTACTGGGCCCTGGGGCCGTGTAGCAGGTTATGCCAAATAGGGGGGCGGCGACCCCGCCATTGAATTTCTGATCATTCATGAGGGCCGCGCACTCGCCCCGGCCGAGGGCACGGATCAATTCCCGTGCGCTTTCACCGCCCTTGGGGGCAAAAAGTCTGACGCCATATCGAAAACGGCTACGGCGGAAACTCGCGTCCACATAGGGGTTATTCATGGCGCGATAGGTGATGTGGCAATTGATACCGGCGTGAACTATGGCCGCAGGCATGATTTCCATGGAGGAAAAGTGTCCGGAAATGAACACGACCGCTTGGCCGCCGCGGGCGATTTCAGCAAGCCGGGCACTGTTCACCACCTCAACCCGGCTGGAATCAGCAATGATCTTGTCGAGGATCGGGAATTCCAGCGCTACCCGACCGGTCTCGGCCCAACTCTCTAAAGCAAGATGCTGAATCTCGGCCTCTGAGGCCTCTGGAAAGGCAATCCTCAGATTGGTCAACACCACCTGGTGGGTGCTGGTCATCGGGCCTAAGCCTTTGAAAAGCCACGCTCCAAAGTCCGATACCCTGTCGACGGGAAACAGGCGTGCCAAACCCGTGACCCCATCATAGGCCAAGGCCTCGATCCGCCAGAGGATATGCTGCGCAAGGGAAGGTTTGACCGGGGTCATGGCCCATACCTAACCGGCCTAGGCCCTGTCGCGCAACGCGAACTCGGCTCGCTTGGCGCGCGACTTGCCATTGTTAGGGCAGCCCGTCTCAGTTTGGGACAGGCGTTGCAACCAAACCAGAGGGGGCGGTCATGGACTCCACCGGCAGCAATATTGATCTCCACCTGGGCAAACGCCTGCGTCGCCGCCGTCGGCTTTTGGGGCTCACCCAGCAACAACTGGCCTGCGCCTGTGGTGTCCGCTTCCAGCAAATTCAGAAATATGAGTGCGGTGCCAATCGGATTTCCGCGGCCCGGCTCTGGCAGCTGTCTGAGGCCCTGGAGGTTCCGGTCGGCTATTTCTATGACGGCCTGTCGGAGGCTGCTAGCCGCGAGAACAATGGTGAGACCGAAGGCAATGGCGAAATGTTCGCCCGCAAGGAAACCCTTGACCTGATCCGTGCCTATTATCAGTTGGGCGAACGTCCCCGTCGCCGGCTGCTAGATCTTGCCAAGTCGCTGAACGGTGATCACGAGGCCGCTTGAGGTCTTAAGGCATCCTCGGATAAGCGGGGGTTTCACATCTGAGCTGCGACGGGGTAGAGCAAGCCATGCTCACACCACAACACCTCGCCGCCCTCGATGATTTCCTCCTGGAGCTCAACGCCGCCTCCGCAGCGGTCATTACGCCCTTGTTCCGTGCCGATCACGGCCTAGAAGATAAGGGCCATTCAGGCTGGTTTGACCCTGTCACCCTTGCCGACAAAAACGCCGAAGCCGCTATACGCAAGGTGGTCGCCGAACGGTTTCCTGACCACGGCGTCATTGGTGAGGAATATGGCGAGGACCGACCCGATGCAGAGTTCGTCTGGGTACTAGACCCCATTGATGGCACCCGCGCGTTTATTGCTGGCCTGCCAGTCTGGACCACGCTGATCGGCCTACGGCATGCGGGCAAGCCGGTCTTAGGCTCCATTGGCCAACCCTATATTGGTGAAATCTACATCGGCCATGCCGGCGGCTCTCGGCTCGTTTCCCGCGACGGCGTTCGTCCCTTAAAGGTCAGATCCTGCGACGGTCTTGGGTCGGCTGTCATTGCCACCACCGATGCCGATGGATGTTTCAAGCCCCCAGAGCTGGCCGTCTGGAAGCAGGTTCGTGCAGCCGCGCGCCTGGCGCGTTTCGGCTGTGACGCCTATGCCTATGCCATGGTCGCAGCCGGAACCCTCGATCTGGTCCTCGAGGCTGGCTTGAAATCCTGGGACATTGAAAGCGCCATCCCCTTAATGGAGGGTGCCGGTGGGATGGTCACTGACTGGCGCGGTGCTCCCGTCGGTCAATACGGCGGACAGGTCGCCATCGCTGGCGACCGCCGCTGCCTCGACGCAGCCCTGGCCTTGGTGGGGCCCGCGGCGCTCTAAGCCTTAGGTTTCGGGGAAGTCTTAGCTGCAGGTTTCTTTGCAACGGCCTTCGGCGCGGCGGCAGGCTTCGCCTTTACAGCTGGCTTTGCCACAGCCCTTGGTTTCGCAGCTGGCTTTGCGGCTGCCTGCGGCACCGCAATGAGTGCAGGCTTTGGTGCGATCTTATCTGCCAAGGCGTCGAAGGCCGTCCAGAATTGATCGCGTTTGTCGTCCGTTTCCATGAGGATTTCGTGTTCGGCACCGACGACGCTTATAAATTCGCCATCTGGCAGGTCTGCCGCAGCCTGCCGCTGTGCTGTATCCGTCACGAGCTTGTCATCAGCCGCCGAAACGATCAGCACGGGTATCTTGACCCCTTGCAGATTGGCTTTGACCCCAAGGTGGCCCGTGGCCTTTAGGGCGAAGTCCATCCATCCCCAGGTGGGTGCTGATAAGGCGAGGTCATGATTAGCAGCAATCAAGGCCCGCCCCCGCGCAAATCTGACGGGATCATGGGTCAACACATTGCCTTCAAAAGCTTCTTCATAGGGATTTCCCGCCGGCGGGCGAGCGTAGTCTGCACCCTTGCCCAGCAGCAAATTCACCGCCACCAGCAGACCTGCCATGGGCGGCGCGCGAACCCCCAGCATGGGTGCGCAAAGTACGGCCCCAACAAACCTCGAGGCTTGTCCCTTGGCCAGGGCCATCAGGGTCAAGCACCCGCCCATGGAATGGCCAATTGCTAGCCAAGGCTTGGGCAGTCGCGCCTCAAAGCACGCCAGGATCGCGGCATAATCCTCAAGATAGGGCTGCACACCCTTGGCATGACCTTTTAGCCGATCTGGCAGATCACGATGCGACAGGCCCTGGCCGCGCCACTCCTGGCAAAGGACGACAAAGTCCCGGTCCAGGAGGTCCTGGATCACTTCGAAGTACTTCTCGATCGCCTCAGTGCGTCCCGTCGAAAGCACAACAGAGCCCCGCGCCGTGCCCTTGGGCGTGAAGAGGGCCGCCCTCAACTGAGCGCCCCCAGCGCCCGTCACCCATTCGGCGGCTCCACCCGGAGGAATTGGCGCTTGCGGGATGGAAATCAGGGGAGCGGAAAGCATGTTGAAGTTCCTATGCCAGCTTAGCGAAGAGGGCCTGCATCTGCGGCTGCAGAGACATGGCCAGAGACATATCGGAGACCTGAAGGCGACCTGTTATCACGGCCGTCATGGGGTTTAGCTGGCCCTTGCCCAGGGCCTCCAGATCCTT
>Ga0007791_10000528_pt1 | contig 12399 bp, 21 predicted proteins | sample CryBogmetaGMA05M_FD_60368 | JGI IMG/M metagenome (GOLD analysis project Ga0007791, IMG submission 60368) | Freshwater microbial communities from Crystal Bog, Wisconsin, USA - MA0.5M | ecosystem: Environmental > Aquatic > Freshwater > Lake | place: Crystal Bog, Wisconsin, USA | collected 2009-07-06 | reverse complement strand
GGTGGGTCTAGTGGTGGGTCCCGGGGTGGGTCCCTGCGCCCGGATCGAGAGGTTCCGTAGATGGGTCAGAGCCCTCTCCAACGCCGCGTCGAGGGACCTCCGCAGCTTCGCCTTGTAGTCGTTGTCACCGGTCACTTCGGGGACCTTGATCCGCTCCGTCAGCTCCTCCAGGAGCACCGCGGCGAGCTTCGGGGATTCGACGAGGGCGGCGGACCGCAGCGCCGACATGAACATGGTGGGTTGGGCCGGCACGCCGTCGCGGCGCATCCAGGACCGGACCAGGACCTCGGCGGTGTCCTCGTCGGTGTAGACGTAGCGGCGGGCCTCAAGCCGCTGCAGGGCGTCCAGGACGGCGTCCTCGGTGGGGAACGTGTCGCCGTCACGCATCGCTTTGCGCCACCGCCGCAACGACAACGGCTGCACCCCGGCGTTGTTCAGCAGGGTCGGGGGCTGCCCGAGCAGCACCTGGTAGAGCAGCTTGTCGAAGATGGGTTGGGCGCAGAAGTCGTCGTCGGTCCAGGCGACGAACAGGTTCTTGGCGTATTCGCGGGCCATATCAGTTCCCCTGTCCGGCGGTGTCCCGCAGCGCGGGGAGAAGGTAGGCGATCTGCATGTCTTGGCCGCGGGCCGCGATGAGGTCCACGGCGGCGGTCACGGCGTCTGGTGTGGCCGTCGGCGCGGCCGCATCAAGGGTTTCCGCCCATAAGCGGACCGGGTAGACGTCGCTGGGCCGGAAGAAGTCGGGCCAGTAGTTGAGCGCCCGGTCGAAAGCTACTGCGGCAAGTGCGATGCCGTTCGGCGTTGCGCTGATGGTGCGGCAAAGGTCTACGTACCAGTCGTGGAACGTGGGCCGTTGATCATCGGGTATGTATGCCCACATCGACCGCATTTGGGCCGTAAAGGGTGTATCCGGTGGTTGGGTTAGCATTTCGCTAGCCCCCTTTCTGGTCGGTACAGATGGGTGGGGTTAGTGGCCGTTCGGTGTTGACGCACCGGGCGGCCGCGTTCGTGTGACGGTAGGTGCGGGGGGTGCGGGCGGGCCGGCGGCCGGGTTGGTCATCGGTGTTCCTTGTCCTTCTGCTCGTTGGGGCAGCCGTCGGGGTGTCCCATGGTGGGTGTGTGCCAGCCGCACGTGGGGCAGCGGTCCGGCCCGGTGGGGGGCCGGTAGCCGGTGGCGAGACGGTGGGCGCAGATGTCGCGGTAAGCGGTCACGGCTCCCTCCTGGTGAACCTGGTGCGGTGTTGGCGTTCCTCGGTGGTGAGTCCGCCCCAGATGCCGGCGTCGGCGATGTGGGGGTTGTCGATCGCGTAGAGCAGGCAGCGGGCGAGGATGGGGCAGTGGTTGCAGATGGTGATCGCTGCCTTTTTATGTTGGGCGCGTAGGTAGCCGCGTTTCACCCTGCGGCGGTCGTAGGCTTTTCTTTCTTCGCGGCTCATCTGGGCCATTGGTGTGCGTTCGGGGTTCGTTTCGTGCCGCCGGATGGCGGCGGATGGGGGGTCGTGCCACCAGTCGGGGTTTGTGCCGGGTTGTCGGCACGCGGCGTGGGTGAACCAGGCGGGTAGCCCGTAGTGGTCGAAGTCGACGTTCACCGGTCGCCCTCGGGGTGGAAGTTGGGGCATGTGCAGTCGTTGCACCTGCCGAGGTACCCGTTCGTCAAAGGTTCATGCAGGTCGGGGTCGGCGTCGCAGCGGCGGTCACACTGCGAGCACACCGGGGCGGGTGCGGTCCAGGGCAATGGGTTCACGCGTCCCCCCATTCGCCGCAGGTGACCGTTCGCCACTGCACCCGGACATCAGGTGTCACGCCGTCTGTGCGTTGCAAGCTTTCGATGTAGGTGAGATGCCCGGCGATGGCCTTCTCGGACGGCAGCACGATGCGGCACTGCCGGCCCGTGTTGTCGCCGTAGCCGGTGAACACGACGCAGGGCTGACGGACCGCAGCGGGCGCGGGCGGCAGGTCCGCCACGTCGAACAGCTTGAGTTGCTGCGTCATCGGCTCGACCTCTGCGCGTGGTAGGCCCGGGCGACGTAGGCGTCACGCTCACGGACCTCGTCGGCGGTCAAGCGGGTGTCAGACGGGCGCAGCATCGACCCGAACGCGGCCAGGCAGCCGTCGCACGTATCACCGGCGTCGATGACGGGCGTCGCGCAGCCAGGAAGGACGCAGACACCGAAAAGGCTTCCCGTCACGCCGTCACCCCGAGGGATTCAGCGACGACCCCGACGAGATCCCGTGCGGCGGGCGGGGTGACGGCGTTACCGGCTTGGCGTACCTGTTCGCGGCGGTTGCCGAGGATGCGGTAGTCGGCCGGGAAGTCCATCGCGCCCTTGATCTCCCGCGGTTCCAGCATCCGGAACAGCACGTCGTTGATGTCGAACCGCGCATCGTCCGGAGTGAGCAGGGCGTGGCGCTCGACGGTGGTGCAGGTCGACAACGCGTCACCGGTAGGTGTTGTGCTGCCGTTGCCGTAGTAGGTCGTCACGAGGCCGTGGTGGTTGCCCGCGGCGGTGACCGTGGCCAGCGGGTCCGACACTGACCGGTGTCTCGACCCGCCGCCGCGCAGCTCCGCCATGAACGCCAAACCGGTTTCGTTGCGGGTCGTCATCGTCCGGGCCGGAACATCAACCGGGGCAGCGGACTTCCCGTCGCGGCCCTCAACGGGAACAGCCAGCCCGAAGTGATTACCTGATGCCGCGACGGTTTGCATCGCCGCGCCGAGGCCGCGGGTGCGGTACTCGTGGCGGTGCTCGGTCAGGAACGGACCCCAATACTTCTCGATCCCGGCCTGGATACGCGCCATCGTCTTGTCGGCGAGCGGCTTGTCCCGGTCTCCGATGCGCTGCCCCAGCAGATCCCAGTCGATGATGTCGGCGGCCGGGCGGAACGTCGGCTCCACCACGGAGTACCGGCACGCCAAGTTCGGGCACCGGTACACGTACTGCGCCCGATAGCGGCCCCAGCTGCGGTCGGGGCGCTTGAATGTCTGCCGCGCCCGCACCGGCCCGCACTGACTGCACACCGCCGGCGGGGATGTCACCCGTGCAAGGTCCGGGCGCTGGTTTCCCCGCCGCCAGAACACGATGTACATGCGGTCCCGGGACTGCGGCGCCCCAACCCCGAACGCCTGGGCGTGCATCGAGTTCAACATCACCGCCTGGTGGTCGTAACCGAGGCAGTCCATCGCCATCAGCCACGCCCGGTACGGCTCCCAATGCCAGGCGTCGACGACGTTCTCCACGATCACGGCCTGGTAGCGGTGGATCTCGGCGAACCGTGGAACGTCCCACATCGTTGCCCGTGAGCGTTCAGCGGCGGCGTCGGGAAGTATCTCCCCGAACAGGTCCGGCTGGGAGTCCTCGCGGCGCTTCCCGCGGGCCACCGAATGCGAGGTGCATTCCGGTGACGCCCACAGGATGTCGGTGCGCGGGAAGTAGCGGGGGTCGATCTGTGACAGGTCGGCGCACAAATGATCGGCGGTCGGATGGTTCGCGCCGTGGGTTTCGACGGCGAGATCCCAATGGTTAGAGGCGATCCGCACCGACACCCCGGGGATCTCGACAGCTCCGGTTGAGCTCCCGCCGGCTCCGCAGAATAAATCACACAGCGTCAACATTCAGCTTTCTCCGTTCTTGCGCGGTATCTCGCCCGCAGGTTGATTCGGTCGCTCCACAGCAGGTCCCATGCGGCGACGTCGCGGGCGTGGTCGGCGTCGCGTGCGGCGGCCAGCTCGGCGTCCGTAGGTCCGGGCTGGCATTGGATTGTGGGCCAGGTCATCCGCGCACGCTCCCTAGAGGCCATTCGTCGCGGTCGTCGTCACTACCGGTGTCGTTGTCGCGCAGCAGGTCTGCCATCAATACGGCTTTCCGTTTCCGGGATTCGTCCTGCCGCGCTTCGAGTTCGGTGTGGACTTCTTCGGGAACCGTGGCGATCGCGGCGGCGATCACCCCGAGATCAGTCGCCCACCAGGACCGCTCGTCCTCGGCGGGGTGTTGCGCGGCCAACGCGTCGTAGTGGGCGATGGCGCGGGCCAGCCAGTCGGCGCGGGTCATGGCAGCTCCGTGACGATGATGTTGCAGCCGGGGGCGGCGTCGGGGCCTTCCCAGTGCGCTAGTTCCTTCTCAGCGGTCAGCCGGACAACCTGCGAATCGTCAACCAGCACAACACCTGTGATGCCGTCCAAAACGGCGCGGGCCATTTTGTCGACGTCGGGACGCTTCGCCGCGTAGAGGAAGTACTTCGGGGCGGACTTCGGTCGTGGCATCCGGAAGAACAGCTCCACCAGCACCGGGCCGATGAAGGGTCCGCGGCCGCCCATCGCCTGGTGGGCGACGAGCGCGACGCGTTCCCGCCACGGTCCGACCGCTTTAGACGACTCGATCAGGACGCCCTTGCCGACATGACGTTTTGACCCCTGGGGTGCGGGGGCGCCCGGCACCCAAAACGACACGCCGAGCCCCGACCCGTCGGTCACAGCAGGGAGCCCTGGTCTTCGCCGTCGTCGTCGGTGTAGCCGGTGGTTTTGAGGGCGGCGGTGTTCAGCAGGTCGGTGACGACCTGCCCGATGGTGCCCTCCTTCGACGCGGCGTTCAACGCCCCGACGACGGTTCGGAGTTCGTCGTCGGTGATGCCGTCGCGGTGCTCCGGCGGGCTCTCCGGCCGCCCGGCCAGCGCCGCGATCACAATGATCTGGTCGTCGCGGTCCTCGCACTGCGCTTCAGCGAGGAGGGCGAACATTCTGGCGACCCACTTCTTGCGGGTCGCGGCGCTCATCCCGCCGTCCGCGGCGGGGGTGGGATGCCCGGCCGGCGCCGGATCCGCCGCGGGTTCGGGTTCGGGTTCTGGTTCGGCGTCCACCACCACCGGCTCCGGCGGTGCGATCGCGGCCCGCAGCCCATCCACACCACGCGGCTTGGACGGAACCCGCTTCGACGGCACGGATTCGGGCCGATCCATCTCCAGCTCCTCGGCGGAGTACGGGATACCCAGAAGGACGTCAGGGGCGATCTTGCGGCACACCTCCATCGCCGCCTTCGCGTAGAGCATTCCCTGCGGGTCGGTCTTGTACTTCGCATTTTTGGTGTATCCGGCGAGTTCGGCGCGGGCGATGTCCCACGTCGATTCCTCGGACAGGTCGCCGCGGATACCGCGGACGGTCACGGCGTCGTTGGCCGAGGACACGGTGGTGATCTTGACGCCGTGACACATGACGAGGGCGACGGCGGTGCGGGCGTAGATCGCGGGTGCGCCGTGGACGACGAAGATCTGCTGCATGGACTGGATGGGGGTCAGCCCGAGTTCGGCGCCGTACAGGATTGCGGCGGCCCCGTTGCCGGGTTTCCCGCGGTAGGCGGCGGGCACCATCTCGGTGTCGCAGAGGGCGTCGGCGAGCTGCTTGGCGGCGCCCATCGCTTGGGCGTGCTGCATGAGTTGTCCGATGGAGCTGGGTTGCGCCGGGCGCTGCGCGGGCAGGATTTCGATTCCGTTTTCGGGCAACTGGTTTGGGTCGAACGTTTCGATGGTCATGCGGGTTGGTGCTCCTTACTGGTTGGGGTTTCGGTGAGGGTGTAGAGGTCGGGCAGGTTCTTGGGGTTGAGGAACAGTGCGACGGCTCCGCGTGAGGAGGGGCGGCGGTCGGCGATCTTGACGTCGCCGACCATCGCGGTTTGCGCGTTTCCCATGACGTCGAGGAGCCGGGTCTTGACGCTGCGGAGCCGGGCGTCGAGGTCCTTCGATTCGGCGGCGCACTCGAGGACGTCGGCGGCCAGCGCCGGGTCGACGTTGGCGATCTCGCCGGGGTTGATGTCGGGGTGCAGCTCCCGGACGGTTTCGTAACACGCCACCGTGTCGTCGAGGTCCGGGGGTTCGTCCCCGGCCAGCGATTCGTAGAACACCCGGCAGCGATCCAGGATCACCCCGGCCACCCCGGCGTCGAACGGGATCGTGTAGGTGTGGTGATTGAAGAACGGCCCCATCACCACCAGGTGCGCCGGATGCGTCGTGTAGCCGGTGAACAGCATCTGCGCCGTCACCTGAGCCACATAGTCGGCGGGGGCGTCGTCGGTGAACTCGTCGCCCCACTCCGATAGGTCCCGGGCGATCTTGAACTCGACCACGCGGCGGGCTTTCCCGCGGCGGGCACGCCGGTCCAGGGTGACCAGCGCGGGGAATCCCAGGTTTTCGGGGACGATCTGAATTTCGTCGCGGGACAACTGCCAGCCGGGGTGCTCGATCTTCCACAGCGCGGCGAGTGCGTGCTCGAAAGCGTGGCCGGTGTCGAAGATGTCTTTGTGGCCGTCCGGTGCGATGTTGCCGCGCATCTGGTGCCAGGTGCGGTACGGGCTGGTGAATCGGCTGACACCGAGCAGCCCTGCGACCTTGCTCGGGGTGATTCGCGCCAGGTGCTCTGGTGAGCCGGGGGTGATGAATCCGGGTTGCCCGGGCCGGTACACACCGGGGGCGGCGGTAGTGGTCACGAGTTGTCTCCTTGGCAGTTGCACGGCTCAAACGGGTGGCCGTCGCTGGTCTTGGGGGTGATGGCGCGGAGGTTGGGGAGGTCGTGCAACATGCGTCCACGGCCGCATCGGGCGCAGCCAGTGCAGTGCCAATCGGTCGCGGTGGCGAGGCGGCGGTGATACCCCCGATGCGGGCAGGTGCAGGCGCTCACGCGTTGACCAGCCGCAGCACGATCCGGGCCTGCGGTACGGGCTGGTGCGCCAAGTCGAGCCGGTGCTCGGCCGCGGCGGCACGCCCAGACATGGGGCAGCGTTCCCAGCCGTTGCCGTGTTCCTCAACCGTTCCGGTCGCGTCGATCACCCACATGTCGCCGCGGCAGCCGGGGCAGCGGCGGCGGGTAGCGGCGGGCAGCCGGGACACAATCTGGGTCACGTTTTCTTTGGTGGTTCCGATGCGGTTGGCGACCTGCTGGGCGGTCAGCTGCCACGGTGCGATGTCGGTGCTGTTGTCGCGGCGGCCGAGCATCCGGGGGGTGAGGCGCCGGACCGCGATGCGGGCCTCGGCAAGGGTCAGGGTCATGGGGCGGCCCTCGGTGCAGGCGACCTCGATGGCGTACCAGTCGATTCGTGCGGCTTCCCGTTCCGCGGCCTGGTGTCGGGCTTGGGCGGCGTAGGCGGGGTCGCCGGTGCAGCGGCGGCACTCAAGCTGGGGGTTGGGGTCGAGGGTGCGGCGGCGGACGTAGGTGCCGCAGCCGTTGCGGCACCGCCTACCGATCTGCGCGGGTTGGGTTGTCATTTCTTTGGGCTCCACTGGCCGGCGTGTTTACGGGTGTGTTCGTTCCCGATCGCGGTGGCGCGGGCGGGTGACTGTGCGTGGGGTCCGCGGTAGCCGCAGCCGTCGGCGGCGCACACGGGCTGGTACGTCGTGCCGAACCTGCGGTGCTCGGTCACGGTGCAAACGTGGCCGGTCACGCGAACTCCTCAGCGTCGAACAGCGAGGGCGCTTCCATCTCCGACTCCAAACGAGTCATGTTGTCGACAGCGGTAGCCCAGTAGGACGGCTTCAGTTCGATTCCGATAGCGCGGCGGCCCAGCTTCACCGATTGGTATAGCTCCGAACCGATCCCGGCGAACGGCGTCAACACCAACTCGCCGCGGTTGCTCCACAGTCGGACGCAACGCTCGATGAAACCCAGCTGCAACGGGCAGATGTGGCGCTCGTCGGCGGACTCCTTCGCCACCCGCGTGTTAAGCGTTTCGGTTTCCTTGATGCCGTACCAGACGGGGCAGATGTTGCCGTCCTCGGTGAGCCAGCCGCCGTCGTGGTGATCAGTCCAGATCGGTGACGCCCATTCGATCCACTCGTCGTTGGTCACGTCGTTCTTGATCTGCACGGCGTTGTCGCCGGGCTTCTTGAACAGCAGCAGGTAGTCGGCCAGCGCCGGCCTGGTCGTGGCTGAGTCGCGGTTCTTCGTGGCGAACGCCAAAGCGTGAGATCGGGTGCGGATCGACTGCGCCTGTGGGTCTTTCCACACGGTGACTTCGCCGTCGAAGATCCACCCGGCCTCTTGGAACGCCCGGATCACTTCACCCCGGAAGTCGGTCATGCCCATGTAGCCGACCATCGACTTCGTGGTGGTCAACTGCTGAACATAGATGCACGCCCGCCGTCCGGGTTTCGTGACGCGCAGTTGCTCGCGAATGATGAACCCGTAGTGCTCAAGGAACTCGCCGCGGCTGGCGGCGTTGCCGAGGTCCCGCACGCTCGGGCTGTAGGTGAACAGCGAAGCGAACGGCGGGCTGCAGATCGACAGGTCGACGCTGTCGTCTTCCAGTTCTGCCAGCCGTTCACACGAATCCCCCAGCAGCAGCGACCAATTCACGCCGTGGGCCTCGTCGGTGATGTAGTCGGTCATGCTGCGGTCTCCTTCATTCTGGCGCGACGTAGCCGCTCACGATCACGGCGGCAGGTTCGGCACTTGCGGTTGCCTTTTGGTTCGTATGAGGTGTTCGTCTCGTCGTACGGGTGGCCGTACGGGCAGTGCGTCTTACGAATGTTGCGCTGAGTGCCGTGATTGACCGCATCCCGCACGTTCTCCGATTGCGTTCCCCAGCAGAGGTTTCCAACGGTGTTGTTCAGGTGGTCGCCGTCGACGTGGCGAGTGACCGCCCCGGACGGTCGGGGTGGCAGGAACGCATCGGCGACAAGAGAATGCACCCGGCAGTTGATGCGATTGCCGTTGCGGTACAGGCCGAGACGGCGATAGCCACTTGCGTCTATGAATGTCGACATCAAGCCACGACGGCCGCGCACGACTCCTTCGTCGCTGACCATGTAACCCGGAAACGATGGGATATCGCGCCACTCAGTCATGCGGCCACCCAATTCCGTCGGCCAACTCGGATCAGTCCCTCGGTTACCTCACTGGACTGCCGTTCTTTGGCCCGCACGTTGTCGGCGATCTGCGTCTCAAGGTCGCTGAGGATGATGTGCGCGTAGACAACTTTTGACTGCCCGTAGCGGTAGCACCGCCGGATGGCCTGGTAGTACATCTCAAATGAGTCACCAAGTCCGACGAACGCCATCCGGTGGCAGTGCTGAAAGTTCATGCCCTGAGATGCAATTGATCCCTTGGTAATGAGAACGTCGAACTTGCCGTCGGCAAAGTCGAGGAGTAACTGAGCCTTTTCCTCAGCATCTAGTGAGCCGTGAACATTCACGGCGCCAGGGATGGCCGCGGCCAGCGCGTCGGCTTCAGAGTTCAAACCGCACCACAAGATCCACGGCCCCGGATTGTTAGCGACGAGCTGCGCGGCCCGATCAACTCTGGCCTGCAGCGTTTTCCGGCGCATTGTCGCGCGTCCGGTTACGCCGCCTAGCTCCGTCGCGAATAGCTGGCCCTCGGCTTCGATCTGTGCCTCAACGATCTCTGGCACAATCTCCAGTCCGGGCAGCTTGTACTCGGTATCGTCGCCGCCCACATCGGACGGCTTGCGGATGGCCACCGCCCACTGCGACATCCACTGGTACATCGCCTCTTTGCCGTGATTCTTCGGCCGCCAGCCGTCCTGGTCGTGGATGAAGTAAGCGGCGAGCATGTGTGTCCGCGACATCCGTCCAAGCCATTCGGCTTGGTTGGTCAGTTCCTCGGGGTCGTTCGGCGCCGGGGTGGCGGAGCACGCGAGCCGGTACGGAACGTCGGCCGCCCAGTCGATCAGCATCGTCCGGGTTGCCCCGGTCGACTGCTTCAGGATCGAGGACTCGTCGAGCACGACGGCATCCCACGCCGCAGCCGGAAACCCATGCAGCCGCTCGTAGTTGGTGACGTGGATGCGGGTGCCCAGCGGGTCAACCTCGCTGTAGTCCTTCACGTAGCGGGCCGTGATGCCGAGCTTGGCGGCTTCGCGGACGGTCTGCTGGCACACCGCCAGCGGCGCCACGATGAGCGCGTTATCACCGGACAGCCGTGCCCATTCCAGTTGCATCACGGTCTTACCCATTCCGGTGTCGGCCCAGAGTGCGGCGCGGCCGGTCTGTACTGCCCATCGGACGAGTTCGTTCTGCCAGTCGTGGAGCATGGGGTGAACGTCGCCGGGTTGCGCTGTGCGGCCGGGCTTCTCGACGCGGCCGGCCTTCTTCGCGAGGAACTGTTGGTAGTTCACGGGTGCGTCTCCAGGTAAGCCGCCTCGTACTCGGCGTTGTTGGGGTTCCACATGCCGAAATCAGTGGCGTACTGGTAGAGGTCGTTAGCCCAACGCAGTTCGTCGGCGAGGGCGCGGAGCCGGGCCACGATGGCGGCGTGCTTGTCGTCGTTCACCGGGTGACCGCGGTGATGATGAGGGGTTTGGTGATGGGTTTGGGGTTGGGTTGGGATGCGGCCCAGGCGATTACGGCGACGGCGGCGGTGAGGGCGATGAGTAGCAGCGCGGCGATGGTCTTGTCGCGGCGACGCCGGTTGGGCCGGGTTTGGGTGGTCCACCACGGCTGTTCCGGGTGGGTGTCGACGTGGGTGCCGGTCTCGGCAAGGTTGATGTCGGCGTGGAAGTCTTGGGCCGTGAGGATGACGTCTTGCGGTGTCCATACCTGCAGGGCGTTGGTGTCGCGGGGTGTCCAGGCGGTGCCGGCTGGGTGGCGGAACATCGCGGCCTGGCGGTGGTCGTCGGGTAGTCTGTGTTTACTCACTTTTCTCCTTTGGTTGGCGTCGCCCGTTGCAGCGGGCGGCGCCTGTTCTTTTGGTGGTGGGGGTTAGCGGTTTTGGCGGGTGCACCCGCCCACAGCTGCGGGGGTCCGGCTGGGGAGTTCGATGGCGTTCTCGATGGCGGCGATCAGTTGGGTGAGGTCCGCGGCGAGCCGGTCGGCGCGGGCACGCCAGTAGTCGCGGTCAACGGTGAGACGGTCAATCTCGGCGACCGCAGCGGCGATCGACACCGGGCCGGTCACGCGCCGGCCCCCCGCCGTGCGCTGATGGCAACGACGTTGGCGTAGTGCCGCGCCCACACCGAGTCGAACAGCGGACGGTCAGCTTCGGTGTATGCGCACGCCTCGCGGGTTTGCCCGTTCGGCATGTTCTGGAGGTGCATCGCCGGTTCGCGGTCGTGCTCCACGATGTAGAGGGCTTTGAGTCGCTTCCCGAACCCGGACGCCTTCGCCCGCACGAGGTCGGATGCCAGGCCCTTCCCGGTGAGGTAGTCGTACACGTAGAGCGGGCGGTCGGTGGCGTTGATCTCGGGGGCTTCGCCCATCGCGCGGGCCAGAACGATGCGGGCTTTCGCTTCGAGGTGGCGGGGGTCGACGATGCCCTTGGCGAGGCCGATGAGTTCCAACTGCTGTCTGGCGTGGCGGGCGAGGCGGTCGAGCTGGTCCTCGGTGGCGCGGGGGTTGATCGCGCCGCCGTCGAGGAAGTAGGACTCGATGACGTCGGCCACTTCGGACTGGTAGGCGATGAGTAGCGGGCGCTTGTCCTCGGCGACGTTGTTCTCGTTAATGGTGGCGAGCAGCATCAGGAACGTGCGGACGTCAACGGTGGTCATGGCGCGGGACTTGCCGTCGGCAGCAACCGTGGGCCTCTCGCCTACGGTTGCCCATGACCTGCCCTTGAGCTTGCGAAGCTGGGTCGCGTAGTCCAGCCCCAGCGACTCAACCGCCGGGCGCAGAACTACCTCGGGATTGCCCTCGGCGTTGATGGCGAGCAGGTCGATGCCGTGAAACGGGATGGTTACCAGTTCGCTGCTAGGATGAGAGTGCATTTCTTCCTTTCGTGTTGGCCCTCACCGGTTGCCGCCGGTGGGGGCTGTTTCTTTGTGTCAGGCGGCGCGCTTGGCAAGCCAGCGGTCGAGGTCGCTTGGGCGGATGAGGAATGAGCCGGTGAGTCCTGGCAGCTTCTCGGCGCGAAGGTCGCCGCGGTTGATGGCGGCGATGATGGTGCGCTTCGGGATGCCGGTCCTGACTTGGGCTTCCGAAGTGGTCAGCCTTGTGGCGGGTTTTGGCATACGCACAAGTTAGGGTAAACGGCAATATTGTGCAAGTGCTCGGCGTGAAGCGTTTTCGTGTTGTCCACGGTGTGCGTGAACAACGGACCTTGCAAGACATGCACAGTTGTGCATACAATCGCGCCTATGACCATTAATTTTGATAGCGGATACGTGCCAGATATCGAGGTGCGTCATCGCCTATACATCGCCCGCGATCTCGCCAAACTAGAAAAGGGCGAACTAGCCGACCTCATCGGCGTATCCCGAAACACCATCGGCAACTACGAGGGCGGCGACACCACCCACATGCGAAAGATCGTGCTCAAGCAGTGGGCGCTCGCCTGCGGGGTGTCCCTAGACTGGATCATGACCGGTGAAAGCCCCCACGAAACCCCACCGAACGGAACTCACACCGAAACCACCGATAAGTTGCGAGTTGTCACGGCCGTGCATCACCTCGGCCACAGGTCAGCGG
>Ga0007791_10000527_pt1 | contig 12444 bp, 10 predicted proteins | sample CryBogmetaGMA05M_FD_60368 | JGI IMG/M metagenome (GOLD analysis project Ga0007791, IMG submission 60368) | Freshwater microbial communities from Crystal Bog, Wisconsin, USA - MA0.5M | ecosystem: Environmental > Aquatic > Freshwater > Lake | place: Crystal Bog, Wisconsin, USA | collected 2009-07-06 | reverse complement strand
GATGACCAGGCGCCTGCGATCGGGCTGACCGATCCGGGATACCTCTATCTCGCAGGCCCTGAGGGCGCCGACAGCCTGCGTGCCCAGCATGCGCTGCAACGCGAGCACGGCGCACCAATCGAACTGCTCGAGCGCGATGCCCTGGCGAACCGTTTTGCCTGGCTGCGGACAGGCGATCTGGCGGTCGGCACGCTCGGTGCAGGCGCGGAAGGCTGGTTCGACGGCCCGGCCCTGCATCAGGCGATGCTGAAGGCGGCAAGGGCGCAGGGCGCGGCGCTGATCCAGGGCGAGGTGGTGGGCTTCGAGATGTCGGGGGCGGGCAATCTGCCTCGCCACATCACAGCGCTTCAATTGGCCGACGGCACACGCCTGGTCTGCGGCACAGCGGTCAATGCCGCCGGCGCCTGGGCACGCCCGCTTGCGGCGGCCGCCGGCATCGACCTGCCGGTGCACGCCCGGCGTCGCACGGTGTTTGTCTTTTCCTGCCCGTCAACGCTGGCCGATTGCCCGCTGGTCATCGACCCGAGCGGCTTCTGGTTCCGGCCCGAGGGCAAGCAGTTCATCGGCGGTCGCACGCCAGACGATGACGCCGACGATCTGCCGCTCGAGCCGAATCTGGCCGAATTCAACGAAGCCTTCTGGACCGGACTGGCGCACCGGGTGCCGGCCTTCGAGGCTCTGCGCATCGAAAACGCCTGGGCCGGCTACTACGAGATGAACCTCTTCGATCACAACGCCCTGCTGGGCGCGCATCCGGCAGTCGACAATCTGCTGTTTGCGACCGGCTTTTCAGGCCACGGCATGCAGCAGGCGCCAGCCGTCGGTCGCGGTGTTGCAGAGCTCATCGTGCATGGCGGCTACCGATCGCTCGATCTGTCGGTGCTCTCGGTGGCACGGCTGGCCGAGGGTCGGCGAATCATCGAGGCAAATGTGATCGGCTGATCCGGGCTCAGACCCAGCCGCCGGCAAACGCAATGCCTTGCCCCGCAAAAAACTCCACTTCGTTGCTGGCCAGAAACACCGCGAACAGCGCGTCTTCTTCGGGGCGCGCCAGACGCCCGAGCGGCACGTCCCGCTTGAGGCGTTCCTGGAAGGCCGGCAAGGCCTGAACATCCGGGCCGTAGTAGGTCGGGTTCTCGACGAAGTTCTGCGCGATCAGATTGACATGCACGTTATGCGGCGCGACCTCGACGCCGACCGAGCGCACCCAGCTGAGCTGCGCGCCACGAGCCGCCGAATAGGTCGAGACGCGCTTCTGTCCGCGCAGGGCCACCGCGCTGCCCATGACGATGAACTTGCCGGCGCGCCGCGCGATCATGGCCGGCAGCGCCGCGCGCGCAAGACGGGGCAGCGGATCGACCATGTGCGTAAAGACATGCTGCCACTCCTCATCGGTGACCGCGGTCACAGGCGAATAGGGCGAGGGCACGGCCAGATTGGCAATCAGGATATCGATACGGCCAGCGGCCCTGACCGCCGCCTCGGCCGAGGCCGGATCGGCCAGTGGGCCGTGCGCGCCGATGACCACTGCGCCGTGCTCCTCGAAGGCGGTGGTCAGCACCGGTCCCATGAATTCTTCGCACTGGGTGATCAGCACCCGTTTGCCCTTGAGGCTGTCGCCGATCCGCATGATCGAAGTCTCCTGTGTCCTGATCTGATCGAGTCTATCAGCGCTCGTGCACCGGTCCGCCGGCTGCGGCTTCCAGCTCGCGCACCATTCGCGCAACCCGGTCGGCGAGCTTTTCGGTGGTGACCTGCTCGCGCAGCCGCTCGATCAGCAATGGAAACGCAAATGGCCCCGGCCGCTCAAGTTCGACCTCAACCAGGGTTCGGGCACGCAGGCGCGCAAGCGTCTCGCGCAGGCGGGCAATATCGAGCTCCTGCTCCAGCACCTCGGTGGCGGCCTGCGCCAGCAGCAGGCTGCCCGGGTCGTAATCGCGAAACACCTGATAAAAGAGCCCCGCCGAGGCCTGCAACTGGCGCGATCGTTTCGGCGCACCCGGGAATCCCTGAAAGATCAGCCCCGAGACCCGCGCGATCTCGCGAAATCGGCGCAAGGCCAGCTCGCCTGAATTGAGACTTTCCAGCACATCGGCGAGCAGGTCGCCCTCGGCAAAGAGACTGCCGTCGCGAAGCCCGCGCCAGTCAATCGGATCGGGGGCAAGCAGCTCCAGTCCATAGTCGTTGACCGCGACTGAGAAGCTCGCCGCGGCCTTTTGCGATACCCGCCAGGCCAGCAGCGCCGCAAGACCAAGGTGGACATTGCGCCCGGCAAAGGGATAGACAAAGAGATGGTGGCCCTCGCGCGACTGCAGGTGCTCGACCAGCAGCGTGTGGGTATCGGGCAGGCGCGACCAGGCCTGCTGCAGGCGCAACAGCGGCGCGGCCATCTGCATCTCGGGGCCATCAAAGACGCCGGCACTCGCCTGCTCAAGGCGTGCCAGCACCGCATCGGCCATCTCGGACGACAGCGGCATCTTGCCGCCATTCCAGCGCGGCACGGCGGCGCGCCGTCCGGTGGCCCGCTTCACATAGGCGGTCATGTCGTTGATACGCACCAGCTCGAGCAGCCGCCCGGCAAAAAGAAAGCAGTCACCGCGTTTCAGACGGGCGATGAAACTTTCTTCGACCGTGCCGACCGTACTGCCATTCATCATCTTCACGATCATCGAGGCGTCGGCCACGATCGTGCCGATCGACATCCGGTGACGGCGCGCAATGCTGCGATCGGGCACCCGCAGCACACCCATCTCATCCGGCACCACCCGGCGGTATTCGGGATAGGCAAGGAGCGACTGCCCGCCGCGGGTCACGAAATCGAGCGACCAGGCCCATTCGGCATCGGTGAGCTCGCGATAGGCGTGGCAGCTGCGGACTTCTGCCAGCAAGGGCTCGGACTCAAAGCCGGTGCCGGCGGCGATCGTCACCAGATGCTGGACCAGCACGTCGAGCGGCTTGCGCGGCGAGTCGCGCGGCTCGATCCGCCGGGCGACCACTGCATCGCGCGCGGCTGCGCCCTCAACCAGCTCAAGCGCATGGGTCGGCACCAGCGTGACCCGCGAGGCCCGCCCCGGCGAATGCCCCGAACGGCCGGCACGCTGCATCAGCCTGGCGACGCCCTTGGCGCTGCCGACTTGCAGCACACGCTCGACCGGTGAGAAGTCCACACCCAGGTCGAGGCTTGAGGTGCAGACCACCGCCTTCAGCCGCCCCTCCTTCAAGCCGGCCTCGACCCAGGCCCGCACCGAAGCATCGAGCGAGCCGTGATGCAGCGCAATCAGGCCGGCCCAGTCGGGTCGGGCTTCGAGCAGCGCCTGATACCAGAGCTCGGCCTGCGACCGGGTGTTGGTAAAGACCAGCGAACTCGCGCTCGAGTCGATCTCGGCCACCACCGGCGCCAGCATCCGGGTGCCGAGATGGCCGCCCCACGGGAAGCGTTCGGTCGACTCCGGCAGGAGGGTATCGACCAGCAAGGTCTTGGGCTGGCGGCCCTGCACCAGCCGGCCACCGCCACGCGCCAGCAGCACGTCCATCGCCTGTTCAAGATTGCCGAGCGTGGCCGACAGGCCCCAGACGATCAGCCCCGGATTGAAGGCCCGCAGCCGGGCCAGCGCGAGCTGAACCTGCACGCCGCGCTTGTTGGCGATCAGCTCATGCCATTCGTCAATCACAAGCATCGCGACGCCCGACAAGCGCCCGGGCGCATCGGCCTTCGACAGCATCAGCGACAGGCTCTCGGGGGTGGTCACCAGCGCCTCGGGCAAACGCCTGTCCTGACGGGCGCGCTCGGCAGCCGGGGTGTCGCCAGTGCGCAGACCGACCCGCCAGTTGATGCCCAGTTCGGCAAGCGGCTCAGACAGGGAGCGGGTTGTGTCGGAAGCCAGTGCTCGCATCGGTGTGATCCAGAGCAGCTTCAGGCCGGGGGTGCGCCAGATTGAGTTGGGCGATGCGCCAGGCGATGGCGTCGGGGCCTGGGCCAGCACCCGGGCCAGCGCGGCGAACCACACCGCATAGGTCTTGCCCGATCCGGTGGTGGCATGCAGCAGGCCCGACTCGCCGGCTGCGACCGCGTCCCAGACCTCGTGCTGGAAGGGGAAGGATTGCCAGCCTCGGCGCTTGAACCAGCCGGCGATGTCGGTCGGTGCGGGGGCAGCCGGCAGGTTGCTGCTCGGCGCGTGGGCGATTGAGGCTGATCGCTGAGTGCGGCCGCTTTGGCGGCTGGTCTTCAGTGAGCCGCCTGCCCGCGCATTGCCGCCGGCCGGTTCACTCGGGTCAGCGCGCGCGGCGCCCTCGATTGCTGCGCCCGCGTCGACGCCACCGCCGGCACCCGCCAAGCCGTCCACCGGCGCGGCGCGGCGCGGCAAGGGACGGGGCTTGGGGAAGGACGGCATCCCGCCATCCTAGCCCCGACTCGCTCAGGCCATCCGGAAGGTGGCGTTGGCCCGCGCGATCGTGCGGTCGCCGACCACGATGCGAGACTCGACAAACGACAGGGTCTTGCCCGCGCGCACGACTGTCGGCAGCACTTCGAGCCAGTCGCCCGGCCGCGCAATGTCCACGAAATCGATCGACAGGGACACCGTCAGCGCGCCGGCATGGCGCTCACCGTCGGCCGGGCGCGCCGCCTGCGCGACGATGCGCGCCGACAAGCCCATCGCGTTGTCGGCCAGCGCAGTAATCAGCCCGCCATGCGCAAGGCCCCGGGCATTGCAGTGCGGCTCGCGGATCTGTACCGCAAGCTGCAGGGCAGCGTCGGTCCGCCGGGCATAGATCGGCTCCCACGGGGCGGTCATCGGACTGTGGCGGTCGTGCGGCATATAGCCGGCCGGGGGCGTGTCAGGGGTGGTCATGCTTAGGCCTTTGATGTGTTGAAGGGCGCCTGCGGTCTCAGACCCTGCGAATCGGTCCGGCATATTGCGCCACCGCCGCATCGGCGGTGAGCAGGGTGATGCCTTCGCTTGAGGCCTGCGCAATCAGCATCCGGTCGAAGGGATCCTTGTGCAGCGGCGCCAGCTCATCGATCGCCAGCGCATGCTCGCCGGTGATCGGCAGTTCGACATAGCCGTTGTCGATGAGGGCGCGACGCAGGACGCGCGGCTCGAGCTGAAAGTCGCTGCGCCCGAGCCCACGCTTGATCGCGATCTCCCAAAGGCTTGCCGCGCTGAACACCAGTTCGTTGTCGGGCGCCTCGATCAGCTCGCGTGCCTGCGCCGAGAGGCGATCAGGATGAGCAGCAGCCCACAGCAGCAGATGCGTGTCCAGCAGCAGCTTCACCGCTGCGTCCCGGCACCGAAGAGCGCCTCGATCTGCGCTGCGCCCATCTCGTCAAAATCGTCGGGCACAGTGATCTGGTCGCGCAGAAACCCCAGCCTTTGCATCCTCGGCGCCGTCGGCGCCTCGAGCGCCGACACCCTGACAAGCGGCTTGCCAGCCTTGGCGATGATGAAAGGCTCGCCCGCCACCGCCAGCTCGATCAGTCGCGACAGATGGGTTTTTGCTTCGTGGATGTTGACGGTGCGCATGCAGAGGATGAACTAAACTAAACCAAGTTAGTCTAGTTCACACTATCACCCTGAATCAAGCCGCCCTGACAATCGGAATCGACCGCCCACCGGCCGACGAGGTCGACGCCGCGTCGTAAAGATGGCAGGCCACCGAGCGGCCGCCACCGAGATCCTGCAGCGGCGGGTCATCCACCTTGCAGCGCTCGAGCGCATGCGGGCACCGGGTATGAAAGCGACAGCCCGAGGGCGGCTTGACCGCGCTCGGCACCTCGCCCTGCACCACGACACGCTGGCGCTGTGCCTCGACCGACGGATCGGCCACCGGCACCGCCGACAGCAGCGCCTGGGTATAGGGATGCAGGGGCTCGCGATAGAGGTCGTCACGCGGTGCGATCTCGACGATGCGCCCGAGGTACATCACCGCCACCCGATGGCTCAAATGCCGCACCACTGCCAGATCGTGGGCGATGAAAAGATAGGCCAGGCCCAGACGCTCCTGCAGCTCCATCAGCACATTGACCACCTGCGCCTGGATCGACACATCGAGCGCCGAGACCGGCTCGTCGCAGATGATCAGACTGGGCTCGAGCGCCAGCGCCCGGGCGATGCCGATTCGCTGGCGCTGGCCGCCGGAAAATTCGTGCGGATAGCGGTCGGCCATGTCAGGCAGCAGCCCGACGGTCTTGAGCAGACCCGCGATGCGGTCATCGTATTCGCCGCGATTGCCGGCCATGCCGTGCACCTGCAGCGGCTCGCCGATCAGGTCGCTGACCCGCATGCGCGGATTGAGCGAGCCATAGGGGTCCTGATAGACCATCTGCATGCGCCGCCGGAAGGTGCCGGTACGGGCCTGCTGGCGCGTGATGTCATCGCCTTCGAAGATGATCTTGCCGCTGGTGACCGGCTGCATCCGCAGCACTGCCAGGCCGGTGGTGCTCTTGCCGCAGCCCGACTCGCCGACCAGCCCGAGCGTCTGCCCCGCTGCCAGCGAAAACGTCACGCCGTCGACCGCCTTGACCACGCCCGGCGATCGGCCCAGCAGGCCGGTGCCGCGCAGCGGGAAATGCACTCGCAGGTCTTCGACGCGCAAGAGCTCGCTTGCGCCCTGCACCGGTTCAGTCGACATCGTGATGGCAGGCATTGAAGTGAAGGGGGGCGACTTCGCGAAGCACCGGCCGCTCGGCCGCACATCGCGCGTCGGCTTTCGTGCAGCGCGGCGCGAAAGCGCAGCCGGGCGGCAGTCTTGCGAGATCGGGCGGCTGACCGGCGATCGGCACCAGTCGATGTCCGGCCGGCCCGTCGAGCCTTGGAATCGCCGCGAGCAGCCCCTGGGTATAGGGATGGCGCGGCTTGGCATAAAGCGTTTCGGCCTTGGCCTGCTCGACGATGCGCCCGCCGTACATCACCGCCACCGCATCGGCATAGCGGGCCACGACGCCGAGGTCATGGGTGATGAGGATGAGCGCCGCGCCGGTCTCGCGGGTGAGTTCCTTGAGCAGATCGAGGATCTGCGCCTGCACGGTCACATCGAGCGCGGTGGTCGGCTCATCGGCCACGATCAGCTTGGGCTGACAGGCCAGCGCCATCGCAATCATGGTGCGCTGACGCATACCACCTGAATATTGATGCGGATAGGTCTGCAGACGGCTCGCCGCATCCGGAATGCGGACCTTCTCGAGCAGCCCGCGCGCCACCTCGAAGGCACGCGCCCAGGGCTCCTTGCGATGCACATTGACCGGCTCGGCAATCTGCATGCCGACGGTCAGTGCCGGGTTGAGCGAACTCATCGGCTCCTGAAAGATCATCGCGATGCGATTGCCGCGAATGTCGCGCATCTGCGCATCAGACAGCTTGAGCAGGTCCTGCCCTTCGAACAGGATCTCGCCCGCCACGATGCGCCCGGGCGGATTCGGAATCAGCCGCATCAGCGACATCGCGGTCACGCTCTTGCCCGAGCCCGACTCGCCGACGATGGCCAGGGTCTGGCCCGCCTCGAGCGAGAAGGACACATCGTCGACCGCGGTCAGTTCGCCGCGTTCGGTGCGAAAGCGCGTCGTCAGACCGCGGACATCGAGCAGGGGCATGGTCAGAAGCCCATCGACTTCTTCAGTTCCTGGTCGACCCAGACCCGGGCATGGATCGGGGCAGGACGCTCGGCACCGGCCCGCAGTTCACCGCCGTAGTTCTTCACCCAGGGCCACCATGCGGTGTAGACATAGGGCGTCGGCAGGTAGATGTAGGGCGCGGCGTCGAGCACCTCGCGGGTCATCAGGCGGATCTTGACCTGACGCAGGCGCTCGTCGGGCTCAGCCAGCATATCGGCAATCTTCTTGTCGAACTCCGGATCCTTGTACATCGACGGATTCCAGTACTGCCCGGTCTGGAAATTCTTGCGCATGCCGGTGGTCGGATTGCTGTGGCCGGTATTGAAGTGGAAACCCGCGGCATGGGTCTTGGTGCCCTGCGCCGACAGATGCGCCGGATACTCCATCACCTGGATTTCCATCTTCACACCGATCTTGGCCAGATAGGCCGCCACCATCGCGACCAGATCCTGGTCCGGACCGATGGCCGCGCTGACCTGAGTCTTGAAGCTGAAGCCGTTCGGATAACCGGCTTCGGCCAGCAACTGCTTGGCCTTGGTCGGGTTGTAGGTGAAGATCTCCTTGATCGAATCGGGCATTGCCTCGAGCGGCTCGTAGTAGCCGGTCCAGGTCGGATGCATCGGGAAAGCCATCAGTTCGGCATTACCGCCCCAGTAGGTCTTGATGATCTCGGCCTTGTTGACCGCCATGTTCAGCGCACGGCGCACCCGCACATCATCGAAGGGCTTGGTGTCGGTGCGCAGCGCGATCAGATGCCCGTTGTTGCCAAGATTGCGATTGAACTGCATCTTGGGCGAGGTCTTTTTCAGCTGGGCCACCTCGCTCCAGCGCACCGCCTCGAGAATGTCGATCTTGCCGGTGCGCAGCGCCGCGACCATGGTCGCTTCGTCCTTCACCGTCCGATAGGTGATGCTGTCAACGAAGGGCAGCTTGTAGGACTGACCGCCGATGCTTTCCTTGTCCCAGTAGATCGGGTTCTTCTTGAAGGTGAGCGCATTCCCCTGGACATAGTTGTCGAGGGTAAAAGGACCGGTGCCGTTGACGTTTTTCCAGTCGGCAGCGCCCGCGGCAACCACTTCTTTCGGCATGATCACCGAGTAGTAGCCCCAGCCGAATCGGTAGTCCCACTCGGCGTTGTAGTTCTTCATGTAGAAGACCACGGTGTATTTGTCCTTGGCCTCCACCCGATCGACGTGGTCCATGTAACCGGCGAGCTTCTTGGGGCTCTTGATCAAGCGGTCAAAGCTGAAGGCCACATCGTCAGCGACCATTTCACGCTGGGCCATGACGCCCTTTTTCTCCGGGAACATCACACCCTTGCGAAGCTGGAACTCCACCCGCAACGGGTTCTGCAGCATCTTCCAGCTCTCCGCAAGCTCGCCCTTGATCGCATCCGAGGGCAGGAAGGCGTCGGAGATGAAGGGGTACTTGCCGCCGCGGCTGATGCTCTTGGACAGATCGGCCACCATCAGCGTCTCGTAGGTCAGGCCGGTGTCCTGATTGATCTTCCAGGTCCAGTCGGCCGGATCAAAGGACAGCGGCGACACGGTGTAATAGACGTTGCCGATGCTCAGGCTGCCGCCGTATTGCGGCTTGGCCGCCGGCGCCTGGGCCTGCACGGTGGCCGGGGCAAATGCGGCTGCGGCTGCGGCCAGCACCAGCCCGCCGAGCACCGATCGTGCACCGGCGCCCTTGAAAGTCGGGAATGTCATCAGCGTCTCCTTCTGTTGCCCGACCTGCGCCGGGGTGGTTTTGTGTCGAACTGAATGAACCGAAACCAAAATGAGCAAAAATATTTTTTTCGCGCCTGACGCCAGACGCCCTCAGCGGGATCCCCGCATGCGCGGATCGAGCAGATCGCGCAGCGCATCACCGAACACATTGGTCGCATAAACCACCGCGGTCAGGCACAGCCCGGGCGCCAGCGCCAGCCATGGGCCCTGAAACATGAAGGTTCGACCGCTGCCCGACAGCATCGACCCCCAGGTCGGCGCCGGCGGCGGAACGCCCAGACCGAGAAAGGACAGTCCCGATTCGGCCAGAATCGCGCTACCCACCCGGGTGGTCAGCAGCACGATCAGCGGCGGCATGACATTCGGCAGCACATGCCGCCAGAGGATCCGCGAGGACGACGCGCCGATCGACTGCGCCGCATGCACATACATGTGCTCGCGAACCGACACGACGGCCGAGCGCACGATGCGCGACCCGGCAATGCCCAGCCCCAGCCCGAGCGTCCCGATGATCTGCGGCATGCCCGGCCCGAGCACCGACACCACGACGATCAGAACCACCAACTCGGGAAAGCTCATCCAGGCATCGACCAGGCGCTGCACGAACATGTCGACCTTGCCGCCGAAATAACCGCTGACGATGCCGATCAGCGCCGAGATGACGGTCGCCAGCAACGCGGCCGAGCAGCCGATGATCACCGACAGGCGCGCGCCATACAGGCAGCGCGACAGCACATCCCGCCCGAGATTGTCGGTGCCGAACCAGTGCTCCGCGCTTGGCCCCTGCAGACGGTCGAGCGGCATGATCTCGTTGTAGTCATAGGGCGCGATGACCTCGGCGAAGATTCCGCACAGCAAGAAAAAGAGGAGCAGCAGACCGCCGATGGCACCAAGCCGCTTTTCACGCCACAAGCGGGCAAAAAACCCGGGCCGGCGTCTTGCCGAAGGCACCGCGGTTGTCGTGTTGGCCATCTCGACATTGACCGCGCTCATGAACCCATCCTCACCTTCGGATCAAGCAGACCATAGGTCAGGTCGACCAGCAGATTGATCAGCATGACCGCCACACCGACCGCCAGAAACACCCCGGTGACGATCGGGTAGTCACGCTTTTGCACGGCTTCCAGCAGCAGCAGCCCCATGCCGGGAATGATGAAGATCTGTTCGATGATGACCGCACCGCCAATCAGCAGCGGCGCCTGCAGCCCGACCAGCGTTACCACCGGAATCAGTGCATTGCGAAGCGCATGACGCACGATCACCAGCTTTTCGGTCAGGCCCTTGGCCCAGGCGGTGCGGATGTAGTCCTGGCGCAGCACCTCGAGCATCATGGTGCGGGTCATGCGCATCGTGATGGCAGACAGTGCCGCACCCAGCACCACGCCAGGCAGCAGCAGATTCTTGATGTTTTCGACCGGATCTTTGGTAAACGGGACGAAGTCGACCGACGGCGACCAGCCCCACCAGATCGACGGAAACACCACCACCATCGTGCCAAGCCAGAAACTCGGTACGGCCAGCAGCAGGATCGAGAACGAGCGGGCGATGTAGTCGCCGGCGGTGTCCTGGCGAATCGCCGAATAGATGCCGATCGGCAGCGCAATGACCAGACCGACCAGCATCGCGATCGCGCCGAGCTCGAAAGTGACCGGCATGCGCGCGAGCAACTGCTCGGTGACCGGCGTGCCTTGCCATAAGGACTTTCCGAGGTCACCGTGCAGCACGATGCCGGAGATCCAGGTGAAGTATTGCTCCCACATCGGCTTGTCGAGACCCAGCGCCGCAACCACCTGCTCGCGGGACTTGGAGTCGGCCGCAAGGTCGTTCTGGCTGAGCATGAGTTCGATGATGTCGCCGGGGATCAGGCGCACGGTTACGAACACGATGATGCTGGCCAGGATCAGCGTCGGCACCAACGCCAGCAGACGACGAAGCACATACGACTTCATGGGGTCACGCCACAGTCGCGGAATGACGACCGCTGTCGAGAACGATCAAGAAAACCGACCGAATCATGGGTCTCCTGCCTGGATGAGTCGCCGTCCGTTGCGGCGCAGTCGGCGAATCTACACCACCTTAGGCCGGGTCTGTCGAACATTGTTATGACGCACTGCGGCATGAGTGCTCGATCGCCCCGGGCAATTTCGGGTAAGGTTTCGCCACGATTGCAGGAGACGACACCATGCCCGAAACCCTCGATATCACCGACTTTCGCGCGCAGACCCGCGCCTGGCTCGAGGCCAACTGTCCGCCCGAGATGCGCACGCCGATGGCCAGCGAAGACGACATCTGCTGGGGCGGGCGCAACGCCAAGTTCAGCTCCGCGGCCCAGCGCCTATGGCTCGAGCGCATGGGCGAACGCGGCTGGACCGCACCCACCTGGCCGCGCGAATACGGCGGCGGCGGCTTGACCGGATCACAGGCCAAGGTGCTGGCTGAAGAGATGCGCGTCATGGGATGCCGCTCGCCGCTAAACAGCTTCGGCATCTGGATGCTCGGGCCGGCGCTGCTCAAATTCGCCAACGAAGCGCAAAAGCGCGAGCACCTGCCGAAAATCACGCGCGGCGAGATCCGCTGGTGCCAGGGCTACTCCGAACCGAATGCCGGCTCCGACCTGGCCTCATTGCAGACCCGCGCCGAAGACAAGGGCGATCACTATCTGGTCAACGGACAGAAGATCTGGACCTCGTATGCCAACAAGGCCGACTGGATCTTCTGTCTGGTGCGCACCGATTTCGAAGCCAAAAAGCACACCGGCATCAGCTTCGTGCTCTTTGACATGGCCAGCCCCGGTGTGACCACCAAGCCGATCAGGCTGATCTCGGGCGCCTCGCCGTTTTGCGAAACCTTCTTTGACAATGTGCGGGTCGAAAAGCACAACCTGATCGGCACACCCGGTGGCGGCTGGGAAGTCGCCAAGGTGCTGCTTGCGCATGAGCGTGAAATGATCAGCGGGCTCGGTGGCCGGGTCGTCAGCCGGCCGCTTGGCCAAGTCATCGCCGAGATGGTCGGTACCGATGCGCAGGGAAAACTTGCAGACCCGATCCTGCGGGCCAGGGTGGCCGAATTCGAGGTGGACGAAGCCGCCTTCGCCAGCACGCT
>Ga0007791_10000523_pt1 | contig 12469 bp, 10 predicted proteins | sample CryBogmetaGMA05M_FD_60368 | JGI IMG/M metagenome (GOLD analysis project Ga0007791, IMG submission 60368) | Freshwater microbial communities from Crystal Bog, Wisconsin, USA - MA0.5M | ecosystem: Environmental > Aquatic > Freshwater > Lake | place: Crystal Bog, Wisconsin, USA | collected 2009-07-06 | reverse complement strand
CGGGTGAGCTGGCAAAAATAGCCCTCTGCGTTTTCTTTGCTGGCTATCTGGTGAGCCGCAGGGACTCGCTTTCGCTGGTCGGGCGAAAAATTCTTGGTGTTCAACTTCCAAGGGCTCGGGAACTTGGTCCGATTCTTGTGATTTGGGCTGCAAGTCTTGGGGTTCTAGTGTTCCAGCGAGACCTCGGCACCAGCCTGCTCTACTTTGGTTTGTTTATTGTGATGATCTACACCGCCACGGGCAGAGCAATCTACGTTGTGGTGGGTCTGGGAATGTTTGTCTCAGGTGCGTTGGTGGCCGGGCGTCTAATGAGTTATGTTTCTGGCCGAATCGGTTCTTGGCTCAACCCTTTTGATAGCGCAAACTACAACGCGATTGGTGGCAGCTATCAGCTTGCCCAAGGTAACTTTGGTCTGGCCCACGGCGGGCTTCTGGGAAGCGGGCTTGGAGGAGGTCTTCCACAACTGGTGCCCCTTGCGGAGAGCGACTTCATCATCAGCAGCCTGGGGGAGGAAATCGGTTTGGCCGGCTTCTTTGCCATCCTTCTCATGTACCTGCTGTTTGTGTCTCGTGGTATTCGCATCGCAATAAATCACAGCGATGACTTCAGCAAACTACTGGCAACCGGATTGTCTTTCGTGGTTGCACTGCAGAGCTTCATCGTGATCGGCGGAGTCACGCGTGTTGTTCCGCTTACCGGACTCACCACGCCATTCCTGGCCGCCGGTGGTTCTTCACTGCTTGCTAACTGGGTGATAGTGGCTCTGCTGCTGAGAGTTTCCGACTCCTCCGGTGGCGGAACAAAGGCGGTGGCACTTTGAACAAAGAGCTCCGCAGAGTGAGCCTGGTGATTATGGCCATGTTCGCAAGTCTGTTCTTGGCCGCTACGGTAATCCAGTTCGGGTTTGCCGACCAGCTCAACAAGGACCCCCGAAACGTTCGCACGCTTTACGACTCCTATAAAACCAAACGCGGCGACATCCTGGTTTCCGGGCAGCCAATCGCGCAGTCGGTTATCTCCGATGACGCATATCACTACCTTCGAACCTTCACGAGCTCCAAGTACTCGGCGGTAACCGGTTTTTACAGCATCCGTCAGGGAACCTCGGGCATAGAGCAGACCATGAACGACTTCCTGTCAGGGCGAAACTCCTCTCAGTTCTTTGAACAGTTGAATGCCCTGCTTTCTGGCAATCCAGTTTCCGGAGCCGCGGTTGAGCTAACCATCAACCCAAAGGTTCAGAAGGTTGCCTGGGAGGCAATGGGCAAACTCAAAGGCGCGGTTGTGGCCATCGAGCCAAGCACCGGTCGAATCTTGGCGCTCGTGAGCAAGCCCGGCTTCGACGCAAACCTGCTAGCGGTGCACGATTCTCAGAAATCCCAAGACGCCTACAACAAACTCCTTGCCGATCCAGGAAACCCACTAATCAACCGCGCTATCTCAGGCGACCTCTATGCCCCGGGTTCCACGTTCAAGTTGATTGTGGCCTCCGCTGCCATGTCCAACGGTTACAAACCCACCGATACCTTCCCCAATCCACCAAAATTCATGCTGCCCGGCACCAAGACCTACGTCTACAACTCGGGAGAAGGCAAGTGCGGTGGCGCCGAACGTGTCTCCATAGCTGACGCCCTTCGATGGTCGTGCAACGTTCCAATGGCGCAGCTTGGAATCGCGCTCGGGCAGGACAAGATACGGGCGCAGGCAGAGCTTTTTGGCTTTGGCAAAAGCCTTAGCATTCCAATGGCGGTTACCCCCAGCATCTACCCAAGCAACATGGACGAGGCCCAAACCGGGCTAAGTGCCTTTGGCCAGTTTGATGACCGGGTGACACCAATGCAGATGGCCATGGTCAGCGCCGCGATTGCCAACAACGGTGTCCTGATGAAGCCCAACCTGATTCAGTTTGTGCAGTCTTCAAATCTTTCGATTCTGGACCAGCACACTTCAAAGGTTCTGTCGCAACCAATCTCGTCACAGGTAGCCGCCATGGTCAAGGCAATGATGGTCAACGCGGTTTCTAAGGGAGTTAGCTCCAACGCCCGCATCGCGGGAATTCAGGTTGCCGGTAAAACCGGAACCGCTCAGAACGGTGGAAGCCGGCCTTACACACTCTGGTTCACCGGTTTCGCCCCGGCCAACAACCCCAAGGTTGCGGTTGCGGTGGTGGTTGAAGACGGCGGTGGCCTGGGTCAAAGCGGTTTCGGTAACCTCTTGGCAGCGCCAATCGCACGCAAGGTGATGTTGGCGGTGTTAAACAAATGAAACCAGAAGCCGGGATGATTTACGGCGGTCGCTACCGCCTGGAAAGCCTAATCGCCACGGGTGGAATGGGCGAGGTTTGGCAAGCACACGATGACATCATTCTGAGGTCTGTGGCCATTAAAATCCTGAAGCAGGAGTACCTGGGTGATCCCGGATTCTTGGAGCGATTCAGGACCGAGGCTCGACTGGCCGCCATGGTGAACCACGAGGGCATTGCCAATGTCTTCGACTACGGAGAAGACAGCGGTTCCGCCTACCTAGTGATGGAACTGGTTCCGGGCGAATCACTTGCCAAGATCTTGGAACGTGAGAAAAGCATCTCCGCTGAACGCGTACTCGACATCATTGCCCAAACCTCCAGGGCACTTCAAGCCGCGCATGAATCGGGCATGGTTCACCGAGACATCAAGCCAGGTAACCTGCTGATCACTCCCGACAACCACGTGAAAATCACAGACTTTGGCATTGCCCGGGTTGCCGATCAGGTTTCCCTCACTGCCACGGGTCAGGTAATGGGAACCGTCCAATACCTGGCACCTGAACAGGCCACTGGAAAAACCGCCACCGGCGCAACCGATATCTATTCGCTCGGCATAGTGGCCTACGAGGCACTCACCGGCAGCCGGCCGTTTACGGGCGCAACTCAGATGGATATCGCCTTGGCTCAAATCAACGATGCGCCACCGGTGATGCCGGCCAATATCGATCCCAAGGTGCAGGCACTAATTTTCAAGTGTTTGGAAAAGAAGCCGTTCCAAAGGCCGGCCAACGCACTCGCTCTTGCTATCGCGGCCGAGAACCTGATGGAACACCCGCGCTACCTGAGCACAGGAACCAGCGTCATGCCAAACGTGCGGTTGTACTCCGATGACACCACGCTGATCAGCACGAACACGGCCCAGAATCCCAGACCTCCTGTTGTTTGGCCGTGGATAGCCGTAATCATCCTGCTCTCTATCACCGCGATCAGCCTCGTGATTGCGTTGATAATTGGCAGTAATAAACCGATGATTTACGTTTCCCCCGAGCCCAGCACATCGCAGTACGGACACTACACACCGGTTCCAACTGGAAGCGCTACCCCAACCACGCCAGCTATCCAGTTGTTGAGCAGCGACATCCTTGGCAAGGGCGTTAATGAAGCTTCCGCGTACATCAGCAGCCTCGGTCTTACCGTGAACACTCTGCCGGGAGATGCCGTGCCGGCCGATGACCCCAAACTACTCACCGTTTACCAGGTGGAGGGCCTAACCGGGCAACTCCAGCCGGGCGACGTGATTACTCTCACCTATTACATACAACAAACCGATAACCCAACCCCTTTGCCTACGCCTACCTTGTAATCCAAAGTTAGACTTTAGGCATTCACAACAAGTGGAGCCAACGTGACCGAAAACCAGCGAATGATCGCAGGCCGCTACCAACTGGGAAACCTGATTGGTCGCGGTGGCATGGCCGACGTGTACCAGGGAATAGACACCCGACTCGGTCGCGTTGTGGCTATCAAGCTGCTCAAGTCTGATCTGGCAAACGACCCAAACTTTGAGCAGCGTTTCCGCCAAGAGGCGCAGGCTTCCGCCAGAATGGCGCATCCCACCATCGTTCGAATCTACGACGCGGGTGAAGAAGAAGGAATCGACCTCAACGGCAACCAGGTTCGACGCCCTTACATTGTCATGGAGTTTGTGAAAGGTGTGGTCCTCCGTGACCTGCTACACCAACGCAGACTCACCATCGATGAGGCGCTCGACTATGCCGACGGCGTGCTCTCGGCACTAAGCACCTCGCACCTGGCGGGAATCATCCACCGCGACATCAAGAGTGCCAACATAATGATCACGGACGCAGGCGCCGTGAAGGTAATGGACTTTGGAATCGCTCGGGCGGTTTCAGACTCGTCCAGCACCCAAGCACACTCTGTTGGCATTGTTGGTACCGCTCAGTACTTCAGTCCAGAACAGGCGCGCGGCGAGAATGTTGATGCCCGCACCGACCTTTACTCAACAGGTGTCTTGCTTTACGAGATGCTGGCCGGTCGCCCCCCATTCACCGGGGAAACCGCTGTTTCAGTTGCTTATCAGCATGTTTCGGAAGCGGTAACTCCGCCATCGGCGCACAACCCGCAAATCAATCCGCAGCTCGACGCAGTGGTGCTCCAATCGCTGGCAAAAGATCGCAACGAGCGTTTCCAGACGGCAGACGCGTTCCGTGATCACCTGAGAGCAGCCGCCAATGCTGCTCGCCAGGAGCAGATCGCGGCACCTTCGGATCCACTGAGCGAGTTTGAAGCGCTGTTGCGAGGGCAGGGACTTCAAGCGGATGCCTTGGCGGCCCAGATTCCAGCGCCAGATGGCACTCAACTTCCAAACCCGGCCGAGTCGAGCCCCAGCGAGACGACTTATTCAGAGCCTGCGGTTCCGGATATCGCCCAAGCTGAAACCGTCCAGCCTCAGTCGGTGCCCGACTCTGTGCCTGAGCTAGTTGCAGATCAGGAGCCTGTGACTCCGAACTCATACTCTTACCCGGAACCAACCGCGCCGGTTTCCACTCCCGAATACGTTGTAGACAGCCCACGCGCTCCTTCTAGCCAGAATCCCACAGAAGTGGTGGCCAACCCATTTGAGGCACTTGGCATAGGCTTCCCTGCAACCGAGACCAACACCACGGCGATTCCCACTCAAACCGGAAGCCTGCGCCGGATTCGTAAAAACTCCTCGGGAGCTCCGTCACCAAAGATTCTCTGGATGGTTGGTAGCGGACTCAGTGTGGTGGTTATTGGTCTTGCCATATGGTTTGCATTCCTTGGAAGCATTCAGCTCACCATCAACCCAACGGGCCAGGGAATATCCGTTTCAAACGTGGTGAATCAAACCTACGACGCCGGCTTTAAGTCGCTCACCGATCAAAAACTTTTGGTCAACAAGGTTTACCAGCCAAGCGATACGGTTCCGGCTGATGCAATCATCAGCACCGATCCACCTGCGGGCACCATTGTTGGCACCAACACCTTAATCACGGTCTACGTTTCTTCCGGCAAGGGCGATGTCATGATGCCCGATCTCAGCAACTTAACTGAGGAAGCCGCCGGCACCGCAATCACCAATGCCAAGCTAGTTCTAGGAACCAAGACTCCCGCTAACAGTGCCATAGTTCCAAAGGGTCAGGTCATTTCGAGTGATCCGCCATCGGGAACCAAGTTGAAGGCGGGCAGCACGGTCAACCTTGTGATCAGCAACGGTCAGGTGAACGTTCCAGACGTTCGTAACCTCGATGTGGTGACCGCCAAGGCAAGACTCTCTGCGCCGGACATAGGCCTGAGCGTAACCGTGGTTGGACAGGTGGACCCTTGCGTGGGAACCTTGGGAACCACAGTTTTGGATCAATCAATCATGCCTGGACTGGCTGATCAGGGGTCGTCAATTATCCTTACGGTCTCCTGCACTCCCTAGCCAAAAACTAAGTCAAACAAAAAGAGCCTGACCGTTTTGGTCGGGCTCTTTTCTCTAGCGCCGGGGTTCTAGAAACGGACCATTGGACTGAGGCCCTTTGCCCGCTCCGCTGCACCGGTAAGCCCAACACTCTCAAGCCAGTTTCCCAGCATCTGATAACCGCCTTCAGTGAGCACCGACTCGGGATGGTACTGAACTCCGTAAATGGGCAAATCCTTGTGGCGGATTCCCATGATGACTCCGCCCATGCTCTTGGTGCCATCGATGGCTGTACCGGCAAGTGTGCGAGCGGTTACCAGGAGGTCTTTGGGAACGGTGGAATCCACGACCGCAAGTGAGTGGTACCTGGTAGCCGTGAAGGGCTCGGGCACATTTTGGAAAACAAGGGAGTCATCGTGAGTAACTTGGCTTGTTTTGCCGTGCATCAATTCCTCGGCGTTGGTGACCGTGGCTCCCATGGCTTCCGCGATGGCCTGATGTCCGAGACAGACTCCAAAAACAGATTGCCCAGTTTTGAGGGCTTGCTTTACCACCGCGATTGAAAGCCCGGCGTCGGCCGGAGTTCCTGGGCCTGGAGAAAGAAGCACGGCATCGAACTTGGAAAGGAGTTCAGGCAGTTCGGCATCGGTCACCACGTCGTTCCTGAGAACCTGAGTTTCGGCCCCAAGCTGCTGCAGGTAGCCGTTCAGCGTGTAGACGAACGAATCGTAGTTATCAAGCACAAGAATCTTGGTCATAGCCCTTTAAGCCTATCCCCCTAAAGGAAAGCTGAGCATTTCAAGTAGAATATCCCCATGCCAGAATCCAGCTCACGCAAGAAGAACTCCAAGCCTGCACGTAACCAAGGTGCACCTGCGCCTAAGGACGCCGACGCACCAAATCCAGTTTGGTTTGCCCCGGTCATGTTTGGTTTCATGCTGCTGGGTCTGATTTGGATCATCACCTACTACGTGACTGGCGCACAGTTCCCACTCGGTTCGGGGCTTGGATCAACCAATCCGCTGAACATTGGCAACTGGAACATTGCGGTTGGGTTTGGAATTGCCATGATTGGCTTTCTAATGACCACCCGTTGGAAGTAACGGCTTCTATAAGCCCAGGCGTGCAACGCCCATCACGGTAATTGCTATCAAGGCAACCAAAACTAAAATCACGTAGAGTCTGCGCTTGGCTGGATCGGAATCATTTCGGGTCTGGGCAAAAATCCAAGCCACTGCCGCACCTGTAACCAGGCCGCCAACATGACCCTGCCAACTCACGCCCTGCAAGATGAAACCAGACACCAGGTTGATGGCGATCAAACCAAGAATTTGCCCGCTGCTTCCGCCGATAGCGCGAATCACCACAAAGTAGGCCCCCATCAGCCCAAAGATTGCGCCCGATGCGCCCACCACATAGGTATCCGGGGCAAGAAGTAAAACCGAAACTGACCCGCCAAACGCCGATAAAAGGTAGAGGGCAAGGTAGCGTCCTCGACCAAGCACCCTTTCGAGCTCACGACCAAAGATCCAGAGCGAATACATGTTGAACAGGATGTGGAGAATCGAGTACGGGTCGTGCAGGAACGCCGAAGTCAGCATTCTCCAGGGCTCGCTTGCCGTTAAGGCCGGAGCGTATTCAAAGGCCAGGGTGAACTGCACACCGATTAGGAGCTGAAACCCCCAGATTGCAGCGTTGGTTGCTATCAGGGCCAGAGTCACAATCGGCTTATCCGAACGAATCGCATTACGCATCCGCCTCGGTGCCATTCTGGTTACCGTTGCACCCAAGCCGGTTTGGCCCGCATCCTCAGGACAAAGAAAACCGACCGCGGCCTCATACTGGCAATCCGGGCAAATGGAGCGGTCGCAGCGCTGGCAGCGCACGTAGGCTTCACGATCCGGGTGTCTGTAGCAGGTGGCCACGGTCGGTTCGGTAATTTTTGTTAGACCTTTTCGATGGTGATTGATTCGATGATTACGTCATCAAGCGGCTTATCGCGACCATCGGTGGCCACAGCGGCAATCTTGTCTACTACCTTGCGGCTAACCTCGTCGGAAACCTCGCCGAATACGGTGTGCTTACCCCAGAGCCAACTGGTGTCCGCAACGGTGATGAAGAACTGGCTTCCGTTGGTGCCGGGACCCGCGTTTGCCATGGCCAACTTATAAGGGTCCTTGAAGGTGAGCTCCGCGTGTGGCTCGTCGCCAAACTGGTAGCCTGGGCCTCCCATTCCGGTTCCGGTTGGGTCTCCGCCCTGGATCATGAAGTTCTCAATGATGCGGTGAAAGATCACGCCGTTGTAAAGCGGGGTATCCGTTTTGGTTGCGCCGGTTCGAGGGTCTTTCCACTCGATGGTGCCGGTTGCAAGGCCTTCAAAATTTTCAACCGTCTTTGGAGCGTGGTTGCCAAAGAGGTTGATGTTGATGGCGCCGTAATTTGTGTGCAGCGTAGCTACTGAAGTGTGTGCGGTCATGGCTACTATTCTGGCAGAACGCGAGCGTTCTTTCATGGTGTTCTCTGGTGGCAGACTTGAGCAATGAGCAGACCTAGCAAACGCCCCGAATGGTTAACCAAAAACCTGGTGACTCTCTCCTGGGTTTCATTTCTTCAGGATGCGGCAAGCGAAATGCTTTACCCGATTCTTCCGATTCTGCTCAACTCCGTGTTCGGCGCTCCTGCCGCCGTAGTTGGTGCCATCGAGGGGGCGGCCGAGGGGGCCGCGGCGCTGACCAAGCTGTTGAGTAAAAGGCTCAATAGATTTGCCAAACGTAAAACCATGATTGGCACGGGTTACGCACTAGCCGCCCTGGGCAAGTTGCTGGTCGCTCTTGCGAACTCTTGGGGCCTTGTTCTGGTAGCCAGGGTGGTAGACAGGTTGGGAAAGGGGCTCCGTTCCGCTCCGCGCGATGCCGTGTTGCTTACCGAGGTTGCCTCGGAACATCGCGGTCGAACCATTGGTTTTCATCGCACCGCCGACACCCTCGGTGCCGTTCTTGGCCCGAGCCTAGCCCTTGCACTTCTGGCCATCTTCAACAACGACTTACGGCCGGTTCTCTGGATTGCCGTCATACCGGGCGTGATCTCAGCGTTTTTTGTACTGCGAGTCAGGGACCATGAGGTTCGCGAACTGGCCGTCAAAATACCGGAGCCCGCGGCTCTGAACAATGAGCCAATCAATGCCAGCACTGTTCATCAGGATGGGCGGTTGTCCAAGCGGGTGAAGCGAAGCATTGCAGTGATTTCCCTGTTTTCGCTGGTCAATTTTCCGGACGCGCTCATTCTCCTTCACCTCTCGCAGGCGGGTTATCAGCTCACCGCGGTGGTGGCCCTGTATTTGGTTTTCAACATAAGTTACGCGTCTTTGAGTTTTCCGTTGGGCTCTTTGGCTGACAAGTTCAAACCGAACCACATCTTTGCCCTAGGTCTTCTCTGTTTTGCCATTGGCTACATTGGCTTGGCCGTATCGGGCACAACCCTCTGGAGCGTAGTTTTTGTGATCGTCTACGGGGGTTTCGCAGCCTGCCAGGACACGGTTGGCAAAAGTTGGGTGGCCAAACAAGCACCGGCAAGTCAGCAACTGGCCGCCCAGGCATTCCTTCAAGGATTCTCGGGGGTCGCGGTGCTGGTTGCTGGTCTCTGGGCCGGGCTTCTCTGGGCTCTGGGTCCAGGTTTGGGTGTCGTACCCCTGATCGGATCGGGTCTGACTGCGATTCTGGTTTCGGGATTTATTTGGCGCGCAAAACTCAGCTGAGAATTTGGGTGATCGTGTATTCGCCCTCTGGGCCATCGATGATTTCACTGCTTCCCAGAACTGGATGCGATTTGCTGGCGTCAAAAAATGCACTCTGAAGGTAAGTGTCAACCTGAGTGCTGGAGTTGCTGAATCGGATTCCGATTTGCTTTGAGCTTGGGAACTTACCTGCACCAACAAGCATGCCTCTGTCCAGTTGGAACCCCAAAGCCTCTAACTGGGTGGTGTGATGCTGAAAATTGTTCACGAACCTAGATTAGTAGCGCCTCGGCCGCAGCTAACTCAGGAGCAAGGAAGCGATCCGGACCGATTCCCGGAACCACGGTTCGCAGTTGGGCAATCATGGCACCGGTAACTGGAGACGGCTTATGGGGTGCACGGCTCTCGATTGCCCGCGCCGCGGCCACGTATTCCACGGCCATGATTCTGCGCAGGTTATCCACCACCTTGCGCAGTTTGCGGCCCGCGTGCCAACCCATGGATACATGGTCTTCCTGCATGGCACTGCTTGGAATCGAGTCCACGCTGGCGGGGGCTGCCAATCGCTTGTTCTCGCTCACCAGACCGGCCTGAGTGTATTGAGCAATCATCAGCCCGGAGTCAACGCCGGCGTCTTCAGCCAGGAACGGATTCAAGCCCTGAGAGCGATTTTTGTCCAGCATGCGATCTGTTCTGCGCTCGGCGATGGAACCTAGGTCGGCCGCGGCAATTGCCAGGAAGTCGAGCACGTAGGCAATCGGGGCGCCGTGGAAGTTACCGTTCGAGGTAACCTCACCGGATTCCAAAACAACCGGGTTGTCGATGGCCGCGGCCAGTTCGCGCGTGGCAACCAAACGAGCATGATCGATGGTGTCGCGAACTGCCCCCGTCACCTGAGGTGCGCAGCGAAGCGAGTAGGCGTCTTGCACTCTATCGTCACCAATCCTGTGGCTGGCAACGATTTCCGAGTTGGCAAGGGCATCGAGCATATTTGCTGCACTTGTAGTTTGGCCGGGGTGAGGTCTAAGCGGGTTGTGCAGTTCGGGGCGGAATACCTGATCGGTTCCGAGCAAGCCTTCAATGCTCATGGCCGCAATCACATCGGTCTTGTTCACCAAATGGTCTAGGTCTGCCAAGGCAAGGATGAGCATGCCCAACATGCCATCGGTGCCGTTGATTAGGGCCAAGCCCTCTTTCTCCTGCAGTTCCACAGGGGTGATTCCGGCGGCAGCCAAAAGTTCAGGCACCGGGGCTTCAACACCGTCTGGACCGAATGCTCGGCCCTCTCCCATCAGAACCAGCGCGCAGTGCGCGAGTGGTGCTAAGTCTCCTGAGCATCCAAGTGAACCGTACTCGTGAACGTATGGGGTGATCCCAGCATTGAGGATCTCTGCGATGGTTTGGGCAACCACGGGGCGAACCCCGGTTCGGCCTGAACAAAGCGTTTTGAGTCGCAACAGCATGAGAGCTCGAACCACCTCGGTCTCCACCGCCGGACCCATACCGGCCGCATGTGAGCGGATCAGGCTCTTCTGCAACTGCACGCGATCCTTCATGGCAATGTGACGATTCGCGAGAGCACCAAAACCCGTGCTCACACCGTAAACCGGCACATCGCTAGATGCCAGGGCCTCGATGTGCGCTCGCGTTACCGCCATTGCATCGATGGCCTGCTGGCTAATCTCGATCCTGGCGCCCAAGCGAGCCACCGATACCACTTCCGCGGGAGTGATGCCCGAAGTACCGAGTGTGACTGTGCCTTGATTTGAGTTCTTGGCTGGATTTCTTGTCATTAAAATTTCCTTTGTCGGGAATTGGTTTTCACTGACCCACCACCAACTGACCGCTCTGCCAAACCTGGTGTATCAGGTTCACACCGGGACGGTAGCTGAGGTGAGTGTGCGATTCCGCGTTGAGAATCGAGAAGTCGGCGCGGGCACCGATGCCAAGGTGTCCCACGTCGGTTCGCCTAAGTGCCTTGGCACCACCGGCGGTTGCTGACCAAAGAGCTTGCTCGGGTGTGAGATGCATTTCGCGCACTGCCACGGCAATACAAAACGGCATCGATGTGGTGTAACTGCTTCCGGGATTACAGTCGGTGGCAAGTGCAACCGTGGCGCCCGCGTCAATCAGGCGCCGGGCATCGGGATACGGCGAGCGCGTTGAGAACTCTGCACCGGGTAGTAGCGTGGCCACAGTATTGGAACCCGCCAGTAGTTCAACGTCGCGCTCGGTCAAATGAGTGCAGTGGTCGGCGGAGGCCGCATCACAGGCAACCGCAACCTCTATACCGCCACCAGCCTCAAGTTGGTTTGCGTGGATTCGTGGCAGCAGTCCTGCTGCCTCGCCGGTGCGCAAAATCTGCAGAGCCTGGTCTGCATCAAAAGCACCGCGGTCGCAAAAAACGTCAATCCATTTGGCGAAAGGGCTAACCGCGGTGAGCATCTCATTGCAGACCAGCTCAACGTAGTCGTCGGCTCGCCCGGCAAACTCTGCGGGAACCACGTGCGCTCCAAGGTAGGTGACCTCCGGTGTCACGATTGACGCGATCTCCAGACATCTGGCCTCGGTTTCCACAGTTAAGCCGTAACCCGATTTGGTCTCAAAAGTTGTGATTCCGCTGGCGAGCATCTCCCCGCTTAGGCGGTTCAAATTGTCTAGTAACTGTTTATCGGTTGCCCCGCGAGTTGCCGAAACCGTGGTGCGGATGCCTCCGGCCGCGTAGGTTTCCCCCGCCATGCGAGCCGCGAACTCTGCAGACCTATCGCCCGCAAACATGAGGTGAGCGTGAGAGTCAACAAAGCCCGGGATTAACGCCCGACCATCGGCGGAATAGCTTTCATCGGCGTTAGGAACCAACCTTGAAGGTCCCACCCAAGCAACCAGACCGTCCTCCAGAACAATGGCGGCATCGGTGAGGATTCCCAACTTGCCGTCGCCAACGGCTGGGTCGTTAGTAATCAACTGGCCCACCCGAGTGATAGCAACGCTGCTCATCTTTACCTTCTTGTTTTTACGTTTGAGTTAGCGCTGATCATTGTT
>Ga0007791_10000520_pt1 | contig 12484 bp, 5 predicted proteins | sample CryBogmetaGMA05M_FD_60368 | JGI IMG/M metagenome (GOLD analysis project Ga0007791, IMG submission 60368) | Freshwater microbial communities from Crystal Bog, Wisconsin, USA - MA0.5M | ecosystem: Environmental > Aquatic > Freshwater > Lake | place: Crystal Bog, Wisconsin, USA | collected 2009-07-06 | reverse complement strand
AATTTAATAAAAATAAATCATTCTCTATTTTATCCTTCTCATTTCTTCAAAAATTTCTTCTTCTAATTTTTTCATATGATCTATCTTTTCTTGATATCTTTCAGCTTCCTCCTGAATTTTCATTATCTTCTCCATTGCAGTTTCAAGATGCTGATCTTGCACTTGGACTTCTCCAAGAGCTTGCTGTTGTGGCTCTAGATACAAACCTTCACTACCCCACTTATCTTGAACAGAACCCTTATACGCATCTAGCTCAGATTTTTGCAGGTCATACATGTATTGAGTATTACTTACCTCCTCTTTAGCTCTTGCCATATCCTCTGAATATTTATTATACTCCTGAACTTGAGTTTCAAAATTTCGATTATAGGCCTCCCTTCCTTCGTCAATCTGAGCTTGTAACTGCTCAACATTACTTTGTTGCTCTTGATATCTATTCTCTAAGGCCTGATTAAGTTTTAATTGCGGAGCTTCTGTCTCATCTGTGACCTCACTCTTATTTTTTTGCACTTCTTTAGCAAGTTGCTCTGCTAATTGTCTTTGTTGCTCCAATTCTTTATTTAGATCATCTAATTGTCTTAACTGTTCTGCTAATTGAGTTTGAGAACTAGAAAGCTCCTCTTGTCTTTTTTCAAATAACCCAACCGTTTGGTTCATTTGTTCCTTAGTATTTACTAATCCATCTTCAATTTCGTATTTACTTACGCCACCATTAAGAACTCTTTGTTGCTCCTCATATAATTGATATTGTTGTTGCACTAAATTTCTTTCACCTTCAAATTTTTGCAGATTTTCGTTATATGTTTCAGCGTTTTGCTGATGCTTAGTAAGTTGCTGTGCAAAATTCTGCCTTTCTTGCTCAAGAGATGACGCATCTCTTTCTAACTGCTGTTGTTTTTGTGCTATACCCCTTTCCTGATCGCCAAACCTTTCTTGAAGTAACTGTTGATATCTTTCTTCTACTTTATTTATATCTAACGGATCACGCTGTCCCTTTAATTGCATTAACTCTGCATCATTTCTTTGAATATCATCTAACCTTTGCCTTTCTACAGTTAGATCTTTACGACCTTGATCTAATTGACCTTGCTTATTCTCCAAGGCATCGAGCTTATTTTCAAGCAATTCTTTTGCATTTAAGATTTTTCCTTTTTCTCCTTTCAATTGCTCATATGTCTTATCTAATCTTTCTACACTCTTATCCAAAATTTTCTTATCCCCTGATAACATTTTTTGCATTAAGTCTCTATTTTTCTGCTCATCACCTTTTTTGAGTGATTTTCTTAATTCAGCGAAATTTTTAGAAAATTCAGACATTTTTTCCCCTAATTTCTCCATCGAAGCATCAACTTTTCTCTGCTCCTTTCTATAATCGTATACATTTAAATCTCCTTGAATATCACCAGTAAATCTACTCCATAATCCTGGTACTGTATAAGTGACTTCTTTCTTCCCCTTACCCCAATCTTTCGATTCCTTCCACTCCTTGGCAGTACTATCGATTATTTCCAGTTTTTCAAGCACTTTACCCAAATCTCTTACACCCTTAATTACACCATCTTTCTCAGTACCAGCAATTTTATTAGATGCCCTATCAACATAATGCATCAACCCCATCCTTTGCTGTATAGGTGACAATATTTTTTTATTTAACAATTCATAAGCCTTTGAACCATATATTTCATCCTTAACAAATCCATCAAATGCTGCCATTGCGCCTTCATACATACCTTTTAGAGGTTTTTTAGCGACACCACCCAAAGCATCAACAAGCTCAGGCACAAAATCCATATATACTCTAAATAACACAGAAGAAATTAAGACATAAAAAAACTTAAGCGGCGTTACAGCATTAGAAAATTCACTATCATTGCTTGCTTTCCAAAATTTAAAATCAATTATGGTAATACCCCATAGCTCCCAACTAAATATAGTTTCCCAACAAACTGAATAGTATAACAAATTTTGTAATTGCGTAATTATTAAACTCAACATCAATGCAACTGTTGCTGTTACAACTATCATCATCACACATGAAGATATAAATTGTTCTATCCAATTATCAAAGAAATGAATGGTTTGTTTAAATAAGATAGTTACTATAAAAATCGGTAACAAAATAATCAACAATGCTAATAAGAAAAAGCTCATTATGTATTGCACCAACGATCTCCACATTCCCATAAACATCAAAATAACACAGATATATATACCAATTATTAAATAGAATTTGCTCGTAAATAATATACCCCATATTTTAACATTAAAAGCTTTTGATATTACCATTTCAATAACATCATCATATGCAGAAAAAACAGTATTTAATTCCGGAAAAGGTAATAATGGTCTGTTAGTAACAGGGTCAAACATTGATGACTGCATAATTATTGTAGATATGTCTATGGTGGCTTTTATCAATCCTCTAAATAAATCAGGTATAGCATTTAAGGTTGGATCAGAAATTACAGTAGATATAACGCCAATTTTAAACAATCTTATAATTAGCTCTGTTTGATTGATTTCAATTAAACCAAGCATAAAAAACATTACTGTAAATATCACAAACAACACAAGCAATATTCTTACTATCGTCCTGAAACCAGATTCTTTAACTATATTGTCATATATAATCTTTTCCACTTTATCAAATGTGTCTTTAAAAAAATTAATCAACTCTTCAACAAAGCCTGCTTTTTTAATAAAAGCTCCGTTATCAATCCTAATCTTATAAGATCCAACGTTATCTCTATAATACGAATCTTCTACTTTAAAATACATTACTCCGCCGCTCGGAATCGGCTCCTGAATAAATGATTTGCTTGTTTCATCCCATCTTTCGACGTGATCTACTACATACGTTTTTATCGTAACATTATCAGAAGAATCTCCACTAGAGGTGCTGGGTTTGTATTGCGTTTCTTTTAATGGCCCTACTCTAAAAGTTCTAAAATCATCGCTACCCAATACCTGTACAGCATTAGGATCAGTACCGTTTAATGCAATTAAACCATATATACCATACCCATCTTTTATACAACAAGGTAAATTCTCCTGTATCTTCCCCTTATCTATCTCTTTTCCATCAGGAAAACAACCTCCCCCGATACTTTCACCACACACGTTAAATTTACAATATTTCCCATCAATTTCTAAATCTCCCCATGGTTTCCAACCACCTTCTACAGTTATTGCTATATTATTTGCATCACTTTCTAAACTAGTGTTTCCTTTAGTAAAAAATTCTGGATCAAATTTTTTCCACTTACATTCCCCACATTTTGGATCTTTTGAATCTAATTTCTTGCATCCACAATTAGATTTAATAATCATTGTTCCTGCCGAAAATCCAAAATCATACGCCATGTAACAACTACCCTGATAATTATCAGCAATACCAGTGCAATCATCAGCATTAGCTATATCAGCAAAGGTGACACTATGCATTAAAAGTAAAAATAATAAAAATTTAAAAAATATTTTCATTTTTCCTTTGGTCATTATTTCCTCTGAACCTTATCTGAGTTTCCTTTTTTATCATCACCCTTCTTATTATCTTTGTCATCGCCTTTATCTTTAGATCTATCCTTCAGGGCATAATCACCAGTGCCTAACACAGTATTAGCCGCTTTAGAAATCATACCACCAGCATAGGACTGTGCACTTACTGCAACTGCTTCTAAATCAAATCCATAAAAACTACTTGTAGCTATCTTATTTGCAAAGCCAGATGCCAATCTAACCATTCCATCCATAGCCTGTACAACAATCAATACTGCAAAAACTGGAAGTAATAAATTAACTGGTGAAGACATAGAAGCTTCCAATGGAAAATGCGCACCATATAAAGCAACCCACCATGCATTTTTCCATGGCAGACATAAATAATATCCAAATAAATCAAATGATAATAAACATGTTGGGCAAGCCGTAAAACTTAAAGCTGCATGCAATGTTAAAACAAAAATTTGATGAAGTATAGCAAGCGCCGTAAACGCAAAAAGTGGTTGAAATACCATTGATATCATATTGTTAATCCACGATCTGAATAATTTAGATGTCTTTTCAAATAACATAAAAGAGATAAAAATTGGCGCTAATATAAACAACACGCATAAAGTTATCATAGAATACAAATATGTAACAATGACACGCAATGCACATATTAGATAACTTATGATTGCCACAATCATTAAAATTGCTATCAATATTCCAACTAAGCTTGTACAGGTTAATGCCCATATTTTTGTCCATATTGCATTATTAAATAATTGATGAAAAATTTCATCAAACATCCCAAAAACTGCTTTTACTAATTCACTATGTGTCGCACTTTCAACGTTTATTCTTTGAATATCAGTAAATGGCCTCACAATATCATAAGTTAACTCCATACTCCCATTTAATAATGTACTAAATAAATAGGTATTAAAAAATGTCCAACTATTTGGCGAAATTATCATGACAACAAAAGCTATCTTTAAAGTTCTATTCATTGCTTCTTTTTGGGAAACTTGTGCAAATCCTATCATGTAACTAATTCCCGTATACACTAAATACAAAACCAATAAAGCTCTAATTCCATTAATTATCAGAGGGTTCTGAATTAATTTATTAAATATATACTGAACTTTACCAGAGTTCATTTTATTACCATCATCACCAATGAAAAAAGTAGTAACTTGATTCACAATATCTGATATAACATTAGATATACTATTACTAGGAGTATCTTTTTTGTTCACGATGACGCCGTACGAACCTAATGTTGACTCTCTACCATACTTTATTAAATCTGGATTTATCCTAAAATATATCTTTCCATCTTTATCAATTGCAATCTCCTGATCACTTTTGTCTCCGTACACATAATCTTTAGCATCTTTCCATACTAAATTCTTATCCCAAGGCTCATACCTTCTATCTTCATTTTTACCATCTCCAACAACACCAACAATAGCATATTGCAACCCATCACCATTAGAGTATGGACTACCTTTTCTACTTATCTCAACCTCATATCCACCAAAATTATTGCTATAATCTCTTTGAATAACATTATTTGTGATTGTACTACCCTTATCATAAGTTTGTTGATCAACTGTCTTATCCAGTTGCCTAATTAGATTACCATTAACTGATGTATTACAATGTTGATAATACAAAGTTTCATATTCAACACAACAACTACCTTTTAATACTCCACACTTTGGCCAATGATCTTCCTTTGTACACTTCCCCTGTCCCGTACCAGAATTATTGCATTGAGTCACTTCAATATAATCATCCTTGTACTTAATTTGAAAAGTATCGTCTTTGCTGGTATATCCATTTAAATAACCTTGAAACTCAAACTTATCTAAAGGTATGTTACTTGCGCTCCATCCATTTATATTCAAGCTTTTTCTAATTAATGCACTTCTTGTTCCTCTTAAAAAGCATTGCTTATCTTTGCTATTATTATCTATTACCCAGCCATCAGATAGCCCATTACACTCTCCACTAGCACAATCAATAGTTTGATTATTTTTATCTATACAATAACTTTTCTTATTATCAGAAACGTAATAGCATGTTGATAATTCTTCCCCAGGAAAATAATCTTTATCACCAAAACAAGAACCATTAAATGTTAAATCCAAATCTGATTTATCAGGATTATACATTTTATCGGAAGTGAATGGCAATAGAGCGCCTTTATCTTTACCTACGTAATTACCAAAAAATTTACCTCCATAAGCAACTCTTAAATAATCCCCATCTTTTAATTTAATACCTGTATCATACCATTGTGAAACCCTTGCATTCCAACTTCCTGATGTAATTACTTGCCCAGGCTGAGTGTACCAATAATCAGGCGTTATTCTCTTCGTTTCAAATCCACCTAAAAAAATTGTATTTCCATAAGGACTATCTGAATTAGCTAAACTGAATTTTACCTTATCGCCCTGCTTAACATCAAAATTTATTGGAAAATATGCAAAATCAACAGACTCATCATTAGTTTCACCAGAAGTGTCGCATGCAGTATTTGTAGAAATTTGACTATCTGACCATTTCCAGCCAAAAACATTTGAGTCAATATCACCTTTAACCCTATATTGGCTAGAAAATATTTGTCCTTTCCTGCACTTTACCACACAATCATCTATTATATCCTGATTCAATTGTGCACCAGTTAAGCTGTTCGGTATACCTGATTTAGACAACTCAAGGCAATCATTTCCGTTTCTTTTTTGGCAATCAACACTACTAAATTCACTCGGTTGAGCAAATTCTCTACATTGATTTTCACATATTTTATCACATCTACTTCCATGAGGTCTGACATATATATAATTTTTTTGAGAATCTCCATATTCCCACGGCATATAACAATCTTGAAAATTTATACTTTCAGCAAATCCGAAAAAGATGTTAGTTAAAACCAACAACAATCCTAAACATAGTAAGAAGCATTTATTAACAATGATCTTTATAATATGTTTCATTTAATCATCTCCTTAAAATCCTCATATTGATATTATACAATGATTATGTTGGTTGTTTATCATTTACTATTACCTTTTTTGGCACCACTACCTCCTTTACTTACAGCTTTTTTAACCGCCTTGAGTGGACTTTTAGCCATTGTCCCAAATGCTTTTTTAAATGCTCCTGACAAATCTCCCTTAGCGAGCCCAGCAACAGATTCAACACCAGTTAAATAAGCAAAAAATGTAGAAATTGTATTCATTAACATGAAGAATAAAAATGCCATCAATGCTAATTTGAGCATTGTTAAAAATAGCGCATCTACCACAGAAGAGCTCATTTTAGTAAATGTACCTAATATCCATAAATCAGTCGTCTCATACAAACCCTTTATTACATGTCCAATATCCATATCGCACATATCTTTCATGGAATTGTCTACAGTATTATTATCACTAACATTGTTCGCAATTGCACATATAGGACTTTCTGATGAACCTTTCTCTTTACATTGCTCAAAAATACTATTTGATGCAGGATCCATTTTTAGATCTCCAAAATAAATATTATCAAACGTTGCAAGCATCAATGCAATGAAAGCAAAATGCAATCCAGGATAAATAATGTACCCCAAAAGCATCTTAGACCATGTATCATAAATACCTTTTGTAAAATCAAATAATGCAAAAGTTATCATAATCGGAGATACAGCAACCAATATAGTAATCGAGAACATTGAAAGGATAAATATGTGCGTAAATTTAAAAATAATCTTCAGCAACATATATGTGTAAATAAACATCGCTATACACAATACAAAACCTATACCACTGACTAAAATTAACGCTGTAATTGACCATATCGCAATAAGTCCAGCAAATGAATAATTACAGGTTCCCATGTTTAAATAGTTTATCAATCTACAATCAATTAAATCCCATACCGTCATTTTAACAACGCCATTAGAACCTGCTGTAGCAACAATACCACCTGTAGCTGATATATCTCTTTGACTCAATAATTGTTCACTCCCATACTGAAATCTACAATGTCCCAAGGGGTCTGACATATTTTGCGCTCCCATAAAATAACTTGCTATTTGTTGAGAACCGTCGATTATACCATAATAAATTCCAACTTTATTTCCTTTTTCATCTACAGCAAACCACGCGTTACCCAAGGTAAAATAAACAACCAGCGCCAATTTAATAGCAAACATTAAATAATCACTTCTCTTTAAGGCTCCCCCAGAATTCATTATTTTAATTCCTGTAAGACATAAATACAAAGTTATCGCAGCAAGAACAATTTTTTTAAGGTTTTTTTGGATTTCTGTAAAAAATCCTGACTCAGAATTAGGATTGATAAATACTCTCTCAAGTAAATCTAAAATACAACCAACTGTGGTACTTGTGATATGCATTTCACTCATCAAAAAATTTGAAACTGATTTCTTATTACCATGTTCATCATCAGGCACCCCTTCCTTATTTAGATATAATCCCAAAGTTTTTAAATCCGTTCTACCGTTACTAAAATATTCACATCTCGTACCCTCTCCAACATTTAAATTAGGCACATCCACTAAACTCACTGGCGGAGGAACATAGGTACAACCTATTTTAACAGGAAATAACGTATACGGCGCAGCAACGCATAATTGAACCTTGCCGATATCAGAATTAAATCTATAATAGCCTATAAAATTGAAAGACCCCTGAGCATCACTCTTCCCAGTAATATCATACAAATCACCATCTGATTGAAAGGTACACGAATCATGTTGATCTCTAAATAAATTAGCCACGATTAGAATTATGTCCACTATAGCTGCCCCTATAATACCCCCGGCCCATACACCAGCACCAGTAGCTATACCAAGATCTCCTGGCGATACATTAGCTATCCTACTAATAACGTTAGTATAATAAACTAAAGCATGACCACTAGACAATTTTTTTAAATCATTTGGGGCATCACCTGGAAAACCAGCACCGCTAATACCCTTAGCATCAGGCCCCACCAATTTACCATACTGATTAGTACAATATGGAGAAGCTTCTTGCATATAACCATAAGTATTATCGAGCTTTTCCTTATAATCAGAATCAGTTGATGCCAATGGAGCACCAGCATCAGGGTCATATTTTGGATCACAATGATAAAAAAATGGTACATCAACAGCAGTGAGAGGTGGTAAAGGATTACTTCCTTGCACAAATTTTACATTACCATCACTTTTTGCAGGATCGCATTTATACCCTAGCGCAATATTAGCATATTCATGCGGAGCAATGATGTATGCATTAGTACAAACGTCAAGCATTATAATATATTCAATACCTATGGCAATTAACGCAAATATACTGGCTGGAGAAAAAGATAACAAAGCATCCATATAGAGTATAGCTCTACCTATAGTAGCTAATTCTGACCAACCAGCTCTAGAAGATTTATCCACAGAGTTATTTTCTTTCAAATAATGCGGAATGCTGACGTTATTAAAATCACCAACAGATAACTGAAATATCGCTTTACCAGAGCTAAAACAATTATCAATATGCGAAAACCATGAGCTACCATCTCTTGTTTTGTTTTCATAATCTATCATTGAATCAAAACTATAAGCTTCTTGCCTATTTAAAAAAATTAAAAAGAAGAAAATTATAAATAATCTTAAATATCTCATTTTTTTGACCTAATTTCTTTTAGTTTTTCTGAAAATTTAGGAATCCAAACATTTGGATTATTTCCATATTTTTTTCTCACCTCATCTAAAACAACAACAGTATCTGCCCTACCAGATAATATATCTACCACTTCATTCATTCCACTTAAATCAATTTTTGCTACAACTGCATCATTACCCTGTTTAATCAAAAAATATCTTGTTCCTGGATCAGTAGTTTTAATCAACTGATATTCTCTTTCACTTAACATAAAGGATTTTTTATATACATCAGTCGCTTTTAAATTTGGTAAAAATATTTGAGTTGCAGTTTGCTGTATTAAAGTATCACTGATTTGACTTTTACTAGCATCCTCCACGCTTTGTGTAGCAAAAACAACAAATGTATTTAATTTTCTCAACACCTTCAACCAATCCTTGATTCTTGGTGCAAAAATTGGATTATCTATAAGAGCCCAAGCTTCATCCAATACTATCATACTTGGCGTTCCATCAAGTGATAAATTAATCCTGTGAAATATGTACGATAATACTGGGCCTAAACTTGCTTTATCTTTTAAAAGCTCTGCCATTTCAAAGCCAAATACACTAGATTTGCCAAAATCTATCACATCATCATCATTATCAAAAATACTTGCATGCGAACCCCCGGAATGCCACATAGCCAACCTACCTGCAAGCGTTCCAGGGCCAGACATACCTAAAAATGCAGCTATGTTAGATAATTTTCTATCCTTCTTTTCCAATTTAAAATTACCTTCAACTGCACGACTTAGTAAATCAATGTCCTGAGCAGTAATTGCTTCTCCATTTACAGAAACTAATTGCTTAAGCCAATCATATAAAAAAGTCTTATTTTCTCCTCTATCATCCAATTTTAATGGGTTAAAGTTACATTTTTTACTTGGATCAATAACTGTATATTCACCCCCTAATGCTCTTAAAAAAATTTCAGCACCTCTATCTTTATCAAAGAAAAACAATCTGCACTGGTATTTCTGAGCCTGAGCACATAAAAAATTCATTAATACCGTCTTACCTGCACCTGTTGGTCCAATTATTGTAGTATGACCAACATCCCTTAAGTGAAAATTAAAGTAATATGGTGTGCCAGACGTTGTATCCATAACAGTAACAGCATCTCCCCAATGATTATTAAATTTCTTACCTGTTGGATAATTATGAAAAGAATTAAAACCAGCTAAATTCAAGGTATTAATGGTTGAAGACCTTACGATAAAATCATCATTACATGGCAATTGCGCCCAGAAAGCAGGCTCCATATTTACACGCTCTCTCACTCCAACGCCACCAGTATTTGTAAGCTCAACTGAAGCCATTGATAATGAATTTTCCAGCTCCTTTAAATTATCAGCTATACACATAACAGACAAGTGATGCGTTCCAAATGCAATTTCACCTCCCATAGCCATATCCAATGCCTCGGAAATACCTGCAATTTGCGATATAGCCTTATCACCCGCCTGAATCATTCTATTTTGTTGCAATTGCATTTTTGCAATTGCTATTTGCCTATTAATAAACTGAAACGATTGAGTTACAACAAATTCAAATGGCATTTGCAAAAAACTATCCATCATTCCTGCCCATGTCTTTTGACTATATTCCTTCAAACTTACCATTCCTGCAAATTTTGATTTACCATTAATACCTTTTATTTCTATAGCTTTTTTACCAAAATAAAGCCTTTCGTTACTAACTAAATTATCAAGCCTACCAAACTCAACAAGTGAATTTGAATTACTACCACAATTTACGATATTGCTAAAAAATTCAATTATTTCAGAATAGCTTTGATTTCCTCTCTCCACTATACCAAGTAACTCTGGACTATATTGCCTGAGTGAATTCACTATTCTATTAGTTGCTTCCTGCAATTGCTCAAAACCCTCTACCATCGATTCATCTTCTGTTCTTTTCTTAGGATTCTTAGAGAACTTTTCAAAAAAATCATTAATGAACGACACGTTAAAATTTCTTTTAACTTTATACGAAACAGTTATATACAATTCATTTACAAAGCCTTTCTGATTTTTATGCTTTTGTATCCATTTATCATCTAAAAAACTTGCAAAGCCATCTGGCATATTTATATTTCCCAGTGAACCTTCATAGACATCTTGTTTTTTCCTAATTATGTGAAAATATAGACTAACACTAGGATCTGCCATTCCTTTAAAAAGAAAATTTCTTATGTTCTTTTTAATATCAACATCATCATCGTCTGCAGTTTCAAAAGAAAAACCTCCAAGCTTTATGACCTGGACTAACTGATTTTTTTTAGTATAAACGACATTTTTATCCAAATGATACAAATACGGAACAAACCCACTAAATGGATACTCCCTATTAATTAAGCTATTTTTCTCTGGTTTAGCTGAAAAAAATCTCATTACCCTCTATTCACATGTATTAAAATTAAAATGAATCATATGAATTAGCTCCGTGGAAAAACTTATTCTTGCATTTTGAACATTTTTCAGCCCTTACCTTAAACAATTCTATGAACAAAGGTTCCTTTGAGCATATATAATAACCTATGCCGTGGATTGGAAACGCAATTACCAAATATAAAAATTTAGCTGTCATGATATACATCAGCATACACACAAGCGCGTTAACTATAAAAAAATTATAGCTCACACCAAAGAGAAGTGGCGGTCTCGTTAATCCTACAAAAAGGTGGTCAGTATTTAAAGATCCAGGCATAATACTTCAAAAAAATCACATAATTTATAGTAACTACTTGATTCTTTGAGCACAAGTTATATTTTACAAAAATAAGTATTTTAATTTAGAAATGAAATTTATAACATTTGAAGGATGTGACTTCTGTGGAAAATCAACACAAATACAACTACTCAAAGAACATTTTGAAATAAATAATCACAAGGTGTTTTTAACTAGGGAGCCGGGTGGAACAGAGCTCGCAGAAAAAATCAGAGAACTAATATTGTCATTCAAAGAAATTAAAGACCCACTGACTGAATATTTATTAATCTCTGCTGCTAGAAAAGACCACGTTGACAACTTAATAAAGAAAAAACTTCAACAGGGGTATTATGTCTTATCGGATAGATTTTACGATTCATCCATATGCTACCAAGGTTATTACAAAGGTCTAGATGCTAATATTTTAAAAACTATTAAGGAACTAATTATAGGTGTATTTGAACCAGATTTAACTTTTTTAATCGATATTCCTGAAGATGAAATTGAAAAGAGAATGTGCACAAAAAGAGTTAATAATAATATTTATGACACAAAACCAAAAGATTTTTACAAAATAATCCGATCTGGATA
>Ga0007791_10000519_pt1 | contig 12486 bp, 9 predicted proteins | sample CryBogmetaGMA05M_FD_60368 | JGI IMG/M metagenome (GOLD analysis project Ga0007791, IMG submission 60368) | Freshwater microbial communities from Crystal Bog, Wisconsin, USA - MA0.5M | ecosystem: Environmental > Aquatic > Freshwater > Lake | place: Crystal Bog, Wisconsin, USA | collected 2009-07-06 | reverse complement strand
GCCACGAGCGGCCCCGCGATCGACTGGCTCGAGCCCACCGCGCGGAACTCGAACTTGTTGCCGGTGAAGGCGAACGGGCTCGTCCGGTTGCGGTCGCCGGCGTGCTTCGGCAGCGTCGGCAGCGTGTCGACGCCCACCGTCAGCGTGCCGGTCGACTTGGAACTCGTGGCCTTGCCCTTCTCGATCTGCTCGAAGACGTCGGCGAGCTGGTCGCCGAGGAAGATCGAGATGATCGCCGGGGGGGCCTCGTTGGCACCGAGCCGGTGGTCGTTGCCGCTGGCGGCGACGACGGCCCGGAGGAGGTCGGCGTGCATGTGAACCGCACGGATCACGGCCGAGCAGAAGACGAGGAACTGCATGTTGGCATGCGGCGTCTCGCCCGGCTCGAGCAGGTTGCCGAGCTTGCAGCCGATCGACCAGTTGACGTGCTTGCCCGAGCCGTTGATGCCCGCGAAGGGCTTCTCGTGGAGGAGGCACGCCATGCCGTACTTCTGCGCGACGCGGGTGAGCGTCTGCATGATCGTCTGCTGGTGGTCGGTCGCGATGTTCGCGTTCTCGTAGAGCGGCGCGATCTCGTACTGGCTCGGCGCCACCTCGTTGTGCCGCGTCTTCACCGGCACGCCGAGCTTGAAGAGCTCACGCTCCGTCTCGAGCATGCAGGCGAGCACCCGCTCGGGGATCGCGCCGAAGTACTGGTCCTCGAACTCCTGCCCCTTCGGCGGCTTGGCGCCGAAGAGCGTGCGGCCGGCGACGACGAGGTCGGGCCGGGCGAAGAAAAAGTTGCGGTCGATGAGGAAGTATTCCTGCTCCGGGCCCGCCGAGGCGGTGACCTGACCGACGTCCTTGTGGCCCATGATCGCCAGCACGCGGCGGGCCTGCTTGTCGACCGCCTGCATCGACCGCAGGAGCGGCGTCTTCTTGTCGAGCGCCTCGCCCGTCCACGAGCAGAAGGCGGTCGGGATGCAGAGCGTGGTGCCGTTGGGGTTGTCGAGGACGTAGGCCGGGCTCGTCGGATCCCACGCGGTGTAGCCGCGGGCCTCGAACGTGGCGCGGAGGCCGCCGGACGGGAAGCTCGATGCGTCGGGCTCACCCTGGATCAGCTCCTTGCCCGAGAACTCGGCGATCGCGTCGCCGTCGCCGGTGGGCGTCAGGAAGCTGTCATGCTTCTCGGCCGTGATGCCGGTGAGCGGATAGAAGACGTGGGCGTAGTGCGTCGCGCCCTTCTCGATCGCCCAGTCCTTCATCGCGAGGGCCACGGCGTCGGCGATCGACGAGTCGATCGGCTTGCCCTGCTTGATCGTGGCCTGCAGCGCCTTGTACACGCTCTTCGGCAGGCGGTCCTTCATGACGGCGTCGCTGAAGACGTTGGAACCGAAGAGCTCGCTCGTGGGAGTCTCGCGGAAGTTCCAACCCTGGCCGTTGGACTTGTAGCTGTTGATCGCGGCGATGGCGCTGGCGCGGGGGGACGACATGGGAGAAGATCCTTACTACGGGGTGAACAGGCGGGATCGCCCGACTCGAATCCGGCAACACGAACGCACGGCGAACCCGTCTTTCGCGTCCGCCCACGCGAAAGACCGGCAGATCACCCGGGATCCGTCGCAGCCAGAAGAAGAATTCGGCAACGGATCACCGACGCACGCGGAAATCAGACTAGCGGTGCCGCGAGGCCAGTTCAAGCGGCAGCCCGGGGTGCCGCCATGGGCCGCGGACGGCACTCGGCACCGGTCGGCGGCTCAGCGGGCGGCGGTATTGCGGCCGGTCGGCCGGGTCGCCGGCCGCGGCATGATCCGCCGGGCCACGTCGATCGCGGTGGCGATCGTGGAGTCGTTGGATCCCGCGGCGACGTCGCCTTCGACGGGTCGGGCAGTGGTGTGCACGGGCACGTCCGGCTCGACGCCCACCGTGCTGTAGGGCAGCCCCTTCGGCGAGAAGAACTTGGCGGTCGTGAGCCGCATGCCGACGCCCGCCGCCTCCAGCGGGAAGATGCCCTGGATGGAACCCTTGCCGTAGCTGCGGGCGCCGACGATCGTGCCGCGGGCATGGTCGCGGATCGCACCGGCGAAGATCTCGCTCGAACTCGCCGAGTCGCCGTCGATCACGAGCACCAGCGGCATCCGCCACGTACCGGGTCGGCCGGCCGAGTAGTTGAAGTCTTCATCCGGGCTGCGGCCGCGGGTCGCGACCACGAGGCCGCGGTCGAGGAACAGGTCGGCGACGTCCACCGCGGCGGAGAGGAGGCCGCCCGGATTGCCGCGGAGGTCGATCACCAGGGCCCGCATGCCGGCGGCGTCGAGCCGCCGCAGCGCCGCCTCGAGGTCGGCAGCGGTGGTCTTCTGGAACGACGTGAGCTTGAGCGCCGCGATGCCGGCCGCCGCATCGAGCATGCGGACCTGCTCCACGCTCGGCACCTCGACGTGCTCGCGACGCACCGTCACGGCGCGCGCCGGGGCGGGGGCCCGCAGGATCGCCAGGGTCACGAGCGATCCTTCCGGACCCTGAAGCAGATGCGCGGCCTCGTCGACGCTCATGCCGCCGATCGACTGGCCGCCCACGCCGACGAGGTGGTCGCCGGCGCGGATACCGGCCCGCTCCGCCGGGCTGCCGGGGATCACGTGGACGACGAGCAGCCCGTCGGCGGCACTCTTGAGCTCCACGCCGAGGCCCACGAAGTTGCCCTCGATCTGGGCGTAGAGATCGTCGAGCTGGCCGTTCGTGAGAAACGCGGAGTACTCGTCGAGACCCCCCACCGCGGCCGCCGACATCTCCATGAGCGTCACCGCGGGCGGAATGCCGAGCGTCGAGTGGGCCGCCCGTGCCACCCACGTGGCGATCATCTCGGCGTCGGCGCCGGTGGCGATCGGTCGTGACGCGGCGATCCGCGTGGCCTGGTCACGATAGATCGACCGCCGCCCGGGCGTCGCCTGGCGGGCGTGCACGGCCGCGAACGAGGGCTCGTCGATGGCCACCTCGATCGCCCGCATGCCGCGGCCGAGGAGCCGCGCGTAGTCGGGGTTCTCGACGTGGTGCGTGCCGATCCTGGCGAGCACCTCGCCGTAGACCCGCCGCGCATCCGCCTCCGACAGCTTCGCGAGTTGGCCGCGGAAGGCGGGCTCGGCGTGCCGCCGGGCGACGTCGCAGTGGAGCTTGGCGAGGTCGTACTGCTGGTGAAGGGCCGGCGCGAGCGTTCCCTTGCGGGCGGCGTTCTCGCAGATGCTGACCACGTCGGCCCAGCGGCCCTCGTGGACGAGCGCGGTGGTCCTGGCAGCGAGATCCTCGTGCGGTGCCGGCAGGGACGGCGCCGCGGGCGGTTCCGGCGCGACCGGCGCCCACGAGCCCGGTGCATCGGCGGCGGCCGCCACGCCACAGACAGCGAGCACCGCTCCAACGACCCACGCCGCGGCGGAGAGCCTGCGGCCGGTGCACGACGTCGGGGGACAGACGACTGGCACGAGGGCATCCGTTCGCGGGAGGGCCGCGATCGGTCGCGGCAGCCAGCGGTCGCTCCTTTGACCGCCCGCGATTATGGATCACGAAGTGGCGTCAGGCAAAAATCACGGTGGCCTGAAACGCGAAAATTCCCGGCGTGTCCCGGTGTCCGCAGGCCGCAGGCCCGGCGTGGCCGTCAGCACCCCGTCCCGCGACACGTTGGTACGATGGTGGTGGTCCGATCCGACCCGTCACGACCCCCGCATCCCGCGTGACCATCCCGTCCGACACGCCCCGACCCCTCGATCCCGCCACGGCTCGCGCCGGCGACGCGGCACCGGCCACGCTCGTGCTGCTCGACCGCGTGCGGGGAGGCGATGCCGACGCGGTCAACGGCCTCCTCGACCGGCATCGCGCCGCCATCCGACGGATGATCGACCAGCGGATGGACCGGGTCATCGGGCGGCGCGTCGATGCCAGCGACATCGTCCAGGACGTGCTGATCGAGGCCAACCGCCGCCTCGGCGACTACCTCGCCAACCCGACGATGCCGTTCCGACTCTGGCTGCGGCACATGGCCCGTGACCGGCTCATCGACGCGCACCGCCGCCACCGCGTCGCCGCCAGCCGCAGCCTCGACCGCGAGGTGCCGCTCGTCGCTTCCGACGCCGGCCATTCGCAGGCCGACGCGATGGGCCAGATCGCCGACCGCGACCTGACGCCGGCGGCTGCCGCGACCTGGCACGAGCTCGAACGCCGGTTCGCGGCGGCCGTCGAACTGCTCGACGACGCCGATCGGCAGATCGTCCTGCTCCGCCACTTCGAACACCTCTCCACCGCCGAGGCGGCCGAGGTGCTCGGCCTGTCGAAGCCGGCGGCCGGCATGCGCTACCTGCGTGCCATGAGGCGGCTGCGGAGCCTGCTCGATGCGGGTGCGGCCGACGCACCGCCGGCCCCGGCCTAGCGGGGCTTGGCCGCCCGCGGCGAGCCGGGGACTCCCGCGACGGTCTCCTCCGGCTCGTGGCGGGCCTATGATTCCCCCGTTCTTTCACCGCGTGGTCAGGATCCGTCCCATGCCTCCCTCCTCGCCCGCCCGGATCCGCGCCATCGACACGGTGCTTCCGCCCGACCGGGAGGAGGTGCTCGCCGATCTCGTCGACGAGTTGTCGCACCGCGGCGGCCGCGACGCCCACGCGGCGCTCGAGTCGATGGCGGAGACGCACCCCGACCTCGCCGGCCAGCTGCGCGAGCTGTTCGCGGCGATGTCGCTGGCCGACGCGGTCGCGGACGAGTCGACGATCCTCGCGGATGGCGGCGGGCCGGGCGACGCCCGGCCGGCCGCGGCGGCCGCGTCTGGAGGATTCGTGCCGGGGGCCACGCCCCTCCCCGCGGCCTTCGGCGACTATGAACTCCTCGAGGAGATCGGCCGCGGCGGCATGGGCGTGGTCTATCGCGCGCGGCAGCGGAGCCTCGACCGCATCGTCGCCGTCAAGATGCTGCTCCGTCGCGACCTTGCGTCGGCCGCCGATCTGGCCCGGTTTCGGAGCGAGGCGGAGGCGGCCGCCCGGCTCGATCATCCCGGAATCGTGCCGATCTTCGAGGTTGGGGAGCATGACGGCCTGCCCTTCTACAGCATGCGGTCGATCGAGGGCACGACGCTCGCGAAGCGGCTCGCCGCCGGTCCGCTGCCCCAGCGCGAGGCGGCCTTGCTGATCGCGAAGGTGGCCGGCGCCGTCCACGCGGCGCACGAGGGCGGCGTGCTGCACCGCGACCTCAAGCCGTCGAACATCCTGCTCGACGCGGCCGGAGAACCGCTCGTGTCCGACTTCGGCCTCGCGAAGCGGCTCGAGGACGCCGAGTCGGTCACGCACACCGGCGCCATCCTCGGAACACCGTGCTACATGTCGCCCGAGCAGGCCGCCGGCAGCCGCGGCGACGTGGGGCCCGCGAGCGACGTGTGGAGTCTCGGGGCGATCCTCTATCAGGCGCTCTGCGGCCGGCCACCCTTCCAGGCCGGCACGCCGGTGGACACGCTGCTCGCCGTGCTCGAATCCGATCCGCCCCTGCCGCGGACCATCGTCCCGTCGTTGGACCGCGACCTGGAGATGATCACGCTCAAGAGCCTGCAGAAGCCGCAGGACCTGCGCTACGCGTCGGCCGCGGCCCTCGCGGCCGACCTCCGCGCGGCGCTCGCCGGCGAACCGGTCGCGGCTCGCCGTGGCGGCCTGGTCGACGTCGCCGCGCGGCTCTTCCGCGAAACCCATCACGCGGTGGTGCTCGAGAACTGGGGCCTCCTCTGGATGTGGCACTCGGTGGTCGTCCTCGCGCTGTGCGCGGTGACCGACGTGCTCGCCTGGCAGGGCGTGATGACCCGCTGGCCCTACGTCGTCCTGTGGGGCGGGGGACTCGCGCTGTGGGCGCCGATCTTCTGGGCGCTGCGGCACCGCAACGGCCCGGTGACCGCGGTCGAGCGGCAGATCGCGCACGTGTGGGGGGGCAGCGTGATCGCCAGCGTGCTCCTGTTCGTCATCGAGCAACTCCTCGGGTTGCGCGTCCTCACGCTCTCGCCGGTCCTCGCGCTGCTGGCGGGCCTCGTGTTCTTCGTGAAGGCGGGGATCCTCTCGGGCATCTTCTACGTGCAGGCCGCCGTGCTCTTCGCGACGGCGCTCGTCATGTGCCTCGTGCCCGACTACCGGCACCTGCTCTTCGGGCTCGTGAGCGCGGCCTGCTTCTTCGTGCCGGGCTACAAGTACTTCCGGCAGCGGAATCGGCTCTCGTGACGACGCGTCTGGCCATCGCCGTCGTGGTGGCGTTTGTGGCGGCGGCTCCGGCAGGCGGCGGCGACTGGCCGCAGATCCTCGGGCCCACCCGCCGCGGTGTCGCGGCCGCCGACGAGCGTCTCGCCGACCGCTGGCCCGCCGACGGGCCGCGTCGCGTGTGGGGACGTCCGGTCGGTGCCGGCTCCGCGGGCGTGGCCGTCGTGGGCGACCGCGGCTACCTCTTCCATCGGGTGGATGACCGCGAGGTGGTCGAGGCCTTCGCGGTCGAGACCGGCGCGGCCGTCTGGCGCGACGGCCACCCCACCACGTTCAGGCCACAGGTCGGCGGCGACAACGGCCCCCTGTGCACGCCCGTGGTCCATGGCGACCGCGTGATCGTGTTCGGTGCGCAGGGCGTGCTCGCCTGCATCGACGCCGCGACCGGACGGCGGCTGTGGCACCGCGACACGCATCGCGACTTCGCGGCGCCGGAGGGCTATTTCGGCGCGGGCTCCACGCCGCTCGTGGCGGGCGGCCGCGTGGTGGTGAACGTCGGCGGGCGTCGTGGCGCGGGCATCGTGGCCTTCGACCTTGCGACGGGAGAGACGGCCTGGACCGCGACCGACGAGCCGGCGAGCTATTCGGCGCCGGTGGCCGTGCGACTGGATGGCCGCGATCACGTGCTCGTCGTCAGCCGCTACCGCTGCCAGCTGCTCGACGCCGCCGACGGCCGCGAGTGCTGGAGCTTTCCCTTCGGCCAGCGTGGGCCGACGGTGAACGCGGCGTCGCCGGTGGTGTTCGCCGACGGCCACCTGCTCGTCACCGCGGCCTACGGCATCGGCTCCGTCCATGCCGCGTTCGATGCCCGCACGGTCACGCCGGTGTGGCAGAACGCGGACTCGTTCGCGTCGCAATACGCCACGCCGGTCGAGGTGGACGGCCTCCTCTACGGCATCGACGGCCGCGACGACGTGCCCCCGGCCGACTTCACGTGCTTCGACCCGCGGACCGGCCGCGTGCGGTGGACGGAGCGCGGGTTCGGCTACGGCACCCTCATCGCCGCGTCCGGCCTGCTCGTCGCGGCGAAGACCGACGGCGAGATCGTGCTCGTGCGGCCCGGCCCCGCGGGGCTCGACGTGCTCGCGCGGGCCCGGCCGTTCGCCGCCGACTCCTCCGGCGGTCCGCTCCGCGCGCTGCCGGCGCTCGCGGCCGGACGCCTCTACGTGCGCGACGGCCGCACGCTCATGAGCCTCGACGTGGCACGCTGACGCCCGTCCCGAACGGCCGCGGCAGGAAGTCGGCGAGGCGGAACACGCCGCCCCCCTCGATCACGATCTCGGTGTCGGCCGAGCCGAACTCGTGGATCACCTGGAGGCACGCGCCGCACGGCACGATCGCGGGCACGAGGCGGCCGTCGGCGTCGAAGCAGACCAGGGCGACGCGGACGAGCGACCGGCCGCCCGCGACGACGCCCGCGCAGATGGCCGACCGTTCCGCGCAGATGGTCAGGCCGTAGGAGCCGTTCTCCACGTTGGCGCCCCGGAAGGAGGCCGGGGCCGTCTCGGCGAACTCGACCGCCGCGCCCACGCGCCACCCGGAGTAGGGCGAGTGGGCATGGTCGGCGGCCAGCCGCGCCTCGGCGAGAAGGCGGTCGGTCGGGGGCGCGTGGCGCGAGGAGGATTCAGCCATGGGCGCGACTCGGCTGGCGGGACGGTCGGACCGCCGGGAGTCTACCCGACGCGCCCCCGGCGGGCGGCGTGGTCGACAACGCCGGAGCCTCCTTTATCATCATGCGTCCCTCCAGAAAGGACACCGGCCATGCCGCGGGTTCACGTGTCGTCCCATCCGCTGGTCGCCCACCACGTGGTGAACCTCCGCGATCCCGCCACGCGGCCGCCCGAGTTCCGGCGGACGGTCGGCCAGATCACGCGGCTGCTCGCGGCGGAGGCCACCGCGGGCGTGCCGACCGACGAGGTGCGGGTGCCCACGCCGCTGGGTGAGGCGGCCGGCCGCCGGATCGCCGGGCGGATCGCGATCGTGCCCATCCTCCGCGCCGGGCTCGGCATGGCCGAGGGCCTGCTGGAACTCATTCCGGAAGCCGAGGTGTGGCACATCGGGCTGTATCGCGACGAGGCCACGCTCGCCCCGCAGGAGTACTACAACAAGCTGCCGCGGAACTGCGGCGCGTCGCTGGCGATCGTCGTCGACCCGATGCTCGCCACCGGGGGCTCGGCGGTGAGGACCTGCGAGATCCTCCGCGAGGCCGGCATCCCCCGGATCCTCTTCCTGGCGCTCATCGCGGCGCCGCAGGGGATCGCGCGGCTCGAGGCGGCGATGCCCGACGTGGCGATCCACGTCGCCGCGCTCGACGAGGGACTCAACGACGTGGGCTTCATCGTGCCGGGGCTCGGCGACGCCGGTGACCGGCAGTTCGGCACGGCGGCCCAGCACTGACACACGTCACCACGGATCGACCAGCCCACGCGTCGACCGAACCCCGGGATGGACCTCCATGCGTGCCGTCGACCTGATCCGCCGAAAGCGTGACGGCGGAGCCCTCGCCGCCGACGAGATCCGCTTCCTCGTCGGCGGCATCGCCACCGGTGAGGTTCCCGACTACCAGTGGTCGGCGCTCACCATGGCGATCCTCTGGCGCGGCATGACGCCCCGCGAGACCGCGGCGCTCGTCGACGCCATGCTCCATTCGGGCACGGTCATCGACCTCGGCGACATCCCGGGCCCGAAGGTCGACAAGCATTCCACCGGCGGCGTCGGCGACAAGACGAGCCTGATCCTGGCCCCGATCGCGGCCGCCTGCGGTGTGACCGTGCCGATGGTCTCCGGCCGCGGACTGGGCCACACCGGCGGCACGCTCGACAAGCTCGAGAGCATCCCCGGATTTCGCGTCGATCTCGACCTCGCGGCGTACCGGCGGATCGCCCGGGAGTGCGGTCTGGTGCTCATCGGCCAGACCGCCGAGATCGCGCCGGCCGACCGGGTGCTCTACGCGCTCCGCGACGCGACGGCCACGGTCGAGAGCATCCCCCTGATCACCGCCTCGATCCTCTCCAAGAAGCTCGCCGAGGGGATCGATGCCCTCGTGCTCGACGTGAAGACGGGGGACGGGGCGTTCATGGCGACACGGGAGGACGCCCGGGCCCTCGCCGAGAGCATGACGCGCATCGGCCGCGAGCTCGGCAAGCCGGTGCACGCGCTCATCACCGCCATGGACGCGCCCCTGGGTCGCACGGTGGGCAACGCGCTGGAGGTGCGGGAGTCGGTCGAGTGCCTCCGGGGCGAAGGCCCCGCCGACCTCATGGAGGTGTCGCTCGAACTCGCCGCGGAGATGCTCGTCATGGGGGGCGTGGCGGCGACGCGGGACGAGGCGCTGGAGAAGGGTCGGCGCTCGATCGCCGACGGGTCGGCGCTCGAGCGGTTCCGCAAGGTCGTGGCGGCGCAGGGGGGCGATCCAAGGGTCTGCGACGATCCTGATATGGTGCTGCCACGCGCGGCACGGGTCGAGCCGTTCCGTGCCGGCCGGGCGGGCTTCATCGCCGGGATCCGCGCCTGGCCGGTGGGGCAGGCGTCGATGCTCCTGGGGGCCGGCCGGGCCCGCGTCGATTCGACCATCGACCCCGCCGCGGGCATCGTGTTCGTGAAGACGGTCGGTGACGAGGTTCGCGCGGGCGACGTGATCGCCGAGGTCCACGTCAATCCGGGCCACGCGGCCGCGGTGGGCGAGACCCTGGCGATGCTCGCCGACGCGACCGCGATCGCCGCCGCTCCGCCGCCCAAGCGGTCGCTGATTCTCGAACGCCTCTGATCCCCTTTCCCGGCCGCGGTTTCCGCCACCGTTCCTTCCCCACGAGGCCCGACCATGGACGATCTCGACCGGTTCCGCGGCCTGCTCGGGGTGGCGGCGATCCTCGGGGCCGCGTGGCTCTTTTCCGAGAACCGCCGCCGCATCTCGCTGCGGATGGTGCTCGGCGGGCTCGGCATGCAGTGCCTGTTCGGATTCGTCCTCCTGCGGTCCGAGACGGGCCGCGAGGCCCTCGACTACGCCAGCCGCTGGGTCGAATCGGTCCTCGCCTGCTCGCACCAGGGGGCCCGGTTCGTCTTCGGCGACCGGCTCGTCGATCCAAGCGGCCCCGGTGGGTTCGTGTTCGCCTTCCGCGTGCTGCCCACGATCGTGTTCGTCGCGGCGCTGTTCGCGGTGCTCTACCACCTGGGCATCATGCAGGTCGTCGTGCGGGCCTTCGCCGTGGTCACCGCGCGGATCCTCGGCTCGAGCGGCGCCGAGACGCTCAATGCCGCCGCGTCGATCTTCCTGGGGCAGACGGAGGCGCCGCTCGTCATCCGGCCGTATCTCCCGAACCTCACCCGGTCGGAACTCGCGGTGGTGATGGTCAGCGGCATGGGCCTCGTCTCCGGAGGGATCCTCGGCGCCTACCTCGAGGCGGGCTGCTCCGCCCGCGACCTGCTCACCGCGATCCTCATGAGCTTCCCGGCGACCATCTATCTCACGAAGATGTTCATTCCCGAGGACGGCACGCCCGAGACGCTGGGCTCCGTCGAGGTCGCGCGGGAGCGCATCGACACCAACGTGCTCGACGCGGCCGCGCGGGGCACCCGCGAGGGGCTGCTCCTCGCCGCCAACGTGGGCGCGATCCTGATCTCGTTCATCGCGCTGGTGGCGCTCGTGAACATGGCCCTCGGATGGATCGGGGGCGCGATCGGCCGGCCGGAGCTGTCGCTGCAGGCGATCTTCGCGCTCGTCTTCGCGCCGTGCGCGTGGCTGCTGGGCGTGCCGTCCGCCGACTGCAACGCGGTCGGAGGACTGCTCGGCACGCGGACGGTGCTCAACGAGCTGATCGCCTACTTCCAGCTCGGCGCCATGAAGGACACGATCAGCCCCAAGGCGTACTCGCTGGCCACGATCGCGATGTGCAGCTTCGCGAACATCTCGAGCATCGGCATCCAGCTCGGCGGCATCGGCGCCCTGATCCCCGAGCGGCGGGGCGACCTCGCCCAGCTCGGCGTGCGGATGCTCGTGATCAGCACGCTCACGAGCGGCCTCTCGGCGGCCCTGGCCGGCCTGATGATGCCCTGAGGGCGGCCGCGCGGCTCAGTCGCGCCAGGACCGCGGCCGGACGACGTTGTGGGCGAGGCCCACGGCCTCGAGCGACCGGATCACCCACCACGACATGTCGAACTCCCACCAGCGGTGGCCGTGGGCCGCGGCCCGCTGGTCGGCGTGGTGGTTGTTGTGCCAGCCCTCGCCGTGCGAGAACAGGGCGACGAGCCAGTTGTTGCGGCTGTTGTCGGTGGTCTCGTAGTTCCTGTAGCCCCAGACGTGGGACACGGAGTTGACGGCCCAGGTGCCGTGGAGCACGAGCGCCGTGCGGACGAGCACGCCCCACACGAACATGCTCGCGGCCATCTGCACCGCGCCGATGGTGGTGCGGGTGGTCGCCCAGCCGATCGCGAATCCCAGCGCCGTGAGGATGACCGCGTGGGCCGCGTAGACCTTGAACCAGGCATGGCGCCGCTCGAGCGCGAGGTAGAACGGGTCGCGGAGCAGGTCGCGGACGTACCGCTCGTAGCAGAACACGTCGCGGTGGTCGCGGCTGCGGACGAAGAGCCAGCCCATGTGGCCCCAGAAGAAGCCCGCCAGCGGCGAGTGGGGGTCGGGCTGGTGATCCGACTCCTTGTGGTGGAGGCGGTGGATGGCGACCCAGCGGGCCGGAGAGTCCTGGAGCGTGCACATGCCGAGAATGGCGAACGTGTGTTCGAGCCACTTCGGGCAGGTGAACCCGTGGTGGGTGAGCAGGCGATGGTAGCCGACCGTGATGCCGAGCATGCCGAAGACGAAGTGACCCAAGACCGCGGCCACGACGCCCGTCCAACTGAAGAACCAGGGGACGAAGGCGAGCAACGCCAGGACGTGGACGAGCGTCAGGGCGACGGCATACATCCACTCGATGCGGACGGGCTGTGACGCCTCCGGGATGGCGATCGCCCCGACGTGCGGCTCGGCAGGTTCCGCGGACTGAGCGGGCGCAGGGGGCTCCCGTCCGATCCTGACCTCCTCCAAGCCCGCTGCCATCGCCGCCTCCACGTCTGCCGCCGACGGTTCCGGGACAACCCTCACGGTAGCCGTCCGCCGCCCGGAGGCTACCTCCTGGCGACGCCGGTGTCGAAAATCCGACGTCGGCGGCAGACGTGGAGGCGGCGATGGCAGCGGGCTTGGAGGAGGTCAGGATCGGACGGGAGCCCCCTGCGCCCGCTCAGTCCGCGG
>Ga0007791_10000508_pt1 | contig 12555 bp, 15 predicted proteins | sample CryBogmetaGMA05M_FD_60368 | JGI IMG/M metagenome (GOLD analysis project Ga0007791, IMG submission 60368) | Freshwater microbial communities from Crystal Bog, Wisconsin, USA - MA0.5M | ecosystem: Environmental > Aquatic > Freshwater > Lake | place: Crystal Bog, Wisconsin, USA | collected 2009-07-06 | reverse complement strand
ACGCTTATAAGTGGTTTTGTCTCTATCAATATTTTTGTTATGAATAAACGTCTACACCTTGGTCCACAGACCCTCATGGATCTGGCCTCGCAGATTCTTTCTATCATTGTCATGCTCACCCTTGCTTACTATACACATAGCATATGGGCCTTACTGATTGGGACGGTTATAGGATCGCTATCTCGATCTATTCTAAGCCATTGGGTTCTTCCAGGTCCACCAGTCTCTCTAGGTATTGATTCGGAGATTGCTTTTAACATGTTTCGGTTTAGTCGCTGGATAACGATATCCACAATAATAACGTTTATACTCAGCCAGGGTGACCGCTTATTACTCGGAAGGTATATGGTAGAGAAATCCGACCTTGGGGTCTATGCAACCGGTTATCTTATTCCACAGACTGCAACTATTTTGGTGGGCACTCTCGCAAATCGTGTTCTCTTCCCGCTCTATTCGCGATTAGTTGCGGAAGGTGGTATGGGATTACGTGACCGAGTACACACAATATCTTGTGTTTTATATTCGACCATTCTACCTGGACTGTGGATATTGATGTTGTTTGCACAGCATATTGTAGACTTTCTGTATCCCGCAGACTACCACGATGCTGGATGGATTCTTCGTCTGTTTGCTGCCACAGCTGCAGTAGATACCGTGACATCATCTGTAGGTCCTGTATTGTTGGCTAACGGAAACTCGCTCGGTGTTCTAAAGATCAACGTTGGTCGTGTTATCGGCCTACTTGTGTTATGTATTATCTGCGGATCGATTGGTGGTGTAACGGGTCTGATAGTTGCTTTTGCGGCTGTTCCATTGCTTACATACCCTGTAATTGCCTGGCTTTCGTGGAAATCAGATACTTGGTTTCCGCTTCTCGACAGCCTCGCTCTAGGAGCTTCTATGTTAGTTTTGGCTATTGGTTATCATTTATCACTTTAGTGATCACTCATACCTATGCGACATGCGTCATTGTGTTACAACATTCCTCATACAATAGCTGGAGACAGATCCAATGCAGCATCGAGTGATCAAAAACGTGCATGAGCGTCTTTCTACACGTGACGGTTCTTACATAGCAAGTTATGGTAATCACATTCAACGCTACGACTTCGCATTATCGTATTGTGTTGGTAAAAGTGTTCTGGATGCTGGCTGTGGGATAGGTTACGGCTCCTATCATCTGGCTATTAATGGCGCATCTCACGTATATGGAGTAGATCTTTCCGATGATGCTATTCACGAAGCATCCTCCACGTTTCTTCACCATAACCTTGTATATTCAAAGGGAGACTTGCAGCGTCTAGACGAAATGACCGGTCTACCACAGATATTCGACGTAGTCGTAAACTTTGAGAATCTAGAACACCTGCCAGACCCTTCAGCATTTTTAGATCGAGTGAGACCTCGGATTCGTGAGAATGGTGGTATCTTTATCACCAGTACACCTAATGGTGATATAAGTGACGTAGCTTCTGACGGAAAACTACGTAATATCTACCATGTCCATGAATTTACACCACAAGAGTTTACAAGTCTACTCGGAAACTATTTCCGTGAGATAACGCTTTACTGTCAGTGGCAGACTTACGATAGTATGCTTCGCCAAATGATTGCCAGAGATATCCATACACAATTATGTGAAGCTTACTTTAATCCTATGGCACGCCTTGGTAGGTTCATAAAGATGGTCTGTGGCAAGAATATCTCAGGACCACCAACCTACACCGCCGCAGGTGATAGCTTTAGTTGGGATTACCGTATTACTGCTCACAATGATAAAATTGTTCCATGGCCGCCGACTGTTCTTTTGGCAGTATGTCGCACTTAGTTACATGGTCATCCCCAAAACGCCTACACTGATTCGCTTTAAAAGGCTATGCAGTTATGTGTAGTGATCTGTACCTGTGATTTGCGTGCTTCACTAGGCACCGCCTCATCATCCTTTCCATGAGGCATGATCTCTTTTTCTGATGACTTTGTTTTCTAGTTGATCTGTAAGTACATCGGGAGTCGTGCTTGCGTATTCTTTATTGTCATTATCTTGCCAATGATGATCATCCAGCAGCCCGTATGGTACATGCTATTTCAAAGGAACTTGAATTACTTGGACATACGGTTCATGTTCATCGCTGCCTTGGACCCATTCGCCTTACTGATAAACAAAGGATAAGCAGTCTCACTGGTCGTCTTAATCGCCCTACCTCATGGATAGCTTCACTCAAAAACCATCTCTGGTTTGCTCGTACCCTGCTTGATAACCTACTTACGGGAAAATATGACAGGTCTGCAATTCAATCTTTTTGTCCCGATATTATTTTGGCCCGCGAAGATGCGTATAGAACCTCCATTGTTAATGAGGCTATTACAGCAGGTATTCCACTTGTTACATATTCGGATGCACCGGTTGCTTATGAATGTAGGACATTTCCTATAGCATCGCGCTGGCATCCTCCCGGTATTGTGGAGTTCATAGAAAAATGGTGGCTCAAAAGTAGTCAGGCCGTGATTACTCCATCGAGACCATCGGCGCACGAACTGCGTAAATACAATGTATCGGCCCCAATATTTGTTGTACCCAATGGCGTCAACCCATTTGAATTTCCACAACTAGACGACGCAACGAAACATCAGTATCGTTCGAAACTAGGGATCCCCCTTGATAAAACAGTGGTGGGTTTTCATGGATCATTTCGGAGCTTTCACGGCATCGATTTGTTATGTCATTTGATTCGTTCAACATCGCATCGGACAGATACCCACTGGTTACTTATTGGTGATGGTCCCGACAAATACAAGGTAGAAAATGTCAGTCAAATTAATCCTGCGATTACCATACTGGGTAATCAGCCCGCAGATTGCATGGGTCCGCTTGTTGGAATCATGGACATAGGCGTTGCAACCCACATGTTTATTCCCGGTTCGTTTTACTTCAGTCCACTCAAGATTCTTGAATACGCCTCAGCACGATGTGCCGTCATTGCAAGCGCACAAGGGGACATCCCCGAAATGCTGAACTTTGGAAGAGCAGGCATACTTATTGATAAGCCAGACATAGAAGACTGGTCAATACAACTTAATGCACTACTTGACAATTACTCATTGAGAGTTGAATTAGGATCAAGTGCACAATCATGGGTTCATCTTAACAGGACCTGGCACAAAACGGCTGAATGCATTTCATGGATACTTAACGATTTTAATACAAATAGCGTATTTAATTCGTAGCATCACAGTAATCTTTGACAGTAGCTGTTATTGGACGTTTTATAATCAATCGCCTGGAACAAGAAACTCTTAGCCACACCAGGTGGCCCTAACCAGAGCACGTCACGCTTCTCACGGATAAAACGACAGGCCGACAGGTCGAGAACCTGCATCTTCTTGATCGATGGGTTGAACTGCCAATCAAAGTGATTCAATGGCTTCAGATGGCGGAAAATGGCCGCCTTGACCATGCGTTCGAGTTGGCGGTTCGAACGAACCGCAAACTCGTCCTGGAGGATCAGTTCCAGGAATTCGCCATGGTTCAAACCATCACTAGAAGCTTCCAAAAGCCGCAGCTTTTTCAGGGAGCTTCGTAACAGATCGTTCACGAACATGAACTCCTTACTGAGACTGAAAAACGTCTTAAACAAATTGGCCGTAGGCCGAGAGGGGGCGAATGATCGGATGCTCGGCGATGAAGGGCATCACTTCCTGTTTGGGTGCTCCTTTCTGGATCAAGGCACGAACCGTAACTCGACGCGATCTCACACGCGTGTTCGATAGGTTTTGTGGGATGTCGATCGGCAAGGCTCATCAGGCCAACAAAAACGCGGACTGCCTCAATGCCACCGACTCGGCCCATTGGAGACTGTTTGGTCCAATTCGCCGCACACGCGCCAATTGCCAGGCTGCTCGACGCTCAACACCACTAATCTTTTCGGCTGCGATGTATGAGTGATGCGTACTGTGAACCGCTCCAGGTTCTTGTCTGACAAGAACCTGGAGCGGTTCCATCAGATCATCAAAAAACCGCACCAAACGAGTATCCCAGATGACCCAGACTAGATGTCCGAGGTACTCTGGCGGCACTATGTAATAGGAGCAGGCAACTTCGATATCGGCGTCGCGGTGGATTGCGCGACGTGCTTCCTGGAACGATGGAAATCCTTCGATTGGCAGTTTCTGAAGTGCTTTTCGCTCAACCTCCTCAAAATATGGGTCAACCTCTTTATGTGTGGTCCCGTGAATCCAAGTATCAGCAACCGTCAATTCCGAGTTCCAGAGAAACTCATTCTGCTCCTCCAAGGACGAGAACGTCCTTCCTTTCAAGGTGTTCTCCTAAACATAATTGACTCTACGCTCGACCTTGCATTTATGCCGTGGCGTGTAGGGGCGGTTCGAAAAAAAGACGGTGCCGTAGTGTTCCCCAAACGAGCGAACCTTAGGGTTAATCTCGGGGGCGAACCAGTCTGCCGTTTTGACTGCGGCCTTGAGGTTATCCAGAATTAGACGCCTGGGTATGCCACCAAAGTGCGAAAAGGCCCCCTCCAGGCACCAAAGGAAGTCATCGGTGGTCTGGCGTCTGATATACCCTTTTCATGAGTGACTGAGTACAACACGAAGGACATGGGTTCTGCGCCGTTTGCGTTCGGGGTAATCACCCAAGCTCCCGTACCAAAATCAATCTGAGCCTCCTCGCTTCGCTCGGACTCGGTACGCCGAAAGGGTAAAGGTAGCGAGTGCTCGAGCCGCCGAATGAAGCGTCGGACAGAGTAGTAACTCCCAGTAAAGCCATTCTGAGTAACCAAGTCCTGGTAGATCCGCTGAGCAGAGAGATCCTGCCGGCACCTGTCCTGAATCCATCCCACCGGGGCTCACAATTACTGGCGCGTCCTCGTTCCACGTTGAGCGGATCTTCAAAGGACGATTCAGACGCACTGACTAACTGGAACTGGCGGTCCTCCTGCAGATCTGAGCCGATAGGTGCATTGGCTGGTTTTGGATTTTGTGTTCGCGCGATGTAACGGGCAACGGTCTCGCGATTCATCCCAAGCTCACGGGCAATTCGACGCTGGGACCAGCCTTGCTGGTGAAGGGTATGGATCGTCTCGGTATTTGCCATTTTGAGCAGATTCGCCAAGGTACATCTCCTGGGACAAAGGGTCTGTCCTGGAGATTAAACGGCGGATCTGAGGCTCCTCAAAGTGGCAGGTTTTCAATCGCCCATTCCTGGCTGGTTCTGAGCGCCCGCTAACACGATCATGACCATGTTACGGTAGCTGGATCATCCTTGAATACCGGATGGTTGTCTACACGAGCTAGGGATTTCGGAGATGTGACATAGACAAGAATGGCAATAGATCCACCAAAGACGCATTCTCAAGCCAATGCAAACCTATGAGTCATCCGTCCTTGGTAGTCAATAATTGATGCTGACAGACCTTTACTATTCATCCTGAATTCTAGCCCCCCCCCCTTCCCCATTGTCTTTCAATCATGTTCACGGATAGCGGCGTGCCCTCTACAATGCACCACCGCCGGAGTATGGGACACTCGTAGGAATTCGATCAAGAGCTTAGAACATTTCTACAAAAAAATCGACTCGCCAGAGCCGAGCGACTTTACACGCGTGGTCGGTGGTATTGAGCGAGAAGTATCCAAATAATGAGGATCATGCGATCACCAATATCGCTTCTTATCAGTATTTTATATATCACTGATTATCCCTTCCTACCATATTTACATCGTTATCAATTTACCTACATAAGATTGGCAACCCACGACCTTGTTATCAATATGGATGTTCTTATTTTATAGTTGATTACCTTACTTCATGTTTTAATACTTACCATGTTTCATTTTGCTCATGGTCGCTCACAAAAGTTTGAGACTATTACAATTGGTTACTATGTTATAGGCTTAACCTGCTTTTTATAAATCTTTTCACAGGTGTTTCTATATAACAATAGAAATCGTTGTAATTTTTTATTATTAAATTTTTTTATTTACTTCTTTTATTGACTGTTTCCAATCTATCAATACTAATACACTTTCACGCACTAATTGCTACACGTGTTTCGATTTACATTGTTTTTCAATACACCTTGTTTTCAATATACCTGGTGTCACTTGAACTATACTTTATCATGCTTGCAGTTAACCTATTTCTTTACTTGTATAGTTAAAATGTTTTGTTTTAGTAACAATGTAACTTGTTATCAATGTTGAGAATTAGGCAATTTAGATTTTTTTATTTCTTTCATCTTGTCATTGATAAATTTTAACCTTGACGACAATACAACTGGGGTCACATGTTTTCAGGTTTTTGTTTTTACCATGCGCACTATTTGTCGACTTTACTTTGATTTTATTTCTATTGTTTTCATGTTTTCTCGTGACATTGAGTTTTAATTTGCAATTTATTTTTTTTTATTGACTAATTACCTAATTGAATCCAATTTTTTGGATTTTCGATATACCTTTTTATCATGGGACATTTGAATACTGTTAACTACTTCTCAGTGTTTCGCCGATAGTACTCTTGTTTCACACGCTTCTCACACTCTCTTGAACTGGCAAAAGAGTGATGAGCTCTTTCGTTTTACGATACTTACCTTCAGTATCGACACTAGTTTTTCATATTTTCGGGGTACATCCATGCGGAGCGTGGCAATAACAAATGCCAAAGGTGGGGTTGGTAAAAGTACGACTGCAATCAATCTCGCTGTAGCACTCGCTGAGATAGGCCACAGAGTTCTTCTGGTTGATGCAGATCCTTCAGGCAATGCAACATTGGGGTTTAGCCCCACTGGAGTTCCGGATCATGGCTTAGCAGATGTATTACTTGATGGTGCTCTATTTTCTCAGGTACGACAGAACACTGGTATCGATCACCTCGATCTGATTCCTCCGGGATCCAGGCTTGGTCAATGCTCAGACCAAATGGGTAGCACCCAAGGTCTTGGACAAGGACGTGAGTTTCGTATCCGCCGTGCCATTCGAGGACTTTCTGAATATGAGATTCTACTATTTGACACTAGCCCGGTTCTGACCCCTCTCAACGTCGCCATCCTGTACGCTGTTGGCGAGATATTCATTCCCATTGATCCATGTGTTGCAGCACTAGCTGGAGTCCGCGCTCTTGAAAACCTTATTCGCGATGTTGCGATATTCCGCGAAGAACTGACCGAGGGAGGGAACCTCACCGTTACAGGAGTACTAATTACTAGAGCCGATCGCACTCTTGTGTCTAGACAAGTTGAATCAGAGGTTCGTTCTTACTTCGGCCCTCTGGTATTCGAACGCTCGGTTCCTACATCAGTTAAGTTCCGCGAAGCATATGCTCGAGGATTGCCACTCATCCGCTACGACGCTTCATGTGCAGGTGCACTGGCTTATCGAGAAGCAGCAGCAGCCTTCCTAAAACGTCCACCTCATCTAGAGGAAGTCTGGCGTCATCATAGTAAGGCAAGCTAAGTCTCGTTAGAGCAGGGGGGGCTATGACACAGCCCAAGACATCGCCACCCACCACGAAACCTAATACCTTCCAATTCCAAGGAGATTGAGCGATGAGTACGCGACGCGGTGGAATTCCGGGACCTGAAAGCCGTACAGGCCTCACCAGGCCTGTAATGTCAGAGGCTGAGTTCGAAAGGCGATTAAACAATTCGACTCCTACGGTAAATCCTCAGACTGTCACTACTGAATCACATGATTCAGGTGTCTCGTTGCCGCTAAATGGATCCGTGGACTCTGACCTAACTGTTTCGACTAGGCCAATCACCCCATCCTCTTCTACTCGTACCCGCAGCACATCTCGAGTAAAGGCTAGTAAGCCTCGTCGTGTTCAGCGTATGTTTGCACTTGAGGAAGATCTCGATAAGAAACTGTGGCTTTATGCCATCCATTTAGGAAAGGACCGTTCTGAAGTAATAAACGATTTGCTCCGGCCAGTCGTGGCCTCAATGGTGTTGTATGACTCTCGTGACCGTAGGTCTACTTCAAACCGCTCGGTGGATAACGATCTTGTTGACAATCGCGAGAACATCGACATGAATTAACAATTTATACGACTTTACCGGATTTGCAGGTCTTTTGATGCCGGATATCCGGATTGCGATCTTCTAGTTATCGTTCTTCTCACTAAACAAGTGGATGCACGCATGTAATCATAACCAAAGAATCTGCGTGTGAATTGAAATCGAAAGACAACTACTCCGCAAACACATCACGGAGAAAGATAGATCATCGGACCGATGCCCCAAGAGCAATCCCACGACATTTGGGATAATCCCAAGTGTTTCCGAGTGCTTCTTGCTGACGATGCCCAATCGGCTTTCCTGCTATTCCCAGCCGATGAATTCATTTCAGATGTATCGCACGCTACAGGAAGTGGACCGTTAAGGAGTTTGTGTATCCATTCCTACTCAGTCGCATGGATTCCCCCCATGGCTGATTACTCTGGGATTTAGCCAGAACGAGAGTTAGTGGTATCGCATCATCGAACAGTTGGGGCAGAAACAGCCCATAAGGAACAAACGTTCACAGTGCAGGGGAGCAGATCACTTCTCACAGCAGACAAATCACTCCGTTCTAACAGTCCTTCAGGGTGTTTGCGGCCGTTGCGAGTGACACCACGTCTGAGGCTTCCAAAACAGTCGATACCGATGGACGAGCAGCGACACGGAATACGTTCCAGAGGTTGTTCCCTCTGATCGCCGAAATGCGATGCAGAAACGAATGGCAATCGATTTACCCTAAACTCTTTTTTGGGTATTGAGATAGGAACATCTCGTCCTCCCTGCGACAAGCAATTGGCGACCAAATCAACGCAGCTTGCCAAGGCAAGGAGGCAGACGATGACTCAGGCTACAGGGCGCAGCATTTCTGAGAAAGTCAAATCACTCCCTGACTGTGAAGTTCTTCCCGTCCACGAGATCCTTGAATCTCAGATGGTCAAGGCTGCGTTGGCCCAGAAGGGAGTCACGTTCAGCGAGCGACTGTACACTCCGCTCGTAACCCTCAGTCTATTCCTATCCCAGGTACTCGCCCCTGACCATTCCTACCGGGTTGCAGTGGCTCGTCTCATTATCTGGCTGTCGATCAACGGGCGTAAACCATGTTCTTCCGATACCGGTAGTTACAGTGACGCACGCCATCGTCTTCCCGTAGGTGTCATCAAGCATTTGGTTCGCTAGTCAGCGAAAGAGATTGATGGCAGCGCGTCGGAGACATGGCTCTGGAAAGGTTAGACCCGTCAAACTCGTGGACGGAACAACTGCCTCGATGCCCGACACCTTTGAAAACCAGCGGACCTTCCCCCAATCTCGTACACAAATGAATGGATTGGGCTTTCCGATCTCACGGATTGTGGTGCTGATTAGCCTAGCGACCGGGATTGCTACTGACTTGGCATTAGGCCCGTATAAGGGCAAGGAGACCGGCGAAACAGCTTTGTTTCACAGCCTTTGGGAGCGTCTATAAGAAGGTGAGATCCTCTTGGGCGACCGGTACTTTGCCAATTTTTTTGGCATCGCAGGATTGTCTCAGTGGGGCGTCGATGTACTGTTTCGTATCCACCAGAAAAGGAAGCTTGCTTTTCGCCGAGGTCACCGTGTCGGTGTCATGGATCATGTCGTTATTTGGACCAGGCCGGTACGTCCTCGATGGATGGACAAAGAAACCTATGCTCAGATGCCCAAAGAACTACGGCTACGTGAGTTGAAGATCAAAGTCCAAGAACCCAGCTTCCGGACAAACGAACTATTTTTGGTAACGACGATGTGTGACAGTGAAGGGTACACCAAGAAGGAACTGGCCGATTTGTTTCTTGAGCGATGGAACATCGAAGTGGATATCCGTTGCATCAAGATCGTGCTTCAAATGGACATGCTGCGTTGCAAGATACTGGAGATGATTGAGAAGGAGATCTGGATGCACCTACTCGCCTTCAACCTGATACGTGGCGTAATGGCGAAGGCCGCCAAAGAGCAAAGGAACCCCGGAAACTGAGCTTTAAGGGTACATTGCAGACGATGACCGCCTTCTACGAGGCGTTGCGAGCCGCGACTTTCACAGAACGAAGCGAGTTGATAGCGACAATGCTTAAAGCGATTTCTAGTCATGAAGGTGGGAATCGGTACGGCCGCGTTAGAACCTCGGGCGAACAAGCGGCGACCCAAGGCATAACGCTTCCTGACGGAACCACGAGTCGGAGCACGATAGAATTTTATAGGCAAGGGTTAATGTCTAAAGCGAGTGCCATTTGATTCAGAAACCTAAAACCTGCAATCCGGTAGAGTCAGAAAGTTGCAATCGTCCTGAATGATGAACCCCAATTCTTGACCATTTGTTGAAGTTAGTTCATCCACGAACAATATACTATGGGATACGGTCGAAGAATCTTTCTTCTTGCTGTTTAACTCTCTAATCTGAGGATCTTGGGTGACATCTTTTACACTTAGAGTTACCACGCTTTCTTAATGAGTTACAACTACCGATAAACTGGACATACTTTGTAGGAGTTTCTCGAACCGTATCCCCAATATCAGCAGTGTCTGGTATCAATTGCCCACTTCTACCTAATAATTCAAGGGAACCGTTCAGTCCAGAACTGGTAAAATAGCGCGAGAGTAGGTTCGATCAGCAATCATCGATTCCACTAAGCAAGAAAAATTGGTCGCTACTGCCTGACTCCGCTCCCAAAATCGACAATTTGGTTGCCTACTGAGCGTCGCGCAATAAAGTAAACAGAAGAGGTGGGTGGCGTACAATGAAGTATGGCAACCACAAGAGCTTCTGGCTGCGACTGGCGACAATGGCGAAGACTCCGCGCCTGGGGAACTCGGCCAAGAAGGCTGGGGCATCCGTTCTATTGCCGCGGCTCTGAATGCTTCTCCTGCCGCCGTCTGCCACTGGCTGGCGACCGCTCTGCGGGGCGGCCCCCAGGAGGTACGCCCCACCCGCATCCGGGGGCGCCCCCCAAGTTGACCATCTACCAGAAGCGTCTCATCGCCGATTTTCTCTGGCACGGTCCCGAGGCTTAAGGCTTCCGCAGCGAGATCTGGACATGCGGCCGGGTGGCGCGTGTTTTGCGCGAAGAGTTTGGTGTCGTCTACCACCGAGGCCACGTCGCACGCATCCTCAAGACCTTGGGCTGGACGCCCCAAATGCCGATCGTCAGAGCCATTCAACGCGACGAGGTCGCCATAGCACGTTGGGCCAATGCGGACTGGCCGACGCTGAAAGCGCGAGCCGAGGACGAGGGCCGCACACTGGTTTTCGTGGACGAATGGGGATTCTATCTGCTGCCCAGCCGGGTGCGGACCTACGGTCTCAAGGGACGAACGCCGGTCGTCCCCGAGTGGCAAACGCACGATCACCTGTCGGTTATGGGTGGCCTGACACCTGACGGCCGGGTGCTCACCTGGGTTCGACGGAAACCGCTGACGGGTCTGGACACCGTGGTGTTCCTGGAGCACATTGGCCGGGAGATCGGTGGGCCAGCACTGGTGGTGTGGGACAGGTCGCCGATCCACCGGCGAGCGGAGGTGAGAGCGTTCGTTGCGGCGGTAGGTACAGACGGGCTGGCGGTGGAGTCGCTACCGGCGTATGCACCGGATCTGAACCCGGTGGAATGGCTGTGGGGGAGACTGAAGCGAGTGGAAATGAAAAATCTGGTCTGCCTGGATCTGGAAGAATTGAACGAGGAATTCCATCTGGCAGTCGGCCAGGTCCGGAGGAAGCACCGCCTCATCCCGACCTTCTTCAAGTGCGCTGGTTTGGCGATCTGAACTGTTTACTTCATTGCACGACGCTCAGTAAGCTCTTTTTTTGCTTGATTTACTCTTCCATCAAATCAGGGACAACATTGATCCTGCGCTGGTGATTCTCACTCAAGATGGTGATGGTCCGCTGATGCTGGCCGTCGGGGGAGATGTTCTTACATTCAAGGGCGGCGGCCCCGTTCTCGAAGAATACCTTCCCTTGGTAGAACAACAGCGTGGGCGTGGGCGTGGGCCTGAGCTTGTACTCGTCATAAAGGTTAGAAACGAAGGGCAGGGTCGATCTGATGATGTCAAAGGATAACGACCTTCTAGCCGCCGTGTCGTTCTTGCGGGTCTTGCGCATGGCGTATGGCGTAGACCCCTGCAGATTTGTACTAAAACTCGATATGGGTCCTCCCCATGTCCGTCTGAAGCATACCACCGTGAAATACTTACTAAACTCGGCGGCTACATACTGCAATTGATCTCACGTCCGTGCGTAAGTGCTCGAGTATAAGCTTGACGATCGGTAACGCAGCCGCCGTTATTGAGATTTCATGGTTATATAACGCCGGATTTCTGGGCTTATGATGATGATAATAGATAAGGATTGGCTCATACAATCTTCTCCTCTAATCCATGAGGAAAGTCTTATCTATTAGAGTGGTTATTCTATGCCACTATCCTCTTCAAACAGAATAGCCTGCGATGCTATTGAGGGTATCGGTTTTCCAAGACTCAATACTCGTTCGAGTTCAGCTAAGCATAACGGCTCGATCATCGCTTTCCAGCGTTTTAGACCTGG
>Ga0007791_10000507_pt1 | contig 12558 bp, 13 predicted proteins | sample CryBogmetaGMA05M_FD_60368 | JGI IMG/M metagenome (GOLD analysis project Ga0007791, IMG submission 60368) | Freshwater microbial communities from Crystal Bog, Wisconsin, USA - MA0.5M | ecosystem: Environmental > Aquatic > Freshwater > Lake | place: Crystal Bog, Wisconsin, USA | collected 2009-07-06 | reverse complement strand
TTAGCAGGGGAGTGCCTTCGACCAGCTCGGCCACGTCTCCGTATTTCTAAGTCTTTACAACGACCCACAGTTTAACGGATAACCGCCCCTGAGGGGTTTTACTGCCCTTTTACTGTTGCCTACTTCTGGTCTAGCTCAAACGCCTTATGCAATGCCCTTACTGCTAGTTCCATATATTTCTCGTCGATGACTACTGAAATCTTAATTTCACTAGTAGAGATCATGAGGATGTTGATACCCTCCTCTGACAAGGTACGAAACATTTTGCTGGCAACACCAACGTGCGAACGCATGCCAACGCCAACGACTGAAACTTTAGAGACCTTTGGGTCGCCAGAGATTTCTTTTGCTTCGATATGCGATTGCACTGTGTTCTTGAGCAGGTCTAATGCTTTTTGATAATCAGCGCGAGGTACCGTAAAGGTAAAGTCAGTCTTACCATCAACTGATTGGTTCTGAATAATCATATCTACGTCAACATTGGCGTCGGCGATTGGCCCCAGAATTTGATATGCGATGCCTGGGCGATCGGGTACTCCCAAGACGGTAATCTTCGCTTCATCACGCGCAAAGGCGATGCCGGAAATAACTGCGGCTTCCATAGTGCTGTCCTCTTCAAATGTAATCAAGGTGCCCGACTTCATCTCGAGGTCTAAAGGCATCAAGGGGTCTGTCAAGGAAGACAGAACCCGGGTTTTAACTTTGTACTTACCAGCAAATTCAACGGAACGAATCTGCAACACCTTTGAGCCCAGGCTAGCCATTTCTAGCATCTCTTCAAAGGTGATCTTATCTAAACGACGCGCATCTTCACAAACACGGGGATCAGTTGTGTAAACACCATCGACATCTGTATAAATGAGGCATTCATCTGCCTTTAGTGCAGCAGCCATTGCTACTGCTGAAGTATCAGAGCCACCGCGACCCAATGTCGTGATATTGCCATCTGGATCAACGCCCTGAAAACCAGTGACCACTACCGCCTTCCCGGCATTTAAATCACTTAGGATCTTCTTGTCGTCAATGCTTTTAATACGCGCCTTGGTAAAAGCGGAATCAGTGTGAACAGTCACCTGCCAACCAGCGTAACTAACTGCATCAACACCCTCGCGCATCAAGGCTAAGGCCAATAAGCCAGAACTCACCTGCTCGCCGGTAGAGGCAATTTGGTCTAACTCACGGGGATTTGCATCAGCATTAATTTCTTTTGCCAAGCCAAGCAAGCGATTGGTTTCACCTGACATTGCCGAAGGCACTACGACCACTTGGTGGCCAGCACGCATCCATTTGGCAACGCGTTTAGCAACATTCCCAATACGCTCTGTAGAGCCCATTGAGGTGCCACCGTACTTATGAACGATAAGAGCCATAAAAACCGTCTAATTAACTATCTGTAGCAGGAAATCAATTTCCTGAGGATCAAAAAAGCCCTATTTTACAGGGTTTTGAACCCACTCGGGCCGCACCCTAGGTCCAGAATGCACTAAATGGGGATAACTGAGACCCACTCCAGCTACCGCAATTAACTCCTCGTTGATATACAGGAGAGGCGCATTACGCTGCCACGGTGGAACATCACCCTCCTGAAAGAGATTTTTGAGGGTCTTACGAGGTGCGTTAGCTTTGATTTGAATCTTTTCTGAGCCAGACCTGTTTTTATGAGTGAGCAATCCTTTTTGCTGCGCTTCTTTAACCCAAAGACTTGGAAAGCCAGCAGTTTTGCTAGAGCTGGGAATTGTTTTAAAAACCCACTCACCAAGCTTCAGCCCTTCAATTTGCAAGACGCCACGCCAAAGTCGAATACTCTTTTCATCATGAGCCCATTCCAATTGAGAACCCGCTTTGACTGTATTAAGATCACGCCACCAGGCAGCAAGACGCTCTTGTGATGGCATCGTTAACTCGTTTATCTTTAACCAATATCTCAGAAGATTATTGGCTGCAGGCAAATCTTTTTTTGCCAGCTCAAGTAGTTGCTTTCGCTCAATCCCATTTTTTAGAATAATAGTTTTGCCATCTTGCATAGCCAATCGGTCAAGCAAGGTCTGCGCCTCACTAAGTAATCCTGCGCTGCGTGCAAGATTAGCGATAGCTTCAGGCTGAATCTTTTCTAGCGCAGGAATAATCGTTTTACGAATTGCATTACGTCGATATTTGGAATCTTGATTGCTTGGATCTTCAATCCACTGGAGCTTGTGCTCTTTTGCATAAGCCTCTAGCTCTTTTCTGCTTTGATTTAACAAGGGTCGCCAGAGAGTGAGATTGCCTTCTTTACTGTTGAGCAAGCGACTGCTGGGCATGCCTGATACGCCGGCTACGCCCGAGCCGCGCACAAGCTGAAGCAGCACCGTTTCCGCCTGATCATTTTGGTGATGCGCTAAGAGTAAATCTTCGACACCGTATTCAATGCAAAGATCGGTGAGAGCCTCATAGCGCCCCTCTCTTGCTCTAGCCTCAATATTGCCCTGCTCTTGGCTTCCCGTTAGATGTAGAAGTCTGAAATCAAAATGGATCTTGTATTTTTTGGCAAGCTTTTCGCAAAAGATGAGCCAATCATCAGCTTGCTTTTGAAGGCCGTGATGAATATGAAAAGCGAAGATTTCAGTAGGTTTGTTTTTTGCTTGCGCTTTACAAACAGTATCAAGCAGCACAACCGAATCGAGGCCACCACTTAAGGCAACCGCAATTCGTTTTTCTGATTTAAGACTTAGCTGTGATTTCCTTGAACTTGCCATAACTCATTAGACGCTCATGACGACGTTCAAGAAGTGCGTCTACTTTCATACCATCAAAAGTCTTAATCGATTCACTGAGAGCTTTGCGCATATTTGCCATCATGGTGTCATAGTCGCGATGCGCGCCACCAACCGGCTCAGCCACAATCTTATCAATCAAGCCTAATGTTTTTAGCCTTTGGGCCGTTAATCCAAGCTGCTCGGCAGCCTCGGCAGCTTTATCAGCAGTCTTCCATAGAATGGAAGCGCATCCTTCTGGCGAGATTACAGAGTAGGTAGAGTTTTGCAACATCAGCACTACGTCACCCATGGCAATTGCTAACGCGCCACCCGAGCCGCCCTCACCAATAATGGTTGCAATGATGGGCACTTCCAATTCTGCTTGTACATAAAGATTGCGGCCAATCGCTTCTGATTGATTGCGCTCTTCTGCGTCGATCCCAGGAAATGCTCCCGGTGTATCTACAAAAGTAAATACTGGAATTGAGAATTTTTCCGCAAGCCGCATCAGGCGCATTGCTTTGCGATAACCCTCAGGGCGACTCATACCGAAATTACGCAGGGCACGCTCCTTGGTATCGCGGCCTTTTTGATGGCCGATGACTATACAGGGCTGGTCTTCAAAACGCGCTAGGCCACCAATGATAGATTGATCATCAGCAAATGTTCGATCGCCGTGCAGTTCATGAAAATCAGTGAACAAAGAGCTCACATAATCCAAAGTGTAAGGACGCTGTGGATGACGTGCTACTTGTGAAACCTGCCAAGGTGTTAGGTTGGCATAGACATCTTTCGTGAGTTGCTGACTTTTTTCAGCAAGCGTTTTGATCTCATCAGAAATATCTACTGATGACTCATCTTGGACAAAACGCAGCTCTTCGATCTTTGTTTCTAATTCTGCGATTTGCTGCTCAAAATCTAGGAAAGTCGTTTTCATGGTCTGATTTTAATATTCAACCGGAATGGGGTCGATACTTCTCCACATATACCAGGTAGCAACCGTACGCCATGGGGCCCAATTAGCAGCGACCTCACGAGCTTCATGGCGACTTACCGGCTCTCCACTGAAGTAATTGAGGGAAATAGCCTTAATTAGGCCAACATCGTCTAGCGGCAGGATATTGGGGCGAATCATATTGAAAATCAGGAACATTTCTGCTGTCCAGCGGCCGATACCCCGAATCGCACTTAATTCCTGAATGACGCTCTCATCATCCATATCTTTCCATTGATTGGCATGCAAACGACCAGAATCAAAGTGATCTGCTAAATCGCGGATGTATTCAACCTTACGTCCCGATAAGCCAGCAGCTCTTAATTCTTCGACTGATAGCGCCAAGATATTTTTTGGATTAATTTTTTTCTTACTTGCAATTACTACCCGATCCCAAACTGCTTGCGCAGCAGCTACAGAAATTTGCTGCCCGACAATTGCCCTCGCTAATGTTGTGAAAGCATCGCCACGGGTAACCAAAAAACCAGAACCATATTTAGGAATCAACTTTTTGAGAATGCGATCTTGCTTCATCAGCTCACGACAAGCTTGCTCCCAGTACTCTGGAGCAACTTCTTGCAAAATGGATTTTTCTTTTGCTGCAGCCACTAATCTCTTCGCCATTCTGTCAGGCCGCCTGGCTTATCTTCTAAGACTATGCCATGCTCTAAGAGAGTCTTACGAATTAAGTCAGCTTTAGCAAAATCTTTTGCTTGCTTGGCCGCAATACGCTCAGCAATGCTTTCTTCAATCTCAGCTACGCTCAAGCCACCCTCTTGCTTGGAGCCAGCCTGTAAGAATGCAGTTGGGTCGCGCTGCAAGAAATTGAGTGAGCCGCCAAGAGATTTAAGAGTGCTAGCGAGTATTTGTTTTTCAGCGCCTTGAGCTCGATTAACTTCACTTGCCAAATCAAACAGAACAGCAATTGCTTCAGACGTATTGAAATCGTCATTCATAGCGTCGGCAAAACGTTTTGCCCAGGGGCTATGTGGATCTAGAGTATTAATCTGGGTTTCTACCTGAGCTAAGGCCGTATAGAGTCTTGATAATCCAGCGCGCGCCTCTTCCAATTGCGTATCGCTGTAATTAATTGGGCTGCGGTAATGGGCTTTAAGCATGAAGAAACGCAATACTTCAGGATCAAAGCTTTTCAAAACATCACGAATCAAAAAGAAGTTGCCTAATGACTTAGACATCTTTTCCTCATTCACTCGAATGTGGCCGTTATGCATCCAATAATTAACAAAGGGAGCATCGTCGTCGTGACGATTTTTGCCGTATAGGGCGCCTTCACTTTGGGCAATTTCATTCTCATGATGGGGGAACTGTAAGTCAGCGCCACCGCCATGAATATCAAAATGCTGGCCAAGTAAATCGCAAGACATTGCTGAGCACTCAATATGCCATCCCGGACGACCTTCCCCCCATGGTGATGGCCAGCGTGTGTCTGGTGGCTCTTGTGGCTTGGCACTTTTCCAAAGAACAAAATCTAAAGGATCACGTTTACCACCAACAATTGCAACCCGCTCACCGGCGTTCAGCTCATCTAGGGATTTACCAGAGAGCTGACCATATCTTGGTAACAAGCGCACGGAAAAATTCACGTCACCATCATCTGCTTGATATGCCAATTCATGTTCGATGAGCTTACCGATCATGCCCTGCATCTGCTTGATGTAATCCGTTGCGCGAGGCTCTTGATCAGGATGCATTAAACCCAACTCATCAGAGTCAGCATGCATAGCCTCAATAAAGCGATTAGTGAGCGCAGAGATAGGTTCACCATTTTCAATAGCGCGATTAATAATCTTATCGTCAATATCGGTGATATTGCGAACATAAACAACTTCATACGAGCTGGCACGCAGCCAGCGAACCACCATATCAAACACAATCATGACCCTAGCATGGCCAAGGTGGCAAAAGTCATAAACCGTCATGCCGCAGACATACATCTTCACCTTGCCCGGTACGATGGGCTTAAATACCTCTTTTGAGCGGCTAAGGGTGTTATAGATTTGCAGCATATGGCTATAAAGGTGGGGGGCGGAGCGCCAATTTGTTAGACTGAGCGCTGAGTATATCGAATGAGCCAGTTTTATACCCCTTCCCCTATGCCAGCAACCACCCCAGCACGACCCCTCGCCCTTTTAAAGACCATTACTGCTTTATTTGCCGCAGTATTGATTTCAGGGTGTAGCACCCCTGCACAACAGCTTGCTGATGCAGAAATACAGGCAGCAAATGCCCAAGAGTTGAAGGTCAGCACAAGCGCACCCCAGGGATATTTAGGGGGATATAACCCCAACGATCCTCCACGGCTGTCTGCCGATATTGCATATGACCCTATAGATCCAGGACTTTCTGAGACAGTGGCGCTGCCATGGTTATCTTTCCTCATTATTGAGCCAGATCCCGTCACTAAGAATGGCGTGCCTTCCGATGTTGAAAAACTTGTGAAAGCCCGTAAATTTGAAGATGCTATTGATTTGATTAACTCTCAACTCAAAAAGACGCCACGCAATGTGCAATTACGCTTTGTAAAGGCGCGCATACAAATCGAGCTACGTCAATTGAATGCAGCTAAAAAGACCTTAATTGAAATTACACAGCAATTTCCTGAGCTTCCTGAGCCCTATAACAATCTAGCAGCAATTGCTGCTAACCAAGGTAACTGGATTGAAGCAAGGGATTATTTAGAACTCGCTTTAAAACTGCGCCCAAGCTACGCTATTGCCTCGGCTAATTTAGGCGAAGTTTATATTCGCCTTGGTGCACAAGCGTACGAGGATGCAGCAAAGAATGCACAGCTAAATCAGAATCAATACACTAGGCGCTCTAAAGCCCTACTCGATATATTGAAGCCGCCGCCTAAACGTCAAGTCAATCGCATGGTAAGCCCAGGCTCCGATGCAGTAGATAACAAGCAAACCGACACCCCATCCACTAACTCTTCAGAAAGTAGACCCCAATAATGGCTAAAGTACTATTAAAAACGAATCACGGTGATATCACCCTAAACCTGGATTCTGCTAAGGCACCTAAGAGTGTTGCCAATTTTTTGCAATACGTAAAGAGTGGCCACTATGATGGCACCATCTTTCATCGCGTGATTAATAACTTCATGGTTCAAGGTGGTGGCATGACTGCTGGTATGAAGCAAAAGTCAACTGGCGCAGAAATCGAGAACGAAGCTAATAATGGCTTAAAGAATGATCGCTATACAGTAGCTATGGCTCGTACTAGCGATCCACACTCAGCTACATCGCAATTTTTCATCAACGTCAATGACAATGATTTTTTGAACCATACCGCACCTAATGCGCAAGGCTGGGGCTACGCTGTTTTTGGCAAAGTTACTAGCGGTATGGATGTCGTGGATGCCATTCGTCAAGTAAAGACTGGCAGCTCAGGCTTTCATCAAGACGTGCCCACAGAAGATGTTGTGATTGAAAAGGCGACCGTTCTCGAGGAATGATTCCGCAACACTCGAGCGCACTGCTCATCTCAGATATTCATCTAACGCCGTCGATGCCCTTGACGGCACAATGCTTTTTTGACTTCTGTGAGAAACAAGCCCCTAAGGCAGAGGCTGTCTTTATTCTCGGTGATTTGTTTGAATATTGGGTAGGCGATGACACATCTGCGAGCTCGCCATTTCAACAAGAAGTAATGCGTGCATTAGCCACTCTGTCCGCAAAAACTAAAACCTATTATGTTCATGGCAACCGTGATTTTTTGATAGGCTCCAGTTTTATAAAAAAAACTGGAATGACTTTGTTGGCCGACCCGTCTTTGATTGATGTCGGCGGCGAAAAATATGTGGTGTGTCATGGCGACTCCCTATGCACTGCCGATGTTGGCTATCAAATATTTCGCAACCTCGTTAGAAAGCCCTGGGTCCAAAAATTATTCTTGAAGATGCCGCTCACTTGGCGTCGCTCAATTGCCAATCGCCTGCGAAACAATAGTCGTACTCAATACCAACGTGCAGAAAATAAATCCTCTGCAGTCAATCATGTACGAAGTAATGTCACCTTAGAGGCATGCGCCGAATTAATGAAGAATTGGTCTTTGGATAAATTAATCCATGGTCATACCCATTTACCCGCTCACCATCATGAACAATCCGGTGGGCAAACCTGGCAACGCTGGGTACTGTCAGACTGGGATCTTGATCACCCCCAAAGTGCTGCTCCACGTGCTAGTGCACTATCGATTAATGGTCAGGGTGTGCAGTCTGTTGATCTGACTAAAACTTAATCAGATCAGTTTATTAGGCTATTAGCTATTAGAGTACTTAGATAAACTCTGCACCATCTGTGCAAAGATTTTTGGGTTTGCGGCCATTACTTCACCGCTCTTTAAAAAGCCCTCTTCACCACGGTAATTACCAACCAAGCCGCCCGATTCGGTAATTAATAAAGCCCCTGCTGCCATATCCCAAGGCTTGAGGTCACTCTCAAAGAAACCATCGTAACGACCTGCAGCAACATAAGCCAAATCTAACGATGCAGCACCAGGACGGCGTAAGCCAGCGCACTGTCTGGTCATCTCTGTAAAGATTTTTAAATACTTTTCTAGATCTTGATCTTCACGATACGGAAAGCCAGTACCCAGCAAAGAGCTTGCTAGACGATCTTGAGAGGCAACCCGTAAGCGACGGCGATCTAAGTATGCACCCGCTCCTCGAGTAGCAGTAAACAACTCGTCACGAGTAGGGTCATAGACCACTGCCTGCTGGGTTACGCCATTGACTGCCAGCGCGATGGATACGGCATATTGCGGAAAGCCGTGAATAAAATTAGTAGTGCCATCTAATGGATCAATGATCCATACGTTCTCAGCATCAATATTATGTTCGCCCGTTTCTTCTGCCAAAAACCCATGGGTTGGGTAAGCCTCACTCAGCGTTTCAATGATTGCCGACTCTGCAGCTTTGTCCACCTCGGTTACAAAATCATTGTGCTGTTTACGGTCGACCTGCAAGCGCTCTAAGTTGAGAGAGGCTCGATTAATCACAGTTCCAGCGCGACGGGCAGCCTTGACGGCCACATTTAACATGGGATGCATAAGTATTGATGGACAAATTAAATAAGAACGAGCCTGTAATATTGCCTAAACTGCATGACAATATAAAGCGAATACCCCGATTCTAAACGATTAGCGTTGTAAGCCTCTTTTGAACCCGATAAGTAGCCCATGAATACCGAGAAATCCCAATTAATGCGCTGGGTTTTGGTTGAAACCAGCCACCCCGGAAATGTAGGCTCGGCAGCGCGAGCCCTCAAAACGATGGGCTTTGACGATCTGCGTCTGATCAACCCCAAAATCAAGAATGTTGCGACAGAATCTGAGGCCATTGCCTTAGCGAGCGGCGCACTTGACCTGCTTGAGTCTTCCCAGGAGTTGAACTCACTATCGATAGCTGTTGAGGGATGTTCACTAGTGCTTGGCCTAACAAGCCGGGATCGAGAATTTGGGCCACCAGTCCTTGATTGGGAGTCGGCCCGCACACTGATACAAAAAACGGCATCCAATCAGGGACAAATTGCTATCGTCTTTGGACCTGAAAGAACAGGGCTTGATAACGAGCATTTAGCTCTGTGCACGCACAGGGTTTGGTTAGAGGCTAACCCAGCCTACCCCTCACTGAATTTAGCCCAAGCCCTGATGGTCTGCGCCTATTCATTGCGACAATCACTTAAGCAAGCCTTAGGAGAACCAGAATTAAGCGTCAATCGAGAGGAAACAGCCCAATTAGCTGATCCAGCGGCAATCGCAGCCATGCTTGAGCATTGGCGCGATGGGCTTGAGGCTATTGGCTATTTAGACCCAAATCATCCAAAAAAGCTGATGCCCCGCTTGCAGGCCTTATTTGCGCGCAGCCGACTGCATAAAGAAGAGATTGATCTCTTGCGGGGGATTGCCAAACAGATGCTCCTGAGAAAATAAGCACATCCCGTTAAAATCAATCTATGTTTAGCTCTCTATTCGATCAAGTCGACTCCATCATTGCCAGAGACCCGGCCGCCAGAAACCGGCTTGAGGTCATTACTTGCTACCAGGGATTGCATGCAGTTTGGCTTCATCGTATCTCCCACTTTTTGTGGAATCTGGGTCTGAAGTGGGTAGCGCGTGTGCTATCTATGTTTGCTCGCTTTTTTACCGGTATTGAAATCCATCCGGGCGCAAAGATTGGTCGTCGAGTATTTTTAGATCACGGTCTTGGTATTGTGATTGGCGAGACTACTGAAATCGGTGATGACTGCACCATCTATCAAGGCGTGACCTTAGGCGGCACTTCACTGTACAAAGGTATAAAGCGCCATCCCACTCTTGGTAAAGGCGTAGTGGTAAGTGCAGGCGCGAAAGTGCTTGGTGGTTTTACTGTTGGCGACGGAGCACGCGTCGGATCAAATGCTGTAGTCTTAAAAGAAATTCCGGCAGGGGCTACTGCTGTTGGGATACCTGCACGCATCTTGCATCCTGACTTGCCACAAAGCGCTAATAGCAAAACTAAGGAGTATTTTTCTGCTTATGGCGTCACACCAAACGTCGATGACCCAGTATCGATGGCACTCAAAGGCCTAATTGATGCAACGATTGAGCAGGAAGCAAAGATTGCTGCACTTGAAAAAGCATTAGCGAAATTGAGTAACTCTCCAACTGATAGCACGCGTACAAGTGATACCAAGCGTGACCTTGATGCCATTAAAGAGTGGCTTAAAGAATGAATACGATAGTACGTGCTATTTAATGCAGTGTGCGGGGGTTAGAGCTGCTTGAGCCTAAAGCAGCTCCCGGAAATTCTTCTTCATCCTCATCGTCTCTATCGTCATTTGGCATTCCAAAAGTAAAACTCTCACCACCTTCTGGGTGACGATTTTGAATTTCATCTTCAGTGGCAGCGCGAATATCTTCAACTTGCACCCAAAAACGCAACGCCATGCCTGCTAAGGGATGGTTGCCATCTAACACCACTTGACTGTCTGCAACGTCAGTAACCGTGTAAATAAGTGGCTCATCATCGGAATCTGGCTCTTGCACAGTATCAGACTCTTCATCAGCATCGGGGATGCCTTCGAACTGCATGCCTACCTCAAGCGGCTCCGGGAAACGGGTGCGCGGCTCGATCTTGAGAAGCTCAGGGTCATACTCACCAAAAGCCTCGCTGGGCTCAAGCTGAATGGTTGCTTCGTAGCCGATATCCTGGCCATCCAAAAGCGTTTCTATTTTAGGGAAAGTACCCTCATAACCACCGTGCAGGTATACCATCGGAGAATCTGGCTCTTCAATGACATTATTTTGCGCATCGGTTAACTTATAGCGAAGGGATACGATGGTATTTTTTTCAATCTTCATGCGAAATCTGTCGAACATTCGTTTTTAATGAGTTTTTACTAAGCTTCTACTTTATGACTTCATTTTACTTGAGCAAACCCTACGAACCTCCCCAGGCTCCTCAAAACCTGCCCCTGAACAAGCCCTGGGCTTTATTTGGGGGTATTAGTCCAGACAGGTTCATGAAACAGTATTGGCAAAAAAAGCCCTTATTGGTCCGGGGGGCTATTCCTGCATTTAGCCTGGCCACACAAAATGGTGAATGCTTAGATAGTCCAGTTTCAGCAGAAGCCCTGATCAAGCTCGCTAGTAATGATGCTGTTGAATCACGCCTGATTCAATCAAACCCCTGGAGCTTTGATGCTGGCCCATTTTCAAAAAAATCGATTCCGGCATTAAACAAAAAGAATTGGACACTACTAGTTCAGGGAATGGAGTCCCACCATCCAGCTGCTGCAAAGGTTCTTTCCTGGTTTCGATTTATACCAGATGCCCGCCTAGATGACTTAATGATTAGCATTGCCGGAATTGGTGGTGGCGTTGGGCCTCACTTTGACTCTTATGATGTCTTTTTAATTCAGATGTGTGGCAGAAGACAGTGGCAAATATCTGGGCAAAAAGATTTAAGCCTAAACCCAAAACTGCCACTCAAAATTTTGCGACACTTTAAAGCTGAACATGAGTGGATATTAGAGCCAGGCGATATGCTGTACTTACCGCCACATATTGCCCACGACGGAGTTGCTTTAGATTCAGGCTGTCAAACGTGGTCGGTTGGCTTTCGATCCCCCAGTTTTAAAGAGCTGCTACAAGAAGGGCTTTGGCGCTTAGCAGAATCTTTAGAAAGTATTCCAGAGCTTGAACAAAAATTTTCTGATCCAATGCAAAAAGCAACTGCGCATGCTGAGCAAATGCCGGAAGAGCTCATTGAACAAATTACACTTAAACTGCGTGATCTAAAACTAGATCAAGTAGATCGCTTCTTGCCTGGCATCACAGCCTACCTATCTGAACCGAAACAACAGGCCTTTTTTGATGGCCCAATAAACCCCCTAAGCCCTAGGCTGTTTAGTAAACATTTACGCTCAAAGAAGTTGCTTCCCAACCCCCAAACGCGCATCCTGAGTCTTGGCAAGACAGTCTTTTGCAATGGTGAAAATGTGAGCCAGGGCCAGGGCCAGGATATTATTCAAGCCTGGCAAACTTTGTCAGCCAAAAAAATGCTCTTAGGCCGAAAACTACAGAGCAGCTCCCAGAGCAGTCTTTATCAGGCCTATCTTGCTGGCTGGCTAGTTTTTGAAAGTTCACGGCTAGGATAGATATAATAAATACTGGAAATCACCTAAGGGCAATCCCTAGGAATTTTCAACACAATTACCGGTAATTGTTGTTACATTTTTTTAGAGGAAATTACAAATGAAGAAGTCACTCGTATTCGTTGCAATGTTAGCTATCGCTTTGGCCGCTTGCGGTAAAAAAGAAGAA
>Ga0007791_10000504_pt1 | contig 12572 bp, 5 predicted proteins | sample CryBogmetaGMA05M_FD_60368 | JGI IMG/M metagenome (GOLD analysis project Ga0007791, IMG submission 60368) | Freshwater microbial communities from Crystal Bog, Wisconsin, USA - MA0.5M | ecosystem: Environmental > Aquatic > Freshwater > Lake | place: Crystal Bog, Wisconsin, USA | collected 2009-07-06 | reverse complement strand
GCTGAAAACCGAGTCGCACCTGATCGGCGGGGCGATCCCCTGCCTCCCGCCGGAGCCGTTCGGCCCAGGCCTCGGCGTGGCGGAGGGTGAAGTCGTTGTTGAGGATCGCCAGCGACTGCAGTGCCGTCGTCGTCCGGGGCCTCACCGGGGCGAGGTTGGCGGGATTGGGGCAGTCGAGCGTCGTCAGGAAGACGTCGGGCGTGCCGCGGACGACGCAGCGGTAGATGCTGCGGCGCCGCAGCTCGGCGCGGTCGATGGGAATCGACTCATAGATCGGGGCATAGGCCTCTGTGACGCGAAAGTCGCGGAAGCCGGGCCCGCCGCGGGCCGGGTCGAGCACGCCGGAAACGGCCAGCACCGTGTCGCGGTACGACTCGGCATCGAGGCGCCGTGGGCTCATTCGCCAGAGGAGACGGTTGCCAGAGTCGACGGCCATGCCCGCCGCCGCGCCGGGCACACCGTGGCTTCGTTGCCGCCAGGTCTTGCTCGTGCAGATGAGCCGGTGAATGTGCTTGAGCGACCAATCATGATCGACCAACTCCGCAGCGAGCCAGTCGAGGAGCGCCGGGTGCGATGGCCGCCCCCCGCCGGTACCGAAATCGCTCGGCGTGTCGACAAGCCCGGTGCCGAAGTGATGATGCCAGAGGCGGTTGACGATCACGCGCGGCGTGAGTGGGTTACTCCGATCGGTGATCCACTCGGCAAGCGCCCGCCGCCGCTGGCCATCGCCGGCATCGGCCAGTGGATTCGTCACCGGCACCGCGATCCATCCCGGCAGCCCCGGAGGAATCTCCCCCAACGGCTTTTCCGGATCGCCACGGACGAGAAGTTGCACCGGCGGCGGCGGCTGCACCACCGGCCCGTAGACCGTTTCCGTCTCCGGCAAAGCCGCGAGCTCCTGCCGCACAGTCTCGATCCGCCCGCGAGCGGCGGCGAGGGCGGTCTCGTCGACAGGGCGCGATGGCGGCCCCTCGATCCGCGGGTCGCCAAACCAGACCTGATCATGGCCGATGCCATCCCCGCCGTCGGTGGCGACGAGGGTCAGGTAGCGGGCCTCATCGGGCAAAAGGATATCGAGCGGCTCCCCGGGGCTCGCCTGATCGAGCCGGCCCTGCGCCATTCGCACGCCGTCGAGATGGACGGCGAATTCGGCGACTGCCATTTCTGCCCGGCCGCCATAGGCAACCACCGCCCGGAAGCGCCGGCTCGTGGCCGGATGCCTGGCTCGGATCGCGGCCAGGTCGAAGGTGATCGCGGCATTGGCATGGAGACCGAGGATCGCGTGGCCGGCGGTGGCGTGGTCGATGCCGGCGGTGGTCGTCGAGGCCTGGGCGTTGACCGGGCCGTTGCGGATCGCATCCCATCCCTCCCGGGCCGTCGGCGGGATGCCGTCGATCGGGTTGCCATCGACGACGAAGCGGACCGGCCCGCTGCCATCGGGCACGAGGACCGCCGCCACGAGCGGCGAGGGCCCGGGAACCGGTCGATTCGCTTCGATCCCTTCGAGGAACGAAAGCGGCGTCGGGTCGCGGGCGATGCCAGAGCGCGGATCGATGCCAGCCCCCTTCACGCCGTTTCCCGAGCCATCGCCGCCGCCGACGATGTCGGCCAGATCGACCGGCCCTCCGGCGAGCGCGTGGACGTCGGCCGTCGCGGTGCGGAGCGATTCCTCGAGCTCCCGTCGCCGTGCATCCCGGGCAGCCACGGCGGCCGGGCTGACGGGCCGATTGCCGCGCGTCACGCCGGAGAGGAGGGCCGCAAGCGCCGTGTAGTCGCGCTGCGGAATCGGATCGAGCTTGTGGTCATGGCAGCGGGCGCAGTTGATCGTCACGCCACACGCGGCCGCCATCACCTGCGTGAGCATGTCATCGAGATCATCGGCCCGGGCCTGCCGACGGAGGGGGGCGCTTTGCGTCTCCACTTGTCCGACGAAATCCCAGGGACCGGCCACGAGAAACCCACTGGCCACCACGGCCGCCGGGTCATCTGGCGCGATCACGTCCCCGGCCACCTGCTTGCGAAGAAACGCGTCGTACGGCTTGTCGGCGTTGAGGGCATCGATCACCCAATCGCGGTAGCGCCAGGCATGGGGACGGAGTTGATCGCGCTCGTAGCCGTGGCTGTCGGCGTAATGGGCGACATCGAGCCAGTGCCGCGCCCACCGTTCCCCGTGGGCAGGCGACGCCAAGAGGCGATCGACGAGCCGCTCCAAAGCGTCTGGGGCGGGGTCGGCCTCGAAGGCGGCCACCTCGTCAGGGGTCGGAGGGAGGCCGATGAGATCGAACGACGCCCGGCGAAGGAGCGTTTGACGATCGGCTTCCGGGGCCGGAGCAAGGCCGCTCTCCGTGAGCCGCGCAGCGACGAAGGCGTCGATCGCTGCGGCGCCGACGGCGTTCCCGGGGACGTCGGGGCGGACGACCGGTTGCCAGGCCCAGTGATCGAGCCGCGGATCGCGCCACGTCCCCTCGGGCCACGCGGCGCCGGCATCGATCCACGCCCCTACCAGCTCGATCTCCTCAGCCGACAGAGCCTTCCCCCGCGGCGGCATCCGCCGATCGGGATCGGTCGAAATCACCCGGTCATGGAGCGGGCTTGTCCCCCGGCTGCCGGCCACGACGACCGGGGCTGTCTCATCCAGGTTGCGAGGATCGAGGTCGAGACGCAGCCCCCCCTCTTGAAGCTCGGGGCCGTGGCATTCGCGGCAGCGACTGGAGAAGAGTGCGCGGACCTGCTCCGCCACCGCACTGCCATCCCCCTGCCCGGCTCCCCCCGGCTCCGCGGCGCTGCTGCCGGCGATCGCCGCGCTCCCTGCCATGACAGCGAGGAGCAGAATCCGGGCAGCGGCGTGCGTTTGGGGGGAGCAAGGCATGGGAGCAGGGTGTCACTTTGCCAGCGGCTTGACGCGGATGTTGCGGAAGTGGACTTCGTCCCCGTGGCCGAGGAAGCCGATGTGGCCGCTGGGTCGCTTCAGCCCGGGGTGAGCCTGGCCATCGAGCGTCTTCTGACCGTCGCGGAACTCGGCGATGTCGCCATCAACGATCGTCGTGCCGTTGAGGATCACCTTGATCTTCGACCCCTCGGCAATCACTTCCTGGCTGTTCCATTCCCCCGTGGGTTTGAGGGCGCCGCGCTTGGCAGGGATCACACCATAGACCGAGCCGTGCGACTGATAGGGGGCAATCCCGGCGTACTTCTCGTGGCCATCGTCGAGGATCTGCAGTTCCATCCCGGCGAAGGCGGCATCGCCGTCGAGCGGCGCGCGGATACCGAGGCCGTTGTTGGCGCCGGGAGTGAGGCGGAACTCGAACTTCAGATCGAAGTCGGCAAACTCCTCCTTCGTGAGGAGCTTGCCACCGGCTCCCTTGCGGCAATGGAGCTCGCCATCCTTCACCTCGTAGCCACCGACATCCCCCTGCCAGCCCTGCGTCGTCTTGCCGTCGAAGAGCGCCTTGAAGCCGGGCTCCTCGGCCCGAAGGCCTGTGCCGATCGCCAAAAACGTCGCCGTGGCAAAAGCACCGCGGCCAAGCAGAGTCATCCAGGAGTTCGCGAGCATCCGCATGAGAAGTCTCTCCACGAAAAAGGAGGTCCACAGAAAATTGGGGGAAAAAGATCGTTCGGCCCCCAGGTCATCAGCCTATCGCAAGGAGGACAGCCACGCGACCAGATCGCGAAGCTCGCGGCGCGAGAGTTTTCCAGCCAGATCGGCGGGCATCGAGCTCGGCCCGCTGGCCCGGTCCTCAATCGAATCGAGCGGTACCTCGATGATCCCACCGTCGGCGGCTTTCAGCGTCAGCATGCCCTCGTTCTCCCCCGTGACGATGCCGGCCACCGTCCGTCCGTCGTCGGTGACGATCACCGTGGTGCGGAACGCATCGGCGACCTTCGCATCGGGGGCAACGATCGCCTCGAGGAGATACTGGCGATCCTTCTCCTTCGCGATCCCGTCGAGCTTCGGCCCGACGTCGCCGCCGATCCCCTCAGCGCGGTGGCAGCGGACGCACGACACGGCTACTTTGCCAAAAAAGAGCGCTCGCCCCTTGGCCGCATCACCGCCGTCGAGGCAGTCGCGCCACGCGGCGGTGGAATCCCCTTGAAGCGCGGTGGCGACCCGTTCGGCGGCGAGCCGATCGGCTACCTCCTGGCCGAGGCGGCGGGCGGCAGCTTCGTTGACCTCGAGCTCCGTCGCCCCGTCGCGCTTCGATCGGAGCCCGTCGACGAGCGCCCCGACGGCGGTCGTAGCAGCCGGGTCATCGATCCTGCCGAGGAGATCGATCGCCGTCTGCCGCTCCCCGACATCGGCCGCGGCAGCGGCCCGCGCGAGCTCCGCCACCGTCTCCGCTGCCGGCAACCGGGCGGCCCGCACCTTCCGGGCTGCCGACCTCACCGCCGGACTCGGATCGCGGAGGAGCGCCGCGGAGAGATCGATCGCCGAGGTGTCGCCGGCCGCATCGAGCGTGACAAGCGCCTCGGCCCGCGATGCGGGGCTCCGCGACGCGTCGCGGGCCCAGTCGGCCAGGAGCGGGCTGACGGAGGCGATCCCCAGCTCCGCGGCCCCCTTGAGCAGGCCCGCGCGGAGCGTGTCGTCGAGATTCGAGGCCAGGAGATCGGGAAGCGCGGTCTCGAGCGCCTCCCGGGCAGGGCCGGGATCGCGCGCTTCGATCGGCTGCCAGGATCCGTTAACGCGACTGCGCAGCGGAGGCTGGCTCCAGGTTCGGAGGACATCGAGGGCCAGGGCACGGATCGCGACCGGCGCGTCGGACCGGGCCGCAAGCGCCACGAGGCGCTCGGCATCGGCTTTGGTCCCGGATCGCTCGGCGGCGGCGACCGACCGGCGGAGGAACGCCTCGTCGAGTGGCCCGGTGGCGACGCGCGCCGCAAGCTCCTCCCAGGCCCCGGCCAACGGGAGATCGTGGATCGCCCGGGCCGCTTCGGTGGCCACACGCGGGTCGGCATCATCGAGGAATCCCGCCGCGGCCTCACTCCCAAGACGCCGCAGCGCGACCACCGCAGCGAGACGGACCCGCGGCGAAGGATCGGTGGAGAGTGCAGCGAGGCCCACGAGGTCGCTCATGCCGGCCAGCCCCATCACGATCGCGTGGCGGTAGTGGGGATCGGCCGCCGCCGCGCCGTCGGCTTCGGCAGTCAGCGCCCGCGCGGCGACGGGATCGGGGCCGCTTTGCCGGCCGATCCGGCCCAGCGCGATGGCCGCAGCCGAACGAACGTGGAGGTCGTGATCGCGGAGGAGGCCGATGAGCTTCGCCCGGTCGGCCTCATCGACTACCGCCCCGGAATCGCCGAGCTCCCGCGCGGCCACCATGCGGATCTCCCACAAGGGATCGCCGAGCAGCGGGGCAAACGGAAGGAGCGCGGAAGGTCTGAGCGAGGAACCGCGTGCCATCTGGGCAAACCCCTGGATGGCATGGACACGGGCCAACAGTTTTGCCTTCGGTTCGGCAGCCACGCGCTCGAGCGTCGGGGCGTCGCCGCGCCGGACGAGTTCCCACTGCGCCTCCAATCGCACGCGGCGATCGACATGCCCGAGGAGCGTCGCCAAACGGGAAGCCTCGAATTGTTCCCAGTCTCCGCCGAGCAGCGATTGCACCTCGTCGACCTCCCCCTGCTCGGCCGCCGAACGCTGCTCGGGGACGAAGCGCCAGATCCGTCCCTTTCCTTCCCCTTCCCAACCATGCACCCAGTCGCTCACCCACAGCGCGCCATCGGGGCCTACCTCGGCATCGGTGGCGAGGACGTTGCGGAAGGTCTCCTCCTCGTCGACAGGCGCGAAGCTCGCTCCCTTGAGACCGACGCGAAAGGTGCGGATCGCGCTGTTGGCCGCCCCGCCACGGAAATCACAGAGGAAGAAACGCTGGTCGAAGTGCCTCCCCAGCCCAGTGCCGGGATAGAACGAGAGCCCCGATGGCCCGGAGCCGATGTGGGCCAGCGGCGGGATGATCCAGGCAGGCTGGCCGTCGTGGGCCGTGTGCCAGAGCTTCTCGCGGTGCCAGGGGCCACGGTCCTCCATGTACTGAAACGACATGTTCCAGCCCGAGTCGCTCCCCGGAAGGACATGGACGAGCCGTGCCTGATCGCCACCGTCGGAGTTGTTGTCGACCGTGAACAGGTTGCCGAGATCGTCGAACGCGAGTTCCTGCGGATTGCGCAGGCTCGTGGCGAAGATCTCGAAGCCGGTGCCGTCGGGATGGCAACGAAACACGGCGCCGCTGCCGGGATCGTGGTACGTCTGGCCATCGAGGGAGATCTTGTAACCACGATCACCGATCGAGAAGTAAATCCTCCCGTCGGGCCCAAAGACGAGGCCATGAAGGTCATGGCCGCGGAGCGCGACGCGAACGCCATAGCCGGTGGAGAGCTCCTGCCGCTCGCCGGCGCTCCCGTCGATCCGGCCATCACCATCGAGATCGCGGAGCCGGTAGAAGGAGGGGATGCAGGCGAGCCAGACGTCGCCGCGCCGGGCGAGGATTCCGGCGGCCGTCCCTGCCATCAGGCCGTTGAAGCCATCGGCATAGACGCTCGCTTCGTCAGCGATGCCGTCGCCGTCGGTATCGACGAGCATCCGCACCCGGTCGTCATCGAGCTCCCACTCGGCCACCGTCTTCTCGTCGAGGAGCCGGCGGTAGAACGCATCGCGATCCTCGACCGACTGCGCGGCGAGATCGGCATTGACCCACGCGTCATCGTGGCCGCGGTTGTCGTTCACCGCCCGCCCCTGCCGAAACGTCTCGCAGACGAACACGCGCCCCTTCTCGTCGACCGAAAAGGCCACCGGATTGGCGACATCCGGCTCGGCGGCAAACAGCCGCGCCTCGAATCCCTCCCGCATCCCGAACGCAGCGGCCGCCGTCACCGGCTCGTCCGATTTCTCGGCGACCGCGGGCTTCTTCGGCGTTGGAATCGGATGGCCGCCGGGGACGGCAAAGGCCGTCGCTCCGGCGAGGAGGGCGACGAGAACGGGAAGGACGGAGCGGACGATGAGGGACGAACGAACCGACACGGCAATGACTCCTCGAGGATGGCGAGCCTCGAATTATCGTCGCAATCCCGATCGGTGCCAGTCGAGGTTTGCTCAGGGGAGGTGGCGGATCCTCAAGCGGCGGAACTCGACCGGCGCCCCCTCCGACTCCAGGCACAAAAAGCCCTCCGCCGGCTTGCATTCGTTGCCTCCCGACACCTCGTGGCCATTGACCCACAGCCGCACCTCTCCGTCGATGGCACGGATGTAGTAGTGATTCCATTCAGGCGATCCCCGGGAGTGGCGCGCGGTGGGGAAGCTTCGCTTGCCACCCGGGGCGACCGGCGGGAAGGGTGTCATGTCGGAGCTCCCGACCGGGAAGACGTCGCCGTCGGTCGTGAACCAATCCGACTTCTTCCCCGTCGACCGCTCGTACTCCTCGGCGTAGCCATGGTCGAGCACCTGCACCTCGATGCCGCCCGGGGGCAGCGCCCCCGGCTTGAGGTCCTTGAGCACCTCCGCCGGAGCCCAGAGGAAGACCCCCGAGTTGCCCCCCTTCGTGAGGTGCCGCCACTCGACCGACATCTCCAGATTCTTGACCGGCTGCTTCGTCTTGATGACGCCGACCGGCCGACCGGTGCAGTGGACGCCACCATCCTTCCAGGTCCACGTGTCGGGCTCGCCGTTGACATTCTCAAACTCCTCGCCCGTCAGATCGCGCCAGCCCGGGCCAGTCCCCTCGAGCGTGGAGAGCTCACGGATGGCGACGTTGCGGACGCGCATCGGCGCGCCGTGCGTCTGGATCTGGATCGGTCCCTTCTCCGGCAGCGGCGCGCCAGCGGCGAAGAAGTTCGCCAGCCGCGCGTCGTCGACGACGACACGGTCGTTGAGGATCACGGTGACATGCTCCCCCTGCATCCGGACTCTCGTCGTGTTCCACGTTCCCGTCGGGCGGTCCGCTCGCTCCAGCGGCCACTTGCCGGGGCTGTCGGCGGAATTGTTCCACAAGCCCCCGGAGCCCTTCTGATTGCCATGCTGGAAGTCACGTTCGCAGTCGGGATCCCAAATCTGTACCTGGGGATTGCCGCGGAGGTAGATGCCGCTGTCGGCGCACGATTCCGGGAGCATCCACTCCAGATGCAACTCGAAGTCGCCGTAGTCGCGATCGGTGGTGAGAAACACGCCGTGACCATCGCTGACGATCTCTTCCCCCTCCACCTTCCAGTGTTGACGCATGTCGGCATCCCATTCCGCCTGCTTCGCAGCCCGGTCTTCAGGGGAGAACGCGGCCTCGGCCGCTGGATCGAAGTGAGGGCGACCGCGCCAGCCGGAGAGGTCGCTCCCGTTGAAGAGTGCCGTGAAGCCAGCCGGTGTCGTCGGCTGCGGGAGCCGCGCCGACTGCCAGGCGAGAAACCGCCACTGGCCGCTCTCCTCGCGCCAGGTAGCGAGATAGGAAAGCTGGACGGTCATCGGTCCGGTGTCGTTGACGACCTTGATCCGCGCCTTCCCCGACTCGAGGGCGATCCCCGGCGCCGGAAACCGCCACGACCGCTTCCCCGGCACATACTCGACGTACTTCGTCTTTCCGGAGACGAGGTTGGCAAGGAACGCCTCCTTCGTGTCGGCTACGCCGCTGGAATGGATGTAGTGGAGGTCGTCAGAGAGGATCGCCCCGAGGGCAGCGACATCCCCTGCCACGAGCGCCGCGACGCGGGCGTCCGCTGCGGCATTGAGAGCCCCTTCCCGATCGGTGGCGGCAGGAGCCGGGGCCGGCTCCTGGGCGGGCACGCGGGCGCTTACGGCGAGCGGGAGGACGATCGCCGCCGCGATGACGCGGCAGACGAGGACGAAAAGGCTGGGGCAATTCATGGGAGAAATCCTCTGCGGGGCGTGGTTTGGTCGGGAGGTGGTGGCGGGACGGCGCCGGGAAGGCCGTCAGGAGAGCCGGACGAGGCGGCCCCCCTCAGCGGCGCTCTGGTCGGCGGCGAAGATCACGTCGAAGGTCTTCGCGGCCTCGGGGAAACTCGTCAGCGGCATCTCAACCCCGGCATCGAGGGCGTCGAAAAAGGCCTGGAACTGCGCCTGGTAGGGATGATCACTGACGTCGCCGGAGTCGAGGAGCTTCATGGCGAGCGTGCTCCAGGCATGCCTGTCGGTATGGAGTTTCTGCGAATGGAAGCGGTTGTCGAGGAGGCTCCCCTCGCTCCCCACCAGATGCGTGTGGAAGTAGTAGGGCTGGAGGCAGTCGACGATCGCCGCCGACTTGCCGACGGCGCCCCCCTTGAAGTGGAGGAGGGTGACACTCGAGGTGTCGTATTCATACGGGGCAAAGACTTCGCTTGTTGACTTCGTCGACAGGCTCGTGACGCTCTCCACCTCCCCTCCCATGAGGAGCAACAGCGCGTCGAGGGCATGACAGCCAGCGGTGAGGAGGGCGCTGCCGCCATCCTTCTTGCCCGTGTTCCAACGGAACTGGCCGTACCACGGGCCGATGCCGTGGTAGTAGTCGACCTCGCCGTAATGGAGACGGCCGAGGAGCCCTTCGTCGAGGAGGGCCTTCGTAACGCGGAATTGGCTCGAAAACCGGCACTCGAAGCAGACGCATCCCTTCACGCCATACTTCGTCGCCGCGGCAACGATGTCGCGGACCTCATCCGGCGAGTTCGCCATCGGCTTCTCGAGAATGATGTGCTTGCCGGCGGCTGCGGCAGCCACCGCCTGATCTCGATGCTCGCTGGGATAGCTCGTGATGTCGACGACATCGACCTCCTTGTCGGCGAGGAGATCCTCAAGCTTCCGGTAGGCCTTCATCGGCCGGCCATGCTTGGCGGAGAGCTCGGCGGCATCGAGGGGACGCGACGAACAGACGGCAGTCACCTGCCCCTGTTGCGTGGCATTGATGGCGTCGATGTGCGCCGTTGCCGCCCAGCCGTAGCCGATCACACCGACATTTCTCGTCTTCATCAAAGCCCCCTCCGCGCGCCCCGAAGGCCGCCGATTGATCCTCCCCACCCCGGTCACGCGCTCGCGCGTGACTTCCCCATCACTTCCCATGCAAGCAGAAGCGCTCCGGAGCGCCTCCGGTCAGCTCACCCATGATGGAGCACGAAGCCCTCGATCGCCTCGTACTCGGGCAACCCGAGCCGGTCGTACGTTTGGGCCGTCGCCCGGTTGCGATCCTCCGCCCGTTGCCAGAACTCGCGCGGATCGGTGGCGCCGGGAAACAACGCGCGGTCCTTTTGGCTCTCGTGCTTGAAGATCGCCAGTCGCTTGCGGCGGACCTCGTCGGGTGAGAGGGGCACCGCCATGTCGATCTCGTGCGGCTCCCATTCCTGCCACGCGCCACGGTAGAGCCAAAACTCGCAGTCCTTCGCCCACGGACGGCTCTCGAGTTGCTTCATCGCAGTGGTCACGGAGGCCAGGCAGACCCGATGCGTGCCATGGGGATCGGAAAGATCGCCGGCAGCGTAGATCTGGTGCGGCTTGACCTCTTCCAGAAGGCGGCAGGTGATCGCCACGTCTTCCGGGCCGATCGGCTTCTTCCGCACCCGCCCAGTCTCGTAGAAGGGGAGATCGAGGAAGTGGATCCGCTCATCGGCAACCCCGGAGAGCCGTGCCGCCGCCCGAGCCTCCGTCCGGCGGATGAGCCCCTTCACCGCTTGCAGCTCAGGAATGTCGACGGCGCCGGCCGGCTTCTCCCGGATGAATGTCCGGATCCGATCCACGACCGACGACACCCCCTCCGAACAGGTCACGCTCGTGCCAGCGAACGCGCGGATGAACTCCTCGACGAACTCTGCATGCCGCTCCGCGGCGCCGTCCCAGACGGCAATGTTGCCGCTGGTCTGGTAGGCCACGTGAACCTCGTGCCCCTGCTCGCAGAGCCGGATGAACGTCCCCCCCATGCTGATGACGTCGTCATCCGGGTGGGGGCTGAAGACCACGATCCGCTTCGGGAACGGGTCATCGCCAGGGAGCGTCGGCGTGCCCGATGTGCGAACGACACCGGTCCATTTTGCCGCCGCCCGCTGGGAGAATCTTTGGCGGCGCGGCCGCCCCGGCTTTCCCCCCGGCCAACCGCTGATCGTGTCCTGCATCGAGCGGAAGACGTCGATGTTGATGTCGTAGGCCCGGCCGCAGGTCGAGAGCAGATCCTGCAGCCCGTGCTCGTTGTAATCCTCATCGGTAAGCTTGAGGATCGGCCTCTGAAGCGTGGTGGCGAGCCAAATCACCGCCTTCCGCACGAGCCCCTCGGTCCACTCCATCCCGAGAAGATCGAGCGGCCCGACGAGCCAGGGGGAAACAAAGCGAGTCAGCCCCGCAGCAGCCGCCCGATCGAGGACGAACCGAGCGTCGGGATGCTGCTGGAGGGCACTGGCGGAAACTTGGCTCGACGGCGCCTGCTCGACAGCCCTGGCCACGACCGGCGCCTTGTGCTCACCGAACGCGAGGAGGATGACGCGGCGCGCATCGAGGATCGACCCCACCCCCATCGTGATCGCCTGGCGGGGGACGTTCCACTCGCCGAAGAAATCGCTGGCGGCGTCGGCCCGCGTGACGTGGTCGAGCGTGATCAGCCGGGTGCGGCTCTCCGGGGGGCTCCCCGGCTCGTTGAAGCCGATGTGGCCAGTGCGACCGATGCCGAGGATCTGCAGATCGATCCCACCGGCAGTCCGGATCGCCTCCTCGTACTTCTCACAGGCGGAAAACACCTCCTGCCGGGAGAGCGTCCCGTCGGGGATGTGGATCGACTCGGCGGGGATGTCGAGGTGATCGAAGAGATGCTCGCGCATGAAGCGGTGGTAGCTCTGCAGCGCGCCTCGATCCATCGGCCAGTATTCGTCGAGATTGAACGTCACGACGGTGCGAAACGACACCCCTTCCTCGCGATGGAGGCGGATCAGTTCGTCGTAGACGCCCACCGGCGTGCTCCCGGTGGCGAGCCCGAGGACCGTCTTCCGGCCGGCCGCGGCGCGCGACGCAACGAGATCGGCGATCTCGCGGGCGACGGCACGGCTGGCATCGCCCGACTGCTCGTAGACGGTCACCGGCAACCGCTCGATCGGGCTGCCGTGCTGATGGGTGGCCTGCGGGAGGGGCCCGCGGTAGATCGGGAGTAGAGAAGCGGCGGCCGAACGGCCCCCCGCCGGCCCACGAGGGGCTGCTGGCTGTGACGTCATGGTGGTCCCTCGGTCGATCCCAGAGGCACCCCACCCCCCCGAGAAAAGTGAGATCGGCGGAGCTTCCCCGGGATTATCCGTTCAGAGCTTTTGTTGAGAGTGTCCGTTCAAATCAGCTTCGTCTTGCCTGGCACGGCGATCGGCTGCGGAGGAAGCGCCGGGCCGAACTCCCACGAAGGGGGTGCGAGATCTTCCTTTGATTCCCACACCTGATCCCAGGTGACATCCTGTCCGGTGTAGGCGCTCATCCGGGCCATGATCGCCATGGCGGTGCTGTTGGTCATCCGCACGCCGTCGTTGATCGGCTTGCCGGCGCGGATGGCGGCGAAGAGTTCGTCATGCTCCTGCTGATACATGTCGTTCTTCTTCGCGTCGCTCTGCCACACCTTGCCGTCGGTGACGATCTCGTGCCTGTCCTGGAA
>Ga0007791_10000503_pt1 | contig 12575 bp, 10 predicted proteins | sample CryBogmetaGMA05M_FD_60368 | JGI IMG/M metagenome (GOLD analysis project Ga0007791, IMG submission 60368) | Freshwater microbial communities from Crystal Bog, Wisconsin, USA - MA0.5M | ecosystem: Environmental > Aquatic > Freshwater > Lake | place: Crystal Bog, Wisconsin, USA | collected 2009-07-06 | reverse complement strand
AGTCGAGCAGGAAGCTGAACGCCGCGATGACGATCATGACGAGCGAGAAGATGATCGCCGTCGTGCCGCCGTTGCGCAGCGGGCCACCGTCATGGCTGCCGAACATCGAGATGACGGCGTTGCCCAGCATGAGCACGAGCGCGCCGATCATGGATGCCACCAGCATCCGGGTGAACTTCGGTGTGACGCGGATGGCGCCGGTCTTGTAGACCACCAGCATCCCGAAGAAGACACCGATGGTGCCGAGGATGGCCTGGCCGATCAGCGCGCCGGCGCTGGTACCCGAGACGGTGAAGTTGGCGATAAGGAACGAGATGGCGCCCAGGAACAGACCCTCGAGTGCGGCGTAGCTGAGCACGATCGCCGGGTTGTCCTGCTTGCGGCCGAACGTCGCGATCAGCACCAGGGCGAGCCCGCCCAGCGCACCGACCAGGGTGAACGGCATTGCCAGCGCGACATTGGTCGACACCAGGAAGTAGGAGATCACCGCCACCACGGACAGCACACCAAGGGTGATACCGGTCTTTGTGACGACATCGTCGATGGTCAGTGGCCGCGAGACACCGGTCTGCGGTGCCCGGGTGGTGTAAGGCTCGGTCTGATAGCCGACCTGCCGAGTTGCACCGGCGACGCCGGTACCGAACTGTGCATAACCGCCCTGTTGCTTAGGCAACGAACGGAAAACCGGGTTGCTGCTCTCCCGCACCGTGATTCCTCTCAAGTGAGCCAACTAAACAATGAGCCAACGAACGGCGGTCCCCGATCAGTTCCCAGGAACTTCACAGAGTTTTGCCTTTCGCAGTCCAACCTTACCCGTCATCCCGGTGGATGCGGCGGGCGATCTTCCTGGTAAAACTAGGATGTCCAACCTTTCGCGGGCGGAGATTCCCTGGTGAGCGCTGATACCGACGAGATCCTGACCCATCTCGATGGCGATGTCGGGTTCTTGACGCTCAATCGCCCGAAGGCCATTAACTCCCTGACGCAGACCATGGTCACCGCCATGGACGCCATCCTTACCGCCTGGGCCACCGACGACGCCGTGAAGTCCGTGATCGTGTCCGGAGCCGGCGAACGGGGACTGTGCGCCGGCGGCGACGTGGTGGCGATCTACCACAGCGCGCAGGCCGGCGGTGCCGAGGCAAGACGGTTCTGGTTCGACGAGTACCGCCTCAACGCCCGCATCGCGCGATTCCCCAAGCCCTACATCGCGCTGATGGACGGCATCGTCATGGGCGGTGGCCTCGGAATCGGCATGCACGGAACCGTCCGGGTGGTGACCGATACCTCAAAGATCGCGATGCCCGAAGTCGGCATCGGCTTGATCCCCGATGTGGGCGGAACCATGCTGCTGTCGCGCGCACCCGGACAGCTCGGCCTGCACGCCGCGCTTACCGGCGCCCCATTTTCGGCTGCCGATGCGATCATGCTGGGTTTCGCCGATTACTACATTCCACACGCCGATCTTGCGGCGTTCACGGAAGCCGTCGTCACCGACGGGGTGCAGGCGGCCCTGCGCGTCTATGCCCAGAAACCACCGCCGAGCGCCTTTGCTGCCCAACGGGATTGGATCGATCACTGCTATGCCGGCGACACCGTCATGGATATCGTCGCTACGCTGCGCGGCAACGATGAGGGCCCGGCCAATGACGCTGCCAACCTCATCGCCACCCGCTCCCCCATCGCGCTTGCGGTCACCCTGGCGTCGATTCGCCGGGCAGCCGCATACAAGACCCTCGAGGAAACCCTGGTGCAGGAGTACCGGGTGTCCTGCGCAGCGGTGCGCTCCCATGACCTGGTGGAGGGTATCCGCGCCCAGGTGGTGGACAAGGACCGCAACCCGAAGTGGTCCCCGGTATCGCTAGCCGCGGTGACCGACGAGGATGTGCAGAGTTATTTCGCACCGGCCGATCCGGACCTGACCTTTTAACGAAAGCGGAGGACACGTGAGCTACGAGACCATCCTGGTGAGCCAATCTGAGCGGGTCGGCACCATCACCCTGAATCGCCCGGAGGCACTCAACGCCCTCAATAGTCAGGTGATGGCCGAAGTCACCTCTGCAGCAGCTGAATTCGATGCCGATCCGGGTATCGGGGCCATCGTCATCACCGGTTCAGCCAAGGCGTTCGCCGCGGGCGCCGACATCAAGGAGATGGCCACCCTGTCGTTCTCCGAGGTGTTCGGATCGGACTTCTTCGCAGACTGGGGCAAGCTCGCCGCGGTACGCACGCCCCTGATCGCTGCGGTCAGCGGCTACGCACTCGGCGGTGGGTGTGAACTGGCCATGATGTGCGATGTGCTGATAGCCGCCGACACCGCCAAGTTCGGTCAGCCGGAGATCAAGCTTGGTGTGCTGCCCGGCATGGGCGGCTCCCAGCGCCTGACCCGGGCGGTCGGCAAGGCCAAGGCGATGGACATGATCCTGACCGGGCGCACCATCGACGCCGCTGAGGCCGAGCGTATCGGCCTGGTGTCCCGGGTGGTCCCGGCCGAGAACCTGCTCGACGAGGCCAACGCGGTGGCCACCACGATCTCGCAGATGTCGCGGTCGGCGTCCCGGATGGCCAAGGAAGCCGTCAACCGTGCATTCGAATCCTCACTGACCGAGGGCCTGCTCTACGAACGTCGGCTATTCCACTCGGCTTTCGCCACCGACGACCAGACCGAGGGCATGGCGGCCTTCAGCGAGAAACGGGCTGCGAACTTCACCCACCGCTAAGGTTCTTTCCCGTGACAGTCACCGAGTCAGAACCCGTCGCCGCAACGGTCGCGGAACCCAGACCGGACTGGTGGAAACGCCGGTACACCTTCACCGGAACCGCCGTCGGCCTCCTGTTCGTCCTGCTGACGATGACACCATCGCTGCTGCCACGCGGCCCGCTATTTCAGGGTCTGCTTAGCGGCCTCGCCGGGGCGATCGGATACGGCCTCGGTGTGTTCGCGGTGTGGTTGATCCGATTCATGCGGTCCCGGCCGACGAGTCCGCCCGCCCCGCGGTGGGCCTGGCCGATTCTGGTGATCGTCGGCGCTATCGAACTTGCGTCAGGTGTCTGGTACTTCCACTACTGGCAGAACCACGTCCGAGACCTGATGGGGGTTCCCCAACTGCAGTGGTTCAACTACCTGCAGGCAGCTGTGTTGTCCGTCATATTTCTGTTCACTTTCGTCGAGCTCGGTCAGCTGGTGGGACGGCTGGTCCGATTCCTGGTCCGCCAGCTCAACCGCGTTGCGCCACCGCGGGTTTCGGTCGTCGCGGTGATCGCACTCCTGATCGCGGTGAACATCGCAATCATCAACGGCATCGTGGTGCGGGGCGCCATGAGCGTCATGAACAAAACCTTCTCCAAGGTCAACAACGAGCTGGATCCGACCCGTCCCGCACCGAGCACACCGCTTCGCTCCGGCGGCCCCGGCTCGCTGGTGTCCTGGGAGTCACTCGGACACCAGGGACGCATCTTCGTCGGCGGTGGCCCCACTGTCGCCCAACTCACCGAGTTCAACAAAAGACCGGCGATCGAACCGATCCGGGCCTACGCCGGATTGAACTCCGGCACGGGCATCCGCAAGGGGGCCGCACTAGCCGCCGACGAACTGGAACGCGCCGGCGGCCTCAAGCGAAAGGTCATCGGGGTGGCCACCACGACGGGCACCGGCTGGGTCAATGCAGCCGAGGCCGGGGCGCTTGAGTACATGTACAACGGGGATACCGCGATCGCGAGCATGCAGTACTCGTTCCTGCCGAGCTGGCTGTCATTCCTGGTGGACAAGGAGAACGCCCGTCAGGCCGGTCAGGCCCTCTTCGAGGCGGTCGACGCGAAGGTGCGTGAACTACCCGAAGCACAGCGGCCGAAGATCGTGGTGTTCGGCGAGAGCCTCGGCTCCTTCGGTGGCGAGGCGCCGTTCCTGAGCCCCAACAACATCATCGCTCGCACCGATGGAGCGCTGTTCTCCGGGCCGACGTTCAACAACACCATGCGCGATGACGTCACCGTCAATCGGGATCCCGGCTCACCGGAGTGGCTGCCCATCTTCGACGACGGCGCCAACGTCCGGTTTGCCGCGCGACCAGAGGACCTCGGCCGGCCCGATCAGCCATGGGGTAGTCCTCGGGTGGTGTATCTGCAGCACGCGTCCGATCCGATCGCGTGGTGGAGACCGGATCTGCTTTTCGCTCAACCGGATTGGCTGCGCGAGCCGCGCGGTTACGACGTGTCCAATGACATGAAGTGGATACCGGTGGTGACGTTCCTTCAGGTATCTGCCGATATGGCCGTTGCCGTCGACGTACCCGACGGCCATGGCCACCGCTATGTTAGGGACGTGGTGAACGCGTGGGCGGCAATCATGCAGCCGCCGGGGTGGACGCCGGAGAAGACGGAGCGACTTCGTCCGATGGTTAGATCAGACGAGGACCAGTAAGGCCATCATGCTCAGCTGTCGATATCGCCTCCAGTTCAGCGCCGCCTTACTCGTGTCTGCCACGGCCATCGCGTTGACGGGCTGTTCAGCGGGGGGTGGATCTGGCACCAACTCGCCTGATCCGGCACCGGCTGCCGGGCAGCCGAATGGGGCGCCCGGGGAGCAACCTATCGGGATGTCGCCGGAAGGAGTCACGACCAGAATCGACGTCCCGGCCCAGTCCACTGAGGAGCAGTACGCGCAGGCCTGTCTGACCGCCAAGGAGTGGATGACCGCACAGGGCGGAGATCCGCGTGCCCTGGTGGTGCCCTATCTGAAGGAACTGCAGGCTTCCACCGCGAGTGGGACGGCCACCTTCAAGAAGACCTGGGCCGAGTTGAGTGACGCGCAGCAGGCCGCCGTCATCATCGCCGTGCAGGCTGCTGCCGACGGGGGCTGTTAGTCGGCCACCGCTGAAGAGACAACCCGATAGGAATGGAGCCATGGCCACACGGGTAGCGCTGGCACTGGGAAGTGGCGGGGCGCGGGGATACGCCCACATCGGGGTGATCAACGAACTTCGCAGCCGCGGTTACGAGGTCGTGGGTATCGCCGGCTCATCGATGGGAGCACTGGTCGGCGGTGTCTACGCGGCCGGCTCACTCGACGAGTTCACCGAATGGGCGCAGACCCTGACTCAGCGCACGATGCTGCGGCTACTGGACCCATCGATATCGGCCGCCGGTGTGTTGCGCGCCGGAAAAATCCTCGATGCGGTGCGCGACATGCTCGGCGATGTCACCATCGAAAACCTGCCGCTCCCTTTCACCGCGGTGGCGACCGACCTGATCGCAGGTAAGTCGGTGTGGTTGCAGCGCGGCCCGGTCGACGATGCGATCCGCGCCTCAATCGCGATCCCGGGGATTGTTGCACCACATCTCCTCGACGGCCGACTCCTGGCGGACGGCGGCATACTCGATCCGCTTCCGATGGCCCCGATCGCCGCGGTCAACGCCGATCTCACGATCGCCGTCAGCCTGTCCGGAACCGATACCGATCTCCGAGTAGACGATCCGACGGGTTTGGAACCGACGCCAACCCGTGAGCGGCTGAACCGGCTATTGCGCAGCACGTCCGCGCTGCTGGAGACCCCGACCGCCCGTTCGGTGCTGAGCCGGTTCGGTAATACGACCGAAACCGCTTCTACGGCAGAGGAATACGACGCTGAAGAATTCGAAGTCGGCGATACACCAATGCCGAAGCTGGGTAGCTTCGCGGTGATGAACCGGACCATCGAAATTGCCCAGGCAGGACTTGCCCGTCACCAATTGGCTGCCTACCCGCCGGATCTGCTTATCGAGATACCGCGGACGGCGTGCCGGAGCCTGGATTTCCACCGCGCAGCGGAAGTGATCGAACTTGGCCGCGGAATCGCGGCCCAGGCTTTGGACAGTCTGAGCCTGGGTCAGCGCTCGCCGGCGTAGGCGCGGGCCACCCGATTCACGAACTGGTAGACGCCTTCTTCTTCGGGTGCCAGTGGTCCCGGCTGGGCGTGGGGTGAACTCAGACCACGTTGGACCGATTCACACGCCGCCCAGTCCTGCCGGTTGGTGAGATCCCAGAAGTCGACCGCATAGGACGGATCAAAGCCGGGCCGCTCAGCGGCCTCCTTCGGAAATGCCCAGGCGCATTCGACGTGGGTACGGTCCACGGCCAACGGGGTCATCGTGTGAGTCATCACGTAGTCCGGGTGCAGGCTCACCAGGAGGTTGGGGAATCCGACCAGATACATCACGGTGCGCAGTTCCTGCTCGGAAAGGCCCTTGATGGCAACCCCGCCGCTGCGTCCGGAGAGCGACATCGTCTCGGCCTCGTCGATCAAGAACATAGAGCCTCCCATCCAGTCTCCGGACAGCTCAACGTTGTCACCACTCGTCGGCGGGCTGATCCTGGACAACTCGGGATGGATCGTCGAGCAGTGGTAGCACTCCTGGTAGTTCTCGGCGATGACCTTCCAGTTGGTGGCAAGTTCGTAGGAGTGCCGCGCGACGATCGTGAGATCCTCCGGCCGGTAGGGGCTGATGACCTCCTCAGTTCCGGCGATATGCTCAGCGAAGTCGCTGGCGCGTCCGCTGGGATCGACGAAAAGCCAGCCGTGCCAATCAACGAGCCGAAGTTCGGTCAACCCAAACTTTGTGTTGTCGAGTTCGTCGAATCCGGGCGCCTTGCGTAGTTCGCCATTGAGTTTGAACGACCACGAGTGGTAGGGACACACCACGCCGCGGCGTTTGGTGGTGGCTCCACAGGCCAGCAGCTCATGTCCACGGTGGCGGCAGACGTTGGCGAACGCCCGCACGACCCCGACCTCATCGCGTACCAGCAGGATGCCGTTGGCGCCGGTGCCGACCGCCCGCTGTGCGCCGACACCGTCGAGGTCGGAGGCATGACCGACACAGTGCCAGCCGGAGAAGATGTTGCGCTGTTCCCACTCGAACACGGCCTGGTCGACGTAAGCCTCGCGCGGCAACATGTGAGAGGCACCGAACGGTGCCAACGCAGCGGCGAGTCCAGCGGCAGGTACCGGGGCAGGATCCGATTGTTTGAACATGCAGTCAAGAATAGTCTGATCAGCGGTCGAGGTCTACCCCGCGGGCACTCAAGCCTCTCCTGCGAATGCCGCAATACCGCCCGCGGCGGTGTTATCCCCGCGAGTCATCCGGCGGTAAACCAGGTAGCCCACCGTGATCGCAAGAAGCGCGGCGAACAACAGCAGGGTTGCCAGTGCGTTGAGCGCCGGTGTGGGGGCGGCGCGCGCCGTGTTGTAGATCTTCACCGAGACCGGCTCGGTTGAGGAATTTCCGGAAAGGTAGCGCACCAGCACGAAGTCATCGATCACGTCGGCAAAGACCAGAACGGTGCTGGCGAATATCGCCGGAAGCAACATCGGCAATGTGACCCGGCGTAAGGCCGCAAGAGGCGAAGCCCCGAGATCCATTGCGGCTTCCTCGTATTGGGTGCCGATGGTGGCGAGACGCGCGCGAACCAGCACGGCCGGATAGGCGATCTGGAAGGTGACCAGACCAAGAACCTGGGCCTCGGTGCCCAACTTGATCGGCAATGGCAGCGAGGTCACCACGAACAGCAGCGCAACGGCCAGGAGCACCTCGGGCAGGACGAACGAGACCAGCATGAGCAGGTTCGCTCCTGCAGGTAACCGACCCCGCCAGCGATCGATCCCGATCGCGAACATCACCCCGAGCGGCACCGTGATCAGTGTCGTGATCACGCCCAGCTTCAAGGTCTGCAGCAGCGCGGTGTGCAATGCCGCGTCGTGCCAGACCGACTTGACCGGATCGCCGAAGTACCAACGGGTCGAAAAGCCCTGCCAGACGGTGCGGGACCGTCCATCATTGAATGAGAAGATGACCGCGATCAGCACCGGGATCAGCGACCAGGCCAGGTAACCGAAGGTGACCGCGACCAAAATCCTCGGGGGTCGCCACGGGTCGTTCCACCACGCGACCGGGCCCCTCATGACACCGTGCCTTTCACGATGCCGCATCCCCGCGGGCGGTGACCCGCACGTAATAGAACATCGGAACCACCGCGACCAGCAAAACAAGCATCACCAGCGCGCCGGCCTGACCGGTCTGCCCCGGCGACTGCACGCTGTCGTTGATGAGGTTGCCCACCATCGCGGTCTTCGGCGAGGCCGACAGCATGTCGGAGGTGAAGTAGTCGCCGAGCATCGGCAGACAGGTCAGGAGAACCGCGGCCACGATGGTGGGCCGGCACATCGGAAGGGTGACGCGCCAGAACGACGCGAATCGACTGGCGCCGAGGTCACGGGCCGCCTCCAGAGTGGACTGCGGAAGGCGGTCCAACCCGGCATACAACGGCAGGATCATGTACGCCACGTAGCCGTAGACCAGCCCGAGCACCACCACCACCGGCTGGCCGGTCAACCAATGCGTCCGGACATCGAAAAATCCGCCCAGGCTGAACAACCTGTTGACCAGTCCATCGTCCTGCAGGAGGTTCACCCAGGCCAGCATGCGCATCATGTAGCTGATCCAGAACGGCGCGATCAACGCGGCCAGCAACAGACCTTTCCATCTGCCGGACAATCGCGCCACATAGTAGGCGACGGGGAAGGCCAGCAGTAGGCATAACAGGCCGGCCAGCAGGACGTAAATTGCAGTGCGAAGCAATGCCGGACCGAATATGCCGTTATCCCCGACGATGCGACTCAACACATAGTTGACTTGGGAAGGGTTCCACTGCAACGGATTCCACACCGGGACGGCGGTGCGGAAGATCGGATCGGTTCGGCCGAAGACGATAGCCAGCACCACGTACAGCGGGGCAAGAAAGAACAGCAACAACCAGATGATCCCCGGCACGGCCAAGGCAGGCCCGAGCGCACTTCCTCGCGCCCGCTTCGACTGCGGCTTCGCCTGCGCCGCAACCTCGGTCAGCACCACCGGGGTCAGGATCCCCCAGCCTTGAAGGCACGCCAGACGTTGTGCCATGCCGCGTCGTTATCAGGTTCGAGCTCAAGGATCCGGTAACCGACGTCGTAGTACTCGGGTCGAACGATGGCAGTCTTGAGGTTCTCCGCAACGAAGCCATCCGCCACCAGGGAGTCCGGACTCATCGAGACCTGGGGCGGCTGGTAGCCGATCTGCTTGAAGTTCTGCTTTGCGGATTCGGTCTCCAGCATGTGGTTGATGAACATGTGTGACAGCACCGGATTCTTACCACCACGTAAAATCACCATCAGGTCGTTGTCCACCAACCCTTTTCCATCGGTGGGGAACCAGTAGCGCAGTACCTCGGCCGTCGCACCCTCGGGCAGGTAGTTCTGCGCGTTGATGATGTCGCCGGACCACATCTGCGTTAGCCCGATCTGACCGGTGGGCACGTCGGTGTACATCGTGATCGTGACCTTCGGCGAAGTCGCCGCCACCAGTGCGGTCAGCTGCTCGCCGACCATCTTGAGATCCGCGGCAGACGAGGTGTTCACGTCGGTGATGCCCAGCTTGAGCAGGACCATCGACATCGCGGTGTGCCAGTCGTCGATCACAGCCGTTTTGTTCTTGTAAGCCGGATCCCACAGTGACTCGTAGGGATTGGCCAGCGCGCCGATATCGGCCGGCACAACGGTGTTGTTCCAGCCGATCCCGGTGGTGTAGACGGTGTAGGGCGTGGTGTACCGCCACTGCTGGTCGTAGAAGGGATTGGTGAACACCGGCCAGACGTTCTTGATATTCGGGATGTAGCTGTGGTTCAGCGGCCGTAGCAGCGAGCCGTTCACCAGCTTCCCGATCTGGTCGTAGCTCGGGAAGAAGACGTCGTAATCGACACTGCCGGCACGAATCTTGGTGATCGCCTCGTCTGTGTCGTTGAAGGTTGAGACCTGAACGGTCGTCCCGTACTTGTCCTGGAACGACTTGATGGCATCCGGCGAGACATAGTCGGCGTAGGTGTACAGCTGCAAGGTCGCGGCCTTCTCGGGACCGAGGCCGTCGGCGATCGGCTCATTGTCTTTGGCGATATCCCAGGTGACCGGTTTGTCCGGAGCCGCGACTTTCATACTCACGGCCGACGATGACCCCTGGTCGCCCTTGGCGCAGGCGTCAAGGAACGCCATCAGGGCGGGTGTTCCGCCCGCCAGGAGTGCGGCGCGCAGTAGAAACTGCCGTCGGCTCGGACTGGGTCGGTTGGGAACTGCCATTCGGTCCTCCGAGGTCGCAAGTGTGTCGGTAATTGGACTCTCGCACACTTAGGGTGCCGATACCCGGCGTTAGATCATCCCGCGTTTCCCTGCTTGTCGCCCGGGGGTCTCTGACATAGACTGAACGCTCAGTCAGGAATTGCCTCAGCCACCCCTTCCCAGGTGGGCAGGGCAATCGAGCGGAGGTTTCCCGTGGTATCGCCGGCTATCGAAAGACCGGTCCGGGGCGACATCGACGCCCTGATCGCCCACGAAGAGCAGGTATTCCTGCGTCGGCAACCGCGCAGTACCGAACTGATCGCACTCGCCGGAGATCATCTCGCCGGCAGCGCGACATCCAACTGGCAGATCGCCCAGCCGCAAGCGGTGTGGATGAGCCACGGTGCCGGATCGAAGGTGTATGACGTCGACGGCACCGAGTATGTCGATATGCACGGTGGTTACGGGGCATCCATCGCCGGCCACGCGCACCCGGCGATCGTCGCCGCGGTGAGTGACCGAGTGCGGCGCGGAACGCATTTCGCGCAACCCACCGAAGACGCCATCTGGAACGCTGGCGAATTGGCCCGCCGCTTCGGCCTGCCGCAGTGGCGTTTCGCCAACTCCGGTACCGAAGCCACCATGGACGCCGTGCACCTGGCCCGGTCGATCACCGGACGCGATCTGATCATCAAGGTCGAGGGGTGCTACCACGGCCACCATGACTCGGTCCAGGTGTCGGTCCTGCCGGAAGCCGACGAGGTCGGCCCGCGCGACCATCCGACCGGTGTTCCCGGTAACTCCGGAATCCCCTCCGCAATAAGAGATTTGGTCGTGATCGTGCCGTTCAATGACCCGGAGGCGGTTTCGCGGGCACTGGCCGAGCATCGCGGTCACATCGCCGCGATGATCATCGAGCCGGTCATGATGAACGCCGGCATCATCCCGCCCGATGACGGTTATCTGGCTGCGATCCGGAAGCTGCTACACGCGGCTGGGGCGCTGCTGATCTTCGATGAGGTCAAGACCGGGTTCACTACCGGGCCTGCAGGAGTCACCGGACTGTCCGGTGTGACACCCGACATGGTCTGCCTGGCCAAGGCTTTGGGCGGCGGCATCTCGGTCGCCGCGATCGGCGGTACTACCGCGGTCATGTCGGCGATCGCTGACGGCCGCTACGAACAGGTGGGCACCTTCAACGGTAACCCGCTCGCGATGGCTGCCACCAGGGCCAACCTCTCGGAGGTGCTCACCCCGGAGGGCTATGCGCATTTGGATCGCCTCGCCGCCCGGCTGCGGTCCGGTCTTGAAACGACCATCGCCGAGCACGGCTACGGCTGGCATGTGGTCAGCGTCGGAGCCAAGGGTTGCGTGACCTTCCGCGCCGAGCCGGTCCGGGAGTTTCGCCACTTCCTGGAGATCGATACCGATATCGGGCATCTGCATTGGCTCATGCAACACAACGGCGGGGTTTTTATGCCGCCATGGGGCAAGATTGAACAATGGTTGTTGTCCGTCCAGCACACCGAAGCCGATGTGGATCGCTTCGCGTCGAACTTCGCACGACTGGCCAAAGCGGTGGCCGCCTGACCGTTCGCCTGCGAGCCCGATGAGCGGCGGCGCCATCCGGCTCGAGAAGCTGGTCAAGTCATACGACGGTGTGCCCGCCGTCACCGGTATCGATCTCGATATCCCCGCTGGGCAGTTCTACTCACTGCTGGGCGCATCGGGATGCGGGAAGACCACCACGTTGAGGATGATCGCCGGCTTCGAGAAGCCGGACTCCGGACGTATCGAACTCGACGGCCGGGACGTCGTCTCCGACCCACCACACAAGCGACCGGTCAACACGGTCTTCCAGTCCTACGCCCTGTTCCCGTTCATGACCGTGTGGGACAACGTCGCGTTCGGGTTGCGATATCACAAGGCCACCAAGGCCGAGACGACGGAGCGGGTCGGCGCCGCGCTCGACTTGGTCCAGATGAACGACTACGCCAAACGCAAGCCCACCCAGCTTTCCGGCGGCCAGCAGCAGCGCGTTGCACTAGCCCGCGCGCTGGTTCTACGGCCGCGGGTGCTGCTGCTCGACGAGCCGCTTGGTGCGCTGGACGCGAAGTTGCGCAAGCAATTACAGCTGGAACTGCGGTCAGTGCAGCGCGAGGTCGGCATCACCTTCGTCTACGTGACGCACGACCAAGAGGAAGCGCTCACCATGAGCGACCAGATCGCGGTGTTGGCGCAAGGTCGGGTCGAACAGGTGGGGCCGCCGCAGGAGATCTACACCGCACCGGCGACGACCTATGTTGCGGGATTCCTGGGTGCTGCGAATATCTTCGACGCCGAGGTGCTGGAGAGCGCCGGCGGCACAGCAGCGTGCTCGGCGATGTCGACACGGCTGGCCGCGGCAGTCGACAATGGTTGCGCACCCGGCGCGGCCGCGATCGTGATTCGGCCCGAACG
>Ga0007791_10000500_pt1 | contig 12604 bp, 15 predicted proteins | sample CryBogmetaGMA05M_FD_60368 | JGI IMG/M metagenome (GOLD analysis project Ga0007791, IMG submission 60368) | Freshwater microbial communities from Crystal Bog, Wisconsin, USA - MA0.5M | ecosystem: Environmental > Aquatic > Freshwater > Lake | place: Crystal Bog, Wisconsin, USA | collected 2009-07-06 | reverse complement strand
GGAGTTGCCTGTCCCTGATTCACTACCTCGGGCTCGATGATCTTGAGGCCCTCTAGATTCGGGTTAATGTCAAGTTTGATTCTTGTAGGCCCGCCAAACTCTGCGTTGGAAGACATTGCCTCGTTTAGCACTACTGCGATTCGTTGGTCTATCATCGCCTTCGTGATTTCGTTCGGAACTTCGGCGAACAAGGTTTCACCAAGAACGGCAACTGGCTCGATGAGCTTCAAGAACCCAAGGGCTTGGCCCGAAATACGATCGTCATTACTGAGTCGGGTAAGCACTGAATGCCAAAGACTTGCTACTGCGTCGTCGCTGCTCATCGCTTCCCTCTCTTTATCTTGGCTACTCTACATCCCTTGTAAACAAAGGGACTCTAAAAGTTTTCCACAGGCTACTCGAGTTTTCCACCGATGTGGAGAACTTGTGGATAACTGTGGTTAATCCGAAGCTCGGGATTCCCGAGTTGCCAGATACTGATTCAAGCGAATTTGCTAGCAGTTAGCAAATTGGCGAGATCGAATTACCTTTCATTTTTGAGTTATCCACAGGCTGTGGAATAGAGGCCTTGGTATTTTTGTCTCAATAAACTTGACCTAGGGCGGTTAAAGTCGTATTTTTAAAAGGTTGCTCAGCCTAGAGGTTGGCTGACACCCGCACGTGGCATCGCCGGTGCAATACCTGAACCTCACACATTCCCTTGGAGTAAATATGACTAAGCGTACTTTCCAACCAAACAACCGCCGTCGCGCCAAGACCCACGGTTTTCGTCTACGTATGCGTACCCGTGCCGGTCGCGCAATCCTTTCGGCTCGCCGCCGCAAGGGGCGCGTAGAACTTTCGGCCTAAAAGCAGCAGCCAGATGCTGGCTCGCGAGAATCGGCTTTTAAAGGCTGAAGATTTTCGTGCGACTATGAAATCAGGTCGGAAAATCAGCTCTTCTCACCTAGTTGTTTATCTAAAGCGGGTTCCGGGCAACGCCCAGGCCCGCTTTGGCTTTGTCGTGAGCAAGGCGGTTGGTGGCGCGGTTCAGAGAAACCTAGTTCGGCGGAGACTTAGGCACGCTGTTAGACATCATCTGATACCCGCAATAGGGTTTGAGAATTCAGAGAGTTTTGATTTAGTCGTTCGTGCACTTCCAGGCGCCGCGCAGCTGGACTGGAATAAACTCGCACTAGAAGTAATGGAGGCAACCAACAAGGCGAAAGGTGTGACTGCAAAGTGAGGCGGGCACTTGTCTTGCTCTGGTTGGCACCAAGGAACCTTGTTATTGCTTTTCTACTTGGATATAGACGTTGGATATCACCGATTTACGGTGATGTCTGCAGGTACCATCCGAGTTGTTCGTTTTACGGTTTGCAACAGTTTCAACAGCGCGGAGTCGCATTGGGAACAATGTTTACCGTGTGGCGCATCCTCAGATGCAACCCGTTTTCCAAGGGCGGAGTTGATGAGGTTGCACCTGGATCTGGCCGATTTACGGTCGAATCTAATGGTTTTGTTGCTCCAAAAAGTTTTATTGCTAAGGAAGGCAAGTAAAAATGGTTGATCTTTTATGGCCAATTAAGTGGGTCATTGAGCTTATCTTGGTTGGTTTCCACACACTTTTCACCGCCATTGGGTTTGGCACCGCCGACGGTGTCACCTGGGTTCTGTCCATCGTGGGTTTGGTTCTCGTGGTTCGGGCATCGATGATTCCCCTGTTCGTAAAACAGATCTTGAGTCAGAGGAACATGTTGGTTGTTCAACCTGAACTTCAGAAGCTTCAGAAAAAGTACAAGGGCAAGAATGACCCTGATTCGCGTCAGGCCTTTGCTAAAGAGCAAATGGCCCTCTACAAGAAGCACAATGCAAACCCAATGAGCAGCTGTCTTCCTTTGGTTATCCAAATGCCAATATTCACCGGGCTGTTCTTTGTTCTCAACGGCGCGCAGCACGACTCCAAAGGAGTGGGATTCCTGACCAAGGATCTGGCTACCTCCTTCAGCACCGCCACGGTTTTTGGTGCGCCGCTTAAAGACACGTTCTTAACCGCCAGCACCGTGTCGGTTCAGATCTTGGCAGCGGTAATGATTGTTGTAATGACTGCATCGCAGTTCATTACCCAGCGTCAAATCCTTTCCAAGAACCAGAATCCTGAAACCGCAACCAGTCAGTACATGCAGACTCAGAAGATCATGATGTACATTTTCCCGATCATCTTTGCTATCTCAGGAGTTTCCTTCCCTCTCGGGGTCATGACTTATTGGTTGGTGTCCAACTTCTGGACCATGGGTCAGCAGTTCCTGGTGATTCGGAACATGCCAACCCCTGGATCACAGGCTCATCACGCACGTGAGGCGCGTTTGGCCAAGCGCGGCAAGAGCTCCAGCCCGGTAGCACAGGCTGAGACCCCATCAGCCGAGCCCACAAGAACGCAGCGAGTTCAGCCAGTTTCTAAGAACCGCGCCAAGAAAACCGGCAAATAAGCCGATCCGCTTTTGAATACAGGAGACACCGTGACTGAATCAACCCCCGAAAACGAAGCGCTCGTAGCAGAGCCTCAGGATGCCGTAAAAGCCCTTGAACTTGAGGGCGATGTAGCAGCCGACTACATCGAGGAGCTACTGGACATCTACGACCTCGATGGCGACATCGACATCGATGTTCGTCAGGGACGCGCCTACATTGAGGTGACCGGCCCAGAGGGAAGCAACTTGCACCTTCTTGGAGACCCAGAGACCGTTGAGGCCCTTCAGGAGCTCACCCGACTCGCTGTTCAGACCAAGACCGGGGAATACAGCAGGCTAATCCTAGACATTGCTGGTTCTCGAAATGCCAAGGTCAGTGCGCTCAGCCGCGTCGTTGAGAAGGCGATCTCAAAAGCAAAAGACACCCAGTCCGACGTGCCCCTGAAGCCAATGTCATCTTACGAGCGAAAGCTAGCACACGACTTGATCGCCGAGGCTGGCCTGGTTTCGGAATCAGAGGGTGAAGGCAAGGACCGTCACATAGTTATCAAACTCGGTTAGATGTTTCACGTGAAACATGCCTGAAGACTTTGAACTAGAGGCCGAACCTCAATCTGCGGCCGGCATTTTCGGTACAGGAATTGGTAAAGCCAGGGATTATGCAACGAATTTGGTCAGGGATGCCGATCTTCTAGGGCTTCTTGGTCCTAGGGAGATGCCAAAGTTGTGGACAAGACACATACTAAATTCCGCCGTGGTGTCAGAGTTATTGTTGTCTGGAGAGTCCGTGGCTGACGTCGGGTCTGGCGCCGGTTTACCCGGTATTCCAATGGCAATAGCGCGTCCTGACGTTTATTTCACGCTTATCGAACCAATGGAGCGTAGAGCAAACTGGCTTTTAGAGCAGACGTCTGAACTTGAGCTTGAGAACGTTCGAGTACTGAGGGCACGTGCCGAGGAAGCCCCACAATCGGATTTTGATGTTGTCACCGCTAGGGCTGTATCGGCTCTTCCAAAATTGCTCAGAATGGCGGTTCCCCTTTTGAAGCCCGGCGGCAGGTTGCTAGCACTAAAGGGTAGTAAAGCGCAGGAGGAGGTCAACGACAGCCTAAACCTGCAGAAGCGACTGCGGATTCAGGGCTTTGAAATTGTTTTCACAGGGTCCAACTCGCTAGTTGAACCAACCCTGGTTGTTGTCGCTAGGCTTGTCTGAGATAGGAGCACCAGTGTCTAAGGATGAATCATCATCGACAGTGACTGTCATTTCGGGCGTTGCACAGGGTTTGGGTTACCCAAAAAGGCCTGTGGATAACTCTCCACAGGCAACCGGTTGGCAGGCAGACGTTGGGATTTCTAAAGTAGTTCAGATTCGCACAAGCCCGCAAAACAATAGCAAGCAAGAGTAAGGTTTCACGTGAAACAATCTGACAACATGTCTGCCGGTTTCGAAGAGACTCCTCTTGCGCGCGAGATGGCCTCCAGTGCTAAACGGCTTGCCGCCATCGGTGAAGCAACTGTCAAGACCCCGGCCAAAACACGAATCTTTACGATCAGCAATCAAAAGGGCGGTGTGGGTAAGACCACCACTGCTGTGAATATGTCGGCAGCCTTGGCTCAGAAGGGTCTCAAGGTTCTTGTAATAGACCTGGATCCTCAGGGAAATGCCTCAACGGCATTGGGTATCGATCACCACTCAGGCGTTAAAGGCATTTACGAAGTGCTGACTGAAGACGCCCCACTTACTTCGGTCATCTACAAGAGCCCAGCCCTGAACAACCTCTATTGCGTTCCGGCTTCAATTGATCTAGCCGGAGCCGAGATGGAGTTGTTCGCAAATTTTGACCAGGCGGACCGCAACTATCGGCTAAAAACCGCCATCGATGCTTTTCTTGCTGAGGCTCCGGTGAAACCCGACTACATCTTCATCGATTGCCCACCGAGCTTGGGCCTGCTGACAATTAACGCTTTCACCGCGGCAACTGAGGTACTAATCCCAATCCAATGCGAGTACTACGCACTCGAAGGCCTGAGTCAGCTTCTCAAGAACATAACTCTGATTCAATCCCATCTGAATCCAAAGTTGGAGTTATCCACAATACTTTTGACCATGTTCGATAACCGAACTAACCTTTCCACGCAGGTAGCGGATGACGTGCGCAAGCACTTCCCCACTCAGGTGCTGAAGGCGTTCATCCCTCGTAGCGTCCGAGTTTCTGAGGCACCGAGTTATCAACAGCCAGTCATCACCTACGATAAATCATCACCAGGAACCATTGCCTACCTTGAAGCGGCAATCGAGCTAGCGAATAGAGGAGATTACTGATGGTAGAAAAGAAAGGCGGCTTGGGTCGCGGAATCGGCGCCCTGATCCCAACCAGCGATGTTCCGGGTGAACGTCCTGTGGATGTGTTCTTTCCCCAAAATGTTTCAAACGCGCCTCAGGGCGATTTGGTCGCGGTGCCAGGCGCTCGTTTTGGTCATCTTGACATTAACTCTATAGTCCCGAATGCCAGGCAGCCTCGCTCGGTTTTTGAACCCGAGGCGTTTGCCGAACTTGTCATTTCAATTCGCGAGTTGGGTGTGCTCCAGCCAATCGTGGTGAGGCCGCTTAGTGAGGTCAACGGTAATCGCACCTACGAGCTCATCATGGGAGAGCGACGCCTGCGAGCCAGCAAGGAAGTGGGCTTAGATAAGATTCCGGCGGTAATCCGCGAGACTGCCGACGAAAACATGCTTCGCGATGCGCTGCTGGAGAATCTGCACAGAAGCGATTTGAATCCGCTTGAAGAAGCTAGCGCTTACCAACAACTTCTTGATGACTTTGGAATCACTCAGGAGGAGCTGGCTAATCGAATAGGACGAAGCCGCCCTCGAATCACAAACACGATTCGATTGCTAAAGCTACCTTCCGAGGTGCAACGCAAGTTGGCGGCCGGGGTGTTGTCGGCCGGTCACGCTCGTGCCATTCTCGGAGCCAGCAGCGACGAGCGCATGACGTACTGGTCAAATAAGGTCGTCAACGAGGGTCTTTCCGTTCGCGCTCTTGAAGAAGCGATTGCCATTGATAAGGGAACTCCGGAAACTAAGGCCAAAGTCACCGTCACGGCCGGCGGACGCATGGACATGCTAAAAGAAATTGCAGACAGACTTGGCGATCAGTTGAACACAGGCGTGAAAATCGGTTTAGGACGTAAGAAAGGCCTGCTGACAATCGAATTCGCCACAGTGGCCGATCTCAACCGCATCCTTGACGAAATCGGATACAAACGCGACTAGGCACTGGTCCGGCCCCAGACAGCCTCCCAGGCGGGGCATTAGCTATGTTTTAGCCTCGGCCGTGAATCGCCGCTACCGCTAGCCCGTGGTAAACCTGACCCAGGGTGGCACCGGTTGCCACAATTGCCTGTGGCAGCAGGGAAGTTTCCGTAAGTCCGGGCAAGACATTAGCCTCAAGGAACCAGGGTGTGCCCTGAGTGTCGACAATCATGTCGATTCTTGATAGGTGACGAAGGCCAAGCTCCTCGTGGGCGGCGAGTGCCATTTTGGCTGCCTTGTCTGCAACCCCGGCGTCAATCCTCGCAGGGACGTAGTAGTTGGTGCCACCGGCAATGATTCTTTGCTCGTAACCAAACTCACCAGAAGTCGGCTCGATCTCAACCGCAGGTAGCGCTAACGGTCCAGCACCTTCGTTGATCACGCTAATGGCAAGCTCGGTTCCCTCAACAAACTTCTCGATTATCGCCACGTCGCAGTAGACGTAGGCATCGATCATTGCGCGGGATAGGTGCTCTGGGTCATGAACAATTGTCACTCCTTGGGCAGAACCGCTGCGGGAAGGCTTTACGACAACTGGGAAAGCCAACGAGCCAGTGACATGCCGCAAAACGGATTCGGCATTGAGCTCGCGGAATGTTTCCTTGGGAAGCGTCACCGATGGGGGAGTCTGGATTCCGGCTCGCTGAACCAGAATCTTGGCAATTGATTTATCCCAGGCGAGCCTTGCTGATTCACCCGTGGCGCCAACAAAAGGCACACCCGTTAGTGCAATGATGTCGCGCAACGCACCGTCTTCACCCGAGGCACCGTGTAGGCAAAGCCAGATCACATCAGGCTTGTCAGATTCGATGTGTTCAAATAGGTGCTCATCTGGTTCACGGATTACAACAGTGGCTCCCGCTGCGGTTAGTGCATCGGCGACTCGCCTACCACTCTTAAGAGAGATGTCGCGTTCGTGACTGATTCCTCCGGCCAAGACCTGGATTTTGAGGCTATCGTCGCGTTTTGGCGCTGGGATCATTTTGTCTCCCTCTAGTTTGAGCCGAATGTTTCAAGCAGCTCGGTCTGCAGGTTTATCACTGAGGCTAATCGCTTGATGCCCAAATTGATATTCTCAGGCGTTGGATAGCAGAACGAGATTCGCAGATTGCCGTGTCCGGTGCCGTTTGCATAGAAGGCGGTTCCAGGAGTGTAAGCCACCAGCTCTTTGACAGCCAAAGGAAGCATGGCTTTGCTATCGATGCCCTCAGGAAGTGTGACCCAGAGGTAGAAACCACCATCCGGTTTAGTCGTTTTAAGTTGAGGAAGGTACTCGGCCATAGCAGCCAGAGCGGCGTCGCGACGTTCACGGTAAACGTCGCGATAGGTTCTAATCTGACTTTCCCAGTCCGCTTTCGCCAAGTACTCGCTGATTAACATCTGACTGAACGAGCTTGGGCTCAGAATGGCCGATTCGTTTGCCAAGACGAGTTTGTCGCGGATGGCTGGGGGCGCAAGCACGTAGCCCACGCGCAAACCTGGAGCAAAGATTTTGCTGAATGATCCCAGGTAAATCACGCAATCGTCTTCAAAAGAACGCATGGCATCCGGTGGCTTCTCACCAAAATAAAGCAACCCGTACGGGTTATCTTCAAGAATCAAAATGTGCTCGCGCTTACAAATCTCCACAATTTTGTGACGTCGCTCTTGGGTGAGTGTAACTCCAGACGGGTTTCCGAAAGATGGAACCAAGTACAAGAACTTAATTCGTCGGCCTTCGCTTCGGAGCTGATCGATGGAAGACTGCAAGGCAACAGGGTCAAGTCCCTCGTCATCGGTGTATACGTGTTCCACGTGCGCCTCGTAGTGGCGGAAAATACCGAGTGCTCCCACATAGGACGGGGCCTCGGCCAGAACTACGTCTCCGGCATCTAAGAACAGACCACCCAGCAAGTCCAACCCCTGTTGGCTTCCGGTGGTAACAACGATGTCTTCGACGCTGCTGGAGATTCCCTCCAGAGCCATGAGTTCGCGGATTTGCTCACGCAAACCTAAATCGCCCTGCCCGCCTCCGTATTGGAGTGCCAAGTCTCCTCTGGAAGCCATCAGCGAATCGTAGGAGGACTGGAGGAGTTCCTTTGGGAGAGCCTTGACGTAGGGCATTCCCCCCGCCAGAGAGACCACCTCAGGACGACTCACAACAGCAAACAACGCGCGCACCTCAGACGCGGTTAGCGTGTTCGCGCGCGCCGCGTAAGAATCCAACCAGTGGTCGAAATTGTTACCCTGCGCTGTTTGCTCTGTCATTTTTTTGCTCCAAAAACGAGTATTCCTACAAGCCTAATGAAAAAGCCCGCTTCGGACATACCCAGATGGGCGCTCGAAGCGGGTTTCACGGGAAACCAGTTCCCCGGCTCTAGGAGCCAATTTTTTGTGATTCGGTTACGCCAAAAACTCGCTGAGTTCATTCACGAGCACGTTCTTTGGCTTAGCGCCAACCATGCTCTTCACGAGCTCTCCGCCCTGAAATACCTGAAGTGCAGGAATGCTTACCACCCCGTACTGCATGGCCAGCTGCTGTTCGTTGTCAACATTTACCTTGACGATCTCGATCTTGTCGCCGTACTCAGCAGCGATCTGGTCGAGAATAGGAGCAACCTGGCGACACGGTCCGCACCACTCTGCCCAGAAGTCAACCAGAACAGGCTTGGCGTTCTCAAGCACGTCTACCTTGAAACTTGCGGTGGTTACATTTTTTGCTGCACTCATGGTGTTCTCCTAAATCTTGGTTTAAGTCTAAGTATTTTTACTCGCGAAGCCTGCAGCCTAGAGCGACTGCAGGAAGTGTTCCGCGTCTAGCGCGGCTACACAACCGGAGGCCGCTGCGGTCACAGCCTGTCGGTAGGTTGGGTCGATTACATCGCCCGCGGCAAAAACACCCTTAAGGGTCGTCTTGCTGGTTCGGCCCTGCACGGCGATGAACTTCTCGGCGGTCAACTCAACCTGGTTTTCCACCAGCCAGACTCGGGGGTCGTTGCCAATGGCGATGAATAGTCCGTCAAGATCCAGACTGCTTTGTGAACCATCCACGGTGTTCTTTAGTCCGATTCCGGTGAGTTTTCCATCCCCGTGAAGCTCTGCAACTTCACTGTTCCAGATGACCTCAATCTTTGGGTTGTTCAAGGCCCTGTCTTGCATAATCTTGCTGGCCTTGAAACTGTCACGACGGTGAATCAGGTAAACCTTGCTTGCAAATCGCGTTAGGAAGTTCGCCTCTTCCATTGCGCTGTCCCCGCCGCCAACCACTGCGATGGTTCGATCTCGAAAGAAGAATCCGTCGCAGGTGGCACACCAGGAAACGCCGTGCCCACTGAGCTCCTTCTCCTTTGGAAGCCCCAACTCTCGGTAAGCTGCCCCGGTAGCCAGAATCACCGTTTTGGCTTCAAAGGTTTGGCCAAGGCCGGTCTTAACAATCTTTATGTCGCCCTTTAGGTCCACTTCTACGACGTCGTCCAACAGAACTTCGGTTCCAAACCGCTCGGCCTGTGCCTGAAAGTTGGCCATGAGTTCGGGACCGTGCAAGCCGTCAGGGAACCCAGGGTAGTTTTCCACTTCGGTGGTCTTCATCAACTCGCCACCCGATTCAACACTGCTCGCAATAAGCAATGGGTTCATGCCGGCGCGTGCCGTGTAAATGGCTGCTGTGAAACCCGCTGGACCTGAACCAATGATGATGACGTCGCGCAAGGTCTGCTCCTGAAGTAAATGGGGATGAAGATTCAAACCCAAGTTTACCGCCCGATTATTCCTCTAAGCCTTTTCAGCACGGGGGTGACCACGTTGCGCAGGACCCCGAATTCTGGGGTTCTGAAAGCCCAAAGCGAGATCACAAATCCCAACAAAATGACAAGGCCCACCAGAACCGAACTCAGGATCGCAGCCAGTACGGAGGAAAGAGCAAAGGAGTTCTTGGCAGAGCCACCGAGCAACTGAAGCAGCAACCAACCGAGCGCACCTCCGATAAGTGCCGAGATTCCAAAACGTAGCATCGATGCAAAAATGCCTTGTCCGAAAGACCCGATCTTTCTTTTTAGCAAGAAGTAACCGAGGCCGGCCTGAATTGTTACGCAGACACTGGTAAGCAAAGCCAGGGAGCTGACTCGAAACTCGGGGCTGGTGGTGAATTGGATTGCTATTGCACCAACTATGAAAAGAGCCGATTGAACAACGGTGATCCAAAAAGGTGTCCGAGTGTCCTCGAGGGAGTAAAACGCCTTTTGCATGAAGAAGCCGAGACTGAAAGGCAGGAGTCCCAGCATGAATGCCATCAGCACATTACCCAGGGCTAAGTTGGCATCGTGTTCACCGACGAACACACGACTAACCGGGTACGCCAAAACGATTAGTGCAACACCGCTCAAAATGCTGATCAGCGCAACTGTCAGAAGTCCGTCTTTCAAGTCGCTCTTGAGTTGCACCAGGTCTTTGTTATTGGCGTGAATGCTGATTCGAGTGAAGTAGACGGTTGCCAGACTGACGGTGGCAACCGAGTGGGGGAGCATAAACACCAACCACGCGATACCTGATGCCGCAACCGAAGCTACGGCTCCACCGGTTCTGCCCTGGATTGCCGAGGATGCCACGGAGCTTTGGAAAATGCCCGCAATCTGAGTGACCAAAACCATTGCGAGGGTCCAGGCGCCAGCCTTGGCAGCGGGTCGAAGCCCGAACCCACGCCACCTGAAGTTAAACGAGAAATGAAGCCCGATTCTGCGCCAAGCCAGAAACAGGATCAGCGCCTGAGAAGCAACCCCAGCGGTGGCGGCACCGGCCAACAGGGTGATCTGGTTGGCTCCCCAGGTTGAAACACTCTGAGTTCCGGTTGGGTCCAAACCAAAAATGACGATGTAGAAGGCCATTCCCGCCAAGCCAACGATGTTGTTGAGAACCGGCGCCCACATGTACGGCCCAAATGCGCTTCTCGCATTTAGCACCTCGCCAAGCATCGAGTAGATGCCGTAAAAGAAGAGCTGCGGCAGACACCAGTAAGCGAAAGCCGTTGACAACGCCAGCTGCTCGCTGGTCCAACCGTTGGTGTAGATGCTTACCAGCAGGGGAGCTGCCAAGGTTGCCAGCACCGTTATTGAACCGAAAATCACGATCGCCAGCGTCAGGAGTCTGTCGATGTATGCCTTGCCGCCATCGATGTGAGAAGCGGCCCTGACAATTTGAGGAACCAGTACTGCGTTAAGCACACCACCGGCGATGATGGCGTAAACATTGTTCGGAAGTTGGTTGGCAACTCCAAATGCATCGGCGGCGTTAGTGGTCACACCGATCATGGCTGCGAGAAGCACGGCGCGGGCAAATCCTAGAACTCGGCTGATGATGGTGCCGGAGGCCATGACCAGCGAGGACCGTGCAACGCTCATGTTTAGCCCTGAGCCTGGATCAATCGGCGCCGCTTGGCCAATGTTCTAAGCACACCGGCTACGCCAAGTCCTGCAACGAGCACGGAGAATCCCGCAATAAGAGACCCTTCAATTTCTGCATTCACACTCAGGTTCAACTGCACTGCCTCTCCAAGTGGTAGCCCAGAAAAAGTTGTCAGCCATGCCTTGAGGGGAACGTCACCATCGGCAATTGCAGTTACGGGCACCTGCGCCACAAAAGTGGTTCTGGCCGGAACCACAACTTCAATAGAGGCCGGAACCAGAGCGTTCAGATTGGATGGTGCAACGTGGACCTGAACACGTATCTCCGCGCGGTAGTCATTACGAATGGAAATCGGAAGCTTGCTCGATTTAGCAACCAGGTGAATGTCGGAGCCTGGAACAATTCGAATGGCAAATTTGGGCACGGGTTGGGCCACCTGGGCCACACTTGCAACCGCTGTTTGAGCCCCACCAAGGGCCAAAGCCAAAGCTGCAAGCGCGGTCAGACACAGAGCCACTGCTCCCCGTGAAACTCGAATGGCAAGATCGAAGAATGGGGCTACTGGTGCGCTAGCCATTCCACCACTCCACGCGCCATCCGGCGCTCATTTTCATGGGTAAGAGTTTGGTTGATGGTGTCCAATTCAAACCAGCGAACATCGATTGCCTCGTGGTTGGGGTCATTCTCAACGGTTAGTTCCCCGCCAACCTGCCGGAGCAAAAAGTGATGCACGGTTTTACGGATCAACTTTTGACCAGCGGCAAACTCGTAGTTGATGCTTCCCAGTTCGCTGAGAACCTCTGCCTTGAGTCCGGTCTCTTCTTCGATTTCCCTAACCGCGGCCTGCTCCAGGTTTTCGGCACCCTCCGGATGTCCCTTGGGCACACACCAGTCAAGACGTCCCGAGCGCGAAAGTCGACCTATTAGGGCCACTCGGTTGCTGCCGTCCGCAGCCAAAACAAAACCGCCAGCAGAAGTTTCCTCAACCCGCTGCAGCGGGCGTTTGAACTTGCGGTCACTCATGTAAGCAAGCCTAAAGCCTGCAGCGTGTGACAAACTGAAAGCCATGCAAACTGTGGCTCAGGCACTTGCCAATTTGAATCAACTCACCGAACGTGAGCTGTTTTTGCGTTTGGGTAAGTTGTTCCAAGAAGCCGGTCACGAGCTTGCCCTAGTTGGTGGACCGGTTCGGGACGCATTCCTCGGAAGGGTTTCTCCCGACTTAGATTTCACCACGAACGCGCTGCCGGATCAGACCATTGAGATCCTCAAAGGCAATGTTGATACCTGGTGGGACATTGGCAAGGAGTTCGGAACAATTGGTGCTCGAATAGGCAACGACACGGTTGAAATCACAACTTATCGCGCTGATGAATACGACCCGGAGAGTCGCAAACCCTTGGTGGCTTTTGGAAAAAGCCTTGAAGCGGATCTGTTTCGTCGCGATTTCACAGTTAACTCAA